>Ga0190275_10000097_pt1 | contig 105885 bp, 110 predicted proteins | sample Popmic550T_FD_133745 | JGI IMG/M metagenome (GOLD analysis project Ga0190275, IMG submission 133745) | Populus adjacent soil microbial communities from riparian zone of Yellowstone River, Montana, USA - 550 T | ecosystem: Environmental > Terrestrial > Soil > Riparian zone > Trees stand... | reverse complement strand
GCAGTCCAATTTGGAGGTCGCCGACAATAGCGGCGCCAAGCGCGTCCAGTGCATCAAGGTGCTGGGCGGCTCCAAGCGGCGCTTCGCCGGCGTCGGCGACATCATCGTCGTCTCCGTCAAGGAAGCGGCGCCGCGCGGCCGCGTCAAGAAGGGCGACGTCCACAAGGCCGTGATCGTGCGGACCGCCAAGGACATCCATCGCCCCGACGGCTCGACCATCCGCTTCGATTCGAACGCGGCGGTGCTGGTCAACGCCAATCAGGAGCCGATCGGCACCCGCATCTTCGGCCCCGTGGTCCGCGAGCTGCGCGCCAAGAAGCATATGAAGATCATCAGCCTCGCGCCGGAGGTGCTGTGATGGCCGCGCAGAAGATCAAGAAGGGCGACAAGGTCGTCGTCCTCTCAGGCAAGGACAAGGGCCGCCACGGCGAGGTGACCAAGGCCATGCCCAAGGAGGGCAAGGTGATCGTCAGCGGCATCAACGTCGCCGCGCGCCACCGCAAGGCCAGCCAGGCCAATCCGCAGGGCGGCATCGAGCGCCGCGAGGCCCCGCTGCACGTGTCGAAGGTCGCGATCGAGGATCCCAAGACGGGCAAGCCGACTCGGGTCCGCTTCGAGGAGCGCGACGGCAAGAAGGTCCGCATCGCGGTGCGGTCCGGGGAGCTGATCAATGGTTGACGAGCAGGAAAAGGAAACGCCGGTGACGGTGAACGAGCCGCAACAGGGCGGCGATGCGCAGGCGCCCGAGGCTGAAGTGCCTTCCCAGCCGACCGAGAGCGAAGCTCCAGAGCCGTCGGCCGAGACTGAGCGGGAGCAGCCCGTGAAGGTCGAGAAGGCCGAGCCGGCGCCGAAGTCCGCGAAGCCGGCGAAGGCGACCGGCTACTCGGCGCGCCTGCGCGCCGAGTATAACGAGCGCATCGTCCCGGCGATGACCGAGAAGTTCGGTTACAAGAACCGGATGCAGGTCCCGCGCCTCGACAAGATCGTCCTGAACATGGGCGTCGGCGAGGCGACCCAGGACAAGAAGAAGGTCGAGACCGCGGCCGCCGAGATGGAGCTGATCGCCGGGCAGAAGCCGGTGATCACCAAGGCCAAGAAGTCGATCGCGCAGTTCAAGCTGCGCGAAGGCATGCCGATCGGCGTCAAGGTCACCCTGCGCGGCGAGCGCATGTACGAGTTCCTGGACCGGCTGGTCACGATCGCGCTGCCGCGCGTTCGCGACTTCCGCGGGCTCAACCCGAAGAGCTTCGACGGCCGCGGCAATTACGCCATGGGCCTCAAGGAGCAGCTCGTGTTTCCCGAGATCAACTATGACCGCATCGAGAAGGTGCGCGGCATGGACATCATCGTCACCACCACCGCGAAGACGGACGACGAGGCGCGCGAGCTGCTGCGCCTCTTCAACTTCCCCTTCCCGGCGGAAGAAGCTCAGAAAGAGGCGGCTTAAGTCATGGCGAAACTGAGTTCGATCAACAAGAACGAGCGTCGCAAGAAGCTGGCGAAGAAATATGCCGGCCAATATGCGAAGCTCAAAGCGATCGCGAACGATGAGTCGAAGGACGATACCGAGCGCTTGATCGCACGGCTGAAGATGGCCGAGATCCCGCGCAACGGAAATCCGACGCGCGTCCGCAACCGCTGCGAGCTGACCGGGCGTTCGCGCGCCGTTTATCGCAAATTCCGACTGTCGCGGATCATGCTGCGGGAAATGGGCAACAAGGGCCTGATCCCCGGCCTGACCAAGTCGAGCTGGTAAGGTGTAAGATATGCCATTGACCGATCCCCTGGGCGATATGCTCACCCGCATCCGCAACGGCCAGCAGGCGAGGAAGGACAGCGTCCTCTCGCCGGCGTCGAAGCTGCGCGCCCGCGTGCTCGACGTGCTCCAGCGCGAGGGCTATATCCGCGGCTATCGCGAGGAGATGCTCGGCGACCATGCCGGCCTTCGCATCGAGCTGAAATATTTCGAGGGCCAGCCCGCGATCCAGCATGTCAGCCGCGTCTCCAAGCCCGGCCGCCGGGTCTATTCGGGCGCGCAGGAGCTGCCCCGGGTCCGCAACGGCCTCGGCATCACCATCGTCTCAACGCCCAAGGGCGTTCTTTCGGACGCCGAGGCGCGTTCGCAGAACGTCGGCGGCGAAGTGCTCGCGGAGGTGTTCTGATGTCCCGCATCGGTAAGAGGCCGGTGCCGCTGCCCTCGGGCGTGACGGCGACCACCGAAGGCCAGATCCTCTCGGTCAAGGGGCCGAAGGGGACCTTGTCGCTGCAGATGCGCGACGAGATCAGCTACGACATCGGCGACGACGCGATCAGCGTCCAGCCCGCCAATGCGACCAAGCAGGCGCGCGCGTTCTGGGGCATGCAGCGTACCCTGGTGCAGAATCTGGTCACCGGGGTGAGCGAGGGCTTCACCAAGGTCCTCGAGATCACCGGCGTCGGCTATCGCGCCGCCGCGCAGGGCCGGAATTTGAGGCTCCAGCTCGGCTACAGCCACGACGTCAACGTCGCGGTGCCGGAGGATCTCGAGGTCAAGACGCCCGACGCCACCACCGTCGAGATCAGCGGCATCGACCGGCAGAAGGTCGGTCAGCTCGCCGCCGAGATCCGCCGCTGGCGCAAACCCGAGCCCTATAAGGGCAAGGGCATCAAATATCGCGGCGAGTATATCTTCCGCAAAGAAGGCAAGAAGAAATAGGCCATGGCGAGACAGAACCCCTTCGACAAGCGCGCCCAGCGCGTCCGCACGGCGATCCGCCAGCGCGGCGGCGACCGAGCGCGCCTCAGCGTCCACCGCTCGGGCCGGCACATCTACGCGCAGGTCATCTCCGACAAGGAGGGCCGGACGATCGCTTCCGCCTCGACGCTCGAGGAGGACGCCCGGGCCGCGACCGGCGCCACCGTCGCGTCCGCGCAGGAGGTGGGCCGCAAGATAGCCGAGCGGGCCAAGGCCGCCGGCGTCACCCGCGTCGTTTTCGATCGCGGCGGCTTCCTGTTTCACGGCCGCGTCAAGGCGCTGGCCGACGCCGCCCGCGAAGGCGGATTGGAGTTTTGATGATGGCTGACGACAAGAATCCGGCCCCCGAGGGCGAGACGCCAGAGGCCGCCCCGCCGGTTGCGGCTCCCGAGGCGCCTGCTCCCGAGGCGGCGGCCCCCGAGGCGGCGCCTGAAGCCCCGGCTCCCGAGGCGGCTGCTCCCGAGGCGGCCGCTCCTGAGGCGGCGGCCCCCGAGGCGGCGGCGCCTGAAGCTCCGGCTCCCGAGGCGGCTGCTCCCGAGGCGGCTGCTCCCGAGGCGGCGCCCGAGGCCGCTCCTTCGGAGACGGCTCCCGAGACCGCTGCCCCCGCGGCGCCCGAGCCCGCCGCCGCCGAGGCTCCCGCCCCGGTCGCGGCCGGCAGCGACCGTCCCGAAGGCGGCCGGCGCGAGCGCGGCGCCCGCGGCGGGCGTGGCGGCGGCGGTGGACGCGACAATCGCGGCGGCGGCAATCGCGGCCGGCGCGACGAGCGCGGCCGCGGCCGCGGCGGCGACGACGACGGCGGCGAGGAGCTGATCGAGAAGCTGGTCCACATCAACCGCGTCTCCAAGACGGTGAAGGGCGGCAAGCGTTTCGGCTTTGCTGCGCTCGTCGTGGTCGGCGACGGCAAGGGCAGGGCGGGGTTCGGCCACGGCAAGGCCCGCGAGGTGCCCGAGGCGATCTCCAAAGCGACAGCGGCGGCCAAGAAGGCGATGGTCCGGGTGCCGCTGCGCGACGGCCGCACTCTCCACCATGACGGGCTCGGCCATTTCGGCGCCGGCCGCGTCTACGTCCGCTCGGCACCGGCCGGCACCGGAATCATCGCCGGCGGCCCGATGCGCGCCGTGTTCGAGAGCCTGGGCGTCGCCGACGTGGTGACCAAGTCGATCGGCACGTCCAACCCCTACAACATGATCCGCGCGACCTTTGAGGCGCTCGGCGAGCAGACCAGCCCCAAGTCGGTCGCCCAGCGCCGCGGCAAGAAGATCGCCGACCTGATGGCGCGCCGCGACGGCGTCTCGGGCGCGGCGGAAGCTTCGGCCGAAGCCGAAGCTTTGGTGGAGTAAGCGCAGTGGCCAAGATCAAGATCACCCAGACCGGATCCCCGATCCGCCGCACCGCCGACCAGCGCGCGACGCTGGTGGGACTCGGGCTCAACAAGATGCACAAGACGGTGGAGATCGAGGACAGCCCCGAAGTCCGCGGCATGATCCGGGCGGTGCGGCATATGGTGAGCGTCGAGGGCTGAGAATCCCCGGTTACGCGCGACAGAAGCGAAAGCGAGTGCAACGACATGAAACTCAATGAAATCCGCGACAACAAGGGCGCCCGCAAGTCGCGCGTCCGCGTCGGCCGGGGCATCGGCTCGGGCGTCGGCAAGACCGCCGGCCGCGGCCAGAAGGGCCAGAAGAGCCGCTCCGGCGTCTCCGTCTTCGGCTTCGAGGGCGGCCAGATGCCGCTCCACATGCGGATCCCGAAGCGCGGCTTCAACAACATCTTCGCCAAGGACTATTCCGAGGTGAACGTCGGCGCGATCCAGCAGGCGATCGACGCGGGCAAGCTCGACGCCAAAGGGGTCCTCGACCATGATTCGCTGAAGGCCGCGGGCCTCGCGCGCGGCGGCAAGAATGGCGTCCGCATCCTGGGCAAGGGCGAATTGAAGGCGAAGCTCGCCTTCAAGGTCGCCGGCATTTCGGCGGGCGCGCGCAAGGCGATCGAGGGCGCCGGCGGCTCGGTGGAGGTGATCGAGATCGTCCCGGCGTCCGAGAAAGCCAAGGCCAAGAAGAACAGCGTCAAGAAGCGCAGGGACGCGGAAGGCTGAGCCTGTTCCGCCGCCCTTTTCCGGTTGAAGGCTGACAAGCCGGAACCGGTCACTATATGAGGCGGCGGGGAGGCGTTGTGCGCTCCCGCCGCCTTTTCATTTCTCGAAGGTCCTACGCTCCATGGCATCCACCGCCGAAAACATGGCATCGACGATGAGCCTGGCGAGCTTCGCCAAGGCCACCGACCTCAAGCGACGGCTTTGGTTCACCCTGGGCGCGCTGATCATCTTCCGTCTGCTGAGCTTCGTCCCGCTGCCCGGAATCGATCCCAGGGCTCTTGGCCAGCTCTTCCAGCAGACCCAGGGCGGCGTGCTCGATTTCTTCAACATGTTCTCAGGGGGCGGCCTCGAGCGGATGAGCCTGATCGCATTGGGCGTGATGCCGTACATCACCGCGTCCATCGTCATGCAGCTCGCCACCAGCATGTCGCCGACGCTCGGCGCGCTCAAGAAAGAGGGCGAGGCCGGCCGCAAGAAGATCAACCAATATACCCGATACGGCACCGTCGTGCTGTGCGCGATCCAGGGCTATTTCATGGCCGTCGGCCTCGAAAGCTGGGGCGCCAGCCAGGGTCAGTCGGCGGTGCTCGATCCCGGCATGATGTTCCGCATCACCACCGTGATCAACCTGGTCGGCGGCACCATGTTCCTGATGTGGCTGGGCGAGCAGATCACCAGCCGGGGCATCGGCAACGGCATCTCGCTGATCATCATGGCGGGCATCGTCGCCCAATTGCCGCAGGGGCTCGCCCAGATGTTCGAAGGCGGCCGCACCGGCAGCCTCGATCCCGTCGTGATCGCGATGATCGTCGTCATGGCGCTGGTGCTGGTCTTGTTCATCTGCTTCATGGAGCGCGCCCAGCGCCGCGTCCTCATCCAATATCCCAAGCGCCAGACGGCGCGCGGCCAGATCCAGCAGGAGCGCTCGCACCTACCGTTGAAGGTCAACACGGCGGGCGTGATCCCGCCGATCTTCGCCTCCTCGCTGCTGCTCATGCCTTTGACCATCGTCCAGTTCGCGGGCACCGGCGCCGCCGGGGAGAGCGCGTGGGGCGATTTCGTCATCACCATCACCACCTCGCTCCAGCACGGCGCGCCGCTCTATCTGTTCCTCTACGGCGCCGGCATCGTCTTCTTCTGCTTCTTCTACACGGCGGTCGTCTTCAACCCCGAGGAGACGGCGGAGAATCTCAAGAAATATGGCGGCTTCATCCCCGGCATCCGCCCGGGCAAGCGCACCGAGGAATATCTCGATTACGTGCTGACCCGGATCACCGTGGTCGGCGCCGCCTACCTCACCCTCATCTGCCTCGTGCCCGAATTCCTGATCGCGCGCGCCGGCATCCCCTTCTACCTGGGCGGCACCTCGCTGCTCATCGTCGTCAACGTCACCATGGACACGGTGACGCAGATCCAGAGCCATCTCATCGCCCACCAATATGGCGACCTCATCAAGAAGGCGAAGCTGAAGGGCGGCCTCGGGAAACGATGAGGCTTCCGGGATGAACATCATCCTGCTCGGACCGCCGGGGGCCGGCAAGGGCACCCAGGCGAGCCGTCTGGTCGAGGAGCGGGGCATGGTCCAGCTCTCGACCGGCGACATGCTCCGCGCCGCGGTCGCCGCCGGCACCGAAATCGGGCTGAAGGCCAAGGCGGTGATGGCGGCCGGCGCGCTCGTCTCCGACGAGATCGTCGACAAGATCCTTTCGGACCGGCTCGACGAGGCGGACATCGCCCAGGGCTTCATCCTCGACGGCTATCCGCGCACCGCGGTCCAGGCCGCCTCGCTGGACCGGCTGCTCGCCGACAAGGGCCTGGGGCTCGACCATGTCATCGAGCTCGTGGTCGACGAGGACGCCCTGGTCGACCGCATCACCGGCCGCTTCACCTGCGCCTGCTGCAACACACCCTATCACGACGATTACAAGCTGCCGGCCATAGCGGGCGTCTGCGACGTCTGCGGCAAGTCCGAGTTCAGGCGGCGCGCGGACGACAATGAGGAAGCGGTGCGCACCCGGATGGCCGAATATCGGGCCAAGACCGCGCCCATCCTCCCCCATTATGAGGCGCAGCGCATCGTCAGCCGCGTCGACGGCATGGCGGACGTCGAGACGGTCAGCGCGGCGATCGGGGCGATCCTCGAGAGCTGATTGACTCGCCGCACGCTGCAATGTACTTTGCTTTCCAAAGTAAGGAGAGCAAGGATGCGAATCGCCGCCATTTCCCTCGCCGCATTGTCCCTGGCCTGCGGGGCCTCGCTGCCGGCCCAGGGCCCGCCCGACCCCGCCCCCCGAATCGCCGCCCAGCGCGAGGCGATGGCCGCCTTCGCCCGGATGGACGGCGTCTGGCGCGGCCCGGCCTGGTCGCTCACTCCGGCAGGCCGCCGCGAGCTCGTCCAGACCGAGCGGATAGGACCCTTTCTCGGCGGCTCGGTGCGGGTGATCGAGGGACGCGGCTACATGGCCGACGGCAGCGTCGGCTTCAACGCGCTCGGCGTCATTTCCTTCGATCCCGCCGCCAATGCCTACACGATGACCTCCTGGGCGCAGGGCCATGCCGGCGCCTTCCCGATCCGCCCGACCGCCGACGGCTATGTCTGGGAGATCGCCGCCGGCCCCGGCGCCGTGATCCGCTACACGGCGACCATCCGGGACGGCACGCTGCGCGAGGTCGGCCACCGAATCGCCGGCGACGCGCCGCCGGTGCAGATCTTCGAGATGAACCTGAGGCGCGTCGGCGACACCTCCTGGCCCGCCGCCGATCCGGTCCCGATGCGCTGACGCCCATAGGGGACAGTTACTGGTAACTGTCCCCTGCCCTGTTATGGTCGCCGCCTAGCGACTCCGCAAAGGAGCGCGCCGCGTTTCGGGGAGGCGATCATGGGCAGGGACGGTAACGGGCATGTCGATCTCGAAGGCTTCATGGCCGGGGTCGAGCGGCGCAATCCGGGCCAGAACGAGTTCATCCAGGCGGTGCGCGAGGTGGCCGAGGACATTTTCGGCTTCATCGCCGACAAGGAGGATTATCACCGCTGGCAGATCCTGCGCCGGATCGCCGAGCCCGATCGGGTGGTTTCGTTCAGGGTCTCCTGGGAAGACGACAACCACAATATCCGCGTCCAGCGCGGCTACCGGGTGCAGAACAACAATGCGATCGGCCCCTACAAAGGCGGCATCCGCTTCCACCCCAGCGTCAACGAGTCGATCCTGAAGTTCCTCGCCTTCGAGCAGACCTTCAAGAACGCGCTGACCGGCCTGCCCATGGGCGGGGGCAAGGGCGGCGCCAATTTCAACCCCAAGGGCAAGAGCGACGGCGAGATCATGCGCTTCTGCCAGAGCTTCATGACCGAGCTCTACCGGCATATCGGCGCCGACGTCGACGTGCCCGCGGGCGACATCGGCGTCGGCGGGCGCGAGATCGGCTACATGTTCGGCCAGTACAAGCGGATCACCAACAGCTTCGAAGGCGTGCTGACGGGCAAGGGTCTCGAATATGGCGGCTCCCTCATCCGCACCGAGGCGACCGGCTACGGCGCCGTCTATTTCCTCGAGAACATGCTGAAGACGCGGGGGGAGGGGCTGGTCGGCAAGCGCGCCATCATCTCGGGCTCGGGCAATGTCGCCACCCACGCCGCCGAGAAGATCGTGCAATTGGGCGGCAAGGTTCTGACGCTCTCGGACAGCGAGGGCTTCGTCCACGATCCCGACGGCATCACCCAGGAGAAGATCGACTGGGTCAAGGCGCACAAGACCAGGCGGCGCGGCCGCATCTCCGAATATGCCGAAGAGTATAAGAGCGCGACCTTCCATGCCGGGAAGCGGCCCTGGGGCGTCGAATGCGACGTGGCCCTGCCCTGCGCGACCCAGAACGAGCTGCTCGGCCAGGATGCCCGAACGCTCGTGAAGAACGGCTGCATCGCCGTCTCGGAAGGGGCCAACATGCCGACCGACCTCGAGGGCGTGCACGTCTTTCGCGACGCCAAATTGCTCTACGCGCCCGGCAAGGCGTCGAACGCCGGCGGCGTCGCCGTCTCCGGCCTCGAGATGAGCCAGAATTCCGCCCGGATCAGCTGGAAGGAGGCCGAGCTCCAGCAGCTCCTCAAGGACATCATGGACGGCATCCACGCCCGCTGCCTCGAACATGGCAGCCGCGAGGGCGGCTATGTCGACTATGTGAAGGGCGCCAACATCGCGGGCTTCAAGAAGGTGGCGGACGCGATGCTGGCCTTCGGGGTGGTTTGATCCCTCTTACCCGGCAGCGGCCGGGAGACATGAGACGACCTAATTGCGCCCTCGATGCGGTTTGGGCCTTTCGCGGAACGGCTTCGCTTTGTGCCGCGGCGGGGGCGGGCCGCTCCGGCGGTTCTCGCGCGCCGCGTCCCTTGGCTTGCCCTGCACCGCCTCGATATTAATCCCCCCCTCGCCGTCGGAATCTCCGCCCGCGGTGCGCTTCAGCGCCGCCGCGAACCTGGCGGCGGCAGCGCGCGGCACTTCGAACAGGGTCTCGCCCGCGGCGATGCGGATCGCGCCGATCTCGCTCTTGGTGATGTGCCCGCGCCGGCAGAGCAAAGGCAATATCCAGCGCGGATCGGCATTGTGCCGGCGGCCGATGTCCATCCGGAACCAGATCGTATCCTCGAAGCCGGGGCGCGGGCCTTCCGGCCGGCCTTGCGCCGCCGCGCCGGCATCGGCGAGCTCTTCGGCCGCCGGCATCCGGGCGCGATGGACCCGGACCAGCGCCGCCGCGATCTCTTCGGGCGTCTTGCGCTCGAGCAGCGCCCTGGCCAGCTCGAGATCCTCCTCCTCGATCTCGGCCGGGGCGAGCAGAGCCGCGAGCAGGCGCTCGCGGTCGCCCTTTGCGATATCCTCGGGCGTCGGCGGCTTGATCCACTCGGCCTCGATCCGCGCCCCCCGAAGCACCGATTCGACTCGCTTGCGGCGCGGATAGGGGACGACGAGGACGGCGATGCCCTTCTTGCCCGCCCGGCCGGTGCGCCCCGACCGGTGCTGGAGCGTCTCGGCGTCGCGTGGCAGCTCGACATGGACGACCAGTGACAGATTGGGCAAATCGATCCCGCGCGCAGCGACGTCGGTCGCGACGAGCACCCGCGCCCGGCCGTCGCGCAAGGCCTGCAACGCCTGATTACGCTCGCTCTGACTGTGCTCGCCCGACAAAGCGACCGCGTTGAAGCCGCGCTCGGTCAGGCTCGAATGGAGCCGCCGCACATTGTCGCGAGTCGCGCAGAACAGCAAAGCCGAATCCGCCTCGTGCAGCCTGAGCAGGTTGACCACGGCGTGCTCGATATCGGCCGGCGCCACGGTCATCGCCTGATAGGCGATGTCGCCATGGCCGCGCTCCTCGCCGACCGTGGAGATGCGAAGCGCGTCGCGCTGGTAGCGCTTAGCGAGCGCGACGATCGGCCGGGGAATGGTGGCCGAGAAGAGCAGGGTGCGGCGTTCGGCGGGCGTCGCGTCGAGGATCTCCTCGAGATCCTCGCGAAAGCCCATGTCGAGCATCTCGTCGGCCTCGTCGAGCACGGCGACCTTGAGCTGGCTCAAATCGAGCGCGCCGCGCTCGAGATGGTCGCGCAGCCGCCCCGGCGTGCCGACCACGACATGGGCGCCGTGCGACAGGCTCCGGCGCTCCTTGGAGGGATCCATGCCCCCGACACAGGTGGCGATGCGCGCCCCGGCTTTGCCGTAGAGCCAGACCACCTCGCGGCTGACCTGGAGCGCCAGCTCGCGGGTCGGCGCGATCACCAGAGCCTGCGGCTTCAGCGCGTGGGGAAGGGCTCCGCTCGCATCGAGCAGCTGGGGCGCGATGGCGAGGCCGAAGGCGACCGTCTTGCCGGAGCCGGTCTGGGCCGAGACGATGAGGTCGCGGCCCTCGGCGTCGGACTGGAGAACGGCCGCCTGGACCGGGGTGGGCGTTTCGTAGCCGCGCGCGGCGAGGGCCTCGCTGAGCAGCGGCGGAAGGGTTTCGAATGTCATATCTCGTCCAATTGGGAGGCGCGGGGCTCGCCGCAAGGGCAAGGATCACAAAACCTGCCCGGCCGCCCACCCACTAGCCCAGGCCCATTGGAAATTATAGCCGCCAAGCCAGCCGGTGACGTCGACCGCCTCGCCGATCGCATAAAGGCCCGGGACTCGGCGCGCGGCCATGGTCTGCGACGACAGGCCGCCGGTGTCGATCCCGCCCACCGTCACCTCCGCCTTGGCGAAGCCTTCGCTGCCATTGGGCCGGAAACGCCAGCCGGCGAGCCGTTCCTGCGCCGCCCGCAGCTTGCCGTCGGGCACATTGGCGAGCTCGCTCCATAAGCCGATCTTCTTCGCCAGCGCTTCGGCGAGGCGTCCCGGCAGCTGCTCGCCGAGAAGGGTGTGGAAATGGGTCCGCGGCCGCGCCCGTTTCGCCGCCACCGCCCAATCCGCCACCGCATCCGGCAGGAATTCGATCCGGATCTCCTCGCCATTCCGCCAATAGGAGGAGACTTGCAGGATCGCCGGGCCAGAAAGCCCGCGATGAGTGAACAGAGCCGCCTCGCGGAACGCCGCCTTGCCGGCCCGCGCCACGACCTCGGCGGAGACGCCCGAGAGCTCGCGGAACAGCAAATCCTCGTCGCTCAGCGTCAGCGGCACCAGAGCCGGCCGCGGCTCGATCACGCCGAGCCCGAATTGACGCGCGAGATCGTAGGCGAAGCCGGTCGCGCCCATCTTCGGGATCGAAGGCCCGCCGGTGGCGATCACCAGCGCCGGCGCCTTCGCCGCCTCCTCGCCATGGCGAACCGTGAATTGCCCGTCCGCGTGGCTAACCTCGGCGATTGGCGTGCCGAGCGCGATCCGCACCTGCCCCCTGGCGCATTCCTCCATCAGCATGTGGACGACCTGCCGCGCCGATCCGTCGCAGAAAAGCTGGCCGAGCGTCTTCTCGTGCCAGGGGATCCGATGGCGGTCGACCAAAGCGATGAAATCCTCGGGCCGGTAGCGGCCGAGCGCCGACTTGGCGAAATGCGGGTTGGTCGAAATGAAGCGGTCGGGGGCGCTATGGAGGTTCGTGAAATTGCACCGCCCGCCGCCCGAGATCAGGATCTTCTTTCCGGCCCGGTCGGCATGGTCGATCAAGAGCACGCGCCGTCCGCGCTGCCCCGCCATCGCGGCGCACATGAGGCCCGCGCCGCCCGCGCCGAGCACGATGGCGTCATAGCTGGCGGCGGCGGACTCCTGCATGGCGCGGCCATGACATCCCGCCTTGCGCTTGCCAATCGAAGAGCGTGATCGCCGTCACGCCGGTCGCGCCCACAGCCGGCTAGGGTGACAGAATACCCAGCTAGGCAGACACGTTTTCTTGGAGAAATCGCATGGCCGATCCGAAAGGCTTTATCCTCGAGCTCGATCCGGTCAAGCGGCCCAAATTGCAGACCCTTCCCGAAAGGGTGGTCGCCGACATCGCCTGGTACAATGCCAACCGCGCCAGCACGCGCCGCTTCCATCCGGTCAAAGGCATCGAAGGCGCGGTGATTCACGCCACTGCGGGCGGGACCTCCGCCGGCGCGCTCAGCTGGTGGAAAGACCCGAGGGGAGACCCAGCCTCCGCCCACTGGATCGTTCCGGCGGAGATCGAGGCCGAGCACGGCAAGTCGGTGATCGCGGCCGTCTACGAAGCGCTCGCTGCGTGGCACGTGCGCAACGACAAGTTCAACCCCAAGGTCAATGGCGGCAAGAAACTGATCAACCATTGGAGCCTGGGCATCGAGATCGTGAACACCCAGAAGGCCGGCGACACCTATTCCGACTGGCAGGTTGCGACGACCGCATTGCTGGTGCGCTATTGCTGGGCGAAATATCCCAATTTCAAATGGGTCTGCTCGCACGCGGCGGTGGATCCGGCCCGGCGGAGCGATCCGGGCACGGCCTTCCCCTGGGACAAGTTCGTCGCCTTGGTCCTGGCCGATAGCGGCGATGCCGGCCTCGAGATCGATGCCGTGGCGGCCGGCGCGCGCGACGGAGTGCCCTGCGGCGGCTGCTGAAGGCGAGGGCGGCAGCGCCCGCTCGGCCATTGCCAATCGTCTCGGCCCCATGCCACGATGCCTTGAGCAGGGAGGGGCGATTGGCAAGCGCGGCGAACAGCGAGGATTCCGTCCCGGCGCCACGCCAGAGAGCGCGGCTGGTGATCGCCGCCTCGTCGCTCGGCACGATCTTCGAATGGTATGATTTCTACCTCTACGGCCTCCTGGCCGCGATCATCTCGGCGCAATTCTTCTCGGGCGTGAACGAGACTACCGGCTTCGTCTTCGCGCTCGCCGCCTTCGCCGCGGGCTTCGCGGTGAGGCCGTTCGGCGCCATCCTGTTCGGCCGCATCGGCGACCTGGTCGGGCGCAAATACACCTTCCTCGTGACCATGGGGCTGATGGGGCTCTCCACCTTCGCGGTCGGCCTCCTGCCCTCCTACGCCGCCGCCGGAGTCGCCGCGCCGATCCTGCTCGTCGCCTTGCGCCTGCTCCAGGGGCTCGCGCTCGGGGGCGAATATGGCGGCGCCGCGACCTATGTCGCCGAGCACGCGCCGGCGGGCCGCCGCGGCCTCTACACAAGCTTCATCCAAACCACCGCGACCTTGGGCCTGTTCCTCGCCCTCGTCGTCGTCATCGGCCTGCGCACCTGGCTCGGCGAAGAGGCATTCGCCGCCTGGGGCTGGCGGCTGCCCTTCCTGCTCTCGATCCTGCTCCTCGCAATCTCGCTCTGGATCCGCCTGAGGCTCGAGGAGAGCCCGATCTTCGCCCGCATGAAGGCGGAAGGGAAGGGCTCGAAGGCGCCGCTCACCGAAGCCTTCGCGCGCTGGCCGAACCTCAAGATCGTGCTGATCGCCCTCTTCGGAGCGGTCGCGGGACAGGCCGTGGTCTGGTATGCCGGCCAGTTCTACGCGCTATTCTTCCTCGAGCGCACGCTCAGGGTCGACGGCGCCACCGCCAACATCCTGATCGCGATCGCGCTGGCGCTCGCCACGCCCTTCTTCATCCTGTTCGGCTGGCTCTCGGACAAGATCGGGAGGAAGAAGATCATCCTCGCCGGCTGCGCGCTTGCGGCGCTCACCTATTTTCCCTTGTTCGACGCTTTGGCGCGCGCCGCCAACCCCGCGCTCTATGCCGCAAGCGCGTCGGCCCCGGTTCGCGTCGTCGCCGACCCGGCGGGCTGCTCGGTCCAGTTCGACCCGGTCGGCCGCAACCGGTTCGACTCCCGCTCCTGCGACATCGTCAAAGCCTTCCTCGCCCGCTCGGGAGTCTCCTACGCCAATCAAGCCGCGCCGCCGGACACGCCGGCACGTCTCGAGGTCGGCGCCGCCGCCGTCGCCGTGCCCGAAGGCGGCGCGGACGCGATCGCCGCCTTCCAGGCCGAGGCGCGTGCCGCCCTGACGGCGGCCGGCTATCCCGAGCGCGCCGATCCCGCCCAGGTGAACAGGCCCCTGGTCGTGCTCATCCTGTTCGTCCTCGTCCTCTACGTGACCATGGTCTACGGCCCGATCGCGGCCTTGCTCGTCGAGCTCTTCCCGACCCGGATTCGCTACAGCTCGATGTCGCTCCCCTACCATATCGGCAATGGCTGGTTCGGCGGCTTCCTCCCGACGACCGCCTTCGCCATGGTCGCCGCCACCGGGGACATCTATTACGGCCTCTGGTACCCGATCGCGGTGGCCGCGCTGACGGTGGTCGTGGGACTGGTATTCCTTCCTGAAACCTTTCGCCGAAGGCTCGAGGATTGAGCCGCCCGCTTCGCTTGACACCGCCCGCCCCAAATCCTACATGGCCTTCATCCCGCTAACCGGTCCCCCGGCGGCGCTTTCGTGCGCCCGCCGGCTTTGCTTGTTTTCCGGGCATTTGAAAGCGCTGAGATGGGCCGTTCGCCACGGGCGGCCCGTGGAGCAGGAGAAAATATCCATGGCACGTATCGCGGGCGTGAACATTCCGACCAACAAGAGGGTCGAGATCGCCCTTACCTACATCCACGGCATCGGCCGCACCAAGGCGAGGCAGATCGCGCAGAAGCTCGGCATCCCCGCCGAGCGCCGCGTCCAGGACCTGACCGACCAGGAGGTTCTCCACCTCAGGGAAACGATCGACGCCGACCATATGGTCGAAGGCGATCTGAGGCGCGACACGGCGATGAACATCAAGCGGCTGATGGACCTCGCCTGCTATCGCGGCCTCAGGCACAGGAAGGGCCTCCCCGTCCGCGGCCAGCGCACCCACACCAACGCGCGCACCCGCAAGGGCAAGGCCAAGCCGATCGCCGGAAAAAAGAAATAGCAGCCCCGGCCCGGCGCGCCAGGACGCGTGCCGGCCGAACGGTTCAGCTCTGATAGGATTGTAGAGATATGGCACGCGAACCTCAGCGCCTCAGACGGCGCGAGCGCAAGAACATCACCGCCGGCGTCGCGCACGTCAACGCCAGCTTCAACAACACGATGATCACCATCACCGACGCGCAGGGCAATGCGATCGCCTGGTCGTCCGCGGGCATGATGGGCTTCAAGGGCTCGCGCAAATCGACGCCTTATGCGGCCCAGGTCGCCGCCGAGGACGCGGGCAAAAAGGCGGCCGAGCATGGCGTCAGGACGCTCGAGGTCGAAGTGAAGGGCCCGGGCTCCGGCCGCGAGAGCGCATTGCGCGCCCTCCAGGCGGTCGGTTTCCAGATCACCTCGATCCGCGACGTCACCCCGATCCCGCACAACGGCGTCCGCCCCTCCAAGCGGCGCCGCGTCTAGCATCGTCCGCGGCTGACGCCGCGGCCGGGCCGGAAGAATTAGCAGTTAGAAATTTGGGAAGCAGCTCCTCTGGCTTCCCCAAGGACCAAGGGAAAATCCATGGCCGTCAACGCAAAGAACTGGCAGGAAATGAAGAAGCCCAATGCCCTCGAGAAGAAAACGACCGGCGATTCGCGCCGCAAGGCGACCTTCGTCGCCGAGCCCCTGGAGCGCGGCTTCGGGCTGACGCTCGGCAACTCCTTGAGGCGCGTCCTGCTCTCCTCGCTCCAGGGCGCCGCGATCACCGCGATCAAGATCGAGGGCGTCCTGCACGAATTTTCGAGCCTCACCGGCGTTCGCGAGGACGTGACCGACATGGTCCTGAACGTGAAGCAGATCGCGCTCCGGATGGAAGGCGAGGGGCCCAAGCGGCTCCAGCTCTCGGCGACCGGCCCGGGCGAGATCAAGGCCGGCCAGATCGCGACGTCGGGCGACATCGAGGTGATGAACCCCGAGCTCGTCATCTGCCACCTCGACGAGGGCGCGACGCTCAACATCGAGCTGACCGCCGAGACCGGCAAGGGCTACGTCCCCGCCGTCTCGAACCGCCCGGTCGACGCGCCGATCGGCCTGATCCCGGTCGACGCGCTCTACAGCCCGGTCCGCCAGGTCAGCTACAAGGTCGAGAACACTCGCGTCGGCCAGGAATTGGACTATGACAAGCTGACGCTCACCGTCGACACCGACGGCACGATCTCGCCGGACGACGCCATCGCCTATGCGGCGCGGATCCTCCAGGACCAGCTCCAGCTCTTCGTCCACTTCGACGAGGGCATGGTCCAGGTGCCCACCATGGCCGGCATGGCCGCGCCGAGCCAGGCCGAAACCGAAGCCGACGCCAACCAGCTCAACCGGTATCTGCTGAAGAAGGTGGACGAGCTGGAGCTGTCGGTGCGGTCGGCGAACTGCCTGAAGAACGACAACATTATTTACATCGGCGATCTGGTTCAGAAAACGGAGGCCGAGATGCTCAGGACGCCGAATTTTGGGCGGAAGTCCTTGAACGAGATCAAGGAGGTACTTGCGAGCATGGGGCTGCGGCTAGGGATGGATATTCCTGGGTGGCCGCCTGAGAATATCGAGGAGATGGCCAAGAAGCTCGAGCAGGAATTGCTGGGGTAAGCAAGCCAAGGAGCCTCGAGCTTCGGGTTACCGAACAAAGGAAGGGCCGCCGCCAGGCGGCCCTTTTCTCTTGGGGTAGGGCCGGCCCACCGCGGTGGGCCGGCCCCTGCCGGGCGCGCGCGTAGCCTAGGACGTGGCGCCCTGCACCTCTAACATGGGATAGAGCGAGCCGAGCGGAGGAAGGTTTGGCGCATGGTGTGCAAACGGTTGCCCCTACCATAGCCCCTCTTCTATGCTGGCCAACCACCGGCATGAACTTGGGAGGGTGCTTTTAGGTGCCGGAGATTGTCAACGAAATCACGTTCGTCGCACGCCTAGGCGTAGCGACAAAGCTACGGGCAGAACGGCGCCGCAACCAAGGGCTGACGGTCTTGATCGAGAACGGCGAGGTTGAAGAGCGGCAGGTCGATCGTTCGGGGAGCGTTCGCCGTTGCGACATCCGACTCAACAGTCGCGGAGGCGCCAAACTGGCTAGCGGGGAAATGAAGCGCCCAGAGGTCCCGGCCGGCCGAGATCCAAGGAGCCAGGAGCTTCGCGATGATGCTCGTCGCAAGGCAATAGCGCGCGGCCTTCCCTACTACTTCACATGTAATATGCGAGAAGTCGTCCTTTACGCGGTTTCAACAGCGCTGGATCAGCCCGATCGCGAGGAGACGTCATTTGTCCTTGCAAATATCCGAACCTCTGCGGATGTCGATGCCTTCCGGAGCGAAATTGAGGAGAGTTGGTCTCGCTTCTTGGACGACTTGGAACAAAGGCTCTTAGCAGTTGGGCAAGCTCGACCGAGCGTCACGACAGAAGATGTCATCTTGCTCCGGGATGCCATCAATGCTGTAGCCGAAGAGGCTTTGGCAAGGGCCGAGCGCTACATACAAAGCGAGCCCGCGCATCGGGAGGCGGTGCGAGAAGAGGCCACTGCTGTCGTCGGTTTCGAGCCTGAGCTAAGTGCCACTCATCCTGGTCTTTTTCGAGACGAAGTGGCTCAGCTTCTTAGATTCGGCATCTTCGTGGTCGCCCAGAAGCTCATTCTCTATCGTGTCCTTGCGGAAACGGGACCGCGCCGTCGCCATCCATTCCAGCTAGATCCATTAGCCGTCAATCAGACCACCACTGACCCGCGGATGATCCATAACCAGCTGGCAGCGGCATTTGACCAAGCCATCGATCGCTCTGAGGATTATGAAACGGCCTTCTTGCCGCGCCCCTTGCAGGATCTGGTGTTCTGCCAGCCAGTAGGCATCGATGAGGTTAATGAATCTCAAGTCGGGCGCGTTTGGCATAGACTCTTGGGAGCGGTCGAGAGCGCCTCGTGGGAGAGCATTTCGCGCAACCTGGTAGGGTTTCTTTACGAGGTAATTGTAGACGAGAAGTTCCGCCATGAACTTGGTCAATTCTATACGCGCGAAGACGTGGTTGACATCCTCACCACCTTCGCAATCAGAGAGCACACCGATCTCGTGCTCGACCCTGCTTCCGGAGGAGGGAGCTTTCTTCGTTCTGCCTATGTTAGAAAGCGGGCCTTGGGCGCTACCCATGAAGGGACACTGGCCGAGACTTGGGGCTTCGAGATAACAGCGTTTGCAGCGGAGCTGAGCACGATTACATTGGCAGCGAGTGATCCCAGCGAACCGGCTGCCTATCCTCGTGTCCTGTTGACAGATTTTTTTGATATCCGTCCCGGGAAACTGACGGATCTTGCGATACCGGATCTTGATGGCGCGCTTAGAATTCCGCGTTCCTTTGACGCTGTGATAGGAAATCCTCCATACATTTCTTACCGCCGTCAAACGAACCAAGGGACGGTCTTGAATGCGCTAGCGAGGCTCCCAAGGAGTCTTTCTCTCCCGCGCTTCTCGGGAAAGAGCGATGCATATGTTTGGTTTGTAGCGCACGCAACGCAGTTCCTGAGGAACGGCGGCAGGCTTAGCTTCGTCGTGTCGAGCGCTATTCTGTTCTCTGACTATGGAATCGGATTGATTCGGTTTCTCGGCATGCACTTTCGTATTCGTGCCGTCATCGACTCGATGGTGGAACGCTGGTTCCCCGATGCCGATACAAACGCCGTTCTCCTTCTCTTGGAGCGCGAGGAAAAGGCTGAGGAGAGGTCGGGGTCAACTATCAAGTTTATCCGACTACGGCGCCCCCTCAGCCAACTGATTGCCTCGCCTGGCGCGCGCGAGAGACGGCAGTCAATTGAGGATTTTGTCGACGAATTATTGGGTGGATCCGAAGGCGAGCTTGATCCCAGGTTTGTGATAAACGCTGTTCTACAAGGAGAGAGTGGGGGCCTTACCTTCTCGAGTTCGAGTACCGAGTTGGGGGAGGACGAGGAATGACATTCGGGGTAAAGCTCGAACGGCTTCGTGATCGCGCTGCGTTCCCACCCTTGGGACACGTCGAGAAGCGATGGGGGCAGCTGTTGCGTGAGCAGCCGAGTCTATCTGTCGAGTTCCAAACTTTGGTTACAAATGGCACCCTCGTGCCTCTTTCTCGGCTGGCCCGCCTGCACAGCGGCGTTGTGACGCGAGCCAATGCGTTTTTCATAGTGCGCGAGCTTCCCTTCGCGAGCGTTCCTCATCGGTTCGGGTTAACCCGAAAGGATTATGACAAGAACGCAGTCGTCCTAGACGGAGTCGAATCACCATTTCGAATTGAGCGAGAGTTCTTAAAGCCGCTGATAAAAGGACCTGAAGATCTTCGAGCTTCTCTTTTTATTCGCGAAACGGATTTGAGATTGTTTGATGTCCGGGAGGGTAGAAAGGAGCTTCAAGATAAAGGAGCAACGGGCGCCATTACGTATATTCGTCGAGGAGAGACGTTCGACTATCGTAAATCGAGTGACGATCTAAAGGGAGGTATCCCCGCCCAAAGAGCCCAGGTGAAGGTTCGGAAACCATATTGGTATAGCCTTGGGGTGCCGGATAGAAAAGTAGCCACCATCGTCGTTCCAGAGCATTATGATCGTCGTTATATTGCGTCAGAAGTTACAAGGGACGACGAATCGGTAATTAATGATACCCTGTACTCTGTTACGCCCTATAAGGCCGAACATCTGCGCCTGATTTTGTGGTCCTTGAATTCTCTGCTTGGTTGGTATCAAATCGAGCTCAGAGGTCGGACTCAACACGGGCAGGGCGTATTGAAAGTCAAGATTCCGGACTTCGAAGGCCTACTGGTCTTGAACCCAGACAGGGCCGACTCTTCTGTCCAAAAAGGGCTCGCCGGCCTTTTCAAGCCGGTTGGGTTGGCAGAGTCTTCAGATAGCCTCTCAAGCCTCGCCGACGTGCCTAGGAATGAGTTTGACGAGGCGGTGCTGCGGACCGCGGGTTTTTCCGATCCCGCAAGAGCCAGGGCGCAATTGGAAACACAGTTACGGGCCGCTGTTGCGGAACGACGCGAGCGTCGCCTCTCGGTTGCCGACGCAAAGATCGACCGACGAAAGGTGCGTGGGGACGCGAGTCTGGACGCCTTGGCGACACGGATGGCAGCTGGGTCTGATCTGTTTCCTGATCCCCGCGACTTTGTGGGCCATGGCGTGGCCTTGACGGCATTTCCAGTGCTCACTGATGTCGAGGGCCCCCTCCGTGTTGGAACCGAGCTATTCAGCCAGAATGAAGTTTATGCGGGTGATACGTGCATTGCTCGCTTGGAAGACGCACTGAGCGCACATTTCGTCAAAGGAGTGTTGCTGCGAGATCCCGGGTTAAAGGAGGTTCAGGTTCCCGCGCGCTGGGCGCTGGAACGGATTGTTGGAGAGTGGGACGCCGCATGCAAGGCATGGCATCATCGCTTTGAAGAAACTGCTGCGCTTACTTTGAGGCACACAACGGACGAAAGAACCAAGCGAGAGGCAACCAACCGGGCTCTCATTCTTCTTCACGCGCTATAACCTGCTGAAATCTCCAAAACGGTTCATTCTCTCCCGCCCACGTCTCTCCAAAAATAGGAAATCTTCTGTCATCCCGATCCCTTCGACTCGGGTTTCGGCGGGCTCAACCCGGCTCAGGATGAGCGGGTGTTGCGGACCATTCGGCTGGGCTCGGGGCAGGCGGAAGGAGATGGGATGGCGAAGAGGCTGAAAGCTTCGATCTGGCGCAAGGCGTTCCTGCGCGCGCTCGCGCGCACCGGCAATGTGCGGGTCGCGGCGGCGGAGGCGGGGGTGGATGCGGGGACGGCTTACGATCATCGGATCAAGGATCCGGCGTTCGCGGGGAAGTGGGCGGCGGCGCGGGCGAAGGCGAAGGCCATCGCGGCCAAGCGGCGGCGGCCCCTCCACCATCCCGCCGATGGTCGCCCTTCCCGTTCCGGGGCGGAACTGGTGCTTCGGCGGTCGAAGCATGGCGACAAGATGGTGCGGGCGGCTGAGGGGCGGTGGTGCGCGCGGACCGAGGAGGCGTTTTTCGCCGAGCTCGGGCGGACGGGGTGCGTGAGGGCGGCGGCGCGGGCGGCGGGGATCTCGACCAACGCGCTTTATTACCGGCGCGACAAATATCCCGACTTCGCGGAGCAATGGCGGGCGGTGGAGGAAGCGGCGGCGCGGCGGCTGCCAGGCCTTCTGCGCGCGGCCGGAATCGCCAGCCTCGATCCCGAGGTGGAGGCCAGGGGGCTGCCCAGGATCAATGTCGACCAGGCGATCGCGATCAGCCGGCTCAAGAGCGGGGGCGGCGAGGATCGGCGCGGGCGGGACATGCGCGGCGGCATCCTGCTTTGCAAGCCCGCGGCGAGCCGGGAGGAGCTCGTGGAAGACCTGCTCAAGAAGCTCAAGGCGCTCGGCATCCGCAGGCGCAGGCTAAAGCTCGCCGAGGGCTGGACCGAGAGCGAAGAGGGGCACATGATCCCACCTGGCTGGGTGCGCGACGGGCCGGACGGGCCGGAGACGGTGTGAGCAAGCGGGGCGCCCGGGCGAGCTGCCGCCGCCCAGGCCGGCCCTGCCTTTGCGTCGCGGGTAAAAATACGGGCCCCGCGGTTTAGGCCGCCGCAAGGCTCCGCCCGTTAGCAATCGGGGCCATGGACAGCAGCTTTACCTTCGAGATCGACCGGCCGCGCGGCCTCATCAGGATCGTCATGTCCGGCCTGTTCACGCCCGAGAACGTCGCCGACTTCCTCGAAGCGCGGCGGCTGGCGCACGCGGAGCTCGGCTGCGCGCCGAACCGCCATCTGACGCTGAACGACGTCCGCGCGATGAAGATCCAGCCCCAGCAGACCGTCGCCGCCTTCCAGGATTTGCTCGGCGCCTCCGAACATCGCTCGCGCCGGCTGGCCTTCGTGGTCAGCCCGACGCTGGCGCGAAGCCAGCTGATGCGGGCGCTGGCCGGCCGCGACAGCCGCTGCTTCGCCGACCCCGCCGAGGCGGAGGCCTGGCTGCTGGCGGAGGACGGGATCGCGCCGGCGGGCGTTTCACCCGCGGGGCCTTTTTCCTGGAAGCAGCGGGCGGGCGAGGCGGTCGTCCTGCCGTTCCGGCGGGCGGGCTAGGGGCAGGAACCTTGACTTTGCGCGCCCCATCCGCTTAGGGCCGGGCACGCGGCGGGCCGATGGTCCGCTGTTTGTTTTGGGGTCTGGGCGGTCCCCCTGCACGACCGCCTGGCCGGAGCTGCCTGATACGGGCTCCGGACGAACGAAGGAAGATATCATGCGCCATCGCGTCGGCGGCCGTAAATTGGGCCGCACCTCCAGCCACCGCCTCGCTCTGTTCCGCAACATGGCCGCGGCTTTGATCAAGCACGAGCAGATCACGACCACTTTGCCCAAGGCGAAGGAGCTTCGACCCTATGTCGAGAAGCTGATCACGCTCGCCAAGAAAGGCGGCCTTTCGAACCGCCGGCTCGCCCATGCGCGGCTGCTCGACGACGCGCAATTGATCAAGCTGTTCGACGTGATCGGCCCTCGCTACGCCGAGCGCGCCGGCGGCTACACCCGCGTCGTCAAGTGCGGCATCCGCGCCTCCGACGCGGCGCCGATGGCGATCATCGAGCTGGTCGACCGCGACACCGACGCCAAGGGCCAGGATTCGGGCCCGGTCATGGGCGCCGACGAGGGCGAGCTGCAGGCCGCCTGATGGCGGACAGGTTCGAACGGCACCGGCAGGCCTGGACCAGCGACGAGATCCAGAAGCTCCATCTGCTGGCGAAGAAGGGCATGGCGCTCAAGGCCATCTCCAAGGCGATGACGCGTTCGGAGGAATCGATCCGCGACCGCGCGCGGGCGGACGGGCTCACGATCGCAAAGCTGCGCTAAGCCAGTCGGCGAGGGCCGCCTGCTCCTCCTCGCTCATCGCCAGTCCGAGCTTGCTACGGCGCCAGATTATATCGTCGGCGGTGCGGGCGAATTCGGTGTCGACGAGATAGCGAACCTCGCGCTCGTAGAGGCCCGCGCCGAAGTGGCGGCCGAGATCCGCGAGCGATCCGGCGCCGCCGAGCAGGGTTTCGAGCCTGGTGCCGTAGGCGGCGGCGAGGCGGGCGAGGAGCGGCGGCGGCAGCCAGGCGGCGAGCGCGTGCAGCCGGTCGTTGAAGGCCCGGTCGATATCGCCGCCCGGGAGCGGCGAGGTCGCGGTGAACTTGAAGCCGCCTACGCCCAGGGCGTCGAGCGCCTCGGTGGCGAGAGCGCGCGCCGTGGTGACCTTGCCGCCGAAGACCGAAATGAGCTTCGGCCCGGCCGCGCCGTCCAGCTCGAGGTGGAAATCGCGGGTCACGTCCTTCGCCCGGGCAGCGCCGTCGTCGTAGAGGGAGCGGACGCCCGAATAGGACCAGATCACGTCGGCGGGCGCGATCGCCTTTACGAAATAGGCGTTTGCCGCGGCGCAGAGATAAGCGATCTCGTCGGCGCCGATCACCGCGTCGGCGGGCCGCTCCACGGCGGCGTCGGTCGTCCCGATCAGGCTCTTGTCCCCATAAGGGAGCGCGAAGACCACGCGGCCGTCCGGCTGCTGCAGGAGATAGGCATGATCGCCCTCCCAGAGGCGAGGCACCAGGATGTGGCTGCCCTTGACCAGGCGGACGCGGCTTGCGCTGCGAGCGCCGAGGCGCTCGTTCAGCACGTCGGCCACCCAGGGTCCGGCGGCGTTTACGATCGTCCCGGCGCGGACGGTGCGGCCGCCGGCGAGCCCGGCGGTCCAGGCATCGCCGTCGCGGCGCGCGGAGAGGAATAGGGTCCGGGTCGCGATCTCGGCGCCGCGCTCGGCGGCGTCGAGGGCGTTCAAGACGACGAGCCGGGAATCGTCGACCCAGGCGTCGTAATAGGATGCGAGCCGGAAGGCGGCTTTCAACGCTGGATCGGGGCGGCGAATGCGGCGCGACCGGGGGAGCTCGTCGCGGGCGCTGAGCAGGTCGTAGACGAACAGGCCGAGCCGCAGCAGCCAAAAAGGGCGCCCGCCGGGCGGATCGGGGAGAACGAACCGCAACGGGCGGACGAGGTGCGGCGCGGTCCTCAGCAGAACCGCGCGCTCGTGCAGCGATTCGCGGACCAGAGCGAATTCGTACTGCTCGAGATAGCGAAGCCCGCCATGGATGAGCTTGGACGAGGCGGAGCTGGTATGGGCGGCGAGATCGTCCTTCTCGACGAGCAGCACGGCGAGACCGCGCCCGGCCGCGTCGCGGGCGATCGCCGCGCCGTTGATTCCGCCGCCGACGACGAGGAGGTCGAAGGAGTCCATGCGCATCCACCTACGTCATTCCAGCGAAAGCTGGAATCCATGCGGTCTTCGTGTCACCAAAGCCGCTTGGACCCCAGCCTTCGCTGGGGTGACGGAGAATTGATGAGCGGCGACACGATCCTCGTCATCGATGCGGGCACGACGAGCACGCGCTCGATGCTGTTCGGCGCCGGCGGGATGTGCCTCGGCTCCGAGCAGCGCGAGCTTGCCCAGCATTATCCCAGGCCCGGCTGGGTCGAGCACGACGCGGAGGAGATCTGGCGATCGAGCCTCGCCTGCGCGCAGGCGGTTGTGGCGGCGGCGGGCCGGGCCGGGCGGATCGCGGCGATCGGCATCACCAACCAGCGCGAGACGATCGTCTTTTGGTCGCGGCGGACGGGCAAGGCGCTCGGCCCGGCGATCGTCTGGCAGGACCGGCGCACCGCCGAGCTTTGCGCGGCGCTGAAGGCGGAGGGCCGCGAGCCCGGCTTGCAGGCGAAGACCGGGCTGCTGCTCGATCCCTATTTCTCGGCAAGCAAGATCGCCTGGGCGATGCGGGAATGGCCGGCGCTGCGCGATGCGGGAGACGATCTCGCCATCGGCACGGTCGAATCCTGGCTGGTGTTCAAGCTCACCGGCGGGCTTCACGTTTCGGAAGCGACCAACGCGTCGCGGACGGCGCTGATGGACATTCACAACGGCTCCTGGGACTCGGAGCTCGTCGACCTGTTCGGCGTCCCGGCCGGGGCGCTGCCCGAGATCGTCGACAGCGCCGGGCCGTATGGAGACACGGCGCCGGACCTGTTCGGCGGCGCAATCCCGATCGCAGGCATGGCTGGCGACCAGCAGGCGGCGGCGATCGGCCAGGCCTGCCTCGCGCCCGGCGACACCAAGAGCACCTACGGCACCGGCGCGTTCGTGCTGACCCACACGGGGACCGCGGCGCCGCTGTCGCGACACCGGCTGCTGACCACGATCGCCTGGCAATTGGGCGGCACGCGCGCCTACGCGCTGGAAGGCTCGATGTTCGTCGCCGGCAGCCTGATCCAGTGGCTGAGGGACACGCTCGGCCTGATCGGGACGTCGGCACAGAGCGAGGCGCTGGCCCGCTCGGTGCCCGACAACGGCGGCGTCACCCTGGTGCCGGCCCTGTCCGGGCTCGGAGCGCCGCATTGGGAGCCAGGCGCGCGAGCCGCGATTACGGGGCTCAGCTTCGCCAGCACCAGCGCCCATATCGTCCGCGCCGGGCTGGAGGCGATGGCGCACCAGACCCGCGACCTCATGTCCGCCTTCGCGGCCGACGGCGCGGCCTGGCAACGCCTCAAGATCGACGGGGGCATGTCGGCCAATGATTGGCTGGCGCAGGATCTGGCGGACATGCTCGACCTCGAGGTCGAGCGGCCCGCCTTCGTGGAGACGACGGCGCTCGGCGCGGCGATGCTGGCCGGCGTCGGCGCCGGCCTGTTCGGCTCGCTCGAAGAGGCGGCGGCGATGCGGGGCCCGGTCGAGCGGTTCGCGCCCGCTATGGAGCCGGACGTCCGCGCGGCGCGGCTCGGCGCTTGGCGGCGGGCGGTGGCGGCGGTGCTCGTCCCGGATTGAGGCTTGGCAAGCCGGGCCTCTTTCCCTACCAAGCCAAGCCATTGAATGTGTGGGCCAAAGGACAAGACATGAAGAAATTTGCGATTGCGCTGGCAAGCGCCGCGCTGGCGGCCGTGCCGGCGGCGTCGATGCAAAGCCAGCCTCCGAGCCAGAGCGCGCGCCAGCCGCAGACGGAGCGCGGGACGGTCATCTTCTACGACCAGACCAATTATAACGGGCGCTCCAATGAGATCGACAGCGCCACGCGCATCTTCCACTGGGACTACAACATCCGCAGCATCGCCATCCACCCGGGCGACCGCTGGCAGATTTGCGCGCGGCGTCGTTTCGACGGCTGCATCGTCCTCGATCGCTCGGTGCCGGACGCGACGATGGTCGGGATCACCGCCTCGATCGGTTCGGTCCGCCCGGCGCCGGAGGGCGCCGCGCGGCAGGACAACCAATAGCGGGAAACCCGCTTTCGTCATTGGACGACCGGGGACAGTCACTCGTGGGAAGCCGGTGAAGCACAAACCCGTGGGAAAGGCGGCGTGAGGCTGGGGCCACTGGCTTTGCGGATAGGGGCCTGCCTGTTCCTGATTGGTGCAGGCACCGCCTGGCTATACGTGCTTGGCACCGAGGGTAACTTTGACCGTTTCGGAGGATGGGGCGCGGCGGCGGCACTTGCCCTATTCTGCCTATGGTTATGGAACGTCGCGCATAAGTCGATTCGGGATGAGCGGGCGAAGCGGGACCGCCAGCCTAAGCCGGTGGAGAGGCCGGAGTGATCCTACTCGAAGGTATCTTGGGCGCCTTCCAGAACCTGCCCTTTCCTCGGAACGGAGGCGAATGGGCGGCAACCATCTTGGTTGGACTGTTGTTTGGCGGTCTTGCCTGGATTCTAGCGGTGGGTCTGTAAGCCACACAATCGCCCACTCGTGACTGTCCCCTATCCGCGCCCTAGTCGGGCATTTTGACGCCCGGGGGCGGCGGCGGGGCGCCGGCGCCTTCGGCCACCCAGCTGTCGTCGATCATCTTGATGATCGCGGAGAAATCCTTGGCCGAACCGCCCAGGTCGGCGAAGCGGGCGTAGAGCTCCTCGGCGGCGGCGCCCATCGGCGTGTAGGCGTCGACGCTCTGGGCGGCCTCCATGGCGAGGCGCAAATCCTTCAGCATCAAGGCTGCCGCGAAGCCGCCTTCATAGTCGCGGTCGGCGGGCGTTTCCGGGCCGACGCCCGGGACCGGGCAATAAGAGGTCATCGACCAGCACTGGCCCGAGGCCTTGGAGGAGATGTCGAAGAAGGTCTGCAGATCGAGGCCGAGCTTCTTCGCCATGACGAAGGTCTCGCAGGTCGCCGCCATCGAGGCGCCGAGCAGCATGTTGTTGCAGATCTTGGCCGCCTGGCCGGCGCCGGCCACGCCGGCGTGGATCACCGCCTTGCCCATGATCTCGAGAAAAGGCCGGGCGCGCTCGAAAGCCTCCTCCGTTCCGCCGGCCATGAAGGTGAGGCTGCCCGCCTCCGCCGCCGCGATCCCGCCCGAGACCGGCGCGTCGACCATCGCATAGCCGGCGGCCTCGGCCTTGCCGATCTCCTCGCGCGCGGTGGCGACGTCGATCGTCGAGCAATCGATCAGGATCGCGGATTTCGGGGCCTTGCCGATGACCGAGGCTTCGTAGACCTCGCGGACGTGCTTTCCGGCCGGAAGCATGGTGATCACGGCCTCGGCGCCGTCGAGCGCGTCCTCCGCCGAAGCGGCGCGCTTGCAGCCGCGCGATTCGGCGCGGGCCAGGGCGTCCTCGGAAAGGTCGAAGGCGCGCACCTCGTGCCCCGCTTTGGCGAGGTTCGCGGCCATGCCGCCGCCCATGTTGCCGAGGCCTATGAAGGCGATTTTCGCCATGTCGTACCTCCGGGTGGTTTCCCCACTCTCTGCTACTTTCCCTTCCACTCCGCCGCGCGCTTGGCCACGAACGCGGCCATCCCTTCCTTCTGATCCTCGCTGCCGAACAGGCCGTGGAAGAGGCGGCGCTCGAAGTTTATTCCCTGGGCCAGGCCGGTCTCGAAGGCCGCGTTCACCATTTCCTTGGTGGCGATGGCGGCGAGCGGGGCCATGGCGGCGATCGCCTCGGCGGTCTTGAAGGCTTCGTCGAGGAGGTCGGCGGCGGGGACCACGCGGGCGACCAGGCCGGAGCGCTCGGCTTCGGCGGCGTCCATCATCCGCCCCGTGAGGCACATCTCCATCGCCTTGGCCTTGCCGACCGCGCGGGTCAGGCGCTGCGAGCCGCCCATGCCGGGGGTGACGCCGAGCTTGATCTCCGGCTGGCCGAATTTCGCATTGTCCGCCGCGATGATGAAATCGGCCATCATCGCCACCTCGCAGCCGCCGCCCAAAGCAAAACCGGCGACCGCGGCGATCCAGGGCTTGCGGGTCGCGGTGATATTCTCCCAGCCCTGGAAGAAGTTGGACGCGTACATCGAGGCGAAACCCTGGTCCGCCATCTCCTTGATGTCGGCGCCGGCGGCGAAGGCCTTTTCCGAGCCGGTGAGGACGAGGCAGCGCTGGCTTTCGTCGGCGTCATAGGCGGCGAAGGCGGCGATCAGTTCGGCGAGGACGGTCGAGTTGAGCGCGTTCAGCGCCTGTGGGCGATTGAGGGTGATCAGCGTTACCGCACCCTTCTGCTCGACCAGGATGGTTTCGTAGGTCATATTTTCTTCCTCGCGAGGGGACAGTCCCCAAGGGGACAGTCCCCGTTTCAGCGCATTCAGGGGACAGTCCCCGTTTCAGCGCATTCGCACGTACGAGCCGGGCGCCGGCTCGATTTCCTTCTTCGGCTTGCGTGCCTTGACGCGCTCGCCGCCGTCTCGAACCAGCCATTGCTGCCATTCAGGCCACCACGAACCTTCGTGGCGCGTCGCCGTCTCCAGCCAATGCTCGGCGGTGGCGGGCATCTTCGCATTGATCCAATAACCGTGCTTGTTGGCCGAAGGCGGGTTGATGACGCCGGCATTGTGGCCCGAGCCTCCGAGCAGGAACCGCGTCCCGGGCCCAAGCAGCTTCGCGCCGTCATAGGTCGCCTGCCAGGCGGAGACGTGGTCGTCCTTGAGCGAGATGACCATGGCGGGCGCGTCGATATCGAGCGCGCCCGGCCTGGTCAGCGCGTTGTCGCGGAGGATCTTGTTGGTCCAGTCGAGCAGGAAGGCGCGGGGGATATGGGCGCCGTCGGCAAACCAGTGGAGGATGTCGGAGGGCGGCGCTTCCTTGTCGAGCAGATAGTGGCTGACCACCGAGGACCAGATGAGGTCGTTGGCGCGGACCAGGCTGAACAGGCCCTGCAGCTCGTGCGCCGCGAGCACGCCCTTGGCTTCGAGATGCTTCTCCATGGCCGCGAGCTGGGCGGGCTCGGTGAAGGCCGCCCATTGGCCCATATTGGCGAAATCGAACATCGAGCCGATCGTTGAAAGCGAGGCGATGCGGCCGGGCGCTGCGCGGGCGGCGGCCATGGCGGCAAGCGTGCCGCCCATGCAGAAGCCGAACAGATCGACCTCCTTCTCCCCAATGGCCTTTTCGATCGCGTCCAGGGCGGCGGCGGGGCCGAGCGCCAGATAATCGTCGAGGCCCTTGCCGGCGAGCTCGGGGCCGGGGTTGACCCAGGAGACGACGAAGAGGGTGTGGCCTTGCTCGACCAGCCAGCGGACCAACGAGGATTTGGGCTGGAGGTCGAGAAGGTAATATTTGTTCACCAGCGGCGGCACGTAGAGGAGCGGCCGCTTGTGCACGGTCCGCGTCGTCGGCGCATACTGGATGAGCTGCATCAGCTCGTTCTGGAAGACGACGCTGCCCGGGGTGGCGGCGATGTCGACGCCGAGCTCGAAGCCGGCGGCGGCGCGGCGCACCGGCAGCCTGGCGTCGGTCGCGGCGTCGGCGAGGAGGTTGGCGAGGCCCGAGAGGAGGCTGATCGACCCGGTGTCGATCGCGCGGCGGATCGCCTCCGGGTTGGTGAAGGCGAAATTGGCAGGCGAAAGGGCGTTGAGATACGCCTGGGTAAAGAATTGGGCGCGGGTGCGAGTCCCCTCGTCGATCCCGTCCGCCTCGTCGACCAGGCGGGTGGCCTGGCGGCTGGCGAGCAGATAGGCCTGTTTGAGATAGTCGAAGGCCGGATCCTCGCTCCACGCCGCATCGCCGAAGCGGCGGTCGCCGCGCTCGGGAGCGATCACGGGCTCGACCTCCTGCCCGGAGGCGCGGCGGGCGGCGGCACCCCACAATTCCATCCATTCGGACGCGGCCGCCTGGCTCGCCTGGAGGAGGCCCAGGGGGTTCGACCAGAGCTGGACGGTGAAATCGGCCATGGCGCGGGCCGGCGCGGTTGGATCGAAAGCGAGGGTCGCGCCGGGCCGCGCCCCCGCCTTCATCGCGGCGAGGCCGTTCTCGACGACCTTGCTCCACGCCGCGGCCAGCTCGGCCGGATCGGGGGCGGACTCGGGTAGCTTCCAGACGCGGTGCTCGGTCATGGCAGGGGAGTCCAGGCCTCGTCGGGGGGCAGGGGTTCGAAAATGCTGTCGATCATCTCGTCGGTAACCTCTTGTGGCGTCGCCGGGCTCCATCGCGGCGCATTGTCCTTGTCGATCAAGAGCGCGCGCACCCCTTCGATGAAGTCCGGATGGCGGAACATGCGCACGACGATGCCATATTCCAGCCGCATCTCATCTAGGAAATGGAATTGCCTCGGGCTCTCGACCAGCAGCCGGAGCGACACCTTGCAGGCCGTCGGCGACTTGGCGCGCAAGGCCGCCAGCTCCTTCATCGCCCATTTCGAGCCATCCGCCTCCAGCGCGGCGAGGATGTCCTCCAGCCTGTCCGAGGCGAAGCAGCGGTCGATCGGCGCATAATTGCCCACGATGCGCGCCTCCGGCGGCTCGACGCTCGCGGCGCGCAATATCGCCTCGACATGCTCGGGCACCTCGATCAATTGACGCTTCACGTCGTCCAGCCGGCCGGACGGGATATAGTGGGTGGCAAGGCCGAGCGCGACGCATTCCGCCCCGTCGAGCCGAGCGCCTGTCAGCGCCAGGAACTGCGCGATCCGGCCGCGCAGGCGGGAGAGGTAGCGCCCCCCGCCGACATCGGGGAACAGGCCGATCGAGGTCTCCGGCATGGCGAATAAGGTCCGCTCGGTCGCGATCCGATATTTGCACGGGCAGGAGATGCCGACGCCGCCGCCCATCACGATCCCGTCCATGAACACGACCCCGCGCTTGGGGTAGGTGTACATGAGGTGGTTCATCCGATATTCCTGGAAGAAGAAGGCCTGCCCCGCCGCGCCATGGCCCTGGCTCGACCGGGCGATGGTGACGACATCGCCGCCGGCGCAAAAGCCGCGCCCTTGTGCATGATCGATCAGGATCAGCTTCGCCGCCGGCTCGTGCAGCCATGCCTGCAGCGCCGCGGTCATCGAGCGCACCATGTCGAGATCGAGGGCGTTGAGCGTCTTGGGGCGGTTCAGGCGGAGGCGGCCCGCGCGCCCTTCGATGTGGGCGATGATCGAGTCCGTCACTGCCTCGACAGCTCCCGCCCGACGATCATCCGCATCACCTGGTTGGTGCCCTCGAGGATCGAGTGGACGCGAAGGTCGCGCCAGAAGCGCTCGATCGGATAGTCCTGGAGATAGCCGTAGCCGCCGTGGAGCTGGAGCGCGCGGTCGACGATCGAAGAGCCCGAGTCGGTTGCGAGGCGCTTGGCCATGGCCGCGAACTTGGTCTTGTCGGGCGCGTTTTCGGTCACCTTCACCGCGGCGGCGTAGAGCAGCATGCGGGCGGCCTGCAACTCGGTCTCCATGTCGGCGAGCATGAACTGGGTGTTCTGGAAATCGGCGATCGGCTGGCCGAACTGCTTGCGCTCCTTGGTGTAGGCGACGGCTTCGTCGAGGCAGCGCTGCGCGCCGCCGAGCGAGCAGGCGCCGATATTGAGCCGGCCGCCATCGAGGCCCATCATCGCGATCCTAAAGCCCTCGCCCTCGCCGCCGACGAGATTCTCGGCAGGCACGCGGACCTCGTCGAAATTGACCTGGGCCGTCGGCTGCGAATGCCAGCCGAGCTTCCTCTCCTGCGCGCCGAAGCTGACGCCCTTCATGTCCTTCTCGATCACCAGGCAGGAAATGCCCTTAGGGCCCTCGACGCCGGTGCGGGTCATGGTCACGTAAATCTCGTTCTCGCCGCCGCCCGAGATGAACGCCTTGGAGCCCGACACGACATAATCGTCGCCGTCCCTGACCGCCTTGGTCTTCAGCGCCGCCGCGTCGGAGCCCGAGCCGGGCTCGGTCAGGCAATATGAGGCGATCCGCTCCATCGTCACCATCGAAGGGAGATACTTGTCCTTGACCGCGGCCGAGCCGAACCGGTCGATCATCCAGGCCGCCATATTGTGGATCGAGATGAAGGCGGAGGTAGAGGGGCAGCCATAAGCCATCGCCTCCATGATAAGCGCCGCCTCGAGGCGGCCGAGCCCGATGCCGCCCGCTTCCTCCGAGACGTAGATCGCGCCGAAGCCCAGCTCGGCCGCGGCGCGGATCGTGTCGCGCGGGAAGATATGCTTTTCGTCCCATTCGGCGGCGTGCGGGGTGATCGCGTCGGCGGTGAACGCCCGCGCCATCTCCTGGATCTGGCGCTGCTCGTCATTGAGGTCGAACTGGCTCATGCGCGCGCTCTAGCGCGCGTGGGGAAATTCGCAACGAGAGCGTTTCAGGAAACGGTGATGATTCGCGCCCGGGATCGCAATTGTCGCAGCGTTCATTGCCGCCATGCGAACGGTGAGGGCGTTGGTGAGACGCAACTCCAACTCGCGCAGGTCAGCCTTCGTAGCGAGGGAATCGAACGCCTCCACGAGAGCGTCCGCCAAGGCTTCGGCCTGACGCGTTTCCATCCCCGCAGCGGATAGACGCTTCGAAAGGGCGAGGGTGTCGAAAACGGGCTGAGCCATCATCTGGGCCGGCTAAACGATTTCCGTGGTTTCCACAAGATATGTCATCGATTTACGAAATTTCCTTCTTCGCCTCCCCGAACGCTTCGACCGCCCGTTCAAGCTCCTCGCGGGTGTGCGTGGCGGAGATTTGGGTGCGGATGCGGGCGCGGCCCTTGGGGACGACCGGGTAGGAGAAGGCGATGACGTAGACGCCCTTGGCGAGCAGCGCCTCGGCGAGCGCGGCGGCGCGGCGGGCGTCGTGGAGCATGACAGGGATGATCGGGTGGGCGCCGGGCAGGAGCTCGAAGCCGGCGTCGGTCAGGCCCTCGCGGAAGAAGGCCATGTTGTCGCGCAGGCGGGCGCGCAGGTCGCCGCCCGCGGCGGCCAGCTCGACGGCCTTTTGCGCGCCGGCGACCATGGCGGGCGCGACCGTGTTGGAGAAGAGATAGGGGCGCGAGCGCTGACGGAGCAATTCCACGATCTCCTTCCGGGCGCTGGTGAAGCCGCCGCTGGCGCCGCCCAATGCCTTGCCGAGCGTGCCGGTGATTATGTCGACGCGCTCGATCACCCCTGTATGCTCGGGCGTGCCGCGGCCGTGGGCGCCGGCGACGCCGGTGGCGTGGCTGTCGTCGACATGGACGAGCGCGCCGTATCGCTCGGCGAGGTCGCAGATTTGGGCGAGGGGCGCGATATAGCCGTCCATCGAGAAGACGCCGTCGGTCGCGATCAATTTGAAGCGCGCGCCGGCGGCGTCGGCCGCCTGGAGCTGCGCTTCGAGGTCGGCCATGTCGGCATTTCTGTAGCGGTAGCGCTGCGCCTTGCAGAGGCGGACGCCGTCGATGATCGAGGCGTGGTTGAGCTCGTCCGAAATGACCGCGTCCTCGGGGCCCAGCAAGGTCTCGTAGAGGCCGCCATTGGCGTCGAAGCAGGAGGGATAGAGGATGGTGTCCTCCATCCGGAGCCAGGCCGACAATTGTTCCTCGAGCTGCTTATGGATCGACTGGGTGCCGCAGATGAAGCGGACCGAGGCCATGCCGTAGCCCCAGCGCTCGAGCCCGGCCTGCGCCGCCGCCCTGACGCGCTCGTCCTGGGCGAGACCGAGATAGTTGTTGGCGCACAGATTGATGAGATCCCCGCCCGTCTCGACGCCGACATGGGCGCCCTGCGGCGTGGTGATCACCCGCTCGGTCTTGTAGAAGCCGGCCTCGCGGATGGCGTCGAGCTCGGCTTCGAGATGCTGCTGAAATTTGCCGTACATTTCAGTCCTCTTTCGCCAACTGTCGGCGATTTATCTTTTGCAAAACACCAGTCGCAGACATTCCAACGTAAAAGGGGGACCTGACAACGGGCCTAGGCGCGCCCCCGGACGTCAACCGCCACGCTCCGATCGCCGACATCTTCCGCGTCCGCGGCCGAGCGGGATACCCATCGTAGACCCCACTTGAAGCCTGCCGGGATCTCGCGAAGGCCGAATTTTCCGCGTATCATCAACTGCCCAAGCATGACCAGCGCTCCAGGATGCCCTGCCCTGGCGGCATGTTCCAGCATTGGCCTGATTTCCAGGCACACCTTCCGGCTCTTGCAGCGCTGGTAGCGTAACCAGGCCAGCCAAAAGTAAGCCGGCACGAAATCCGACGACACGCCGTCTTCCAACACGCTTTCGCATTCATCATGATAGCCATGGTCCGCGAGCAACCGGGCATAATGAATGGTGGCCATCCACGAGCCCGCGCTGATGGCGCGACGGTAATATTCCTGTGCCCAATCGAGATCGGCCGCGACGACAGTCCCCGTCTCATAATGCCATGCGATCGCATCCATTGCCCAGGCGGAGCCTGACTCCGCGGCTTCTAGGTATCGACGGAAAGCGGCGGCAGGATCGGTCTTCTGGACAGCATAGGCCTGCTCGACCAGTTCACGATTCTGAACCGGCTCGTCCGACCAGGGTGCGCTCTCGTTCGAATGCGCCCTCTCCCAGGCGTCGGATTTCTCCCATAGGCGCGCGCGCCACCGGGCACACAGCTTGCAGGCCAATATCGCTCCTCTCGTCACTCCCAGTTGAGCACGACCTTGCCGGTGCCGCCCTGGAGCATCGCCTCGAAGCCCTGCTCATACTCCTGGTAGGGCAGGCGGTGGGTGATGATCGGCGACAGATCGAGGCCTGACTGGATCATCACCGTCATCTTGTACCAGGTCTCGAACATCTCGCGGCCGTAAATGCCCTTCAGGGTCAGCATGTTGAAGATGACTTTGTTCCAGTCGATCGCGACCTCGCCTTCGGGGATGCCGAGCATCGAGACCTTGCCCCCATGGGCCATGTTGTCGAGCAGGTCGCGGAGGGCGCTGGGGTTGCCCGACATTTCGAGGGCGACGTCGAACCCCTCGGTCATGCCGAGCTCCTTCTGGACGTCGGCGAGCTTCTCGTTCGCGACGTTGACGGTGCGGGTAGCGCCAAGTTGCGCGGCGAGCCCGAGCCGATAGTCGTTGACGTCGGTGATGACGACGTGGCGGGCGCCGGCGTGGCGCGCGACCGCCGCCGCCATCGCCCCGATCGGGCCGGCGCCGGTGATCAGCACGTCCTCGCCGACCATGTCCCACTGCAAGGCGGTATGGACGGCGTTGCCGAACGGATCGAAGATCGAGGCGATGTCGAGATCGATGCCGTCGGCATGGTGCCAGACGTTCGCGTTGGGGATGGCGATATATTCGGCGAAGGCGCCCGGCCGGTTGACGCCGACGCCGCTCGTATAGGGGCAGAGGTGCCGCCGGCCCGCCATGCAGTTGCGGCAGCGCCCGCACACGATATGGCCTTCGCCCGACACGATCATCCCGGGCGAATAATCGTTGACGTTCTCGCCGACCTCGACGATCTCGCCGACGAATTCGTGGCCGACCACCATCGGCACCGGAATGGTCTTTTGCGCCCAATCGTCCCATTTGTAGATGTGGAGGTCGGTGCCGCAGATCGCGGTGCGCTTCACCTTGATCAGGACGTCGTTGATGCCGGGCTCCGGCTCCGGAACGTCCTCGAGCCAAAGGCCCCGCGCCCTCTCCCGCTTGACCAGCGCCTTCATGCCTGCCTCGTCAGCCCTTCGGCGCTCAGCGCCTCCTGGACGGCCGGCCGCTGGGCGACTCGGCCGGCGAAGGCGACGAGCCCCGGCCAGCGCGCGAGATCGATGTCGTGGACTCGGGTCCAGTTGAGGATCACGAAGGCATAAGCGTCCGCGATCGTGAAGTCCGGGCCGGTGAGGTAAGGCCCGTCGCCGATCTGCGCCTCGAGATAATCGAACCTCTGCGCTAGCGTCCGGCGGGTCGCCTCCTTATAATCGTCGGGCGTCGCCGGGTTCCATAACGGCCCGAAGCCCTTGTGGAGCTCGGTCGCGATATAGTTCAGCCATTCGAGCACCCGGTAGCGCTTCATGCTCATCATCGGGGGCATCAGATCGGCGCCGCCCATATCGGCGATATACTGAAGGATGGCCGCATTTTCGGTCAGCACGGAGCCGTCGTCGAGGCCGAGCGCCGGGACCGCGCCCTTGGGATTGATCGCCTTGTAATCCTCGCCGCCTTCGGTGCGCTTGCCGGGCAGATCGACCTTGACGAGATCGAAGGGAAGCCCGGTCTCGCGAAGCGCGATATGCGGCGCCAGCGAACATGCGCCGGGCGCGTAATAGAGTTTCATGTCAGCTCCTTGGAATCGATCAGCTTGCCATCATTCTTGTGCGGGACCCAGAACGGTATTCCAACCATAGATAAAACGCCGCTGGCACCCGCTCGGGCCATCGAAGGCAATATTAACGCGGTCGAGAACCATCCTGACATGGGATCCGCCGAGGGCATCGCCCTCCACCCATGTCCTGGGGCTCCCTCGGCCGCGAGAAGAGCCCGACCGCGAATAGAGCAAATATCTTGGGCGCCCGTCCCGGCGGTGGCGGGTGACGGTCCGGCCGCGCCGATCCTGCTCGAGTCGGCCTCCCCGCGGCTCCAGAAAGGCTTCGCCTTCCATGACGGTGAAGCTGCCCTGCGGCCCGACCACGCGGATCGACCCATTGTGGATGCCGAGATACTCGAGATAGGCGTTCTCGCCGGGCAGCAGATCGATGCTGGTCGAGATCAGGCAGACGCGCGCGGGACCGGCCACGCGAAACGCCTCGGCGGTGCCGAGCACCTCATCGTTCACGCCGCGCGGAGGCTCCACCACCTGGAGGGCGAGCGCCAGACCGATCAGGCTGTAGAGCACGCGGCCCCTAGCCCAATTTCTCGATCACGCCGCCGAACAGTCGGCGCGCCCGCTCCCGCTTGACCAGCGCCTTCATGCCGGCCTCCCGGCGTCGATGTCGAAATGTGCCATGCGCGCGCTCTAGCGCGCCCGGGAAAAATCGCAACGCACCCGTTCAGGAAAGCGTGATCAGCGCGCCGAGGATCGCGACGGCCGCAGCAACCATGGCGCCCGTCCGGATGGTCAGGCGAAGCTCGAGCTCTTTCATTTCGGACCTCAGAGCACTTCCCAGCTCTCTAGGATCGGATTTGGTCGCGAGCTCATCGAACGCATTCCCCGTGAGGGCCTCGGCCAGCGCCTCCGCCTGGCGCGTGTCCCAGCCGGCCGCGGACAGCCGCTTGACGAAAGCCAATGTGTCGAAGCTGAACTGCACGGTCACCTGCGCAAAAATAGCGACTTTACATTTTCCTGCAATAGCGAACAGCGATCATCGTTTTCCGTTGAACGCAGTCCAGCCGAGCTTCTCGATCAAGTCCTGTATGATGCCTTCGCCCGGATTGCGGGGGTCAGCTCCATGCCGGGCCGTTAAAGGAGGATGGCCTTGGCCCGCGCCAGCGCCGCCTTTCGCTCCGGCAGGCCGTTGGTGCCGCCGTTGACGGCCTTGGTCAGGCCGAGGATATCGTCCTTGTCGGCAAAATTGTTGCAGTTCTTCTTCTGCCAGAAGATGCAGGCCGCGCGCATGCCGTTGTCGGGATCGGCCAGCTGATCGGGGTTGCCGATCACGTCGATGCCGGTGACCTGCATGACGTCGTTATAATTGAACCGCCCGGTCGTCTGCTTGGCGCCGCGGCCGCGATACTTCCAGCCGTCGCCGGGCTGATCGTTGCCGAGTTGCTCTTTCCCGAAGGTCCCGCCGTAGACGATATTGGCGATCTCTTCCTGGGCGGACGGTGAAAGCGCCGCCGCGCCCGGCTTCCGCCCCAGGCGCTGGCAATCCGCATCGCTGATGCGCTTGCTCGAAAAGGTCGCGCGCAGCCCGGTTTGCGAATAATTCAAACTCTCGACCATTTTCGAGAAGCCTCCGGTCTCGACCGATTGCTGCGCGAGCGCGTGAGCGACACGAAGCGGCGTGTCGAGCCCGACGCCCGGGAAGTGTTTGGCCGCCGCGTTGCCGAGATCGGTGCGCAGTTGATTGACCTGGGCTTGCCCGCCGACGAACGACATCAGAGCCGCATAGCTCTTGCCGCCGAAATCCCCATCGACCGCGATGGCGTATCCTTTGGAAACCAGGCGCTGCTGTGCCCGCGCTGCATTATCCATGACTATTGCCCCCGTTTTGTCGTGCAGGCGGAACAATGCGCTTATTATCGATGAAGAACAAGATTTCCGGCGAGCGCTTTCGGGATGCCGCCGCGACGCAGGCGCTAGCCCAATTTTCGGATCACGTCGCCGAACAGATCCTCGTCGCTCGGCAGAGTCTTGGGGGTCTTGAGCGGCTTGGAGACCCAGGTCTCGTTGATCAGATCGCGCCAGGTGATGTTGTTGTTGGTGCCGTTGCCGCCCCAGGAGCCGCAGCCCAGAGAGAAGGTCTGGCGCATGCCGTTCCACAAGTTTCCGCTGTTCGACGCGGCCTGGGGCTGGTTCACCATCACCCGCGAGGTCCTGGTGGCGTCGGCGAGCTTCATGATGTTGGCGTCGCTCGTCGAATAGATGCCGCAACTGTGGCCCTGGCCCTGGTAGGACTGGATCTCGTTGGTCTTCGCGATCGCCTCGTCGATGTCCTTCACCCGGTAGAGCGCCATGGTGACGGTGAGCTTCTCGCCCGAGAAGGGGAAATCGGGGCCGGCGCCGGTCTCGGGAACGATGAAGAACCGCGTGCCCTCGGGAATCTCGAAGCCGGCCATGCCGGCGATCGTCTCGGGAGGCTGGGCGACGATCTTGGGATTGAGGGCGCCGTCGATCCACAGCACCCGCTGGAGCTTCGCCTTCTGCTCAAGATCGAGGACGAGGCCGCCCTTTTCCTTCAGCTTGCCCAGCATCTCGTCATAGATCGAATCGACTAGCAGGACGGAGTTGTCGGCCGAGCAGGAGGCGGCCATGTCGAGCGTCTTGGACATGCGGATCTTCTCGGCGGCGTCGTCGAGGTCGGCGGTCTCGTCGACAGTGATCACCGCGTTGCCGACGCCGACGCCCAAGGCCGGGGTCCCGCTCGAATAGGCCGCCGTCACCATCGCGCCGCCGCCGGTGGCGAGGATCCGGTCGCACTGCTTCATCAATTCGTTGGTCTTTTCGAGCGTCGGCGTGTCGATCGAGAGGACGAGGTCGGCGGGCGCCCCCATCGCCACCAGCGCGTCGCGCATCCGCTCGCACACCGCCTTGTTGGTGAGCTTGGCGCGCGGGTGGGGCGCGACGATGATGGAATTCCTCCCCTTGACCGCGTTGATGGCCTTGATCACCGGCGTCGCCTCCGGATTGGTCGAGGGCGAGAGCGCGCCGATCACCCCGACGGGCTTGGCGATCACGACGATCTCGCGTTCCGGATATTCCTCGATGACGCCCACCGACTTGTCGTCGAGGATGTCCATCAGGGCGGCGCGGGTCTTGCGGAAGATCTTGAGATATTTGCCGTCGTAATTGCCGAGCCGGGTCTCCTCCACGGTGAGCTTCGCGATCTCCTCGGCGACGCCGGGACGGGCGACCGACCAGACCATGGCGCGGATGAGGTCGTCGACCTGCTCCTGGCTGTAATCCTCGATCTGCGCCTGCGCCGCGCGCGACCGCGCGACGAGGACGGCGATCTCGGCGGCCGCGTCGGCGGCTTCGTCGCTGGAGAAAATCCGTTCCTGCCTGCCCATTTGAAGCTCCTGGCCCGCACGCACCGGCTGCGGGCATCGTATAGATATGATGCGCCAGCCCCTAGCCAAGGCTTGGCCGAAATGCCAGTGCACCGCCCGGACAAGCTGGAATGCCGGATAAGGACGCGCGCGGATAATGAAACTCGGATCCCTAAAAGGCGGCCGCGACGGGCGGCTGGTGGTGGTGAGCGGCGATCTCGCCTGGTGCGCCGACGCGGGCCATATCGCGCCGACGCTGCAGGCCGCGCTCGACGATTGGGAGCGGATCGCGCCGCAGCTCGAATTGCTGGCGACCGACCTCGCCCACGGCACCATTCCAAAGGAGCGCTTTCACGAGCGCGCCGCCGCCGCGCCGCTGCCGCGTGCCTACCAATGGGCGGACGGCTCGGCCTATGTGAACCATGTCGAGCTGGTCCGAAAAGCGCGCGGCGCCGAAATGCCCGAGAGCTTCTGGACCGACCCGCTCATGTACCAGGGCGCCTCGGACGAGATGCTGGGCCCGCGCGATCCGATCCCGCTCGCCGACGAGGCCTGGGGCTGCGACCTCGAGGCCGAGATCGGGGTGGTGACGGACGACGTGCCGCGCGGCGTTTCGCGGGAGCAAGCGCTGGAGCACATCAAGCTGATCGGCCTCGTCAACGACGTGTCTCTCAGGGCTCTGATCCCGGCCGAGCTCGCCAAGGGCTTCGGCTTCCTCCAGTCCAAACCGGCCTCGGCGCTGTCCCCGGTCCTCGTCACGCCCGACGAGCTCGGCGAGGCCTGGCGGGACGGCAGGCTCTCGGGCGTGCTCAGGGTCGATCTCAACGGACGGCCGTTCGGGAGGGCGGATGCGGGCGAGGACATGACCTTCGATTTCGGCACGCTCGTCGCCCATCTGGCGAAGACGCGAAATCTCGGCGCCGGCACCGTCATCGGCTCGGGCACGGTGTCCAACAAGGATGCGGACGGCGGCCCGGGCAAGCCGGTCGACCGCGGCGGCGCCGGCTATTCCTGCCTCGCCGAATTGCGCACGGTCGAGACGATCCTCGACGGCAAGCCGGCGACCCCCTTCCTCAAGGCCGGCGACACGGTCCGGATCTGGATGGAGGACGGCCAGGGCCGTTCCATCTTCGGCGCGATCGAGCAGGCGGTGGTCGCGGCCTGATGCCGCAGGCGCGGGCAGCGCCTCATCCCGCGCCGCGGGCAGCGCCCATCCCGCGCCGGGGCGCGACGCTCGATCTCGCGGCCGGGGGGCGGCGCTAGATCTCGCGCATGTTGTCGAGAATCCGCACGTCCGATCCGTAGAACAGCCCGCAGAGCTGCGCCGCGACGCGCGCGCGCCGGGAAACCTGGTCCGCCGAGACGTTGCCGTCGAAATACCAGCCCTTCCCGATCGGCGCGGCGTGTCTCCGGGCAAGGTGCGGCGAGCGCGCGTAGAGGGCGGCCGGCGTGCGCGCCACGTAACGCCGCCCGAAGGTCTTTTCGTCGGCGAACGAAGCGAGGAAATGGGGGTAGGCCGCGTCGAGCTCGCGCAGGAGCAGGCGATAGGCGTGTTTGAGATTGGCCGCCGGAATGCGCCGGCCGCCGATCTCGACCGACCATAAGCCGCGGCGGCGCGACGGGCCGCCGCCGGCGGGCGCGCCCGCGGAATCTTCGCAGGTGGAACGGGCGCGACGCGGCGCGCCGCGCGCCGGCAGCAGCAGGCGCCGGAGAATCTCGTTTTCATTCTCTCCCAGCGCCACCCGCGCCCGCTCGATCGCCCGATGCACGTCGACGTCGATTCCGATGGGCCTCAATCCCTCCGCCACAGCAAGCTCCATGGTTCGCAGAAAAATAGTCCTTATAAGAGTCAGTTCTTATAAGGATTCGAAGCAGGCCGCGCAATCTTTTACTGCCGGCGTGGGGGTCTCTTGGGGGTCTCTTGGGGGTCTCTTGGGGGTCTCTTGGGGTCTCTTGGGGGGCCTCTTGGGGGGCCGCGTCTGGAAGTGGACGGGTGGGTGGCTGAGCCGTGGCCTATGTGTCCGGGCCAAGGCGTGGGGCGACCAAGGCGCTACCGGCTCGACAAATCGAGAGGCCGGGTCCATCGCATGCGCCATGAAGAAGCTGCTCCTGATCGCCGCCATCGGCGCCGCCGCTTTTCCCGCCATCGCGCAGCGCCCCCGCCCGCCCGCGCCGCTTGCCGCCCTTGCCGACGAGGTGTCGGAACAGGCGCTCAGGGCGACCGTCGAGCGGCTGGTCGGCTTCGGCACGAGGCACACGCTCTCGGCGCGCGACCATCCGACGCGCGGGATCGGCGCGGCGCTGAACTGGACCGAGGCCGAGTTCCGGCGTCTCTCGCGCACCTGCGGCAATTGCCTCCGGGTGATCCGCACCGGCGACACGGTCACCAATCGGCGCATTCCCGTTCCGACCCTGGTCGAGAATGTCGTCGCCATCCAGCGCGGCACCAGCGATCCCAACCGGGTCGTCATCATCACCGGCCATATCGACAGCCGCGTCACCGACCCGATGAACGCGACGTCCGACGCGCCGGGCGCGAACGACGACGGCTCGGGCACGGCGGCGGTGATCGAAGCCGCCCGCATCCTCTCGCGCCACCGTTTTCCGGGAACAATCGTCTATGCGGCGCTGTCGGGAGAGGAGCAGGGTCTCAACGGCGGCAAGATTCTCGCCGATTACGCCCGCGCGCAGGGGTGGCAGGTCGTCGCCAACTTCAACAACGACATCATCGGCAACAGCTGCGGCTCGGACGGCGTCTGCGACGGCGCCCATGTCCGGGTCTTTTCGGAAGGGCTGCGCTGGCAGGGCGGGGACACGCTGCGGCCCCTGGTGCGCAGCCAGGGCGGCGAGAACGATTCGCCGTCGCGCAACCTGTCGCGCTTTCTCGACACTCTGGCCGATGAGCTCAGCCTCGGCCTCGACGTGCGGCAGATCTGGCGCAACGACCGCTTCGGCCGCGGCGGCGACCATACCGAATTTTTGAACGCGGGCTTCCCGGCCGTGCGCTTCTCGGTCGCGGTCGAGAATTACGACGCGCAACACCAGGATTTGCGAACCGAAGAAGGCGTGACCTATGGCGATACGATCGAGCAGATGGATTTCGCCTATCTGCGCAAAGTAACCGCGCTCAACGTCGCGGCGCTCGCTGCCTTGGCCCGCGCGCCGGCACCGCCGGCGCCGAGCGTAGAAGGGGCCGTGTCGATTAACACGACCTTGCGCTGGAACCCGGTATCCGGCGCGGAGGCCTACATCATTCGCTGGCGCCGGACCGATGCGGCCGAGTGGGAGCACAGCCTGCGCTTGAGCGAATGCAGGAGGGTCAATCTGCAGGAGCCTGAGAATATCTGCGGCGCCGTCCTTCGCGGTATTCGCGTCGACGATTGGGTGTTCGGCGTCTCCTCGGTCGCGGCGGACGGATCGGAGAGCCCGGTCGCCTCGGCGGTGCCGGGCGGGGCGTTCAGGCCCTATGCGCCGCCGCCTCCCGCTTCGCAGTAGGACCTGATGGCCAAGCGACCAGCACAGCCCGGGCTTCCGACCCGCCGGGAGATTCTCGACTTCATCCAGGCGTCGGACGATCCTGCGGGGAAGCGCGAGATCGCGCGCGCGTTCGGGCTGAAGGGCAATGAGAAAATCGCGCTGAAGGCCCTGCTGCGCGACATGGCGGACGAGGGGCTGATCGATTCGGCGCCCGGCCGCGCCTTCCACAGGATGGGGGGCGTGCCCAAGGTGACGGTGCTGCGCGTCGCAGACGTGGACGATTCGGGCCGCGCCTGGGCGGTGCCTGAGCGGTGGGAGGCGGACGGGCCGCCGCCGAGGCTCAGGGTGATGGAGAGGCGCGGCAAGGACAGCGCGCTCGGCGTCGGCGACCGTATTCTCTCGCGCACGGAAGAGGGCAAAGACGGCCTGATCGCCCATCCGATGAAGAAGCTGCTCAAGGGCAGCGAGCTGGTGCTCGGCGTCGTCCACCAGGAGGGGACGAATTTCTGGCTCCGCCCGGTCGAGAAGAAGGAGCGCCGCGAGCTTCCCATCTCCGACCTGGGCGAGTCGCAGCCGGGCGACCTGGTCCTCGCCGAGAAGACCGGCCGCCCGCCCCGTTTGGCGGCGCGGGTCGATACGATCCTGGGCGATCCGTTCGCGCCGCGCAGCTTCAGCCTGATCGCGATCCACAAGCACGGCATCCCGCACGAATTTCCCGCAGGCGTGATCGACGGGGCCGAGCGGGTGGCCAGGCAGGCGCTCGGGGAGCGCGAGGATCTGACCCGCATCCCGATCGTCGCCATCGACCCGGCCGACGCGCGCGACCATGACGATGCGGTCTGGGCGGCGGCGGACGACGATCCGGCCAACAAAGGCGGCTGGAAAGCGATCGTCGCCATCGCCGACGTCAGCTTCTACGTCCGCCCGGGCTCGGCGCTCGACAAGGAAGCGAGGAAGCGGGGCAACAGCGTCTATTTCCCCGACCGCGTCGTGCCGATGCTTCCCGAAACGCTTTCCGCCGAAATCTGCTCGCTGAAGGAAGGCGAGGACCGGGCGGCGCTCGCCTGCCACCTCCAGGTGACGAAGGAGGGCGAGCTAAAATCCTGGCGCTTCACCCGCGCCCGCGTCCGCATCGCGGCCAACATCGCTTATGAGGACGCCCAGGCCGCGATCGACGGCGAAGAGAGGGTCGAGGTCGCCTCGTCTCCCTGCGCGATGCCCGAAATTCCCTCCGCGCTGCTCGAGACGACGTTGAAGCCGCTCTGGGCGTGCTGGCGGGCGATGTACGCGGCGCGCGAGAAGCGCGGGCCATTGGAGCTCGATCTGCCCGAGCGCCGGGTGGTCCTCGACGAGAAGGGGCGGATCCTCTCGGTCGCGCCGCGCGAGCGATTGGACGCGCACAAGCTCATCGAGGATTATATGATCGCGGCCAACGTCGCCGCGGCCAGGGCGCTGGAGGCGAAGAAGGCGCCGGTCATGTACCGCGTGCACGAGCCGCCCAGCCGCGAGAAGCTTGTCGCGCTGAAGGATTATCTCAAGACGTTCGGGGTCGAGTTCGCGCTGGGCCAGGTGGTGCGGCCCGCCACGTTCAACCACATTCTCGAGCGGATCGGCGAGGCGGATTTCCGCCCGCAGGTGATGGAGCAGGTGCTGAGGACCCAGACCCAGGCCTATTACGCCCCGGCCAATCACGGCCATTTCGGGCTGGCGCTCGGCTCCTACGCCCATTTCACCTCGCCGATCCGCCGCTATGCCGACCTCCTCGTCCATCGCTCGCTGGTCCGCGCCTTCAGGCTCGGGGAGGGCGGGCTCGCCGACGAGGAAGCGGCGGCGATGGAGGTGACCGGCGAGCTCATCTCCAACCTCGAGCGCCGCGCGATGGTGGCCGAGCGCGAGACGATGGACCGCTATGTCGCCGCTTATCTGTCCGACCATGTCGGCGAGCTGGTCAAGTGCCGGATCACCGGGGTGCAGCCGTTCGGCTTCTTCGCCACGGTCGAGGAGCTGGGCGGCGACGGCCTCGTCCCCGCGGCCACGCTCGGACGCGACTATTACCGCTACGACGAAGCGAGCCAGAGCCTGATCGGCGACGAGAGCGGCGACACATTCACGCTCGGGCAGCGCCTCACCCTGAGGCTCGCCGAAGCCAATCCGGTGAGCGGCGGCCTCAGGTTCGAGCTGCCCGGGGCGCAACCCGGCGCCGGCCGCACGCCCAAGCCGCGCGAGGAGCGCCCCGGGCGGCACGCGCAGGGAAGGCGCGGCCGGCCGGCCAACATCCGTCACAAGGGTCGCAGATGAGACTTTTCCTTTCTTTCCTCACGCTGGCCGCTCTCCTCCTTCCTGGCGCGGGCCGGGCCGCCGATCTGACCATCGACGCCGCCTCCAGCTTCCTCGTCGACGCGACGATCAACGGGCATGCCGTGCGCCTCAGGGTCGATCCCGCAGCGTCGGGCTATATCATCCTCAATCCCGAGACGGTGGCGCGGATCGGGCTGAGGCCGTCGATGCTGAGGTCCGCGACGCGGATCGGGCCGGTGCGGCTGACCGGCTCGTCGAAGGTCGCCGAGGTTGCGATCGGCGGCGTCACCGGGGACCGCCGGCTGGTGTGGATCGACCGGCCGGCGGTGGAGGGCGCGGACGGGCTGATCGGGCCCGCCGACATGCCCTACGACCGGGTCATCTTCACGCTCGGCGCGCCGCGGGGCGGCGAGGCGACGGCCGTGCTGCCGATGGAGTTTGCCCGCGGCGCCGGGCTCTCCTTCCCGCGGCGGCTGGGCGAGGACGTCGTCCGCATCCAATTCTCCCTGATCAAGCCCGAGAGCATGGCGACGGCCGGGGCAGGCGCGCTGATCGCGGCCGCCCATGGCGGCGGCTGGATTGGGGAGGTCCGCGAACAGCCGATCGAATTCGGCGTGTCGCGGCCGGTGCGGGCGATGTGGCTCGAGCGGCCGGTGGACCTCGGCTATTTTCAGTTCCGGCAATTCCTCGTCCGCACCGGCGACCATCGCGGCAATCTCGATCTGCCGCCCGAGCCCGACGCGGATCCCGACGAGGTCGTGGTCACCGGCGGCAGCCGCCAGCGCGCGATCTTCGCGCTGAAGCTCGGGCTCGATCGCCTGTCCCAGTGCAGCCGCCTGGTCTGGGATAACGGCACGCGGCGCCTGACGCTCAATTGCACGAACCTGCTCCCGACGCGGCCCCCGACGCCCTGAAGAACGCGTCTTGGCGCGGCCGCGCGGCCCGGCTTATGAAGGCTGAAACGGGGAGAGGCTCGATGCGGAAATTCCTGCGCTGGCTTGGTTATGCGGTCGGGGCGGTCGTTCTGCTCGCGCTGCTCTTCGCGGCCTGGGTGTGGTTCGCGTCGGGGCGCGTGCTCAGTCGGGTTCATGAGGCGGCCCCCGAGGGGCTGCCGACGCCCGATGCGGCGCAGCTTGCCGACGCCGGGCGCCAGCTTCGGATCCTGGGCTGCGCCAATTGCCACGGCGCGCGGCTCCAGGGCGCCCTGATGTTCGACGGCGGCCCCTTCGCGAAGGTCTTTGGGCCCAACCTCACGATGCTCGCCGCGCGCGCCAGCGACCAGCAGCTCGCCCAGGCGATCCGCCAGGGTATCGGCCATGACGGCCGCGCCTTGTTCATCATGCCCTCGGAACAATATTCGCGGCTGTCGGACCAGGAAATGGCGGCGCTCATCGCCTACATCCGCCGCGCGCCCCGGTCGGGCGGCCCCGTCCCGGCGATAATATGGGGCCCGATCGGCCGCTACGCGCTGGCGACCGGGGGCGTCCGACCGGTGCTCGCGGGCCTCGAGGATTACCGGGTGCGCCAGCCCTACGACACCGGCCCCGGCGAGGCCGCCGGCCGCCGACTCGCCGCGACCACCTGCGCCGCCTGCCACGGCCCCGATTTGACCGGCGGCGAGGCCTTCGGCGGCGAGGGCGGCGCGCCGCCCGACCTCGCAATCGCCGGCGCTTACGATCTCGCCCAGTTCCGCACCCTGATGCGCACCGGCCGCCCGCCCGACGGCCGCGACCTCGGGCTGATGAAGGAAGTCGCCGAGCGCAACTTCTCCGCCTTCTCGGACGAGGAATTGGCCCAGCTCCACGCTTATCTGCGCGCCCGGGCGGAACGGGTGTCGCGCTAGGACGCGTTGCGCCGCCCGCGCGAGGCCGCTAGCGTAGCGGCATTACTGGGGGCGCGCGCGACATGAGACAATCCGGCACCGTGAAGTGGTTCAACGACGCCAAGGGCTTCGGCTTCATCACGACCGAAGGCGGCGAGGACGTGTTCGTGCATTTTTCCGCCATCCAGGGCAGCGATTTCCGCTCGCTCGCCGAAGGCGCCCAGGTTGAGTTCGAGGTCACGCAAGGCCCCAAGGGCCTGCAGGCGTCGAACGTCACGACAGTCTAGATTTTCCTGCGTTCTGCGGGAGCCCGGCGCGCTCGCCTGTGTTCATGGATGCTGGATCAAGTTCAGCATGACGGGAAAAGCGGACGGATTGCAAAGCGGCGGCGATCGCCGCAACATGGTTAATTCTTCGTGAGGAGAAGGCCATGAGTCGCTCGCTTGCCGCCGCTTTGGGGCTGATCGCCGCCGGAATCGGCCTTGCCGCTTTGGCGCCGCCGCGCGGCGGCTGCGGCGAGGGCTATGTAGTGGCGCGGGGCGACACGATCTCCCACATCGCTCGGCGCTGCCGCAGCGGGGTGATGGCGATCGCCCGGGCGAGCGGGATCGCCAACCCCGATCGCATCCGTGTCGGGCAGAGGCTGGTCATCCCGCATCGGGAGAGAGTGGCCGCCGCGCCGGCGCAGGGGCCGCGCTGGCGCGCCGCCGCCGCGGCGCAGTCGGGCTATCGCTTTGCCCGGGGCGACACGCTCTATTCGCTGGCGCGCTGGGCCGGGGTCAGCGTTCCCGCGCTGCTCACCGCCAACCCGGGCATAAACCCCCGCAAGATCGAGATCGGCGATCCGGTGCGGCTGCCCGCCGGCGCGGTTTCGCCCGGCGCGGCCCGTGCGCGCGAACGCGGGCCCGCCGCTTCTGTCCCGCGGCACGCGCCGACGGCGGCCCCGCCGCGGCGCGAGCGGCCGGCTCCGCCGCCGCCGCCGGACCATGACGATGAGGACAAGCCGGACGGGGAGGATGAACCCGACCCGATGGGCATGTAGCCGCCGCTAGAGCTTCGGCAGCGTCACGCCCTTCTGGCCCATATATTTGCCGGCGCGGTCGGCGTAGCTCACTTCGCAGGGCTCGTTGCCTTGGAGGAAGAGGAACTGGCAGGCGCCCTCATTGGCGTAGACCTTGGCCGGGAGCGGCGTCGTGTTCGAGAATTCCAGAGTGACATGGCCCTCCCAGCCGGGCTCCAGCGGGGTCACGTTGACGATGATCCCGCAGCGCGCATAGGTCGATTTGCCCAGGCAGATGACGAGGACGTCGCGGGGCACGCGGAAATATTCGACGGTGCGGGCGAGGGCGAAGCTGTTGGGCGGGATGATGCAGACGTCGGTCTTGCGGTCGACGAAGCTGTTGGAGTCGAAGTGCTTGGGGTCGACCACGGCCGAATCGACGTTGGTGAAGATCTTGAACTCGTCGGCGACGCGTGCGTCGTAGCCGTAGGAGGAAAGGCCGTAGCTGATGCAGCCGTCGCGCCGCTGCGATTCGACGAACGGCTCGATCATCGCGTTGGAGAGCGCCTGCTCGCGAATCCAGCGGTCGGAAAGGATGGCCATCTAGCGCGGCGCCGGGCGGAGCAAGCGGCCGCCGCAGCCGGACAGAATCTGATCGCCCACGATCACGCGGACATTGTCCTCATAGACTTCCTCGCCCTCGGTCTCGCACGGGCCCGGGCGCGATTCGACGGTGACGGAGCTGCCCTCGCGCTCGGAGCGCCAAATGCGGACTCCGGCCGCGGTGCGGGGCAGCGTGCGCGGCCAGGAGCGTTCTCCCTCGAGACTGGTCGAGCGCAGAACGATGCGACCGTCGCCGATCGTAAGCATCCAGAAGGGCTCGGCGCCCATCGCCTGATAGGCGATTTCGCTGACCGGGGCGTAAGGCCGCGGCATCGTCTGGCAGCCGGCGACGAGCAACAAGGGAAGGAGCGCGGCGATCTTCATCCGGCAAGGGATGCCGGGCCGTGGGCGGCCGAGTCAATCGTCGTCGTCATTTGCTTGAGGTGGAGGACGCAAATGAGGGTGAACAGGCGGCGCGCGGTGTCGAAATCCATGTCCACCTTTTCCTTGAGGCACAATTGGAGGAGCTCGGCCGCTTCGTTGTGCAGGGCGCGGCGGGCCATGTCGATCGCCTCGATCCCTCGGGCGCCGTCCCCGCGGACGGCGCGGAAGTAGGATTCGCAGATCGCGAAATAGTCGCGGACCGGGCGGCGGAATCGGGCGAGGCCGATCCGGATCGTGTGATAGGCCTCCCCGGCCTCGTCCCGGAGCGCGATGGCGAGCCGCCCCTCCTCGACGCGAAGCAGGATGCGGAACGGCCCGTCATGGCCGGCGACGTCGAAGCGATTGCCTTCGATGAGGTCGAAAATGGCGATTCGCCGCTCCTGCTCGATATCGGCGTTGCGGCGCAGGATCGACCGCTCGTCGAGCGCGATATCGATGATCCTGGGATCGGGCATGGAAAGTTGTTAGCGGGTGCAGCATCGATTATCCACATCAGTTCCACAGGGTTGCTGGCTTGAGCCGCGCGGCGGATGGGTTCACACGATGCGGACCATGGTTCAGCCGCTTACCCTCGTCGACACGCCGGCCGCCGCGCACGCCCTTCCCCAGAATGTCGAGGCCGAGGCCGCATTGCTCGGCGCGCTGATGATCGACAACAGGCTCGCCGAGGATATTCAGCTGAAGCTCCGGCCCGAGCATTTTCACGAGCCGCTGCACGGGCGGATCTACGAGCAGATCCTGCGCCTCCTCGACAAGAACATGATCGCGAGCCCGGTGACGCTTCGGCCGCTGTTCGAAGCCGACGAGGAGATGAAGGAGCTGGGCGGGCCGGCCTATCTTGCCCAATTGACCGGCTCGGGCGCCGCGATCATCGGCGCGCGCGACTTCGCCGGGCAGATTTACGACCTCGCCTTGCTCCGCGCCCTGGTCGGGGTCGGGCGCGAGATGGTCGAGAAGGCGCTCGACACGTCGGACGAGGTCGACCCCAAGGGCCAGATCGAAAATGCCGAGGCCGCGCTCTACCGGGTCGCCGAGGAAGGCTCCGGCGAAGGCAGCGTGAAGAGCTTCGCGGTCGCCACCCGCCTCGCCGTCCAGATGGCCGAAAAGGCGCTCAACACCGGCGGCGGCCTTTCCGGCCTCACCACCGGGCTCGATACGCTGAACGCGCGGACCGGCGGCCTCCACAATTCGGATCTCGTCATCCTCGCCGGCCGGCCCGGCATGGGCAAGACCGCGCTCGCCACCAACATCGCCTTCAACGCCGCGCGCCGCTATCTCCAGGACATGGAGGACGGCATCGCGCCCGAGAAATCGGCGGGCGCGGGCGTCGCCTTCTTCAGCCTCGAAATGTCGGCCGACCAGCTCGCCACCCGAATCCTCGCCGAGCAGTCCGGGATCAGCTCCGAACTGCTGCGCATGGGCAAGATCAGCCAGCAGGACTTTCGCAACCTGGCGCGGGCAGCGTCCGAGCTGGAGACGCTGCCCCTTTATATCGACGACACGCCGGGCCTCACCATCGCCGCGCTGAGAACCCGGGCGCGGCGGATGAAGCGGCAGCGCGGCATCGGCCTCGTCGTCGTCGACTATCTGCAATTGCTCCAGGGCACCGGCAAGAATTCGAACGAGAATCGCGTCCAGGAGATTTCGGAGATTTCGCGCGGCCTGAAGACGCTCGCCAAGGAGCTGGCCGTGCCGGTGCTGGCCTTGTCGCAGCTGTCGCGCGCCGTCGAGCAGCGCGAGGACAAAAGGCCGCAGCTTTCGGACCTTCGCGAATCGGGCTCGATCGAGCAGGACGCCGACATCGTCCTGTTCGTCTATCGCGAGGAATATTATGTCGCCTCGCACGAGCCCAAGCGGCCGGTCGAGGGCGACGATCCCAAGATTCACGACGCCTATGACGAGTGGAAGCGCAACATGGAGCGCGTCTACCAGCTCGCCGAGCTGATCGTCGCCAAGCAGCGCCACGGCGCGACCGGCAAGGTGAAGCTGAAGTTCGACGCCAAGATCACCCGCTTCTCCGACCATGCCGAGGCGGACTATCTGCCGGAGATTCGGGGCTAGCGTCCCGCCCGCGATGGAAGGGAGCGGACTATGGGTGTGCGTGCGATGCTTGCGGCCGGATTGCTGGTGCTGACAGGGGCGGCGCAGCCGGCGGACGCGCCGGCGGACGATCCCTTCACCTGGATGGAGGAAATCCAGGGCGAGCGCGCGCTCGCCTGGGCGCGCAATGAAAATACGCGCACGCTGGGCGAGCTCCAGGCCGATCCGCGCTACGCCCTCTTCCAGGCGCGGGCGCTCGAGATCCTGCAGGCGCGGGACCGCATTCCGGCCGTCGCCTTCCGCCCCGACGGCCTCTACAATTTCTGGCAGGACGCCGAGCACGTCCGCGGCATCGTCCGGCGCACGACGCTGGCGAGCTACCGCACCGACACTCCAGAGTGGGAGACGGTGCTTGACGTGGACGCGCTCGCCCGCGCCGAGAACAAGAACTGGGTCTACCAGGGCATGAACTGCCTTCCGCCCGACGAAAGGCGCTGCCTGGTCGTCCTCTCCGACGCCGGCCGCGACGCCAATATCGTGCGCGAGTTCGACCTTGGGACGCGCAGCTTCGTCGAGGGCGGCTTCGCGCTGCCCGAAGGCAAGCAGAACGCGGCCTGGGAGGACGAGAACAGCATTCTGATCGCGCGCGACTGGGGCCCGGGGACGATGACCGCATCGGGCTATCCCTTCGTCATCAAGCGCCTGCGCCGCGGACAGGCGCTGGATCAGGCTCAGGAAGTCTATCGCGGCCGGCCCGAGGACGTGCGCGCGGCGCCGTTCGTCCTGCGCGACAGCGCCGGCCGGGTCCACGGCGTCGGCGCCTATCGCGGCATCGATTTCTTCAACAGCGAGTTCGTCCTGTTCCGCCCGGGCGGCAATGTCACCCTGCCGATCCCGCGCCGATCGTCGGTCGCGGGGATCGTCGACGGCCGAGTGCTGGTCACGCTCGACGAGGCCTGGGACGCCGGGCGGGGGCTGCGCTTCGCGGCCGATTCGATCGTCTCCTACGACCTCGCGCAATGGGAACGCGACCCGCGCGCCGCCCGCCCCAGCCTCGTCTGGGCGCCGGGGCCGCGCCAGACCCTGAACGGGATCGCCACCACCCGCGGCAAGCTCATCGTGAATGTCCTGGACAATGTCCGCGGCCGCGCCTTCGCCTACGATTTCGCGGACGGCCGCTGGAGCTCGACCGAAATTCCGCTGCCGGCGAACGCCACGATCGGCCTCGCCGCCGCCTCGGACCAGAACGAGCAGGCGATGTTCACCGTCACCGATTATCTGAGCCCCTCGACGCTCTGGCTCTACGATGGCGCCGGCGGCCGGCTCGAGACGATCAAGACGACGCCGCCCAGGTTCGATGCGTCGCGCCACGTCGTCGAGCAGCTCGAGGCGACGTCGCGCGACGGCACACGCATCCCCTATTTCCTGATCCGGCCGCGCGATATGCGGCGCGACGGCTCCACGCCGACGCTCCTGTACGGCTATGGCGGCTTCCAGGTCAGCCAAATCCCCAATTATTCCGGGACGATGGGCCGGCTCTGGCTCGAACAGGGCAACGCCTATGTCGTCGCGAATTTGCGCGGCGGCGGCGAGTTCGGGCCCGAATGGCACCAGGGGGCCCAGCTCGCCAACAAGCAGCGGACCTGGGACGATTATATCGCGGTCGCCGAGGATCTGATCCGGCGCAACATCACCTCTCCGCGCCGGCTCGGCGTGGTCGGCGGCAGCCAGGGCGGGCTCCTGGTCGGCACCGCGATCACCCAGCGGCCCGAGCTGTTCAACGCCGCGATCATCCAGGTGCCCCTGTTCGACATGCTGCGCTACCATCTGATCGGCGCCGGCGCGTCCTGGATCGGCGAATATGGCGATCCGCGCATCCCCGAGCAGCGCGCCTGGATCGAGGGCTATTCTCCCTACCAAATGCTGACCGCGGGACGGACCTATCCGACGCCGTTCATCCTGACCTCGACGGCCGACGACCGAGTCCATCCCGGCCATGGCCGCAAGGCGGCGGCGCGGCTCCACGCGATCGGCGCGCCTTATTATTATTACGAGAATATGGACGGCGGCCACGCGGCGGCCGCGAATCTGCAGGAGACCGCGCGGCGGATCGCGCTCGAATATACCTATGCGACGCGAAGGCTGGTGGATTAAATAGGGACAGTCACCTATTTTCGACGCTCGCCGTTGACGGGTCGGCGAGGCCGACGGCGATGACTGCGCGCGGGCTTTCGGCTTCGGAGCTGGTCACCGGATAGGCGCAATAATCGGCGGCGTAATAAGCGCTGGGGCGGTGGTTGCCGCTAAGGCCGATGCCGCCGAACGGGGCGTTGGAGGGCGCGCCGTTGGTCGGCTTGTTCCAGTTGACCACGCCGGCGCGGACATTGGCCCAGAAGCGGTCGTAAAGCTCCGGGCTGCCGCCGACGAGGCTCGCCGCGAGGCCGTAAGCGGTTGCGTTCGCCTCGGCGATGGCGGCGTCGAAATCCGCGACCCGGATCACCTGCAGGACCGGGCCGAACAGCTCGGCGTCGGGCCGCCGCTCGACCTCGGTCACGTCGACCAGAGCGGGGGTGAGAAACGGCAGCCCGCCCGCCTTGCGGTCGAGCCGGCGCAGCGCGCGGCCGCCCTTGCCGGTCAGATCGAGAAAGGCCTCCTGGAGCTGGTCGGCCGCGTCATTGTCGATCACCGGGCCCATGAACGGGGCCGGGCTGGCGTGGGGATGGTCGACGATCAGCCGATCGACCAGCTTCGCGATCGTCTCGATCAGTTCGTCATGCTTGCCGTCTTCGACGATCAGCCGCCGCGCAGCGGTGCAGCGCTGGCCGGCGCTCATATAAGCCGACTGGACGGCGATCGCCGCGGCCGCGTGAACGTCGCTGGCGTTCCACACGACGAGCGGGTTGTTGCCGCCCATTTCGAGCGCGAGGATCTTGTGCGGCGTCTCGGCGAACTGGCGGTGGAGCGCGAGCCCGGCACGGGCCGAGCCGGTGAACAGGAGGCCGTCGAGGCCGGCATGCGCGGCCAGCGCCTTGCCGGTTTCGGGGCCGCCCTGGACGCAGCGGACCACGCCCTCGGGCACGCCCGCCTCGTGATAGAGGCCGACCAGATATTCGCCGACCGCCGGCGTCTTCTCGCTCGGCTTGAAGACGATGGCGTTGCCGGCGAGCAAGGCGGGGACGATGTGGCCGTTGGGCAGGTGCGCGGGGAAATTGTACGGCCCCAGGACCGCGAGCACGCCGTGCGGCTTGTGGCGGACGGCGACGCGGGCGCCCATCGCGCCCTCCATCCGCCGCTGGGCGGTGCGATCGGCAAAGGCCGCGACCGAAATGTCGACCTTGTTCACCACCGCCTCGACCTCGGTCCGCGCTTCCCAGAGCGGCTTTCCAGTCTCGCGGGCGATGAGGTCGGCGAAGGGCTCGAGCTTGGCGCGCACGAGATTGGCGAAGCGGCGCAGGGTTTCGACGCGGAAGGCGAAGGAACGCGCCGCCCAGCCCGCCCAGGCCGCGCGGGCGGCGGCGACCTCGGCCTCGACGTCGCCCGCGGCGCCGGTCCACAGCGTCTCGCCGGTGGCGGGCTCGATCGAAATCAGGGTGGCGGCCATGCGCGCACACTCATGGCAAGAGTCGGGGATTTTTCAAGCATTTGAACGAGTGGCCTCGCCCATTCGGCGCACCGACGCGATCCTGGCGTGGAGCGGTGCCCAATCGTCCTCCTCCGCGATCGCCGCCCAGATCGCCTCGACCTCTTCGATATGCATGGAGCAGGGCCCGGGGTCGGACCAATAGGGGTGGTCGAGCGCGCCGGGGACGGCCCGGCAGCGCCCGATCAGCGCCCCGACTTCGGCGAACGCGTCATCGCCGCCCCGCGGGCGGCCGCCGCGCCAGTCGAAGAAGAAGCGGTCGATCGTCACGGTCCGCTTCGCCAGCGCCTCCTCGATGGCGACGACGAGCTTCATATCCTCCTCGAGGCCGCGGGGGACGATGCCGAGCCGCGCGAACAAAGCGTCGCGGAGCGCCTCCTGGAACAGAAGCGGGAAGCGCTCGAGCATCGGCGTCAGCGCGTCCGCATCGGCGATCGTCCGCAGCGACAGAGCGAGCTGGACCAGATCCCAGTGGATCGCCTCGGGCTGGCGGGCGAACGCATAGAGGCCCTGATGGTCGAAATAGGCGGCGGTGAAATTTCCGTCCCAGAAGGGCGTCCAGCGCCACGGGCCGTAATCGAAGCTCTGCGCGGTGATCGCGATATTGTCGGAGTTGAGCACCCCGTGGACGAAGCCGGCGGCGATATAGGAGGCGGCCAGCCGGGCGGTAGCGGCGGCGACATGGCCGAGCAGCGCCGCCGGGTCGCCGCTCGCGTCGCTATAATAATGACGCAGGCAGTAATCGGCGAGCTTTCGGATATTGTCCGCCTCGCCGAGCGTGGCGAGGCGCTGGAAGGTGCCGATTCGGATATGGCTGTGCTGAAGCCGGACCAGCACCGCGCTGCGCGTCGGCGAGGGCTCGTCGCCCCGCTCCAGCGCTTCGCCGGTTTCGATCAGCGAGAAGGTCTTCGAGGTCTCGACCCCGAGCGCCTCGAGCATCTCGGTCGCCAGCAGCTCGCGCACGGCGCCCTTCAGCGTCAGCCGGCCGTCGCCGAAGCGGCTCCAGGGCGTCTGGCCCGATCCCTTGGTGCCGAGGTCGAGCAGCCGGCCCTCCGCGTCGCGCAATTGCGCGAACAGAAAGCCGCGGCCGTCGCCGATGTCGGGATTGTACACGCGAAACTGGTGGCCGTGATAGCGCAGCGCCAGCGGCTCGGCGAGATTGTCCGGCAGCGGCGCGAAGCGTCCGAAATGACGGATCCAGTCGGCATCGCTCAGGGCTTCCAGCCCGACCGTGGCCGCCCAGCGGTCGTTGCGGAAGCGGAGCTGCGTCGCCGGGAAGTCGGCGGCAGTCACGGGATCGTAAAAGTCGCCGCCAAGCGCCAGGATCGCGGTTTCCGGGCGGTACGAGCCGGGTTGCGGAACCATCGCCATCAGACGATAGGGAGGCGCGGCGTCAGGGGTGCGAACATGGTCGAGTGGTCCGATGGCTATTGGTGGTCGAGCGATGGTCTGAGGCTCCACTACCGCGACTATGCCGGGGATGCGAGCCGCCCGCCGATCATCTGCATTCCCGGCCTCACCCGCAACGCGCGCGACTTCGAGGCGGTTGCGGCGCGGCTGGCGGGCGAGTGGCGGCTGATCTGCGTCGACCTGCGCGGCCGCGGCGAGAGCGCCCATGCCAAGAATCCGATGACCTATGTGCCGCTCACCTATCTGGCCGACATCGAGGCGCTGATCGCCGAGCTGAAGCTCGAGCGCTTCATCCTGTTCGGCACCTCATTGGGGGGCCTCATCACCATGCTGCTGGCGGCGAGCGGCCGGGAGAGGATCGCCGGCGCCCTGCTGAACGACATCGGCCCGGCGATGGAGACGCGCGGCCTCGATCATATCCGCTCCTATGTCGGCCGCTCGCAGAACTGGCCGACCTGGCTTCACGCCGCGCGCTACCTCGCCGAGGCGCAGCGCGACCGCTATCCCGATTGGGCGCTCGACCAGTGGCTGGTCTACGCCAAGCGCCTGTGCAGGCTGACCTCGGGCGGGCGGATCGCGTTCGACTATGACATGCGCATCGCCGAACCGTTCAAGCTGCCCAGCGGCGAGGCCGGCTTCGACCTCTGGCCCGCCTTCAGCGCACTCGGCGGCATCCCCTCGCTGATCGTCCATGGGGGGATTTCGGACCTGCTGAGCGAAGCGACGGTCGAGCGGATGAAGGCCGAGGTCCCGACGATGGAGAGCGTCACCATCCCCAATGTCGGCCACGCCCCGACCCTCGACGAGCCGGAGGCGGCCGAGGCGATCGACCGCCTCCTGAAACGGGCCGCCGCTCGGAAGTAGCCGCTACATCCGCAACCGAAGGGCGAGGAAGCCGCTGACGTCGTCGCCCAGGTCGTTGCTGAGCGTGGTGGAGGCGTTGACCTGGACACTGAGCGCGCCCGTGAGGTCGAAGTTCACGCCGCCGGTGACGCGCCCGTAGAGATCGTCGGGCCGGTCGGGAAGGACCCATTGGTTGACGATGGTCGGCGCGGCGGTGAGCGCGTAGCGCACGGTGCGGCTGTCGCCCGCAAACTCCTGCTCGAGCGCGGCCTGGGCGTAGGGCCGGACGGCGAGGCCCCCGACTTCGAGATCGCCGCGCAGCTCGAGGCCGGCGCTGCCGACCAGGCTGTCCGTCTTCTGGTCCTGAACGTTGAGGGTCAGCACCGGATCGCCGGTCTCGGTGAAGCCGTCCATCTCGACCCTGGCGTAGCGAAGACCGATCACCGGGCCCAGGCGCATGCCGCCCAGACCGAACAGATAGCCGGCCTGGCCCCCCGCGGTGAGCGCCGTCCCGTCCGTCTCCCCGGCGATATCGTCGATCACGGCGGTGCGCACGATGTCGTAATCGAGCCAGCCATAGCCGGCATAGCCTTCGACGAAGGCGCCGCCGCCCGTCCAGCCGCCGTAGATTCCGGCCTGCCAGCCGCGCGCCTTGGCCCGGCCGGTCCCGGTGATCATGTCGGCCTCGCCGCGCGAATAATTGACCGCGGCGCCGAAGATCGCCCCGCCGCCGATGTCATATTCCGCGCCCGCGGTGGCGCCGAACGTGTCCATCTCGTAGCCGAGGCTTTGCATCGTGTCGGCGCGGTCGGCGCTCGCCGTATTGCCGGCGATGTAGAAGTGGAGCCCGCCGGCCGACGCCGCGCCGGCGCGGGCGGCCGATAGGTCGAGCCGGCCGAGCAGGGTGGAACCGAAGGAGGACGCCGTCTGCAGCCCCACCTCGGCCTGCCCCTGAAGGTGCAGCGGCGCCTCGAGCTGGCGCACCGCATAGCGGCCGACGATGGCGAAACCGGCCGAGGTCAGGTGGACCTGGTCGACATAGAAGAGATAGCGGCTGAGCAGCCCGGGATCGGTGGTGACGCAGGCGATCGGACAGGCGCCGGCGCTCTGCAGCCCGAAAGCGGCGAGATTGGCCTGGACTCGGTCGCCGATCAGGTTGAGATCGAGATAATTGACGATCACGCCCCGGTTGGCGAGGGTCGCGAGCTGCGCCTGCATGCCGGTGTTGAAGGCGGTGGCATAGGCCGTGCCGACCGCGGCCACCGGCAGGCCAGCGACTTCGGGCAGGCGGCCGACGTCGCCGGCGAGGAAGGTGATGTTTCGGGCGCCGGCAGCGACCAAGGCGTTGAGCCCGGCCGTGGCCTCGGTGACGCGCACCGCCGCCTGGGCCGGCGCGCCCGCGATCAGCCCCGAAATTTGAGCGGCGCTCGGGTTGAGGCCGAGGCTGCGCTCATAGGCGCGGGCGTCGTTGCCGCCGATCGAGATGACGAGGAGGTCGTTGGGGCCGAAGGTGCCGTTGACCCGCGGGAAGGCACTCGGGCCGCCGCCGGCGAGGAAGGATTGCCATTCGGTGACGAAGCCCGGAATTCCGGGGCCGTTGATGTTGCCGGTGCCGGTGAAGGCGCCGCCGATCGCGAAATTGTCGACCGGCGCGCCGAGCAGGAGCGACATGGTGTCGACGAAATTGGTCCCGTCCGAAAAGCGGCCATTGGGGTAGACGGCGGGGCGCGGGATGCCGAGCAACTCGAAGAGGTTGCCGTCATCGGCGTAGGAATCGCCGAACGCGACGATCCGGGTGACCCGTTGCGCCGACGCAGGCGTCGCCGCGGCCAGCGCAGCCACCGACAGAGCGGCGCACAGCAATCCCTTGCAAAACTTCATCTTAATCCCCTCCCCACGCTTATATTCACCCCTGTCAGCAAGCAGATGGAGCGGTTTTTGGCGGCTGGCAAGAGCCGATCGCCATGGTGGGACGTTTGTAGCCGCATGCGGCAGCTTTGCCGCGGCCCGCCGCTGCGCCATAAGGGCGCATGGCCCCGCCGGTGCGCATCCTCCATTGCCATTCGACCTTTTCGCTCGGCGGCAAGGAAGCGCGGGCGGTGCGGCTGATGAACGCGTTCGGCGAGCGGTGCGAGCATGTGATCCTGAGCGCGATGCCGGACAGGCTCGGCGCCCGCGAGGCGATCGACCGCGCCGTCCGGGTTTCGTTACCCAGGGATGCGCCGCCCTTGACCGGATCGCCTACGCCGGGGCGGCTGTGGCGGCTGGCGCGCTATATGCGCGGCTTCGATCTCGTCCTCACCTACAATTGGGGCGCGTTCGACGCGGTGATGGCGAGGCGGCTTTTCGCCGGAGCCCTCGGGCTTCCGCCTCTCGTCCATCACGAGGACGGCTTCAACGAGGACGAAACGCAGCGGCTGAACCCGCGGCGCAACCTCTACCGCCGTCTCGGCCTTGCCGCAGCCTGCCGGCTGGTCGTGCCGTCGCAGCGGCTGGAAAGGATCGCGCGCGAGGCGTGGGGCCAGTCTGCGGTCCGCATCGCCAACGGCGTCCCGGTCGCGCGTTTCGCCGGGCCGCCGCAGGCAGGCGCGATCCCCGGCTTCGAGCGCCAACCGGGCGAAGTGGTGATCGGCACGGTTGCGGGCCTGCGCGCGGTCAAGAATCTGCCGCGCCTGGTCCGCGCCTTCGGGAGGATGACCCACAAGGCGGCGCGGCTGGTAATCGCCGGCGAGGGCCCGGAGAGCGAGCGCATCGCCGCGGAGGCGCGGGCCCGGGGCGTCGCGGCCCGGGTCCTGATGCCGGGTTTTCTCCCCGACCCCGCGCGCGTGATCGGCCATTTCGACATCTTCGCCTTGTCGTCGGACTCCGAGCAATTTCCGATCTCGCTGATCGAGGCGATGGCGGCGGGGCTGCCGGCGGTGGCGACGGCGGTCGGCGACGTGCCGGAGATCGTTTCCGAGGACAACCGGCCGCTGATCGTCGATCCCGCCGACGAGGCGGCTTTCGCGGCGGCGCTCGATAGTCTATCGGACCGTCCCGATCTGCGCAGGGCGATCGGACAGGCCAATCGCGAGAGGGCCGCGGCGTTATTTGATGAAAAGGGGATGATCGCGCATTATGGACGGCTCTATGGTGAAGCCATCGGCCGCCCCGACGCGTTCATCGCCCCCGGATAGGGTGCCGCACTGATATATGTTACGTCCCGGGACGTCGCCGGCTTGGAGGAATGATGTTCAAGGGTATCAGCCCGATCCTTTATGCGGGCCGCGAAGTCTTCCCGCTGATCGAGGGCGGCAAGGGCGTTTCGGCGACCAACGGCTTCAGCTCGGGCGCCTGGGCGGCGGCGGGCGGCATCGGCACCGTCTCGGCGGTCAACGCCGACAGCTACGATCCCGACGGCCGGATCATTCCGCAGGTCTATCATGCGCTGACCCGGCGCGAGCGTCACGAGGAGCTGATCCGCTACGCGGTCGACGGCGCGGTCGCGCAGGTCCAGCGCGCCTACGACATCGCCAACGGCCGCGGCGCGATCAACATCAACGTCCTGTGGGAGATGGGCGGCGCCCAGCGCGTCCTCCACGGCGTGCTCGAGCGGACAAAGGGGCTGGTCTCCGGCGTCACCTGCGGCGCCGGAATGCCCTACAAGCTCTCCGAGATCGCGGCCTCCTACGGCGTCTCCTACCTCCCGATCATCAGCTCCGCCCGCGCCTTCAGCGCACTCTGGAAGCGGGCCTATTCGAAAGCGGCCGAATGGCTGGCGGCGGTGGTCTACGAGGATCCGTGGCTGGCCGGCGGCCATAACGGCCTTTCCAACGCCGAGGACCCGCTCGCGCCGCAGGACCCCTATCCCAGGGTCAAGGCGCTCCGCGACACGATGCGGACCGGCGGCATCGCCGACAGCGTGCCGATCGTCATGGCCGGCGGCGTCTGGAACCTGAAGGAATGGGAGCATTGGATCGACAATGACGAGCTCGGCCAGATCGCCTTCCAGTTCGGCACCCGGCCGCTGCTCACCAAGGAGAGCCCCATCCCCGAGGCCTGGAAGCAGCGCCTAATGACGCTCGAGGAAGGCGACATCCTGCTCCACCGCTTCTCGCCGACCGGCTTCTATTCCTCGGCGGTCCGCAACCCGTTCCTCAAGAACCTCGAAGCCCGCTCACACCGCCAGATCGCCTTCACCAAGGAGGAGCTCGGCGACCACGCCTTCGAGCTCGACGTGGGCATCGGCAACAAGAAGAATTACTGGGTCACCAGGGGCGATCTGCTGCGGGCGCGCGAATGGTATGCGCAGGGCTTCACCGAGGCGCTGAAGAGCCCCGACGAAACCCTCATCTTCGTTACGCCCGAGGAAAAGCACATGATCCGCAAGGACCAGTCCGATTGCATGGGCTGCCTTTCCCAATGCGGCTTCTCGTCCTGGGCGGACAATGAGAAGAACACGACCGGCCGGCTCGCCGACCCCCGCAGCTTCTGCATCCAGAAGACGCTGCAGGACATCGCCCATGGCGGCCCGACCGAGGAAAATCTGATGTTCGCCGGCCACAGCGCGTTCCGCTTCAGGCAGGATCCCTTCTATTCGAACGGCTTCGTTCCGACCGTCCAGCAGCTGGTCGACCGGATTCGCACCGGCGACTGAGGGGAGCGCAAGGGAAGGGCCATGAAGCGTATCGCCGCATTGCTGCTGGTCCTGGCCGGAACGCTGTCGCCGGGCGCCGCCGAGGCGCAGCGCGCGCGCCAGACGCCCTATATGGCGTCGATCTCGGCCGGCCGGGCGATGATGCGCACCGGCCCGGGCCAGACCTATCCGGGCACGTGGCTCTACGTCCGGCCGGACCTGCCGATCCGGGTGATCGAGGTCTATCGGACCTGGCGCAAGGTCCAGGACCCGGACGGCACCACCGGCTGGATGCTGGTCAACCTGCTTTCCGACCAGCGCACCGCCATCGTCCGGGGCCAGGCGCCCCGGCCGCTCCACGAAGCGCCCGACGAGGCATCGCCGGTGCGTTTCCGCGCTGCGCCGGGAGTCGTCGGCCGCGTGTCGCGCTGCGCCGGGGGCTGGTGCCATTTCGACGTGCGCGGCCGCGGCGGCTATATCCGCGTCGACCAGGTCTGGGGCGTCCAGGCCGGAGAGGCGATTCGGTAGATCATGACAACGCGCAATCCAACGCACGCCGATTTCTCGGCCCGGCTCGGCAACGCCTTCGAGGTGCAGGTCGCGGAACATTGCGTTTCGATGACGCTCGAGGGGGTGCAGGAATTGCCCGATTCCGGGCGGGAGGGCGGCTCGTTTCGTCTCGAATTCCTCGGCCCGTCCGACCAGTTCCTGGGCCAGGGCATGTTCCCGTTCCTGTCCGGCGGCGAGCGCTTCGACCTGTTCATCGTCCCCGTCGGCCAGGACGGGGACCGGATCCGTTACGAGGCGATCTTCTTCTAGGCCGGATCAGGCGGGCTCAGCACCATCCGGTCGTACACGCCGAGATCCTCCGCCACGGTGAAGCCCATGCGCGCATAGAGCCGGCGCGCCGGATTGAACTTTTCCACGTAGAGGCAGACGCCCTTGCCGCGCGCGGCGGCGTCGGCGACGACGTCGGCGACGATGGCGCCGCCCACCCCGGCGCCGCGCGCCTCGGGCACGAGCGAGATGTCGATCAGCTCGAGCAGCTCCGCGCCCTCGAAGAGGTAGAGCCGTCCGATGGCGTCAGCGCCGCGCTCCACGATCAGCCATTCGCCGGTGGTGTAGACGTTTTGGTAATGGCTGTGCTGCGCGCGGTGCTGCTGCTCGAGGAAGGCAGCCTGCGTCTCCGGCGGCCAGCCGGTCGCCGCGACCTCCTCGGCCCGCGTGGCCGCGTAGAGGCGGGCGACGAACGGCAAATCCTCATCGGTCATCGACCGGTAGGAGATGCCGAACTCGGCGGCCGCCTCGAGCGGGGGCGGCATGCCGGCGCTAGTTGAAGACCGCCAGCATTCGTCCCGGCGTCCGCGAATCGGCCGCCGACAGGAAGATCTGGAACGGCGCACTCCGGGCAAGGCCGGCGGAATAGATGAGGTCGCCGGGCAACGTCGCTCCGGCCAGCGTGTCGAACACCGCCACGAAGGCGCGGTCGCGGGCGAGGCCGCGCGGCCTGACGCCGCTCGATTGCAGAGCGCGGACGCCGGCGAGCCGGATCCGGACCCCGCCGCCGACCGCGAACACCGATCCGACCAGCGCCTGCCATTGTTCATGAGAGCCGCTAGCCAGCGACGCCGTGCCCGCGATCCGGGGCTGGGAGCTGAACAGGGTCTTGGCGCTCTGCGCTATTTTCTGGCGGAACGGCACCGTAAGAGCGCCGACCGCCACGATGGCGCCGCCAGCCATCAACAGCCCGCGCCGCGAAAACGTCGATTCCGATTTATCCATGAAACATCCCCCCGGGCTGGCGCTGCCGGCGTTGGCCGTCGTCGATGGCGCATGCCCCGCAGCGCGATGTTTACATCAACATTACGCCTGTGCAACGGCAATCGTGCGAGCCCGATCGCCGGGCCTTCGACCATCCCTTGTTGAAACGGCCGCTTGAGCTTTGCCGCGCGCCTTGCCAACGGGAGGGCGCGATGCACAGCCTCAAGCCCCCGCCGCCGCTCGACCCGCGCCGCGCCGCTTTGTTCCTCGACTTCGACGGAACCCTGGTCGAGCTCGCCGACACCCCCGATTCGATCCGGGTTTCGCCGGGGCTGCGGCCGATGCTCGAACGGCTCCAGCACCGGCTCGACGGACGGCTGGCGGTGGTCAGCGGCCGCTCGCTCGCCGATCTCGAACGGCATTTGCCGGCCGCGGGCATCGCCTTTTCCGGCTCGCACGGACTCGAGCTCCGGCTCGCCGGCGGCACGGCGCTCCCGCTCAGCGTCCCGATCGGGTTCGACGGCGTCCGCGCCGAGGTCGAAGCGTTCGCCGCGCCGATCCCCGGCCTCATCGTCGAGGACAAGCCGGCGGGGATCGCGCTTCATTACCGGCTCGCGCCGGAGCAGGCCGAGCGCGTCGACGCATTCATGGCGGCCTTGGCCAAGGCGCGCGGCTTTTCCGCGCAGCGCGGCGCCATGGTCGTCGAGCTGCGGCCCGGCGGCGCAACCAAGGGCGACGCGCTCAAAGCGTTCATGACGGAACCGCAGTTCGCCGGCGCGCGTCCTTGGTTCGTGGGAGACGATCTGACCGACGAGCATGCCTTCGCCGCCGCGGCGGCGCTGGGCGGGGCCGGGATATTGGTCGGGCCGCCGCGCGAGAGCGCCGCGCGCTACCGCCTGGGCTCGGTCGCCGCCGTCGCCGACTGGCTTCGGGCGGACCTCGAGGCGGCGGCATGAGCGGCCTCGACCTGTGGCCGATCGGCAATTGCCAGGTCAGCGCGCTGATCGACGATGCGGCCGGCATGGTCTGGGCGTGCCAGCCCAGAGTGGACGGCGATCCTATGTTCTGCAGCCTGCTCGAGCCGAAAGGGGACGGTCCCCGGGAGGGGGACAGCCCCCTCCCGCGCGGCGAGTGGCGGATCGGGCTCGAAAACCAGGTCTCGGCCGAGCAGCGCTACCTCAAGAACACGCCGATACTGGCGACCCGGCTGACCGATGCCGATGGCGCGGCGGCCGACGTCTTCGATTTCTGCCCGCGCTTCGAACGCTCGGGGCGGATGTACCGGCCGGTCGCCTTCATCCGCATCGTCCGCCCCGTGGCAGGCGCGCCGCGGATCAGGATCGCGCTCAATCCCGCCGCCGGCTGGGGCGCGCGCGACGCGGAACGGACCAGCGGCACCAACCATATCCGCTATCTGCTCGATCCGCAGCCGCTCAGGCTCACCACCGACGCGCCGGTGATCCACCTCCTCGAGGGCCGTTCTTTCCGGCTCGAGGATTCGCTCCATTTCTTCCTGGGGCCCGATGAGCCCTTCGTCGGCAATGTCGCGCACACGCTGGCGACCATGCTCCACCAGAGCGCGGACCATTGGCGGGACTGGGTGCGCGGCCTCGCCATTCCCCTCGAATGGCAGAAGGTCGTGATCCGCGCCGCGATCGCTCTGAAGCTGTGCCAGCACGAGGAGACCGGCGCGATCGTCGCCGCGCTCACCACCTCGATCCCGGAAGCGCCGAATTCGGGCCGCAACTGGGACTATCGCTACTGCTGGATCCGCGACGCTTATTATACCGTCCAGGCGCTGAACCGGCTGGGCGCGCTCGACGTGCTGGAAGGCTATCTGGGCTATCTGAGGAACATCGTCGATCAGGCCGAAGCGGGCCAGGTCCAGCCCCTCTACGCCGTGTCGGGCGAGCCCAAGCTGGACGAGGGCGTCGCCGAGGCCCTTGGCGGCTATCGCTCAATGGGCCCGGTCCGGGTCGGCAACGCCGCCTACACCCAGGTCCAGAACGATGCCTACGGCCAGGTCATCCTGTCCAACGCCCAGGCCTTTTTCGACGAGCGGCTGTTGCGCCCGGCGACGGTGGAGGATTTCGCCTCGCTCGAGAAGGTCGGCGAGCGCGCCTTTGCCATGCACAACCAGCCCGACGCCGGCCTGTGGGAGTTCCGCACCCGCACCGGCGTCCACACCTATTCGGCGGTGATGAGCTGGGCCGCCTGCGACCGGCTCGGCAATATCGCGGAGCAACTGGCGCTGGCCGACAAGGCGGCGCTGTGGCGCGAGCGCGCCGCTTTGGTGCGCGCGACGATTGAGAAGGAGGCCTGGTACGAGAAGGGCAAGCGCTTCGCGGCGACCTTCGGCGGCGACGAGCTCGACGCCAGCCTGCTCCAGCTCATCGACATGCGCTTCGTGAGCCCCGAGGATCCGCGCTTCCTCGCCACGTTCGAAGCGGTCGAAAAAGGCCTGAGGCGCGGCGAGCACATGCTGCGCTACGCCGCCGAGGACGATTTCGGGCGCCCCGAGACCGCCTTCAACTTCTGCACCTTCTGGCTCATCGAGGCTCTCCATCTCGTCGGGCGGACAGAAGAAGCGCGCTCTCTCTACGAAAAGATGCTCGAACGCCTGACCCCGGCGGGCCTGCTTTCCGAAGACACCGACTTCGAAACGGGGGAGCTTTGGGGCAACTATCCGCAGACTTATTCGCTTGTTGGACTGATCAATTGCGCGGGGCTTTTGTCCCGTCCCTGGAGTTCGGTCCGTTGAGCAGGCTCGTCGTCATCTCGAACCGAGTATCCGCGCCCAAGGGCCGCGGCGGGACCGGCGCGCAGGGCGGGCTCGCCCCGGCGCTCGAAGCGGCGCTTCGCGAATCGCGCGGCATCTGGTTCGGCTGGTCGGGCGAGAAGACCGACGAGTTCACCGGCCATATCGACCTCCAGCGCCACGACGGCGTCACCACCGCGACCATCGACCTCCAAGAGCAGGACGTCGACGAATATTATAACGGCTACGCCAACAGGACCTTGTGGCCGCTCTTCCACTACCGGATCGACCTCGCCGAATATGACCGCAGCTTCGGCAGCGGCTATGAGCGGGTCAACGAGCGCTTCGCCGAGACGGTGACGCCGCTGATCGAGCCGGACGATCTCGTCTGGGTCCACGATTACCATTTGATTCCGCTCGGCCAGCAGCTCAGGCAGCGCGGGCTGAAGAACCGGATCGGCTTCTTCCTCCACGTGCCCTGGCCGCCGCAGCGGCTGATGGTCTCGCTGCCCTTCCACCAGCGGCTCGTCCGCTCGATGCTCGCTTACGATCTCATCGGCTTCCAGACCGAGGAATGGCTGGAGAGCTTCCACCATTATATCGTCCGCGAGCTCGGCGGGACGGTCGAGGCCGACGGCAATATCCAGGTCGGCGACCGGCGGGTGAAGACCGCCGCCTTCCCGATCGGCATCGACATCGCCGAGTTCGAGAATCCGCTCGCCACCGCCGACGCCCGCAACGCCTATGAGACGCTGCGGCGCAGCGCCGAGGACAAGCAGGTCATCATCGGCGTCGACCGGCTCGATTATTCCAAGGGCCTTGCCGAGCGCTTCCTGGGCTACCGACGCTTCCTCGACGAGAATGAGGAATGGCGGGGCCGGGTCTCCTTCCTCCAGATCGCGCCGCCCTCGCGCGGCGAGGTCCACACCTACGAGAATATCCGCGCGCAGCTCGACGAGCTTTCCGGCCGCATCAACGGCGAGTTCGCCCATGTCGACTGGGTGCCGATCCGCTACGTCAACCAAGGCTATCCGCGCCAGGCTCTGTCGGGTTTCTACCGCGCCTCGGACGTCGCCCTGGTCACGCCGCTGCGCGACGGCATGAACCTGGTCGCCAAGGAATATGTCGCCGCGCAGGACCCGGCCGACCCCGGCGTCCTCATCCTGTCGCGCTTCGCCGGCGCCGCCCACCAGCTCGCCGAGGCGCTGCTGGTCAATCCCTATAGCAAGGACGAGATTTCGGACGCGATCAGGAAGGCGCTCGACATGCCGAAGGGCGAGCGGGTGCGGCGCTGGGAGAGCCTGATCGACAATGTCCGCAGGGAGGACGTGGTCTCCTGGCGCCGCGATTTCGTCGCGGCGCTGGCGGGGGCGAAAGCGGAGGTCGCTCCGAAACCGGCCGCTCCCGTGCCGGCCTGACCCTGCCGCGCGCTACCGCGCCGGGTTGGGCGGCTTGGGCTTCGCCGTTTCCCGGCGATGCCGGCGGAGCAGCCGGTCGGAATCGGCGGCCAGCTCCTTGGTCTTCTCGATGCTTTCGCGAAGCGCGGCCTGCGTCTCCTCGATCTGGATCAAGGTGTCGTCGGGCATCTTCTTCCTGACCACGATCCGCGCCCCTCTTTTCGTAGGGGCGTTAACTTGCATCAATCGGTCTTTGTTCCGGCGTCCGTCTCAATCCGGCGCGCCGCCGATTGCTCCGGCCCATCGGTTCGTGCACTGACGTCCGATGCTAGCTCTGATCGCTTTTACCGCCGCCGCGATGGCGGCCCCCGCGGCCGCCGGGGCGCCCCCCGCTCCATCGGGTCCGGCCGCCTTGCTCGCCGACATGCGCGCCGCGTGCGGCGGCGATGCCTGGGACCGGGTCGAGGGCTGGTCCGAGACCGGGCGGGTCGACCTGCCGGGGCGGCCGGGCGTGCCCTATGAGGCCTTCCATTCGATGCAGGCGCCGACGATGGTGACCCGCAACCGGATCGAGGGGCGGATCGTCCGCCAGAGCGGCTATGACGGCAATGTCGGCTGGCGGGCGGGGCCCGACGGGCAGGCGCGGATCGAGCGCGACCCGGCGGCGCTCAGGCGGATGCGCCGCGACGCCTATCTGAGCAGCTTCGGCTGGTTCCTGCCCGGCCGCATGCCCGCCGCCTTCTCGCTCGTCGGCGCCGAGAGCCGCGAGGGGCGCATGTTCGACGTGCTCAGGATTACGCCCGATGGCGCCGACAGCTTCGATCTCTGGGTCGACCGCTCAACGCGCAGGATCGCGCGAATCGAGGCCGGCGCCGAATATGCCGAGCTCAGCGACTATCGCGAGTTCGCCGGCATCTGCACGGCGACCACCGGCCGCCAGGGCGACGGCGATCCCGCCCACGAGATCCTGCTCCATGTCGAGACGGTGGCGACCGGGCCGGTGGCGGCGTCGGTATTTTCGCCGCCGACCGCCAGTCCCCGATAGGGCCCCTGGCCGCCGCCGGCGGCCAGGAAGCTCGATCGCGACCTAGCGGCAGCGCAGGTCCTGGCTGCGCTCGACCTCGCGGCCGAGCAGCGCGCCCAGCACGCCGCCGACCACGGTGCCGGTGGTCCGCTCGCCGCGGGTGTCGATGCCGCGGCCGAGCAGGGCGCCGGCGCCGGCGCCGATGACGAGCCCGGTCGTGCCGTCGCTGCGGCGGCAATAATAGCGCCCGTCCTGGCCCCGATAGACTTCGTCTTCGGCGCTCATCCGCCGCTCCTCGTAGCGCGGATCCTCGCGATAATAGCGGGAAGGCTCCCAATCGCGCGAATCGTCTCTGCGCCAGCCGTAGCGCTCGTCATAGCCGCCGCTGCTCCGGTCGCGATAGCCGTAGCCGCCGCCGCGGCCCCGGCGAGCCGCCTCGTAGCGCTGACGCTCACGCTCGTAGATGGCGCGCTCGGCGTCGAATCGGCGCTGCGCTTCCTGGAAGCGCTGTTCCTCGTAGCGGGTCTGCGCCGACGCGGGCGCGGCCGGCGCGGCAATCGCGACGGCCGAAACGGCGAGCGCGAGCGCGAACAAACTGGTCTTCATCCCTGATCTCCATTTAGGCTGACCAGCTTATACGCAGGGGCGGTGATCTCGGTTCCCTAGTCGCGCCGGCATTCCATCAGGATCGCCCGCCCCCAAAGCGTGTCCACCGCCCCGCCGACCTCGACGAACCCGGCCTTCGCATAGGCGCGCCGCGCCCGGCCGTTGTCCGGGTGGGGGTCGGTGCCCACGGCGGGTGCGCCGGCCTGGAACAGGCGCCGGACGTGGGCGGTGACGAAGGCGGTGCCATGGCCCCGATCGAGCATGCCGGGTTCGCCGATATATTGATCGATGCCGCGCGATCCGGGCGGGAGGTGAGCGAAGGGATGCCGCCCCCAGCCGTGGACGTCATAATCCTGCGCGAAGGCGAAGGGGCGGCCCGCATGCTCGACGATCCACATCGCGATCCGCGGGTCCGAGGCCTTTTCGGCCTCGGGCTCGAGCGCCGGATCGCCCCACCATTCGACCACGTGCGGCATGGCCCGCCAGCGCTCGACCAGGGGCAGGTCGGCCGGCGCGAGGCGGCGGAAGCGGTAGCGGCTTGGGCGGATCGTCATCGCTTGGAATTCTCGTTTATTTGAAACCATTTGACGGCCCGGGCCGAACCGCGCAAGATCGGGCGGACGAGCACGTGTGGGAATTTCAATGCGCAGGCCTTTTCGCAACGTCGAATATGATGTGGCGCTGCCTTCCCACGATCGTGAGGCGGGAGGCGCCGGCTGGGCGGCCCTCGAGCAGAACGGCAAGCCGGTCTTCACGCTCGAGCAGATCATCCAGCAGCTGACCCGGGCCGGCACCGCGTGGACCGGCGGCGCTTCCAACCCAACGCCCAGTGCGGGCGCCGGTACGATCACCTTCGGCTTCTTCGACAGCGCCGACCAGGTCTATTCCTCGGAACAAAGCAAGTTCCAGCCGCTCAATGCGGCGCAGCGCGACGCGGTGCGCACCGCCTTCTCGATCTGGGGCGACTTCGTCAACGTGGTCTTCGTCGAAGGGCCGGTGGCAAGCGCCGACATCAACCTCGGCAACATCGTCACCGAGGAGGACCATTATTCGGCCTATGCGCGCTATCCCGGCTGGTCGCGCGAAGCTGGCGACATCTGGATCCGGGCCGGTGCGCCGTCCACCCAGGAAATCGGGCTGGCGCAGCCCGGCTTCAGGACCCTGATGCACGAGATCGCCCATGCGCTCGGCATGTCCCATCCGGGCAATTACAACGCCGCGCCCGACGTCGAGCTGACCTACGCGGCCAATGCGGAATATTTCCAGGACAGCCTGCAATACACGATCATGTCCTATTTCGCGTCGAGCTCGACCGGCGCGGTCAGGACGTCCTTCGCCGCGACGCCGTTGGCGCACGACATCGCCGCGATCCAGCATCTCTACGGCGTCAACATGACGACCCGGACCGGCGACACGGTCTACGGCTTCAACAGCAATGCCGGGCGCCCTGCGTTCGATTTCACGCTCAACACGCTGCCGGTGATCGCCGTCTGGGACGCGGGCGGCAGGGACACGCTCGATTTTTCGGGGTGGAGCACGAATTCGAGGATCGACCTCGCGGCGGGCGGATCGAGCGACGGCGGCGGGCAGACCCACAATGTCCAGATCGCCTTCGGCACGATCATCGAAAACGCCACCGGCGGCTCCGGCGACGACGTCCTGGGCGGCAATGCGGGCGGCAATCTGCTGCGCGGCGGGAGCGGAAACGACCGGCTGACCGGCGACGCCGGCAGCGACTGGCAGGAAGGCGGTGCCGGCGCCGACATCTTCGTCTACACCGCTTTGGGGCAAAGCAACGATTATGCGCCGCGCTCGGACGGCAAGAAGCTCCTGCCCGACGTCCTTGGCGACTTCCTCTCCGGGACCGACAAGATCGACTTGAGCGCCATCGATGCGGTCGCCGGAACGGCGGGCGACGACGCCTTCACCTTCATCGGCGCCGGCGCGTTCACCGGCCAGGCGGGCCAACTCCGCACCGAAATCGTGACCGGCTACGTCCACATTTACGGCGACACCAACGGCGACGGCGGCGCCGATCTCCACATCATCGCGAACGGCACGCTGATCCAGGCGGGGGACTTCTTTTTGTAGGCTCGGCGCAGGCGCGTGCCGCAATCCCGGGCGGGTCACACCCATCGGCTCACCTGGCCGGTTGACGCGCACGCGGTGCTGACGCAGCATCCTCGAGCTGTGGGGATTCAGGGGGAAGCGAATGACCATTCACCCGACCAAAGGGCGCGGCGCGGGCGACACCATGCTGTCCCGCCGCCGTTTCACGCAGGCGGGCCTCGCGTCGGCCGGGCTGCTGCTCACCGGGCCGGCGCTGGCGCTGCAGGCGCGCGAGCCGACCGCGGAATCGCCCTTGGGGCCCTTCTATCCGGTCAACCGGCTGGCCGAAAACGATATCGACCTGACCCGGCTCGCCGGGCGGCCGCAGCGGGCGCTGGGCGAGGTGATCGAGATTAGCGGACGGGTGTTCGACATGCGCGGGCGCCCGATCGAGGGCGCGGTGCTGGAGCTGTGGCAGGCCAATGCCGCAGGCCGCTACATGCACGAAGCCGACGTCGCGACGGCGCCGCTCGACCCCAATTTCCAGGGCTATGCGACGCTGAGGACGGACGCCGCCGGCGACTGGCGGATCGTCACGATCAAGCCTGGCGGCTACGATTCGCCGATCGGCCAGCGCACCCCGCACATCCATTTCATGATGCAGGGCCGAAGCCACCGCAACGTCGCCCAGATGTATTTCGCCGAGGAAGCATCGGCCAACGCCCTCGACCGCCTCTACCGCGACCTCGGCGAAGCGGCGCGGACGTCGATCGCGACGCGCGACCCGGCCGACCCGGCGAAGTATCGCTGGGATATTGTTATGATGGGGTGAGGCGGGGCGCGCAGCGATTGTGGGGAGGCGCTGAGGATCGGCGGAGGGATTTTTCACCGGCAGTGGGATTGACGAGGCCCGCGCCGCCGTGCCCAATGGATCGATGATGTTCGCGTTCCTGGCCGCCGCCGCCCTTCAGGTCCCGCTGCCGCCGGCGCCCCGCCCAACCGAAGCCGCGATGCGCGGGGCGAACGACGCCTGGGCGGGCTGCCTGGTCGCCGCGGCGCTGCGGGACGAGCCGTCCGACCGGCCGGTCGATACCGCGGTCGACGCCGCGCGCGCCGCCTGCTCCGAAGCGGAAGCGGCGTTCTGGCGGAGCTGGGAGGCCCATATGGACGCCGCCGCGGTCGGCGCGGCGGACAGGCGGCAGATGCGCGCGATGATGGCGGCCGAGATCGCCCCAAGCCTGAGGACGGTCATCCTTCAGAACCGCCCGGCCCATCTGCTGGCGCAGCTCCAGGAGCAGGCGCAGGCCCGCCGGGCGCTCCAGGCGAGCCTGGCGGGAGCGCCGCCCGGCGACGCGTCCGCCCGGCACCGCGCGCTGCTCACAGCGGTCGACACCCTGGCGGGCTCGTGCTGGAACCAGGTGACCGCCGCCAACGCCCGGACGCAGGCCGCGCCCGATGCGATCGTCGCCCTCGCCCGCGACCGCTGCGCCCCCTATCGCGCCGAGCTGCGCGAGGTGTTCGCCCTCGGCCGGGCGATCGACGGCCGCCCGCCCGATCCCCAAAGCGCCGATCTGGAGGCGGAGCAGATCGAGCAATTGCGGGAGGAGCGGATGCGGCGCGGCATCGCCAATATCCGGTCCGAGCGGCGCTAGGCCGCCCGCATCTAAACCAGCTCCACCGCCATCGCGGTCGCCTCGCCGCCGCCGATGCACAGGCTCGCGACGCCCTTCCTGCCGCCGTGCGTTTCCAGCGCGCTGAGCAGCGTCGCCAGCACTCTCGCGCCCGACGCCCCGATCGGATGCCCCAACGCGGTCGCGCCGCCGTGGACGTTGATCTTGTCGTGGGGGATGGCGAGGTCGCGCATCGCGATCATGGCGACGCAGGCGAAGGCTTCGTTGACTTCGTAGAGGTCGACGTCGGCGGCGGTCCAGCCCGCTTGCGCGAGCGCCTTTTGCATTGCGCCGACCGGGGCCGTCGTGAACTTGGCGGGGGCGTGAGCGAAAGCGGCGTGGCTGACGATCCGCGCCACCGGTTTCAGGCCCAGCCTGTCGGCGACGCTCTGGCGGGTGAGGACCAGGGCCGCCGCGCCGTCCGAGATGCTCGACGCATTCGCGGCGGTGATCGTGCCGTCCTTGGCGAAGGCGGGCTTCAGGGTCGGGGTCTTGGAGGCGTCGCCCTTGGGAGGCTGCTCATCCTGGCTGACCGTCACGGTCCCCTTGCGGCCGGCGATCTTGACGGCGACGATCTCGCGGTCGAAGGCGCCCGAGGTCTGCGCAGCCCGGGCTCGGGTCAGCGAGGCGATGGCGTAATCGTCCTGCGCGTCGCGGGTGAACTGATAGTCGCGCGCGCTGTCCTCGGCGAAGCTGCCCATCAGGCGGCCCTGCTCATAGGCGTCCTCGAGGCCGTCGAAGAACATGTGGTCGATGATCTTGTCGTGGCCGATTCGGGCGCCGCCGCGATGCTTGGGCAGGAGATAGGGCGCGTTGGTCATGCTCTCCATGCCGCCGGCGACGACGATGTCGGCGGAGCCCGCATCGATCGTGTCGGCGGCCATGATCGCGGCCTGCATTCCGCTCCCGCACATCTTGTTGACCGTGGTCGCCTCGACATGGGTTCCGAGCCCGGCCTTGATCGCCGCCTGCCGCGCCGGCGCCTGGCCCAGGCCCGCGGGGAGGACGCAGCCCATGTAGATCTTCTCGACGTCGGCCGCGGCGACGCCGGACCGCTTCACGGCTTCGGCGACCGCCGCCGCGCCAAGCTCGGTCGCGCTGGCGCCGGAAAGCGCGCCCTGGAAGCTTCCCATGGGCGTGCGGGCGTAGGAGAGGATGACGATCGGGTCTTGGGCGGGCATGGCTGTTCCTTCTTGCCCCTCCCCCTTGATGGGGGAGGCTGGGTGGGGGTGAACCTTCGAGACCCGCTGCGCGGACGGAGGCGTTCAACCCACCCCAACCCCTCCCCATCAAGGGGAGGGGCTTGGAAGCGCGACATAGGCGCGGGCGCGTGCTTGTTCAAATCCTTGGGGCTCTGCTAGTGCCGCTGCCGACAGGAGAGGAAACAGATGTCCGAACTCGGCCTCGATTTCGCGCTCGGCGAAATGGCGGACACGATCCGCGACACCACAAGCCGCTTCGCCGCCGACCGGATCGCGCCGCTCGCCGCGAAGATCGACGCCGAGGATTGGTTCCCGGCCGAGCTCTGGCCCGAAATGGGCGCGCTGGGCTTGCACGGCATCACCGTAGCGGAGGAGGATGGCGGCCTTGGCCTGGGCTATCTCGAGCATGTCGTCGCGCAGGAGGAGGTGGCGCGAGCCTCGGCCTCGGTCGGCTTGAGCTATGGCGCCCATTCGAACCTCTGCGTCAACCAGATCCGCCGCTGGGCGAGCCCCGAGCAGAAGGCGAAATATCTGCCCAAGCTGATCAGCGGCGAGCATGTCGGCAGCCTCGCCATGTCGGAAGCGGGCGCCGGCTCCGACGTCGTCGGCATGAAGATGAAGGCGGAGAAGGTGCAGGGCGGCTACGTCCTCAACGGCACCAAATTCTGGATCACCAACGCCACCCACGCCGACACGCTCGTCGTCTACGCCAAAACGGGCGAGGGCTCGCGCGGCATCACCACCTTCCTGATCGAGAAGGGCATGGCGGGATTTTCGATCGGCCAGAAGCTCGACAAGATGGGCATGCGCGGCTCGCCGACCGCCGAATTGGTGTTCAACGATTGCGAGGTGCCGGAAGAGAATGTGATGGGCCCGGTCAATGGCGGCGTCGGCGTCCTCATGTCGGGGCTCGATTATGAGCGGACCGTGCTCGCGGGCATCCAATTGGGCATCATGCAGGCCTGCCTCGACGTCGTCCTTCCCTATGTCCGCGAGAGGAAGCAGTTCGGAAAGCCGATCGGATCGTTCCAGCTGATGCAGGCCAAGGTCGCCGACATGTACGTCGCGCTCAATAGCGCCCGGGCCTATGTCTACCAGGTCGCCAGAGCGTGCGACGCGGGACAGACCACGCGCTTCGACGCCGCGGGCGCGATCCTGCTGGCGAGCGAGAACGCCGTCCGCGTCGCCGGCGAGGCGATCCAGGCGCTGGGCGGGGCGGGCTACACAAGGGACTGGCCGGTCGAGCGCTATTTCCGCGACGCCAAATTGCTCGACATCGGCGCCGGCACCAACGAGATCAGGCGGATGCTGATCGGGCGGGAGCTCATTGGGGCATGACGGCGACTTCGCCGTCACCCCGGCGAAGGCCGGGGTCTCATAGGGCAGGGCCGTATCTCCCTGAGATCCCGGCCTTCGCCGGGATGACGGGCTGGGGAGGAGATGCATGAGCCAGACTTTCGTCGAAATCCTCGAATGGTATGCCGCGGGCGCGGCGGTGGTCGCGGCGGCGGTGGTGGCGCTCGATCTCGGGCGGCGTCCGACCGGCTGGGCGATGGTGCTCTTCGTCACCTCCTCGCTCGCCTTCATCGGCTACGGGCTGATGGACGAGGAAGGCGCGCTCACCGTCCAGAATTTCATCCTGCTCGCGATCAACCTGATCGGCGTCTACCGCTACCTCATTCGCAAGAAGAAGCCGGCGGCGACGGCATGAGCGTGCTGGCCAGCAAGATCGACCCGGAGTCGGAGACTTACCGCGCCTATGCCGCGCATAACGAGGCGCTCGCCGTGGACCTTCGCGAGAAGGTGGCGGAGGCCGCTCTGGGCGGGCCGGAAAAGCATCGCGAGCGGCACGTGTCGCGCGGCAAACTGCTCCCCCGCGACCGGGTCGGCCGGCTGCTCGATCCCGGCTCGCCCTTCCTCGAGATCGGCCAGCTCGCCGCCTGCGACATGTACAAGCACGAAGTTCCGGGCGGCGGGCTGATCGCGGGCATCGGCCGGGTCTCCGGCCGCGAGACGATGATCATTTGCAACGACGCGACCGTGAAGGGCGGCACCTATTATCCGATGACGGTGAAGAAGCATCTGCGCGCGCAGGAGATCGCGCTGCAGAACGGGCTGCCGTCGGTCTATCTGGTCGATTCGGGCGGCGCGAACCTGCCGCACCAGGCCGAGGTATTCCCCGACCGCGACCATTTCGGGCGGATCTTCTACAATCAGGCGCAGATGTCGGCGGAGGGGCTGGCGCAGATTGCCTGCGTGATGGGGAGCTGCACCGCGGGCGGGGCCTATGTGCCCGCGATGAGCGACGAGAGCGTGATCGTGAGGAACCAGGGCACGATCTTCCTCGCCGGCCCGCCTTTGGTGAAGGCCGCGACCGGCGAGGTGATCAGCGCCGAGGAATTGGGCGGGGGCGATTTGCACGGGCGCAAATCCGGGGTGGTCGATCATGTGGCCGAGAATGACGAGCATGCGCTCAGCATCGTCCGCGACATCGTCGCGCGGCTCAATACGGTGAAGGCGGTCGACATCGACCTCGCCGATCCGGTCCCGCCGAAGCTCGATCCGGAGGGTCTGTACGGCGTGATCCCCGACGACGTCCGCACCCCCTATGACGTGCACGAGGTGATCGCGCGGATCGTGGACGGCAGCGAGTTCCACGAGTTCAAGGCGCTCTACGGCCCGACTTTGGTCTGCGGCTTCGCGCGTATCTGGGGCATCCCCGTGGCGATCCTCGCCAATAACGGCATCCTGTTCAGCGAAAGCGCGGTGAAGGGCGCCCATTTCATCGAACTGGCCTGCCAGCGCCGCACGCCGCTCCTGTTCCTGCAGAACATTTCGGGCTTCATGGTCGGCGGCAAATATGAAGCGGAGGGGATCGCCAAGCACGGCGCCAAGCTGGTGACGGCGGTGGCGACCGCGAGCGTGCCCAAGGTGACATTGCTGATCGGCGGCAGCTTCGGCGCCGGGAATTACGGCATGTGCGGGCGGGCTTATTCGCCGCGCTTCCTGTTCACCTGGCCCAATGCGCGGGTTTCGGTGATGGGCGGCGAGCAGGCGGCGAGCGTGCTGGCGACGGTCCACAAGGACGCCGACAGCTGGACGCCGGAAGAGGCCGAAGCCTTCAAGGCCCCGATCCGCCAGCGCTACGAGGACGAAGGCAATCCCTACCACGCCACCGCGCGGCTGTGGGACGACGGCATCATCGATCCGGTGCAGACCCGCGACGTGCTCGGGCTGGCCTTCGCGGCGACGCTGAACGCGCCGATCCCGGAGCGGGCGCGGTTCGGCGTGTTCAGGATGTGACGATGGAACTGCTTCTCGATGGTCGGTCGATTCGCAGTGAGGCGTTGTTTCACGACGTCATCGATCGGGCCGCCCTGTCGGCCGGATTCGATGGTTATGGCAGGAATCTCGACGCGCTCTGGGATGTACTGACGGCGATCTTGCCCATTCCGGTCGAGGTTCGGTGGACCGATTCCGACGCTTCACGGCAAGCCATCGGTCCTCGATTCGATATGCTGGTGCAAGTCATGCGCGACGCGGAGAAGGAATTGGGGCCGGCGGACTTTAGGCTGAGGGTGGAGTCATGATTCAGTCCCTCCTCATCGCCAATCGCGGCGAGATTGCGTGCCGGATCATTCGGACCGCGCGCAAGCTCGGGGTGCGGACGGTCGCCGTCTATTCGGATGCGGATGCCAAGGCGCTGCATGTGCGCGAGGCCGACGAGGCGGTGCATATCGGGGCTTCGCCGGCGCGTGAGAGCTATCTGGTCGGGGAGAAGATCGTCGCCGCCGCGAAGGAGACCGGGGCTGAGGCGATTCATCCGGGCTATGGGTTCCTCTCGGAGAATGCCGATTTTGCGCAGGCGGTGATCGATGCGGGGCTGATCTGGGTGGGGCCGCGCCCGGAGAGCATCCGCGCTATGGGCCTGAAGGACGCCGCCAAGAAATTGATGGACGAGGCGGGTGTGCCGACCACGCCGGGCTATCTGGGCGAGGACCAGGATCCGGCGCGGCTTCAGGCCGAGGCCGGCAAGATCGGTTATCCGGTGCTGATCAAGGCGGTGGCGGGCGGCGGCGGCAAGGGGATGCGGCGGGTCGACGCCGCCGAGGCATTCGCCGACATGCTGCAATCGTGCAAGCGCGAGGCCGCTTCGAGCTTCGGAGACGACCGGGTGCTGATCGAGAAATATATCGAGCGCCCCCGCCATATCGAGGTGCAGGTGTTCGGCGACACGCACGGCAATATCGTCCATTTGTTCGAGCGCGACTGCTCGCTGCAGCGCCGCCACCAGAAGGTGATCGAGGAGGCGCCGGCGCCCGGCATGGACGAGGCCACCCGCGCCGCGATCTGCGAGGCCGCGGTCAAGGCGGCCAAGGCGGTGGGTTATGTTGGGGCGGGGACGGTCGAGTTCATCGCCGACGCGTCCGAGGGCCTGCGCGCCGACAGGATCTGGTTCATGGAGATGAATACCCGGCTCCAGGTCGAGCATCCGGTGACCGAGGAGATTACGGGGCAGGATCTGGTTGAATGGCAATTGCTTGTGGCCAGCGGGGAGGCATTGCCCAAGCGGCAGGAGGAACTGGCGATCGATGGCTGGGCGATCGAGGCGCGGCTTTATGCCGAAGATCCCCAGAACGGCTTCCTGCCGTCGATTGGGCCGCTGGACGCCTTTCATCTCGCCAAGCCCGAGAGCGGGGTACTTCGGGTTCGATACGATGTCGGGTTCGATTGGGACGACGTCGTAACCCCGCATTACGATCCCATGCTGGGCAAGGTCATCGTGCATGGCGCCAACCGGGGTGAAGCGATCGATGAACTGATCATAGCCTGTCGGCTCGCCGGCATTTGGCCTGTCAGGACCAATCTTGGCTTCGTTAGCCGGTGCCTCGATCACCCGCTTTTCCGCAGCGGGGAAATCGACACGGCTTTCATCCCCGCCCATCTCGATGAGTTGCTGACCGTTGACTTGCCCCTGCAAGCGATGGCGGAGTGGGCCGTGGGGGAGCTCCTACCGGATCTGGGGATCGGCCCTTGGGAGGGACAGAACGGCTTCCGGCTCAACGCCAGGCCCTCGGCCGACGTGCGTCTGACCGACGACCGCGGGGAGCGCTATTCGGTCGATCTGCTCCGGCAACGAGACGCAATCCTCAAGGGTCAAGCCTTCGGAGGATGGGACAACGTCGTCCAGTTCGAAGGGGAATTTCGCGCTTTCGCGCTCGAGAGTGTCGGCGGCGAAGCTGGTCAGTCGATGGCGGACGGCGCCATCACCTCGCCCATGCCCGGCAAGCTGATTGCGGTCGAGGTCCGCCAGGGCGACGCGGTGACCAAGGGCCAGAAACTGGTCACACTCGAGGCGATGAAGATGGAGCATAGCCTTGTCGCCCCGTTCGATGGCATTGTGGCGGAGCTGAACGCCAAAGAGGGCGCGCAGGTGGGCGAGGGCGCCTTGCTGGCGCGGATCGAGAAGGGGGAGGGGTAGATGCCCGGCCGCACCTACGAGCAATGGACTTTGGGCGACCGGATCCGGCACCAGCCGCACCGGACGGTGACCGAGACCGACAATCTGCTGATCTCGGCGCTCACGCACAATCCGCAGCCGCTCCATCTCGACGAGACCTATGCGGAAGGGACCGAGTTCGGGCGGATCGTCGTCAACGGCACCTTCACCTTCGCTTTGCTGGTCGGGCTCTCGGTCGGGGACACGACATTGGGCACGCTCGTCGCCAATCTGGGCTACGACAAGGTCAGGATGCCCAAGCCGGTCTTCATCGGCGACACTTTGCGCGCCGAGACAGAAGTGGTGGGCCTCAAGGATTCGAATTCGCGGCCCGAGGCCGGCATCGTCACCTTCGAGCACCGCATGTTCAACCAGCGCGACGAACTTGTCTGCGTGATGGAGCGGACGGCGCTGATGCAGAGGCGGGGGGCGTGAAGCTCCGCTCTCTCCTCTTCGTCCCCGGGGACCGGCCGGACCGGATGGAAAAGGCGCTCGGGGCGGGCGCGGACGCGCTCATTCTCGACCTCGAGGACGCGGTCGTCCCGGCGGCCAAGGCGGAGGCGCGGCGCACGGTCGCGGCCTTCCTGAACGCCCACAGCCAATCGAGGCTCTGGGTCCGCGTCAATCCGCTCGACGGCCCGGAGCAGGAGAAGGACCTCGCCGCGGTCCTGCCCGCCCATCCGGACGGGATCGTGCTGCCCAAGGCGGAAGGCGGTCCTTGCGTGACCGAGCTCGCCCGGCGCCTCGCCGAGCGCGGCAACGCCACCGCCCAGATCCTCGCCATCGCCACCGAGACGCCGGCGGCGATGTTCTCCCTCGGCAGCTATGGCGGCGCCAAGCGGCTCGCCGGCCTGACCTGGGGCGCGGAGGACCTGCCCGCCGCGATCGGCGCCTCGGCGTCGCGCGAGGAGGACGGGCGCTTCACCCCGCCCTACGAGCTCGCCCGCTCGCTCTGCCTGTTCGGCGCGGCGGCGGCCGGCGTGGCGCCGATCGAGACCGTCTATCCCGCCTTCAAGGATCTGGACGGGCTCGCCGCTTTTGCCGCCCGAGCGCGCCGCGACGGGTTCACCGGCATGATGGCGATCCATCCCGACCAGGTTCCTGTGATCAACGCCGCCTTCACCCCGAGCGCGGCGGAGATCGCTCATGCCCGCGCGGTCGTCGCCGCGTTCGCCGCCAATCCCGAAGCGGGGGCGCTGTCGCTCGACGGCAAAATGATCGACCGGCCGCACCTAATCCAGGCGCAACGCACTCTCGCGATGAGCGAGTTGTAATAAAACTGTAGAGCAGACGGTGCCGATCGAGCCCTTTCTCGCCCAATTCCTCGCGGTTCGCGCCGTGCCCGGGCTGGTGCTCGGGCTGGTCGCCGGGAGCTTCCTCGCCACGGTGCTGATCCGCTGGCCCAAAAGCGGGAGCGCGCTCGCCGGCCGCTCGCGCTGCGATTCCTGCGCGGCGCCGCTGGACGTCCGCGACCTCGTCCCGCTCGTCTCCTGGCTCGCCGGCCGCGGCCGCTGCCGGCGTTGCGGCGCCCGCATCGATCCGCGCCACCCGGCCATGGAGATCGCTGCCGCCATGCTCGGGCTGGTGGCGGCGGTGGCGCACCCGATGCCGCTGGCCGCGGCGACCGCCTTGTTCGGCTGGTGGCTGCTGCTCATCGCCGCGCTCGATCTCGAGCATCAATGGCTGCCGGACCGGCTGACCCTTCCGCTCATTCCGCTCGGCCTTGCCGCCGCCTGGGCGAATCTGGGGCCGGAGCTTCCCGAACGGCTCGCCGGCGCCGCGATCGGTTGGGCGGTCCTGGCGGCGATCGCCTTCCTCTACCGCCGGCTGCGCGGCCGCGAGGGTATGGGCGGCGGCGATCCCAAGCTGCTGGCCGCGCTCGGCGCCTGGGTGGGTGTTTGGCTGCTGCCGATGATCCTGCTCGGGGCCGGGCTGCTGGGGCTGGCCGCGCTGCTGATGATGCGGCTGCGCGGCGAAAGAGTGGCGCGCGACAGCCGGCTTCCGCTCGGCACTTTGATGGCGCTGGCGGCCTGGCCGGTTTGGCTGCTCGCCGCCGCCGCGGCGCGGCTTTGAGCCATTCAGCTTCGGTCCAGAATCCCCGTGCTAGTGGAAAGGCTTAAGGGCGGCGCCTTTCCCTAGGGGCGTCGCCCGCCGCATTTCCGGCGCCCCGAATCGGCTTGCGCCCCGCCCGAAAAGCTGTGAACCTCCGCCCCGTACGACTCTTCCGGGAAGGGGAGGCGTTTTCGCCATCCAGTTCAAGACGATGAGCCGTCACGGTCTGCCGGCCCGGTCTTATTTGAGTCACGGGACGGTCATAGCTGGGCGGGATGGCCGTTCGGGGGAGGATGTGAGTATCGCGACGCGCCTGGCCTCGACCCGGCATGAGAGGCGGCTGCTGGAGCGGCTGCCGCGGCTCACCGTCTATTCGGAGGCGGAGCTTGTTCTCCTTAGCCTGATCGCCGTCCAGGTGGCGCGCCTGATCTGGCTCGTCGCGGCGCCGATCGGCCCGGTCGGCGAATGGAGGGCCGCGGGGCCGATCGTCCCGGGCGACAGCGCGGTGCTGACGAGCTTCGATCCCTTTTTCCGCCTCTCCGCGGGCGCCGGTCCGGCGGTGGTCACCTCGCTCAATCTCACGCTCCACGGCGTGCGCGAAGACCGCGCGACCGGGCGCGGCTCGGCGATCATCGCCCTGCCCGACGGCCGCCAGCTGAGCTTCGCGGTCGGCGAGGAGATCATGCCGGGCGTGTCGCTGACCGCGGTCGGCTTCGACAATGTCACGATCAGCCGGGGCGGCGCGCCTGAGCAGATCTTCCTCGACCAGTCGACGCCGGCCCTGGCGGTCGGAGCGGCCCCCACGCCTGGCGCGCCGCAAGCCCCGGTGCAAATGACCGCGCCGCCGGCGCCGCCGCCGGCGCCCGCGCCCGCGGCCGGCCAGGCGCTCAGCCTTCAGCCCCGCATGGCCGGGGGCCGCGTCAACGGCCTGGTCGTCGGTCCCGGGAGCGACGGGGGCCAGGCGTTCCGCGCCGCCGGCTTCGTGGCCGGCGACGTCATCGTCGCGGTGAACGGCCAGCGCGTCACTTCGCTCGAACAGGCGCGCGCCGCGATCGGCCAGGCGGGCGGCGCGGTCAACGTCATGGTCGATCGTGGGGGCCGCGCGGTCCCGCTGCGCGTGAGGATGAATTAGTGAAACGAGTCCTGCTTGCCCTCGCCCTCCTGTGCTCGCCGCTGGCGCCCCTCTCCGCGCAGCATGTGCTCAACCTGCGCGATGCCGACATCCGCGCCTTCATCCAGGACGCGGCGCGGGTAACGGGGCGCACCTTCGTCATTGATCCCGCCGTCCAGGGCCGGGTCTCGGTCGTGACCCAGCGCCCGCTGTCGCGCAGCGAATATTTCGAGCTGTTCCTCTCGACGATGCGCGCCAACGGCTTCGTCGCGGTGCCGATCGCCGGCGGGGCCCTGCGCATCCAGCCGGTCGCGGGCGCGGCCTCGACGGCCCAGGTCGGCGGCCGGCGGGGAAGCCCGAGCGGCTTCATCACCGAGATTTTCCGCGTCCGCCACATCGAAGCGGCGGCGGCCGTCGAGACGCTGCGGCCCATGGTCAGCCGCGACGGCGCGATCGGCGCCAGCCGGGGTTCGATCGTGGTCTCCGATTTCGCCGACAATATCGCGCGCATCCGCCAGGTCCTCGCCCGGATCGACGTCGATTCCACCGCCACCCGGGTCGTCGGCCTCGACAATGCCGGCGCGCGCGAGATCGCGGCGGCGCTGGGCGAGCTCGCGCCCGAAGGCGTGACCGTGGTGCCGGTCGACAGCTCGAACGCGATCGCCTTCCGCGGCGACGCCGCCTCCGTCGCGCGGCTGATCGAGATCGCGCGCGAGCTCGATCTGCGCGCGGCAAACGGCAGCGAGATCAGGGTCGTCTTCCTCCAGCATGCCGACGCCGAGCAATTGCTGCCGGTCCTCCAGCAGGTGATCGGCCAGACGCCGACGCAAAGCGCGACGCCGCAGCGTGCGCGGCGCAGCACCGGCAGTGCGGCCGGCGGCACGAGCCGGACGGATGCGCCGGCCGCCGCGGCAGCGCCCGTCGTCGCCGCGCCCGCCGCCGCGAGCGGCGCCGGGCCGATCGGCGCGCGCAATGCGGTGGTGACGCGCTTCGAGGGCGCCAATGCGATCGTCATCTCGGCGACGCCCGACATCCAGCGCACTTTGGGAGAAGTCATCCGACAGCTCGACGTCCGCCGCCAGCAGGTCCTCGTCGAGGCGATCATCGTCGAGATTTCGGACCAGGCGGCGCAGCGGCTCGGCGTGCAGCTCTTCCTCTCGGGCCTGCGCGGATCGAACATCCCGTTCGCGATCACCAATTATTCGAACATCGCCCCCAATATCGGCACCATCGCCGGCGCGGTCGCGGCGCGCGAGCTCGGCGGCTCCACGACCACCGTCACCACCGGCACCGGATCGACCACGACGACGACGACCGGCACTGGCTCCGACCTGATCGAGGCCGCGGCGGCGCAGCTCGCGGGCGTCAACGGCGGGCTCGCCGGTCTTGCCCTCCAGAGCGGCAACGCGATCTTCGGCGCGATCATCAACGCGGTCCGCTCGGACAACAGCTCGAACATCCTGTCGACGCCCTCGATCATGACCCTGGACAATCAGGAGGCGCACTTCCTTGTCGGCCAGGAAATCCCGATCACCACCGGCGAGGCGCTGTCGCCCAATTTCGACAACGCCTTCCGCACCGTCCAGCGCCAGAATGTCGGCGTCACGCTCGAGGTCCGGCCGCAGATCAACGCCGGCGGCACGATCAAGCTCGATCTGCGCGTCGAAGTGAGCTCGATCGCCGGGCCGGTTTCGTCGAGCTTTCAGGATTTGATCCTCAACAAGCGCGAGATCGAGAATACGATCACGATCGACGACGGCGAGATCGTCGGGATCGGCGGCCTCCTCGACAACAATGACCGGCGCACCCTCGATCGGGTTCCCCTGCTCGGCGACATCCCCATATTGGGCAACCTGTTCCGCTCGCGCGGGCGGGCGCGGGCGCGGACCAACCTCATGGTCTTCATCCGGCCGACGATCCTGAGGAGCGCCGCCGACGCTCAGGCGATGACCGCGCGGCGCTACGATTATGTCCGCGGCCATCAGCTGATCGCCAATCCCAACCGCGAGCCGACTTTGGACGAGCTGGTCCGCGACTATCTCGGGACTGTCCCTCCGGGCACATCCGTCGCGCCGCAGCCGAACGATCAGGTGGTGACTCCACCGGTGGAGGCGCAGCCGCAGTGAAGATTCCCTACGCCTTCGCCCGTCGCCACGGCCTGCTGCCGACCGCGGAAAGCGAAGACGGGCAGATCGACGTCGCCATGCGCGCGGGGGCGGACCCCAGGGCGCTGATCGAGCTTCGCCGCTTCCTCGCCCGGCCCTTCGGCGTGCACGAGGTCGACGCGCCGGCCTTCGACCGGCTGCTGTCCGACCTCTATCCCTCCGGCACCGAGGCCGCCGCCGACGCGGCGGGCTCGCTCGGGCTCGGCGACGATCTCGGCCATCTCGCCGCCGCCTTGCCGAGCGCCGAGGATCTGCTCGATACGTCGGACGACGCGCCCGCCATACGCCTGATCAACGGCATCATCGCCGACGCCGCGCGCCAGGGCGTCTCCGACATTCATATCGAGCCCTATGAAACCGGCCTCGTCGTCCGGATGCGGATGGACGGGGTGCTTCGCGAGACGCTGCGCATGCCCGCCCATGTCGCGCCGGTGGTGGTGAGCCGGGTCAAGGTGATGGCGCGGCTCGATATCGCCGAGCGCCGGCTGCCGCAGGACGGCCGGATCGGGCTGACCCTGGGCGGCAAGCTCATCGACGTGCGCGTCTCGACGCTCCCCAGCCGGGCCGGCGAGCGCGTGGTGCTGCGCATCCTCGACAAGGAGAATGCGGGCATCGACCTCGAAATGCTCGGCATGGCCGAGGGCGTCGAAAGGCTGTTCCGCGCCGCCTTGGCCGAGCCCAACGGCATCGTTCTCGTCACCGGGCCCACCGGCTCGGGCAAGACGACGACGCTCTATGCCGGCCTCAAATTGCTGAACGACGGCACCCGCAACATCCTGACCGTCGAGGACCCGGTCGAATATGCGGTGGACGGGGTCGGCCAGACCCAGATCAACCCCCAGGTCGGCCTCACCTTCGCCGCCGGCCTGCGCGCGATCCTGAGGCAAGACCCCGACGTGGTCATGGTCGGCGAGATCCGCGACCGCGAGACCGCGGACATCGCCGTCCAGGCGGCCCTGACCGGCCACCTCGTCCTCTCCACGGTCCACACCAACGACGCGATCGGCGCGATCACGCGCCTTCGCGACATGAAGGTCGAGCCCTTCCTGATCGCCTCCACCGTCCGCGCCGTGCTCGCGCAGCGGCTGGTGCGGCGGCTGTGCCCGGATTGCCGCGCACCGGCGGAGGCCACGGGCAGCCTCTCGGCCTCGCTCGGCCTCGATCCCGGCACGATCGTCTTCGAGCCGAAAGGCTGCGCGGCGTGCGGCCGATCGGGCTATAAGGGCCGGATCGGACTGTTCGAGGCCGCGAGGGTGGACGACGAGATTCGCAGGCTGATCAACGAAGGCGCCGACGAGGCGGCGATCATGGCCCGCGCGTTCCGCGACAGCGACACCTTGTCGGGCGCGGCGCGCGCGCTGGTGCTGGCCGGGGTGACCAGCCCGGAGGAAGCGGTGCGCGTCTCGCGACGCGAGGCGGCCGATGCCTGATTTCGCCTATGTCGGGCTCGACACGGCCGGGCGCGAGCGGCGCGGCTCGGTCCGCGCCGAAACCAGCGAGGCCGCGCGCGACCAGCTCGTCTCGCGCAAGCTCTACGTCGTGCGGATCGAGCCGGCGGCCGAGAGCGGGGCGCCGCCCTTGCTCTCGCGCGGCCTCATCGCGCGAAGGAAGCTCTCGGCCAAGCAGCTCACCTTGTTCACCCGCCAGCTCGCCACGCTCGTGACGGTCAGCCCGCTCGAAGAGGCGCTGCGCACCGTCTCGCGCCAGTCCGAGCGCGAGGAGGTCCGCCGGATCATGGGCAATGTCCATACCGGCGTGATCGAGGGCCGCCGCCTTTCCGAAGCGATGGCGCGCGAGCCCAACAGCTTTCCCGCGCTCTACCGGGCGATGGTCTCGGCCGGCGAGGCTTCGGGGACGCTGCCTCAGATCCTGGAGCGGCTCGCCAATCTGCTCGAGCGGCAGGCGCAGGTGCGCGGCAAGGTGCTTTCGACCCTGGCCTATCCGGTCATCCTCGCCTTCGTCGCCGCCTTCGTCGTGTTCGCGCTGATGATCTTCGTGGTGCCCAAGGTCGTCGAGCAGTTCGAGGATGTCGGGCAGTCGTTGCCCTTGCTCACCCGGATCGTCATCGGCCTTTCCAACTTCCTCGCCGCCTGGTGGTGGGCGCTCCTCATCCTGATCGCCGCGGCGGTGCTGGTCGCGGGCCGGGCGCTGAAGGATGAAGGGATCAGGATGAAGTTCGACCGCGCGCTGCTGCGCCTGCCTTTGGTGGGCCGGCTGATCCGCGATCTCCACGCGGCGCGGCTGGCGCGAACGCTCTCGACCATGGTCGCCAGCCGGCTGCCTTTGCTCGAGGGGCTGAGGCTCACCACCGATACGGTGCACAACAGGGTGCTGCGCGCCGCCTCGGCCGACATCGCGGAAGCGGTTCGCACCGGCGGCAGCCTGTCGGGGGCGCTCAGAAACGCGGGGATCTTCCCGCCATTGCTCGTCTATCTCGCCGCCTCGGGCGAAGCCTCGGGCAAGCTCGACCTGATGCTGGAGCGCGCGGCCGATTATCTCGACCGCGAGTTCGACGCCTTCACCACGACGGCCTTGTCTCTGCTCGAGCCCGCGATCATCATCGTCATGGGAGCGATCGTGGCCCTGATCGTGCTGTCGATCCTGCTCCCGATCCTGCAACTCGACACGCTCGCGGGAGGATATTGAATGCGACAGAACCGTCATCCCGGCGAAGGCCGGGATCCCAGGACCGGAAGTCACGGACCTGCTCCACGAGACCCCGGCCTTCGCCGGGGTGACGGAGAAGGGGAGAGGAGTGGCGAAGAGGGCTTTACCCTCGTCGAGCTGATGGTCGTCATCGTCATCATCGGCCTCTTGGCCACCATCGTCATCATCAACGTCATGCCCGCCGCCGACCGCGCCGCCGCGACCAAGGCGCGCGCCGACATCGCGACGCTGGAGCAGGGCATCGATTTGTACCGGCTCGACAACCAGCGCTATCCGACCAGCGAGGAAGGGCTGCAGGCGCTGGTCGCGGGCGACTATATCCGCCGCCTGCCCAACGATCCCTGGAACAACCCCTATCGCTACGCCGCGCCCGGGCGGGAGGGGCGGCCGTTCACGATCTCGACATGGGGCGCCGACGGCCGCGAGGGCGGATCCGGAGAAGATGCAGACATCGCCAACTGAGCCGCCCGCCGGCCTCGTCATCAGCTTCGCCGGCGGCGGCTGGCTGCTGCTCGAGGGCGGCGCCGTGACCGCGCGCGGCGGGGCGGAGGATGAGATTGTCGCCGGGCCGGGGATCGGGACCGCGCTCGCGGTTCCGGGCGCCGAGGTCGCGATCCACTGGCTCGACCTGGCCGAGGGGCTGGCGCCCGCCCAGGCGGCGGCGGCGGCGCGGCTGATGCTCGCCGACGCCAGCGCCCTCCCGGTCGCCGACATGCACGTCGCCGTCGGCCGGCCCGAGCGCGGCCTGACCCCGGTGGCCCTGGTCCCGGCGGCGCGGATGGCCGAATGGGTCGCATCGGATCCCGACCTCATCATTCCTTCGCCCCTGCTCTTACTCCCGCCCGCCGAGGGCCTGGCCCGCCGCGATGCCGGCGCGGTCCCCGATTATCGCGGCGCCGCGGCCGCGTTCAGCGTCGAGCCGGAGCTCGCTCAATTGCTGGCGGGCGACGCGCCGGTGATCCTGGTCGACGAGGAACTGTTCGAAGCCGGGCTCGGCGAGGCGCTCGCCGTGCCGGTGCTCAATCTGCGGCAGGGCGCCTTCGCCAGGCGCCGGCAATGGAAAGTCGATCAAGGCAGCGTCCGCCGCGCCGGCCTGCTCTTCCTGGCTTTGGTCGCGGCCACACTGCTGCTCCAGGTCGCCACGATCATGCGCTACGCCTTCGCCGCCGACCGGCTCGAGGCCGAAGCCGCCCGGATCGGCGCTTCGGCTCCGGCCGCCGCCGAGGCGCGGCCCGGCTTCGCGTCTTTGGCCTCGATCCTGTTCGATTCGGTCCGCGCCATCCCCAATGTGGAATTGACCCGCATCGACTATCGGCCCGACGGCAGCCTTTCCGCGATCGTCCAATATGACAGCCCGGCGACCTTCGCCATTTTCCGCCGCCATATCGAGGCGAGTGGGGTGGCGGTCGAGGCCGGCGCGGCGCAGGGCGGAGCCTCCCGGCCGAGCACCGAGCTGGTGCTGCGGCCGGCATGACCGAAAGCCTTTCTTTCTGGTGGCGGGCGCGAAGCCCGCGCGAGCGCGGGCTGCTCACGGTCATGGCCGCGCTGGCCGCAATCGTGCTCGGCTGGCTGCTCGTCGTCCAGCCTCTGTCCGACGCGCTCGACGCGCAGAAGGCGCGCCACGGCGCCGCCGTCATCGCCCTTGCCGAAGCGCGGGCGCGGCTGGAGACAGGCGGCGCGCCGGCGGGCGCGGTGACCGCCTTGCCCGTCGACAGCCTGATCGGCCAGGCCGCCGCCGAAGCGGGCTTCGCCGGCGCCCGGATCACCGCTCAGGGCCCGGCGCGGGCCATCGTCGCGATCGACGCCGCCCGCCCGCAGGCGATGTTCGGCTGGCTCGTCCGCCTCGAGCGGAGCGGCCTCATCGTCGAGCGCCTGCGTGCCCAGGCCAATAGCGACCGCACGCTCGGCGTCGAAGCTTCGCTCCGGGCGCGGGGCCGATGATGCGGCTGCGCCTGCCGCTCGGCCGCTCGGTCTTCTTCGTGGCCGCGCTCGCCTTCGCGCTCGTCGCTCTGCTGCCGCTCAGCCTCGCCGCGGGCTGGTTCACCCTCGACGGAAGGGGCCTTGCCGCCCGCGAGGCGAGCGGCAGCCTGTGGGCCGGAGCGCTCAAGGAGGCGCAATTCGGCGCGGTCCCGCTTGGCGATCTCAGCGCGCGCCTCAATGTGCTGCCGCTCTTCCTCGGCCGGGCGCGGCTGTCGCTGAGCCGGGACGACGCCCAGGGCCGTTTCGAGGGCGCGGTGACGGTCTCGCGCCACGGCTTCGGCGTCGAGGACATGACCGGCCAGGTCCGGCTCGGCGGCCTGTTCGCGCCCTTGCCGCTGGCGACGCTCGATCTCGCAGACGTCAGCGCCCAATTCGCGGGCGGCCTGTGCGAGAATGCCGAAGGCGCGGTGCGCGCCGGCCTGTCGGGCGACATGGCGGGCATGATGGTGTCCACCGGCCTCAGCGGCAGGGCGCGCTGCGCGGAAGGCGCGCTGCTGCTTCCGCTGGCCAGCCAGAGCGGCCTCGAGCAGCTCAACCTGCGAGTCCAGGCCGACGGCCGCTGGCGGGTCGAGCTTGCACTTCGCCCCTCCGATCCGGCGGCGCAGGCGCGCCTCGCCGCGGCCGGCTTTACCGCCGCCGGGGCCGCCTATGTGCGGCGGATCGAAGGCTCCTTCTGACCGGCTGAGGAACCGGAAGGAGAAAAAGCCGGGCTGCACCGTTGGTTGCGGCATACGGCACCATCTGGTGCGAGCATGGGGCACCCCCGCGGCCGCGCTCCGGCGCCGGCCCGAATATACGGAGATCGAAATGAATCGCACTTATATCGCGGCGGCCGCGCTGCTGCTCGGTACGTCCGCCCTCGCCTGGGCGCAGAACGAGCCGGTACCCGCCGGCAAAGACCCGCTCGTGGCGACCACGATCATCGTCAAGCCGACGGTCGCGGAGCGCATCGCGGCCAAGGAGGCCCCGATTGGCCTGACCAAGGCGGTCACCGCCGATCCCGAGACGGCCGATGCCGGCTGGACCGACACCAGCGAGGCGGGCGTCGGCGGACCGGTCGAGCCGGCCGAGGTCGCCACCAGCATGACCGCCGCACCCGATATCACCCCGCGCCCCGCCGCGCACAATTATCCGCCCTGCGACCCGGGCCCGGGCGACGACAATTGCATCCAGCTCTATGAGCCCGGCGTCCGAACTGCGCTCGCCAGCTGGAACCAGCCGTCCGGCGGGCTGATGCAGCCGGGCGAAGCCATGGCCTCCGCCGAACCCGCCCTCGATGAGGCGACGACCGCGGTCGGCGGCCCCTACGAGCCGCTCGTCGCCGAAGCGGACGAAACCGCGATGAACGGTGATGAGGTGATCGATCCCGCGGCGGGCGAGAGCGCCGACACCGAACTCGCCGATTAAGGCCGCTTTCCCCCTCCCTGGCGACAGGGAGGGGAGTTATTGCGGAACGGGCTTGCCCGGCGGCTGCTCCGCCAGCCATGCCTCGATCTTCGCTATGCTCCGTTCGAGCCCGCGGACGATCGCGCGCGCCTGCTCGGGATCCTGGTCCGCCGTTGCGATGTCCGACACCCAATAGGTTTCGGACAGCCATTCGGCTCCGTCGTCGCGGTCGCTGACCGAAATGCCCAGAAAGGCCTCCTCGGCCTCGACCCATGCGTCGCCCTCGGCGCGCAGCGTGTGCAGCCGCACCCGGCCGGTCTCCTCGAAATCGCCGAGGCACAGGTCGCGCGCCGCCTCGAGGAAGGGGGCGACCAGCGACCAATCCATCTTGGCGTCTGAAAGCACCGCGAACACCGCGTTCAATGTCTGCTTCTGGGCGATGGTGTGGAACTCGGCGACGGTCAGCGGACCGGCTTCGTCGGGCTTGCCGATCGGCGCGTCCTCATCCGCCAGCTCGGCCGACTCGTCCTCGATCCCGCGTTCGTCGCTCATGGAAGAGCGCTGTCCCAAGCGGCTGGCCGGGTCAAGCCGCCTTTGCTAACCGGGACCTATGAACGGCGCCTGGACCTTCGCGATCGACCGGGGCGGCACCTTCACCGATATCGTCGCGCGATCGCCCGAGGGGCGGCTGGTCGTGCGCAAGCTCCTTTCGGACAATCCGGAGCGCTACGAGGACGCGGCGGTCGCCGGCATCGGCCAGATCCTCGCCGAGGCGGGGGCCGAGGGGCTTTCGACCGCCATCGGCGCGGTCAAGATGGGGACGACCGTCGCCACCAACGCGCTGCTCGAACGCAAGGGCGTGCCGGTCGCGCTCGCGATCACCGCCGGTTTGGGCGACGCGCTGAGGATCGGCTACCAGGCGCGGCCCGACATCTTCGCCCGCCGGATCGTGCTGCCCGAGCCGCTCTACGGCGCGGTGATCGAGGTCGACGAACGGGTGACCGCCGAAGGCGAGGTGCTGCGGCCGCTCGACGCCGGGGCGGCGCGCGCGGGCCTGGAGGCCGCCTTCGACGGCGGCTATCGCGCGCTCGCGATCGTGCTGATGCACGGCTGGCGCTGGACGGCGCACGAGGCGGCTTTGGCCGGCATGGCCAGGGAGATCGGCTTCACCCAGGTTTCGGCCAGCCACGAGGTCGAGCCGCTGATCAGGCTGATCGGCCGCGGCGACACGTCGGTGGTCGACGCCTATCTGTCGCCGGTGCTCAGGCTCTATGTCGACAAGGTCGTGGCGGGTCTGGGAGGGGCCGGGCGCCTCTTTTTCATGCAGTCGAACGGCGGCCTCACCGACGCTTCCGCCTTCAGGGGCAAAGACGCAATCCTGTCGGGCCCCGCCGGCGGTATCGTCGGCATGGCGAAGACAGCCGCGGAGGCGGGCTTCGATCAGGTCATCGGCTTCGACATGGGCGGCACCTCGACCGACGTGTCGCACTTCACCGGCGTCTATGAGCGGACCAGCGAGCGGGCCGTCGCCGGCGTCCGGGTGCGGGCGCCGATGCTCGAAATCCACACGGTCGCGGCCGGCGGCGGCTCGGTCTGCTTTTTCGACGGCCAGCGCTTCCGGGTCGGGCCCGACAGCGCCGGCGCGGTGCCGGGGCCGGCCTGCTACCGCCGCGGCGGGCCGCTGACGATCACCGACTGCAACGTCGTCCTGGGCAAGATCAGGGCCGAGCATTTCCCGCGCGTCTTCGGCCCGGGCGGCGACCAGGCGATCGACGCGGAAGCGTCGCTGGCGCTGTGCGGGGAAATTGCCTCGCGGGCGGGGATGGGCGCGCGCGAGGCGGCGGAAGGCTTCGTGCGCATCGCGGTCAACAATATGGCCAATGCGATCAAGCAGATCTCGATCGCGCGCGGCCACGACGTCACCCGCTATACGCTGCAATGCTTCGGCGGCGCGGGGGGACAGCACGCCTGCCTCGTCGCCGACGCGCTCGGGATCGAAACCGTCATGATCCACCCGCTCGCCGGGGTGCTCAGCGCTTACGGGATGGGGCTCGCCGACATGGTCGAACTCAGGCAGCGGACGGTGGCCGGCGGCGACCTCGACGCGATCCTCGCCGCGCTCGAGGCCGAAGCCGTGGCTGCGCTGGCGAGGCAGGGAGTCGTGGCTCCCGAGATCCGGCGGCGGGCAGCGCTGCGCTACGAGGGCAGCGATTCGAGCATCGAGATCCCTGTTTCGGATCGCATGCGCGGCGACTTCGAGGCCGCGCACAAGCTCCGCTTCGGCTTTGATGCGCCGGGGACGGACGTGGTGGTGGAGACGGCCATCGTCGAAGCGGTGGGGAAAAGCGAGCGTGCTCCTGCGGAAACAGGAGCCCAGACGGGCGTCGGGACTGGGCTCCTGCTTTCGCAGGAGCACCCATTTGACCGCGCCTCCCTGCGCACTGGCGACATGATCTCGGGCCCCGCCCTCATCATCGACCCGTCCGCCACCACGGTCGTCGAGCCGGGCTGGCGGGCCCAGGTCGACGCGCTCGGCAACCTCATCCTCACCCGCGCCACCCGGCGGGCCGCCGCGGCCGCCGAGGCGAAGGCCGATCCGGTGATGCTCGAAGTGATGGGAAACCTCTTCATGGCGATCGCCGAGGAGATGGGCGTGGCGCTCCAGAACACCGCCTCTTCGGTCAACATCAAGGAAAGGCTCGATTTCTCCTGCGCCGTCTTCGACCGCGAGGGGAATCTCATCGCCAATGCGCCGCACATCCCCGTCCATCTCGGCTCGATGGGCGATTCGATCCGCACGATCATCGCGGCGCGGGGCGACGCGCGCGACGGCCGGGGCATGAAGGACGGCGACGTCTACGTCCTCAACGCTCCCTATCGGGGCGGCACCCACCTGCCGGACATCACCGTGATCATGCCGGTCTTCGCCGGCGGCGACGCGGCGCCGGCCTGGTATGTCGCCGCGCGCGGCCACCATGCCGATATCGGCGGAATCGCGCCCGGATCGATGCCGCCCGACAGCCGCAGCGTCCACGAGGAGGGCGTGCTGATCGACAATATGCTGCTCGTCGACGCCGGCCGCTTCCTCGAAGCGGAGCTGCGCGCCTTGCTCTCCGCGGGCGACTGGCCGGCGCGCAACTCCGACCGCAACATCGCCGACCTGAAAGCCCAGGTCGCCGCCTGCGCGCGGGGCGCGGGCGAATTGCGGCGCGTCGCCGGCGATTATGGCCGGGAAGCGATCGACGCCTATATGGGCCACGTCATGGCCTATGCCGAAGAGGCGGTGCGGCGCCTGGTCGGCCGGCTGAGGGACGGCGCCTTCCGCTACGAGATGGACAATGGCGCCCACGTCTCGGTCGCGGTCCGAGTCGATCGGGCGTCGCGCTCGGCGAGTGTCGATTTCACCGGCAGCAGCGCGCAGCAGGCCGACAATTTCAACGCCCCTTATTCGATCTGCCGGGCGGCGACGCTCTACGTCTTCCGCGCCCTGGTCGACGACGCCATTCCTCTGAACGACGGCTGCATGCGGCCGATCAGCCTGATCGTGCCCGAAGGCTCGCTGCTCAATCCGCGCTACCCGGCCGCGGTCGTTGCCGGCAATGTCGAGACCAGCCAGGTGATCACCGACTGCCTGTTCGCCGCCATGGGGGCGCTGGCGCCGAGCCAGGGGACGATGAACAATTTCACGTTCGGCAACGCGCGCTATCAATATTATGAGACGATCGCGGGCGGCGCCGGCGCCGGCCCGGATTTCGACGGAGCGAGCGCGGTCCAGACCCATATGACCAACAGCCGATTGACCGATCCCGAGATATTGGAGACCCGATTCCCGGTGATCCTCGAGCGCTTCGCCATCCGCCGCGGCTCGGGCGGCGCGGGCGCGCACGAAGGCGGCGACGGCGCGGTGCGCCGCATCCGCTTTCGCGAGCCGATGCAGGCGGGCATCCTCTCCAACCGCCGCCGCGTCGCGCCGCGCGGGATCGAGGGCGGCGGCGATGCGCGCCCCGGGATCAACAAGGTCGTCCGCGCCGACGGAAGCGAGAAGATCTTGGGCGCCACCGCCTCGGCCGAGATGGCGGCGGGGGACGCCTTCGTGATCGAAACGCCGGGAGGAGGGGGATATGGCTCGAAACCCTCTCCCTCAGGGAGAGGGTAGGGTGAGGGTGTACGGAGGTGGGGATTTAACGATGAGGCCGGAGCTCCTCACCCCATCCCTCTCCCTATGGGAGAGGGAGCTGTGACCCACTATCTCCCCCTCCTCGGCATCCTCATCGTCGTGCTCGGCTTCGCGCTGAAGCTCAATCCGATGCTGGTCGTCACCGTCTCGGCGATCGCCACCGGCCTGCTTGGCGGCATGGACCTCGCCGCGGTGATCTCGCTGTTCGGCAAGGCGTTCAACGACAACCGGATCATCGCCATCGTCTGGATCGTGCTGCCTGTGATCGGCCTCCTCGAGCGCTACGGCCTCCAGCAGCGCGCCAGGGCGCTGATCACCGGCTTCAAGAACGCGACCGTCGGACGGCTGCTGATCCTCTATCTGCTCTACCGACAGATCACCGCCGCCATCGGCCTCCACTCGACCGCCGGCCATCCGCAGACCGTCCGCCCGCTGGTCGCGCCCATGGCGCTCGCCGCGGCCGAGAAGCAGCACGGCGCGCTCGGCGAGGACGAAGAGGAGACGGTCAAAGCCTATGCCGCGGCGACCGACAATGTCGGGCTCTTCTTCGGCGAGGACATCTTCTTCGCGATCGGCTCCATCGTCCTCATCCAGCAGACGCTCGCCACTTACGGGATCGACCTCGCCCCGCTCGAGCTCGCAGTCTGGGCGATCCCGACCGCGATCGCGGCCTTCCTAATCCACGGCGCGCGGCTTCTCCTCCTCGACCGGCGGCTTTCCCTATCCTCCCCTCGAAATCGAGGGGAGGAAAAGCCATGATCACGCTCGAATGGCTCTACATCCTCGCCGGCGCGATGTTCGCGGCCTTCGCGCTGCTGAGCCTTATCGACCGGACCGCGAAGAAGCGCTTCGGCAACGCGGCTTTCTGGGGGCTGATGGCGGCGAGCCTGCTCGGCGGCTCGCGCTTCGGCGATTTCGGCAACGGCCTGCTCGTGCTCGGCCTGGTCGGGCTCGCCGGCTTCGGCTTCATCGGCCGCTCCAGCCCGAAGACGACCAGCGAGGTCGAGCGCCAAGCCTTTTCCGAGCTGCGCGGCAACAAATTGTTCCTCCCGGCGCTCGTCATCCCGGTCACTGCTTTGGTCGGAACGCTGATCTACAATTACACGCCGTTGAAGGATTCGGGCCTGTTCGAGCCGCGCCGCGAGACCTACATCCTGCTCGCGCTCGGCGTCATCCTCGCCATCCTCGTCATCTTCGCCTGGCTGAGGCCGCCCTTGACGGCGCCGCTGCAGGAGGGAAGGCGGCTGATCGACGCGATCGGCTGGGCGGCGGTGCTGCCGCAGATGCTCGCCGCCCTGGGCGTGGTCTTCGCCGCGGCCGGGGTCGGCGAGATCATCGGCGGCGCCACCCGTGCCGCGATTCCCGAGGGCAGCGTCTTCCTCACCGTGCTCGTCTTCGCGATCGGCATGGCGGCGTTCACGATGATCATGGGCAATGCCTTCGCGGCCTTTCCGGTGATGGCGGCGGCGATCGGCGTGCCACTGCTGATCCAGGGCTATCAGGGCGATGCGGCGGTGGTGGGCGCGATCGGGATGCTGGCGGGTTTTTGCGGGACTCTGATGACCCCGATGGCGGCCAATTTCAACATCGTCCCCGCGGCCCTGCTGGAGCTCAAGGACCGCAACGGCGTCATCAAGGCGCAGATCGGGACGGCGCTGCCCTTGCTCGCCGTCAATATCCTCCTGATCTACTTCCTGGCGTTCTGATGAATCACCGTCTCACCGCCGAAACCGCGAACCGCTTCGCCGAGATCGCGCTGGACCATGGGACCCGGGAATATCCGCACAAGCTCGACCAGGTCCTCGAAGGACCCGAGGACCTTCTGCCGCCCAGCGCGCTTCATCCCATCTTCTTCGGGAGCTTCGACTGGCACAGCTGCGTGCACGGCTACTGGCTCCTGATGCGGACGCTCCGGCTTTATCCGCAGATGCCGGCATCGGGCCGGATCAGGGCCCTGCTCGACGAGATGGTGACGCCCGACAAGGCAAACGGCGAGCTCGCTTATCTCGACCGCGCTTATACCGGCACCTTCGAGCGGCCTTATGGCTGGGCCTGGCTGCTCGCGCTCCACGGCGAGGCCGGGCGGCACGAGGCCGATTGGGCGGACGCGCTGGCGCCGCTGGCTCGGGCCTTCGCCGAGCGGTTCAAATCCTATTTGCCCAGGCTCACCTATCCGATCCGCACCGGCACCCATTACAACAGCGCCTTCGCGCTCATCCTCGCCCGCGAATGGGCGGAAGCGAACGATGCCGCGCTCGCCGCCCTGATCGGGGAGCGCGCTCTCCAATATTATGGAGCGGACCGCGCCTGCCCCGGCTGGGAGCCGGGCGGCGACGATTTCCTATCCTCGGCGCTCACCGAGGCGCTGCTGATGCGCCGCGTGCTCGACTCCGGGCGGTTCCGCTCCTGGTTCGACGCCTTCCTGCCCGATCTCGCCGCCGGCGCGCCGCGAAGCCTGTTCGAGCCCGCCTTCGTCTCCGACCGCTCGGACGGCAAGATCGCCCATCTGGACGGAGTCAATTTGTCGCGCGCCTGGTGCTGGCGGGGCCTCGCCGGCGCGCTCGATCCCGATCTCGCCGCGCTCGCCCGCCGCACCGCCGACGCGCATCTCGACGCCAGCCTTCCCCACGTCGCGGGCGACTATATGGGCGAGCATTGGCTCGCGACCTTCGCCTTGCTGGCGCTGGAGAGCTGACGGACGGCTCAGCCGTTGAGCAGCAACTCCGCGCCCTTGGCGCCGATCACCATGGACACGCCCGCGGTGTTGCCGGTGACCGGAGTCGGCGCCACGGAGGCGTCGATCACGCGCACGTTGCTCAGCCCGTGGACGCGAAGATCGGGCCCGACGACCGAGGTTTCGGGCTTCGGTCCCATCTGGCACGATCCGACATAATGCTGGACGGTCGTCCCGGTCCCGCGAATCCAGTGGTCGATCGAGACAATCGGCAGCGGCAGCCATTTCCATGCCCGCATCAGCCCCGGTTCCCAAGCGATCGACTGGGCGAGCGCGAGGGCGGCGCGGCACCGGTCCATGTCGCCGGGCGCGGTCAGCCAGGCCGGATCGACCAGCGGATGCCCGTAGGGGTCGGCGGGATCGAGGCTGATCGTGCCGCGGCTCTCGAGGTGCATCGCCGACGCGCCGATCAGCGCATAGGTGGGCAGCAGGTGAGCAGCGGGCGTCCCCGCCATGTTGCCGGTGCCGAACTGGAACTGGAGATTGATCTCGCCGAAGGCGGCCGGATCGGAAGGCGGATTGCCGCTGTCGCAGGCGAACAGGCCGGCGGGAAGATAGCCGTAAGGAGTCGGCGGAAACGGCCGCGCGGCGAAAACCGGGAAGCCGCAGCCAAGATCGTCGTGAAAATTGCGGCCGACCTCGGGGAGATGCGCGGCAAGGTCGATGTCGTGCGGCTTCAGCGCGTCGGCGTGGCCGACGCCGGAGCGCAGCAGGATCGCCGGGCTGGCGATCGCACCGGCGGAGAGCACCACCTCGCACCGCGCGTAGACCTGGGTCAGGGCCCCCGAGGCATCGCTATATTCCACCCCCGCCTCCATGTTCGGCTGGAGCAGGAGGCGCAGCACGGCGGCCCCGGTCACCACCGTCAGCGAGGCCAGCGACGCCTCGCCGACGAACTTCTCGAAGCTGGTCGTGCGCCGCAGCGTGCCGTCCGCCAGTTCCTCGATCGCGAATTGGTAGTCGACGCTGCCATAGGCGCTCGGGCCACCATTATAGTCCTTGTTCGCGGGGTAGCCGAGCGCGGTCAGGGCCTCGCTGACGGACTGGCTGAGCTCGTCCGACGAGTCCGCAGTGATGATGTTCATCGTCTTCTCGACGTCCCTGAAATAGGGGAGGAGGGCGTCATAGTTCCAGCCCGTACAGCCCAGCGGGCCGGCCCAGTGATCGTAGGTCGCGCGTCCGCCCCGGACATAGACCATCGCATTGTGGATCTGACACCCGCCGAGGCCGCGGCTCTGGAGCAGCGACATCTCCCGGCCGGCGAGCTTGGCCTGCGCGACGGACTTGTAGCCCATTTCGAAATGGGGATCGGCGAGCAGATTGTTCCAGCGGGTCGGGTCCCACACATCCGGGTTGGACGGATCCACCGGCTGGCCCAGCTCGAGCAGCAACACTTTGTGGCCGGCGGCCGCCGCCTTCGCGGCCACGATCGAGCCCGACGCGCCGGCGCCAATCACGATATAGTCATATTCTGCGTTGGTCGCCATGCTGGCCTCCCCTTTCACTGGACGTCGATTCAGTTCGATCGGTACAATGTTAGGGTAACACAGTAAAACGCGATCCGCGACTTGGTTTGATTTGGGGTGGGGGGATGGAGAGCGAACGGCAGCGATGGGGACAGGTGCCGGTAACTGTCGCCACCGTCGCTGTCGGGATGGTTTACAAATCCTTACCGATTAACCTTCGACATCCGCGCAAATCCGCCATTGGCCCGGTTATTGCTCCTGTCCGTGCATGTTGAAGCGCATCGGCCGACTGTTCGTCATCCGCAACCGCTGGGAAGCGATGGCCGTCATCTACGCGCTCGGGCTCGGCGCGGTCGACCGGGGGATGCGCTATCTGGAGGTCTATCCCGGCTTCGGCGGCTGGCTGATGTTCGCCGCCTGCACCGCCGCGGTGTTCATGGCCGGCGCGCGGCTGATGGAATGCACGAGGCGCGACAGCGGCCTGAAGCGGCGGAAGTCCGACTTCCTGCCAGCCGAGCCCCAAATGTTGGGGGAAAATCCCAACTAGCGGCGGCTGCCTGTGGCGCGCCTCTTCCCCGCCTGCAGCGAAAACGGCGGATTTCCGCGGAAAAGTAGAGTTGGCACGGCTCCTGCTAACCTTGTGGGCATCAGTTTCACTAGGGTTCAAGGAGCAAGACAATGACCAATTTCAACATGCCGCACAGCATCACCGCCGCCATCGGCGCCCTCTTCGTCTCGACCGCGTTCATCGCCGCCGCCGTCGGCCCGGCCCACGCCGTCGACGCCGCCCCGGTGATCGCTTCGGCCCAGACTTCGGCTCAGGCCCACGCCTGACCCGCGGCGCGCGGCCGGACGTCGAGCCCGCCCCCTGGCTCGCACTCCGGCCGCCGCCTTAACCCCGCACACTCCGTCTGGAACGAGCAAGCCATGAGCATCTTCTCCCGCACCCGCGACATCATCGCCGCCAACGTCATCGACCTCACCAACCGGTCGGACGATCCGGCAAAGACGATCCGCGTGATCATCCTCGAAATGGAGGAGACTTTGGTCGAGGTGCGCGCTTCGGCGGCGCGCGGGATCGCGGACCAGAAGGAAAAGAGCCGCCAGGTCGCGCAGCTCGCCGGCATGCAGGCGAGCTGGACCGAGCGGGCCGAGCTGGCGCTCTCCAAGGGCCGCGACGATCTCGCCCGGCTGGCGCTGATCGAGAAGGAGAAGCTTACCGACCTCGGCGACGAGCTCAGGGAGGAGATTGCCGCCATCAACGAGGGCCTTCGCGCCTTCGAGGGCGACATCGCCAAGCTCCAGGCCAAGCTGCGCGAGGCGCGAGTCCGCCAGAACGCGATTGCGACCCGCTTCGAAAGCGCCCAGAATCGGGTGCGGCTGCGCGAACTCTACGCCGGCAGCCGGACCGAGGACGCTTTCGCCAATTTCGAGCTGCTCGAGCGCGAGGCCGATTATGCCGAAGGGCAGGCCGAGGCCCTGATGCTCGCCGCCCCCAGGTCGCTCGAGGACGAGCTCGCCGAACTGAAGGTCGCCGAGCGCGTCGATGCCGAGCTCGAGGCGATGAAGGCGCGGAGGATCGCGGCATGACGCTCCGGATCGACGGCACCGAGATCGGCGAGATCATCGAGATCGCGTCGCTGGTCGGCAGCATCGTCACGGTGCTGGTGGTCTGCCTCATCGTCTACCTGATGGTGCGCCCGCCCCGCCACGTCCGCGAGCGCCGCAAGGCCGAGGCGGCGAGGCCCGGGCCGGAGCCGCTGGAGGCGGAGGACATGGCGCGGGTCATGGACCGGATGGATGCGCGGCTCGAGGTGCTCGAACGCGCCCTCGCCGACGAGACCAGGCGGCCCGCCATCGGCGGCCGCGACGAGGAACAGGTTTTGGCTCCGGTCGAGGACCGGGATTCAGGGAGGACGGAATGAACATGCGCTCCAAGAGGTTCGAGGTGGACCGGGCGAACGGCAAGCTGCTGGGGGTCTGCGCCGGGATCGCCAATCACACCGGCGTCGACGCGACGATCATCCGGATCGCCCTCGTCCTGGTGACGATCATGGGCGCCTTCCCGTGGACGCTGGTCGCCTATGGCGTCGCTTTCATGGTCGGCAGGCCAAGGGCCCATCAGGGCCAGGCGCTGGCGCGGACCGGGGTGCGGGAAGAATCGCGCGAGCGGATGCGGAGCCTCGATCTGAGGATGCAGGCGATCGAGACCTACGTGACGAGCTCGAACAGCCGCCTCGCCCGCGAGATCGAGGATCTGCGGTAATCTCAACGACTTCATCTGTTCAGGGAGGACATGATGGGCGACCCGACGACGATGATCACCCTGGCGAGCGCGAGCCTCGCCGGCCTCAGCATCGCCACCTTCGCGGGCCTGCGCGGCTGGCAGGGCTGGCTCGAGGTCAAGCGGCTCGAGCTGGCCGGCACCACCCGCCGCGAGGGCCGCAGCCCCGCCGGCGACATGATCGAGATGGCCGATCTGAAGGAACGCGTGAGGAAGCTCGAATCGATCGCCTCGTGCATCGACCTCTAGAAAATAGGGACAGTCCCTATTTTCGCGGCAGCGCGAGGTAGACGCTGTCGCACAGCTCGCCGCCCAGATCCCATGTCCCATTCGCGCGGCCGGTCTCGACGAAGCCGAGGCTTTTGAGGAGCGCCAGCGAGGCGGCGTTGCGGGGATCGACGTCCGCGGTCAGCGCAGCGACCGGAAAGCGTGAAAAGGCCCTGGGGATCACGGCTTCGAGCGCCTCGCGCGCGAGGCCGCGGCCCCAATAATCGGGATGGAGGATGAAGCCGATTTCGGGAAGCCGGTAGAAGCCCGCTTTGCCGATGACGCGGCCTTCATACTCCAGCACATAATCGTCGCTCAGGTCGGGCGGGGCGTCGATCATCGACTGGAGCCAGACCCGGCTCACCTCGATGGTCGCATGCGGGGGCGTCGACCAGAAGCGCGTCGCCAGAGGATTGCCCAGGACCGCGTGGATGTCGTCCAGATCTTCGATCCGGCCCCGCCTGAGGGTGAGGCGGGCAGTCCTGATCGCGTTCACGGCTCGATCCTGAGCCGCGTCGTCGCGCCGTCGGGGCCGACGCGCCAGATATCCCCGAAATCCTCATGGACCAAAGGCGCCGGCCGGGTGCCGCCGAGGTGCTCGACGATGTCGGGCACTGTGTTGCTGTGGCCGACGATCAGCACCGGGCCGGGCGTCGCGCGAACGCGGGCGATCAGGCCGGGCGTGTCGGCGGGGTCGTAGACGATCGGCGTCAGCCCGAGCCGCGCGGCAAGCGGCGCGGCCGTCTGGCCGGAGCGCTTGAAATGACTGACGAAGATCGCGCGCGGCCGCGCCTCCCCGAACCAGGATGCTAGGATCGTGGCTGCCCTCCGCCCCTCCGCGGTGAGGTCGGGGTCCCGCTCGCCGGCCGGCGTGTTGAGGTGGCGCATCACGTAGGTGGCCGGCGGCTGCGGCGCTGGGGGCGTTGCGCAGGCCGAGACGGCGAGGAGGGCCATGACAAGTAAACCTGACAGCCGCATCACATCATCCTTCACAAGGGGTGCATCGCCGCCAAAAATCCATTAACGGCAGCGCGGAATGTAGACGCACAGGGCACAGGATGACCAGCAAGACCGAGCGCCGCAACCGGCCGGCGCTCTCGCTTCATGTTCCGGAACCCGACGCCCGTCCCGGCGACGCGGTCGATTTCAGCCGCGTCGTCATTCCGGCCGCCGGAAGCGCCGCGCGGCCCGACATCAACGTCTCCCCCGCCGAGACTCACCCGCTCTGCTACACTTTGGTGCGCGTGCTCGACGACGAGGCCAAAGCGGTCGGCCCCTGGGACCCGCGGCTCGATCCGGAGACGCTGCGGCGGATGCTGCGCGACATGGCGATGGTCCGCATCTTCGACGAGCGCATGTTCCGCGCCCAGCGCCAGGGCAAGACCAGCTTTTACATGAAGTCCTTGGGCGAGGAGGCGGTGGCGGTGGCGGCCGCGCACGCGCTCGACCGCGACGACATGTGCTTTCCCACCTACCGTCAGCAGGGCCTGCTCATCGCGCGCGATTACCCGCTCGCCGAGATGATGTGCCAGATTTACTCGAACAAGGGCGACAAGCTCAAAGGGCGCCAGCTGCCGATCATGTATTCGGACCGGGAGAAGGGCTTCTTCTCCATCTCGGGCAACCTCGCGACTCAATATCCTCAGGCCGTCGGCTGGGCGATGGCCTCGGCGATCAAGGGCGACAGCCGGATCGCGGCGGGCTGGATCGGCGACGGCGCCACCGCCGAGGGCGACTTCCACAATGCGGTGACCTTCGCGGGCGTCTACCGGGCGCCGGTGATTCTCAACGTCGTCAACAACCAATGGGCGATCTCGACCTTCTGCGGAATCGCCGGCGGCGACCTCACCACCTTCGCCGCGCGCGCCGTCGGCTACGGCATCGCCGGATTGAGGGTGGACGGCAATGACGCGCTCGCCGTCTACGCCGCGACCCGCTGGGCGGCGGACCGGGCGCGCTCGAACCTGGGCCCGACCCTGATCGAGCTTTTCACCTATCGGGTCGAGGGCCACAGCACGTCGGACGACCCGAGCGTCTACCGGCCGCTCAACGCCGGCGCGTCCTGGCCGCTCGGCGATCCGATCGCGCGGCTGAAGGCGCATCTGATCGGCCTTGGCGAGTGGGACGAGGCGCGGCACAAGGCGCTCGAGGAGGCGCTCGGCGCCGAAGTCCGGGCCGCGCAGAAGGAAGCCGAGAAACAGGGCACGCTCGGCAGCGGCCACTACGAGGACGTCGATTCGATGTTCGCCGACGTGTTCGCGGACCTCCCCTGGCACCTCGCCGAGCAGCGCGACGCCGCCAAGGCCGAGAAAGCGCGCGGCAAATGAGCGCGATGAACATGATCGAAGCGCTGAACAGCGCCCACGACGTGATGATGGCGCGCGATCCGGACATGGTCGTGTTCGGCGAGGACGTGGGCTATTTTGGCGGGGTCTTCCGCGTCACGGCCAACCTCCAGAAGAAATACGGCAAGACCCGGGTGTTCGACGCGCCGATCGCCGAGGGCGGCATCGTCGGCGCCGCGATCGGCATGGCGCTCTATGGCCTCAAGCCCGTCGCCGAGATCCAGTTCGCCGATTACATCTACCCCGGCTTCGACCAGATCTTTTCCGAGGCGGGCCGCATCCGCTACCGCACCGCGGGCGAATGGTCGGTGCCGATGGTGATCCGCTCGCCTTATGGCGGCGGCATTTTCGGCGGTCAGACCCATAGCCAGTCGCCCGAGGCCTTCTTCGCCCATATGCCGGGGATCAAGACGGTGATTCCGTCCAATCCCTACGACGCCAAGGGCCTGCTCATCGCCGCGATCGAGGACCCCGACCCGGTCGTCTTCTTCGAGCCCAAACGCATCTATAACGGCCCGTTCGAGGGCTTTTACGAGCGGCCCGTCACGCCCTGGGCCAAGCACCCCGCCGCAGAAGTGCCCGAGGATTATTACACGGTGCCGATCGGCAAGGCGGCGGTGGCGCGGGCAGGGGAGGCGGTGACCATCCTCGCCTACGGCACGATGGTCCATGTCGCGATCGCCACCGCCGAGGCCGAAGGGGTCGACGCCGAGGTGATCGACCTTCGCACCATCGTGCCCGTCGACATCGCGGCCATCGAGACGTCGGTCAAGAAGACCGGGCGCTGCGTCGTGCTGCACGAGGCGACTCGGACGGCGGGCTTCGGCGCGGAGCTGGCCGCTCTGGTGCAGGAGCGCTGCTTCTATCATTTGGAGGCGCCGGTCGAGCGCGTCACCGGCTACGACACGCCCTATCCCCATTCGATGGAATGGACCTATTTTCCGGGCCCGGCGCGGCTTGGCCCGGCGCTCAGGAAAGTGCTGGAGGACTGAGAGCTCATGGCGCGCTTTGAATTCAAGCTGCCCGATATTGGCGAAGGTATCGCGGAGGCGGAGATCGTCGCCTGGCACGTCAAGGTCGGCGACAGCGTCGCCGAGGACCAGCAGCTCGCCGACATGATGACCGACAAGGCGACGGT
>Ga0190275_10000096_pt1 | contig 106415 bp, 102 predicted proteins | sample Popmic550T_FD_133745 | JGI IMG/M metagenome (GOLD analysis project Ga0190275, IMG submission 133745) | Populus adjacent soil microbial communities from riparian zone of Yellowstone River, Montana, USA - 550 T | ecosystem: Environmental > Terrestrial > Soil > Riparian zone > Trees stand... | reverse complement strand
CTTGCGGGTGATGGCTGGCGACCGTGGCCAGCACGACCTTGCCACCGTTCACCCGGCGCGCGATTTCGCGAAGGATCTTGCGGTCTCCTTTGGGGTCGCGGTCCTCGCCGCCGCCGATGATGATCAGCGCGCCCTGCGGTTCCCCCATCTCAGTGACCGACGATGCGCAGCCGCCCGACGGGCGACGAGGCGGCGGGATCGGGGCGCTTGAAGGCGAGGATCTGCTTCCAGCTCTCGGCGACCGCGGTGACCGTCACCACAAGCAAATCGCCCGGCTGGGCGGCGAGCAGGGCGGCCTCGACCGCCTCGGCCTCGCCGCCGCCGAGCAGGCCGATCCGGTCCGGCGCGGCACCACGTTCCAAGGCGCCGGCGCGCATCAAGGTCATCACCTCGCCGTCGGGCCGCCCGCGATTGCCCGGATCCTCCCTGAAATAGAGCCGGTCGAAGATGCCCGCACCCAGCCGGCCCATTTCAATAATGTCCTCGTCGCGCCGGTCGCCGGGGATCGAGAGCACGCCGATCGTGCGGGTGTAGCGGTGGCGGATGGCGTCGATGAGCTCGCCCAGCGCGGTGAGGCCGGCGGCGTTGTGGGCATAATCGGCGATCACCCGGAAGCCGTGATCGTCATGGATGTTGAGCCGCCCGGGATTCTGCTCGAAGGTCGATTGGAAGCTGGACAAGGCCGCCCGCACCGTCGCGGTCGGGACCCCGTTCGCGATCGCGATCGCCGCCGCCGCGAGCGCGTTGGCGATGTTGAAGGTCGCCGCGCCGTGGAGCGTGGCGGGGATGTCGGTCGCCCCCATCAACGCCTCGCGGCGGCCGTCGCGATAGACCGCCAGGCAGCCGCCTTCCTCGCCGGGCTCGCGCAGCACCGCCGTGCCGCCCGCTTCGATATGGCTGCGCAGGAAATCGGGCATCTCGTCCCCGCCGCGCAACGAGAACCAGACCAGCCGCCCGCGCGCGCGCCGCGCCATATCGGCGACGAGCGGGTCGTCGGCGTTGAGCACGCTGGCGCCCTGGCGGCCGACGGTCTCGGTGATCAGCGATTTGACCGCGGCGAGATCCTCGAGCGTCTCGATGCCCTTGAGGCCGAGATGGTCGGCGCTGACATTGAGCACCGCCGCCACATCCGCTTCGTCGAAGGCCAGCCCCTCGCGCAGCAGCCCGCCGCGCGCGGTCTCCAATACGGCGACCTCGACCAGGGGATCGCGGAGCACCATGCGCGCGCTCTTCGGGCCGGTGGCGTCGCCCGACGCGATCTGGACATCGTCCACATAGACCCCGTTGGTCGTGGTCAGCCCCACTTTGAGCCCGGCCTGGCGCAGGATGTGCGCGGTCATCCGGGTGACCGTGGACTTGCCGTTGGTGCCGGTGATCGCGACGATCGGGATCCGCCCGCGCGCGCCGTCCGGGAAGAGCATGTCGATGACCGGGCCGGCGACATCGCGCGGCGTGCCTTCCGACGGGGCGAGGTGCATTCGCAAGCCCGGCGCCGCATTGACCTCGATGATCCCGCCGCCGGTCTCGCGCACCGATTGGGAGATGTCGGGCGTGATGAAGTCGATGCCGGCGATATCGAGCCCGATGATCGCGGCGGCGCGCCTGGCGATCTGGACATTGTCGGCGTGGATCTCGTTGGTCCGGTCGATCGCGGTGCCGCCGGTCGAAAGATTGGCGGTGGGGAGGAGCTCGACCGCCTGCTCGGCCGCCGGAACGCTGTCCAGGCTAAGTCCTTGGCGGGCCAGATATTCGGCCATCTGCGCATCGATGCGGATCTTGGTCATCACCTTTTCATGACCGTCGCCGCGCAGTGGATCGGCATTGACCTCGTCGATCAGCGCCCGGATCGACTGGACCCCGTCGCCGACCACCCGGGCCGGCACCCGCTCGGAGACCGCCACCACCTCGCCGTTCACAACCAGAATGCGATGATCGCGCCCGCTGAAATATTGCTCGACGATCACCCGCCGGCTGTGCGCCAGAGCCGCCGCGAAACCGAAATGGAGTTGCGCCTCGCTCATGATCGCGGTGGTCACGCCGCGGCCGTGATTGCCGTCGAGCGGCTTGGTCACGAGTGGGTAGCCGAGTCGTTCCGCCGCGGCCGACGCTTCCTCCTGCGACAAAACCACCTGCCCGCGCGGCACCGGCATGCCGCCCTCGCCGAGCAGCTTCTTGGTGAGATCCTTATTGCCGGCGAGATCGACCGCGACCAGCGAAGTGCGGCCGGTGATGCTCGCCCTGATCCGCTGCTGCCGCGCGCCGTGGCCGAACTGGACGAGGCTGCGATCGTCGAGCCGGATCACCGGAATGCCGCGCCGCCGCGCCTCATCGACGAGCGACTGGGTCGTGGGGCCCAGGGCACTCGCGCGAACCAGCTTGCGCAGTACATCGAGCCTTGCTCCGAGGTCGGAGGCGGTGTCGGCCGGCGCGATCCGGTCCAGGCGCTCGATGCCTTTCAGCTCGTCCGGAAGCAGCGTGTCGAGCAGCTCCAGTGCAAAACGGCCTGCCTGACGGCCGACAGTTTCGTCCAGATAGGCGAACATCACATTGTAGACGCCCGGCCGGCCTTTGAGCGAGCGGGTCTTGCCGCGAGTCACCCGATGCCCGGCAAGCTTCTGCAGCTCGAGGGCGACATGCTCGGCGATATGCCCGTACCAGGTCCCATCCTGCAAGCGCTTCACCAAACCGCCCGGGTGGCCATAACTGCAGCCATGCTCCGCGAGCCCGGGAAGGAGGTCGAGCAGCCCTTGCGTAAAGCCGGGGATGGTATCGCTCGGCCACGCCTCCATCCGTCCCAGATCAAGCTGGATGCGCACCATCGGCGTGTGGCTGTAATAATGAGGGCCGCGATAGACGCCGACGTCCGTGACCTGCACCGGCGCATCGATCGGATGCGCGGACTCGTCTGACCCGGCGCCGAAAAACAATGGCCGATCCCCCAATTCAATCCTCCTGCAATGGCTGTGCCGACCCAATCCGGCGAATGGACTGTCGTCTGCCGAGAAATCGCCGGAACCGCGTTGGGGTTCCGAAACAATCGTGCCGATCGAAAATTAGCCCGGCCTCCGGCGGGAGATCCTTCGAAACCGGCCACGGTAACCATGGTCGGTAGCCATTCCCTAAAGCCTCCACGCTAAGGTCGAAGACCAACCGATGCCGGGAGCCGTCGAGTGTCAGATTTATCGTTCATGCTGTCGCGCGCCGTCTCGCGGGGCCGCGCCGAGAAGGGTGTGCCGCGAAGCCGCGCGCAGATCCTCTTGTCCCTGCTCAGGAAGCGAGCGGAGGCGCATCGCCGCGGGCTGACCGAGCATGAGCAGAAGCTGCGCGACCAGATCACCTGGTCGCTGCCGATCCACGAGACCGAGGACTCCGACCGGGCGGACGCCGCCTAAAGCGCCTCGACCGCGGCGATTGCCTGCGCGAGCCTCTCTTCGACTCCACCTCTGACGTGCATGACGGGGACGCCAGCCTCCTCCAGCACGCGCTCGCACGCGGCCATGAAGCGGCGCCGGTCGGCCGGATCGGGAAAATAGCGGGTGCCGTCATCTTCCCACGGGATGTCGATGTCGGTCAGCAGGTAAAGATCGGCGAACGGGCAATCGTCCAGCACGCCCTCCGGCACATGACCCAGGATCATCAGCGACCAGGCGGCGGTGGTCAGCGCGTCGGTATCGACGATCAGCCGTCTGTTGCAAAACGGCAAAGCGGCGCGGGTCATCGCGCTCTGCGTCCGGCCGATCGTGACGAGCCCCGCCGCATCGAGATCGAAGCCGTTCAGGGCGCAATGGACACGGCCATATTCCGGCACCCAGAGCGTCTCGAAATGGGCGGCGAGCGGGGCGCAGAGCGTGCTCTTGCCGGTACTCTCGGGGCCGTGCAGGCAGACGGTCCGCGCATAATGAGCGCGAACCGGGCCCGGCAAAGAGGGCCAGTGCGCCCACGGATCGGCGCGCACCGCGGTGCCACAGATCTCGAAGGCGCGCGGCCCGACCAGCGTGAAAGCGGCGCCGACCTCTTCGGCGAGACGCGCGCCATACTCCTCCCCGGCGAAGACCATATCGATCGGCTCCGGATGCGCGGCGCGGACGATATCCCGCCAGATCGGCCAGAAACCGGGATCGTCCTCAGGCGCCTGCGGCACGATCGCGTCGTGGCCGATCACCCGACAATCTGGGAACAATTCCTTCATCCAGGCGAGCCGGAGCGGCCCGGGCACGGGATCGTCCGGCAGCCAGCAGACGAGAATGGTGAGCGTATCGACCAGGCGCCGCGCCGTTTCGCACAGCATCAAGTGGCCGGCATGCGGCGGCATGAACTTGCCGAGGACGAAGCCGCGCCTCATGCCTCGTCCTGCGCTCGCAAGGCCCTTCGCCAGTCGATGAGCCCGGCGATGGAAAGCATCAGAAACAGGAAATAGAGCCCCGAGGTCCAGTAGAGGCCCCGGCTCCAGAACAGCGGAACGGCGACGAGATCGACCGCGATCCAGAACAGCCAGCTTTCGACCCTCCGCCGCGCCATCAGGATCTGGCCGGCGACGCTCATTCCGGCGATCGCCGCGTCCCACATCGGCGCTGCCGCATCGGTGAAGCGCGCCATGACGAAGCCCCAGAACAGGCTCGCGCCGAGCGCCGCTCCGACCCAGGCCGCGCGCGCCGGATTGGAGAGTTTCGCCACCCATATTTGTCCGGTCGCCTTCTTCGCCTCGGCCCAGTTCCACCAGCCGTAGAGGTTCACCGCGAAGAAAAAGAGCTGCAGCAGCATGTCGCTGTACAACTTCGCTTCGAGAAAGACGAAGAAGTAGAGCGAAACCATCGCCAGCCCGAACGGGTAGTTCCAGATGCTGCGGCGAACGATGAGCCCCACGTTGATCACGCCCAGCGCCGCCGCCAGCCACTCGAGCCAATTCATCGCCAGCATCCCCCCTTGCAGCGATCTTGCCGCTTCCCAGGGTATCCGCAAGCCCGATTGCGGCGCGGCCAGCCGCCCGGGGATGCCCGGCCGCGTGCCTCAGAGTTCCATTCTCGTGCGGAAAAGCCGGATCACGAGCGGATCATGGAACTGCGGCCCGTCCCAAGCCTTGGCGGGGCTCGGGGAAAAGCCCCCATCGTTCTTCAGGGTCGTGGCCGCCGTCGCCATGTCTCTCGTGACTGTCGGCGGCTCAGGAGATCATTATGCCCGTCATCGTTGGTACCAACACTTCAGAGACCCTCAACGGCGGCGCGGATGCCGATATCATGTTCGGGCTGGGCGGCGACGATAGGCTGAACGGTCTGGGCGGCGACGACGTTTTGGACGGCGGCACCGGCAATGACACGCTCTTCGGCAATGACGGTACCGACACCGCGGTCCTGGATCTCAGTACCGGTGGCAGTGACCTCATCGATCTCGGCACGGGCAACGACATCGTTCGCACCGGCGGCTCGACCGGGCAGATCCGGCTGACCTTCACCAGTTCCGAAGTCGGCAACGGCAATGCCAACGACACCGTCGCCGGCGGCCTCAACGTCCGGCTGCAGGGCGAAGACGGCGCCGACGCGCTGACCGGTCCGCAGAGCCGGATCGACGATGAGGGCATCACCTTCGTCGCCGCGGCCGGGCAGACCTTCGACGTGCGCGATACCGGTGGCGCCCAGCGCGGCGACCTCTTCGAAGTCGTCGCGCTCGGGACGATGGGTGCCGACGTGATGACCGCGGTACAGGCCGGCCGGCCTTATTATTTCAACGCCGGCATGGGCAATGATTCGGTCCGTGGCGGCGATGCCGACGATTTCCTGGTCGGCGGTGGCGGCAACGACACGCTGACCGGCGGCGGCGGTAATGACCGTTTCCTCGGCGGGGGCGGCGACGATCGACTCGAAGGCGGCGCGGGCAACGACGCAATGACGGGCGGCCTGGGCAACGATTTCTACTTCGTCGACAGCGGCGATTCGGTGGTGGAAGGCGCGTCGGAAGGAACCGGCGACAGAGTGTTCGCAAGGACCAGCTACGTCCTTACGCCCGGCGCCTATATTGAGATCCTGACGACGGATTTCCATGCCGGTACGGCCGCGATCGACCTGGGCGGCAACGAGCTCGACAACCTCATCTACGGCAATGCCGGCGACAATCGCATCGACGGCCACGGCGGCGCCGACGCGATGATCGGCTTCGGTGGCAACGACTTCTACTTCGTCGACAACGAAGACGACTTCATCGTCGAAACCGCTTCCGAAGGCACGGGCGACCGGGTCTTCGCGAGCGCGAGCTACACGCTCAGCGCCGGTGCCAATATCGAGATCATGTCGACCACCTCCCATGCCGGGACGACGGCGATCGATTTGAGCGGCAACGAGCTCGACGATCTCATCTACGGCAATGCCGGCAGCAATGTGCTGGACGGCAAGCAGGGCGATGACGCGCTGGTCGGCTTCGGCGGCGCGGACACATTTGCGTTCACCACGGCCCTGGGCGCCAACAATGTCGATATCGTGGTTGGCTTCGGCAGCGACGATACCATCGCGCTCGACGATGCGGTGTTCACCGGGCTCAGCCTCGGCACCCTCAACGCCAACGCGTTCGCCACCGGAACCGCGGCCCAGGATGCCGACGACCGGATCGTCTACGATCAGGCCAGCGGCCAATTGTTCTACGACGCCGACGGCAACGGCGCCGGAGCACAAATGCTCTTCGCCACGCTGAGCGGCAATCCCGTCCTCACCGCAAGCGACTTCATCGTGATCTGAGGCTTCAGTCTGGCCGGAGCGCGCATGGCGCTTCGGCCAGAGCGCAGCGACTCAGATTACCACAAAATCACTGGCCGCGAGCATGGCGTTCCCGTCCAGCGTCGCGAACAGGATTTGCGTGCCGGCGCCGTTGCCGTCGGCATCGTAGAAGAGCTGGCCCGTCGCGCTGTTGTAGATGATCCGGTCGTCCAGATCGTGCGCCGCGGCGCCGGTGTGGAACGCATTGGCATTGAGCGCGCCGAGGCCGCCGACCTGGGCAAACACGGCATCGTCGAGCGCTATCTTGTCGCTGCCCGAAACGAAATCGACGATCCGGTCGACATTGCCCGTGCCGAGCCCGGTGGTGAAAGCGAAGCTGTCCCCACCGGCGCTGCCGGTCAGGATGTCGTTGCCGCCCTTGCCGTCGAGCACGTTGATGCCATTATTGCCGTAGATCGAATTGGCGAATTCGTTGCCGGTCAGGTTGATCGCGGCAGTGCCGCCATGATTGGTGGTCGTGAAGACCTCGATCTCCGCGTCGGCCGAAAGGGTGAAGCTGACGCTGGTGAACGCCCGGTCGAGCGCACCGCCGCCGACCGCCTCGAACAGGAAATCCGCGGCATTGTCGATATAAAACCAGTCATTGCCCGCCCAGCCGATCAGGGTGTCGGCGCCTGCACCGCCGTTCAGGACATTGTCGCCGGCATTGCCATAGATGGTATTGGCGAGGGCGTTGCCAGTCAGATTGATCGGCGCCGTGCCGCCATGCTGGGTGGTCGAAATAAGTTCGATCTCGACGCCCGCCGCCAGCGTGTAGCTCACGCTCGCGAACAGCCGGTCGGAGCCTTCGCTCACCGCTTCGAGGACCTTGTCGGCGGCATTGTCGACATAGAACCAGTCATTGCCGGCCCAGCCGACCAAGGTGTCGGCGCCCGCCCCGCCGGTCAGGACATTGTCGCCGGCATTGCCGAAGATGGTGTTGGCGAACTCATTGCCGGTGAGGTTGATCGCTGCCGTGCCGGCGTGACTGGTCGTCGACATGATTTCGATCTCGGCGCCGGCTGTGAGCGTGTAGCTGACCGCCGCGAACAGGCGGTCGAGCGAGCCCTCGCCGATCGCCTCCGCCACGATGTCGCCGGCATTGTCGATATAGTGCCAATCATCGCCCGTGCCGCCAAGGCTGAAATCGGCTCCGAGACCGCCGTCGAGAATGTCATTGCCCTCGAAGCCGATCAGCGCGTCGTCGCCGCCCGCGCCGCTCAGCCGATTTGCACCGGCATTGCCGTAGACCGCATTGTTGAACTCGTTGCCGGTCAGATCGATCGGCGTCGTGGCCGCGTTGAAGACCGTGGACAGGATCTCGACGTGTACACCAGGCTTCAGCGTATAGGTGACGCTCGCGAACACCCGGTCGAGCGCCCCCTCGCCGACCGCCTCGATGACGATGTCGGTGCTTTCCTCGACAAAATGCCAGTCGTCACCGGTTCCGCCCTTGGTCGTGTCGGTCCCCGGCCCGCCGTAGAGGCGGTCGTCACCGCCCGCGCCTTCCAGCAGGTCGGTCCCGAGGCCGCCATTCAGGGTCTCGTTCATCCCGGAACCGATCAAATGATCGTTGCCGGAGCCGTCGCCGGGGGGGATACGCGCGATGATCTCAGCAGCGAAAGAGACCGTCCCGCCCTGGCCGTCGTCCAACCCGACCAGAAGCTCCCGGACCTGCCCCGCGGCCGCGCTCTGATTGCGATAGGCAAGGCTTGCGACCAGCGAATCGAGCACGGAGGCGGCAACCTGCGCGGTGATGTCGATCACAAGGCTGGTGCCGCCGGAGCCTCCGGTCACCGTCCCGATTTGCGCCGCGTTCAGATAGAGTGCGCCGCTGGCGACCGACAGGCCGCTGCCCGGCGCGAACAGGAAGCCAAGCGTTTCCGAGGCCAGCCCGCCGCCGTCGAAGCCGACGGTGATCCGGTAGCCCTCGAACGTCGTGACGTCCGGATCCGAGATGTTGACCTCGAAGTTCAGCGGCTGAAGCCCCGCGATGAGCGCCGCCGCGGTGTATTTCACGCGCAGGATCTCGCCATGCTCGATCACCACATTGTCCAGGCGGACCACGCCTGACGCCTCGCTTGTCGGGGCGCCGTTGCCCATCAGCATGATGAGACCGAAATCCAGCGCATCCCCGGACAGGGCGGAAACGATCGAATCCGAAATGGAATAGGTCCCCTCTCGGTCCGGATTGGACCCCAGAGCGAGCCAGTCGGCCTCGAGCTGAGTCAGCGTGATGCTGACATGAGCCCAGCCATTGGCGACCAGAAGCTCGTCGATCTTCACGCCGGTATGGGCGTAATTGACAAATTGGCCCACGCCCCAGGGCAAGGTCGTATCGAGCGACTGGAACCAAAGATAGAGGTGGGCGCCCGCGGGAATCACGAGCTGTTCGGCCTTGATGTCGAAGCTCACCGTCACATCGCGCAGGTCGTCGATTACGATGCCGTCATTGGTGCCGTTGACGTACAGGGTCGACAACAGGTGCAACCTCCCCGCCCCCGGTGAGATGTGATTGGGATCCGTCCACCACGGCCCCTGGGAGACCAGCGTATTGTTGCCGGTCCCGTCGTCGCCGACCGGCACGATATCGAGCTGGTCATCGCCGAAGGTGTGATAGGTCCAGACGACATCGTCCGGCGTCTCGAAGTCGCTCGCATAAATAGGCGCGAACTCGATGACGGGCGCGCTGTTGACCAGCATGACCGCCGACGAGTGGACGTCGGTGACCGACGGTTCTCCGGCGCGTGAGAAAAACTCGGAATCCCGGTGCGCGAAACGACGCGAAGCGAGGCTATTCACCATCGATATAATCTGCCCACTGCAATGGAAATCCGCAAGAAGCTCATCGTGGCCGACCTGTCAAGCGCGGCAACTGACCGCAAGAGCCTGAATTAAGAAACCTTATTCGTGCCGCAGCGCGTCGATCGGATTCAGGGCCGCCGCGCGCCGCGCGGGGAAATAGCCGAAGACGATGCCGATCAGTGCCGAGACGCTGAACGCGATCAAATTGATCTGCAGGTCGAACAGGAAAGGGACCTGGATCAGCGGCGCGACGACGAGCACCGTGGCGAAGGCGAGAATCAAGCCGATCAGGCCCCCCAGGCACGCGAGCACCACCGCTTCGACCAGAAATTGCAGGAGCACCTCGCGGCCGACCGCGCCGATGGCGAGGCGGATGCCGATCTCGCGCGTCCGTTCGGTCACCGAGACCAGCATGATGTTCATGATCCCGATCCCGCCGACGATCAGGCTGACCGCCGCGACCGCGCCCATCACCGCGGTCAGGATTCGGGTCGTCCCCTGCAGCGTCTCGGAAATCTGCTTGGTGTCGAAGATGTTGAAATTGTCCTGGCCCCCGCGGACGTTGCGGCGCTCGCGCAGCAGCCGCTCGATCGACGACTGGACCGAGGCCGTCTCATAGGCGTCGTCGACCGCGACCATGATGAAGCGGATGTCGCGATTGCCCGAAAAGCGGCGCTGCACCGCCTTGATCGGCATGATCACGACATCGTCCTGATCGGCGAAACCGCCCTGCCCGCGCGTGGCGAGCGTGCCGATCACTTCGCAGCTGATGTCGCGAATCCGGAAGCGCTGACCGACCGCGCGCTCGCCGCGGAACAGATTTCGCTGCACGGTCGAGCCGATGATGCAGACCGCCTTGCCGGCCTGCTCCTCGGCCCCGGTCCAGATCCGCCCCTGCGCCAGCGCCCATTGCTGGGCGGTGAAGAATTGCGAGGTCGTGCCGTTGACGCTGGTCTGCCAGTTGGCGGCATTGCGCACGGCGAGGCCCGAGGCCTGGGCCTGCGGCGCGACCGCGCGGATGCCCGCGACCTGCTCCTGGATCGCCTCGACATCGGCCATGTCGAAATCGGGCGATTGCCCGCCCCCGCCGCCGCGGCCGAACCCCTGGCCCGGGCGGATCTGCAGGATGTTCGCGCCCAGGCTCGAAATCTGCTCGGTCACCGCTTCGGTCGCGCCCTTGCCGAGCGTCACCATCGTCACCACCGCGGCGACGCCGATGACGATGCCGAGCACGGTGAGGAAGGAGCGCAGCATGTGCCGCCGGATCTCGCGAATGGCGAGGATGATGGTGGTGAAGAACATCAGTCCTCCGCCTTCAGGAAGCAATAAGATCCGTTCGTCCCGAGCGAAGTCGAGGGGCGCGGGCACGGAGTCATCACGAGCGCCCCTCGACTACGCTCGGGACGAACGATTTCTGATTCTGCCCTTCCACCCGCTCGACCAGCCCGTCCCGGAAATGCACGATCGTCCGCGCATATTTCGCCATGTCGGGCTCGTGGGTGACCATCAGCACGGTGATCCCGGCGTCGCGGTTGAGGCTGGTCAGCAGGTCCATGATTTCGACCGAGGTCTTGCTGTCGAGATTGCCGGTCGGCTCGTCGGCGAGCAGGACGTCGGGACTGGTGACGATCGCGCGGGCGATGGCGACGCGCTGCTGCTGGCCGCCCGACAATTCGGCCGGGGTGTGATCCCACCATTTGGCGAGGCCGACCTTGTCGAGCGCGGCCATCGCCAGCTCGCGCCGCTGGGTCTTGGTCTCGCCGCGATAGAGCAACGGCAACTCGACATTCTCCAGCGCGTCGGTGCGGGCGAGCAGGTTGAAGCCCTGGAAGACGAAGCCGAGATAGCGGCGACGCAGCAGGGCGCGCTGGTCCCGATCGAGGCTTTCGACCCGGACGCCCTTGAAGCGAAAGCTGCCGGTGGTCGGCACGTCGAGGCAGCCCAATATGTTCATCGCGGTCGACTTGCCCGATCCCGACGGGCCCATCACCGCGACGAAATCGCCCTCGGCGACCTCGAGATCGACACCCTTCAGCGCCTCGAACGCGGTCGCGCCGCTGCCATAGGTCTTGGTGACGTTGGACATGGCGATGATCGGCGCATCAGCCATCGGGCGCCGCCGCTTCGCGGCCCTTTCGCTGTCCACCCCGGCCACCTTCCCGGGCAGCGCCGGCGCCCTCCCGGGCAGGGCCTGCGACGGGCGGCGCGGCTTTGGCCGGCTGCTGCTGGTTCTGCTGAGCCGGTTGCCGCTGCGCGGGCGGGGGCGCCGGCGCCGGCTCAGCGCTATTGCCCTGGCCGTCGCTGCCGCCGCCGCGGTTGCCGCGGCCTTTGCGTTCGCCGCCTTCGTTCTTGTCCTGGGTCTGGCCGGCGGCGAGACGGGCGGTGATCACTTCCTGGCCTTCGCGAAGCTCGCCCCCGGTGATTTCGGTCACCGAGCCGTTGCTTTCGCCGACGACGACCTGGACGCGGACCGGATTGCCGTCCTCGCCGACCACATAGACGCTCTGCCGGCTGCCCCGGCCGATCTCGACCTGGCGCTCGGCCCGGTTGCCGCCGCGCCCGCCCCGGCCGCGCTGCGGGACCAGCACGCTGGTGATGCCGCCGCCCTGCCCGGCCTGCGCCGCGTCGCGCTCGGGCGACCAGCGCAAGGCCGCATTGGGGACGAGCAGGACATTGCGCCGCTCGGTGGTGACGATCTCCGCGGTCGCGGTCATGCCCGGGCGCAGCAATTGCTGCGGATTGTCGACCGCGAGCTCGGCCGTGTAGGCGACGACGCTGCCCGTGCCCGCCGCCGCGGTGGTGGAGGCGGCCGCGCCCGAAGCGTTGGCGCCGACATCGATGCGGGTCACCGTCGCCGGGAAGGTGCGGCCCGGATAGGCATCGACGGTGAAGCTCGCGCGCTGGCCCTGCTGGACCTGGGCGACGTCCGCCTCGTCGACCCGGACTTCGAGCTGCATCGCGCCCAGATCCTCGGCGATGGTGAAGAGCACGGGCGCCTGGAAGGAGGCGGCGACGGTCTGCCCCGGATCGATCTGGCGGGAGAGCACGACGCCGGTCACCGGCGAATAGAGGGTCGCCTTGGAGAGGTTGGTCTGGGCCGAAGAGACCTGCGCCCGGGCCTGCGCGACCTGCGCCTGGGCCGAGCGCACGCCGGCCTGAGCCCGCCGGTTCTCGGCCCGCGCCGCATCGAGCTCGGTTTCCGAAGGCACCCGCCCGCCCGACAACCGGAAGACCTCCTCCTGGCGGGCAAGGCCGGCCCGCGCCTGCGCGGCCGTGGCCTCGGCAGTGGCGACCTGCGCCTGCGCGGCGGCGAGCCCGGCCTGCGCCTGCAGGATCGTGTCCTGCAGCCGCGACGTATCGAGCCGCGCCAGCGGCTGGCCGGCGACGACGCGGTCGTTATTGTCGACATAGACTTGGGTGACGAGGCCCGACTGTTCGGAGCCGACCTCGACCTGGTTGGTCGGCTGCAGATTGCCGGTCGCCGAAACCGTGACGCTGAGCTGCCCGCGCCGGACCTCGGCGGTCGCATAGCCGCCCTCGCCTTCGCCGACGAAGCAGCGCGACAGCAGGAGCAGCGCCAGCACGGCGACGACCGCCCCGACGATATAGAGCGGGCGCTTGTACCAGGGCTTGGCCGCGGGGGCGCCGAGGAAATCCTCGAGCTCGGCCTGGTTGGTCACCTGGGTCGTCGTGGTTTCAGCCATCGTCTCTTTCCACTGTCGGGGCCGCGCCTGCATCCCAGCCGCCGCCGAGCGCGCGATAGAGCTGGACCAGCGCCAGCGCTTCGTCGGCGCGGCTGCCGACCATGCCGTCGCGGGCGGAGAGCAAGGAGCGCTCCGACTCGAGCAATTGGCGGAAGTCGGTGAGGCCCGAGCGATATTGGGTGCGGGCGAGGATCGCGGTGTTGTTGGCCGCCTCGAGCGCGATCGCGAACTCGGCCTGGCGGGCGCGGGCGGCGTTGAGCGCGACCAGCGCGTTCTCGACGTCCTCGAGCGCGCTCAGGATCGACTGGCGGTAGCCGGCGAGCGCGCCTTCGGTGGCGGCCTGCTGCGCGCGAAGCTGCGAGCGCAGGCGGCCGCCGTCGAACAGGGTCTGGCTGAGCCCCGAGAAAATGCCGCCGGTGATCGCGCTGAACAGTCCGCCCAGGGAGAGCGCCGAAGTGCCGATATTGCCGCTCAGCCGGAGCGCCGGATAGAGCTGCGCCTCGGCGACGCCGATCCGCGCGGTCTGCGCGGCGAGGGTGCGCTCCGAGGCGCGGATGTCGGGGCGCTGGCGAAGCGTGTCGGCGGGGATGCCGATCGCGACCTCGTCGGGTCCGTCGGGGATCGGCCGCGCTTCGTCGAGGGTCGCGTTCAGCGTCCCCGGCGCGCGGCCGGTGAGGACGGCGAGGCGATAGGCGGCGCCGGCATAGGCCGCCTCGATATTGGGGATGGAGGCGGCGGTCTGGGCGCGGGCGGCGCGGGCCTGCTCGCTGTCGAGCGAGGAAACCAGGCCGGCCTCCACCCGCCAGCGGGCGATCTGCAGATTGTCGTCGGCGATGGCGAGCGTATCGCGGGCCAGCGCGAGTCGCTCCTGCGCAAGCCGCGCCTGGATGTAGTTGGTGCCGAGCTCGGCGACGATGGCGACGCGCAGCGCTTCGCGATCGTAATAGACGCTTTGCGCATCCGCGCCCGAAGCCTCGATGCCGCGCCGGATCCGGCCGAACAGGTCGATCTCCCACGCCGCGTCCGCCCCGACGTTGAAGCTGGAGCGGTCGTTGCCCGAGCCGAAATCGCGCCCCGCGCCGCCCGAAGCGCCGACCGTCGGCACCAGCCCCGCGCGCGCCTGGACCAGCGACTCGCGCGCCTGGACGAGCCGTGAACCGGCCTGGGCGAGATCGAGATTGCCGTCGCCGACCTCGTCGACCAGCCGGGTCAGCAGAGGATCGTTGAACCGCTCCCACCAGCGCGAGAGATCGGCGGGAGCCGCCGTCTCGCCCGGCTGGCCGCCGTGATAGGCCTCCGGGACCGGCAGCGTGCCGGCCCCGGGCGCCCGGTAATCGGGGCCGAGCGTCGTGCAGCTCGCGAGGGCGACCGACATGAGAAGAGCGGCTTTGATCTGCATTGGCCGCCCCAGATGGTCCGGCCGTGTCGCTCAACTATGTTCGACGCGGCGCAATCGTGTGTCAAAGTGTCGCCGCGCCGTTCGGTTCCTCAGCCGCCGATATGGGTTTGCGCCACCATGCAATAGAGCATCGGGATGGACAGGATGAGGTTCGTCCGCGACGCCATCATCGCATAGCGGGCGGCATTGGCCTTGGCCTCGTCCGAGGCGGCGACGATGCCGAGCGCCTTCTTCTGGTTCGGCCAGATCACGAACCAGACATTGGCCGCCATGATCAGGCCGAGCCACATGCCGATGCCGATCGTGCGGAAGCCCTCTTCGAAACCCAGCGCCTTGGCCGAATAGCCGGGCAGGCTCATCTCGGCGACGAGCAGACCGAGCACCACTGTCGCCAATGCCGACCAGCGGAACCAGAACAGGGCCTTGGGCGCGATATATTTGGTGACGCCCGGCTTCAGTTCGGCGGGGACGCTGGGCATGGTCGGGATCTGCACGAAGTTGAAATAATAGAGCAGGCCGATCCACAGGATGCCGGCGAGAATGTGAAGGTAGCGCACGAATTGCGCCCAATAGCCTTCCATGCCGATCGCTTCGCCATGCAGGCCGAACATCGCGGCGAGGAGCAGCGCGACTCCGATGCCGAGCGCGAGATGGAAATTACCGAGTATCTTGGCCATCGCTCTTCCCCCTGATTTGTAGATTGCCGAGACGGTCTACCGCAAAGCCGCCGCTCAATCGAGCCGCCACATGATGCTCTGTTCGAACGGCGTCCACAGGCCGATCCTGACGCCCGCGGCGCGAAGCGCCCGGCCGGTCCATTCGTTGCAGGTCATGACGAAGGAATAGCCGCCGTTCGCCTCGTAGAACATGTCGTAATTCGCATAGCCCCGGCCCAGCACGGGGATCGGCCGCCCGGTCGCGTCGAGCTGGAAGCGGCGCTGGATATAGCCGGCGAGGCGGCGATATTGCTCGGCGGTGAGGCGCAGCGGGCGCTGCCACTCCTCGGGGCGCGGCCGATCGACATGCTCGATATGGAGCAAGGTCGGTCCGCTCCCGAGCATGGCCGCGGCCGCGGTCTTCAGCGACAGGTCCGCCCAGGTCGGCGTGTTCAGATAGAATTCGCGATTGCCGTAGCCGATCGCGACATGATCGGCCCGGCCCCAGCGCGGATCGCGCAAATGTTCGGGCGCGGCGTAGAGCCGCCAGTCCATCTCCTCGTTGAGCTTGGGCATCACGATCCAGGTGTGGACGCCGTTCGAGCGGACATAGATGGTGACGCCTTGCGCCGGCTCGCGCCAGGCGACGTTGGCGGGCACCGTGCCGAGGATCAAGGCGGCGAGGAAATAGCTCAGCGGCACCGCGACGATCCCCGCCACGATCCGCAATATCCAAACGATCGCGCGCCGCGTGCGTGGCCCCAGTCTCGCCATGGCCCTTGTGCTAGCCGCCGCGGCGGCCGACAGAAAGAGCACGATGCGCGATCATCTGGTGAAAATGTTTCAGGCCGGGATCGCGGCCTGCCATCCCGACACGGTGCTGCCGCCGCAACTGCCGCCACGTGCCGACGGGCGGCTGATCGTGCTGGCGCTCGGCAAGGCGGCGATCGCCATGGCCCGGGTCGCCGAGGCGCATTATGGCGAAGGCATAGAGGGATTGGCGGTGGCCCCGCACGGCACGCCGGGGCGGCTATCGGCGCTCGAGACGATCCATGCGGGCCACCCGGTGCCGGACGAGGCCAGCGTGGGTGCCGCCGAGCGGCTGCTGGCGCTGGCCCAGTCCGCCAAGCCCGGCGATTTCGTCCTCGTCCTGCTCAGCGGCGGTGCCTCGTCTCTGGCCTGCTTGCCGGGGGATGGCCTGAAGCTGGCCGACATACAGGGGATCACCGCGCATCTGCTGCGCTCGGGCGCGACGGTAAGCGAGATCAACTGCGTGCGCCGACATATGTCCGGGATCAAGGGCGGCCGCCTGCCCGCCGACCTTACCCTCGCCATTTCCGATGTCGTCGGCGATCGGCCCGAGGATATCGGCTCAGGCCCGACCGTCGCCGATCCCACGACCTGTGGAGATGCCCAGCTGATCCTGAACCGCCACGGGCTCGCCACGACGCTCACCGAGACCGCCAAGCAGGTGGCGGGCACCTTTCGAGTCATCGCCTCGGCTCGGGACGCACTGCGCGCCGCCGCCGCCGAGGCCGAGCGGCTCGGCTATCTGCCGGTGCTGCTCGGCGAGTGCACGGGCGAAGCCCGCGCCGCCGGGCAAGCCCATGCGGCCATCGCGCGCGGCCTCCCGCCGGGCAGTGCCCTCATCTCGGGCGGGGAACTCACCGTGACAGTGACCGGCAAGGGGCGCGGCGGCCCCAATCTCGAATATGCGCTCGCCGCAAGCCTTGCCCTCGCCGGCCGCGACGACATATTCGGCCTCGCCGCCGACACCGACGGCCTCGACGGGACCAGCGGCGCCGCGGGCGCGTTCATCGCTGCGCGCACCGATGGGGCGGAGACGCTCGCGGCCAACAACGCCGCATCCGTCTCGGATCTGTTCGTCACCGGCCCGACCGGGACCAACGTCAACGACTTGCGGATCATCCTCGTCGCGCCCTAGGGCGTCCCCATGAACGGATGGACGATCGGCATCATTGGCGGCTCGGGCCTCTACGCGCTCGACATGCTCGACGAGGCGCAGTGGATTGCGGTCGACACCCCATGGGGGGCGCCGTCGGACGAGCTGCTGATCGGCCGGATCGGCGCGGTCCGCTTCGTCTTCCTCCCCCGCCATGGCCGCGGCCACCCGATCCCGCCCGCCGAATTGAACGCCCGCGCCAACATCGACGCGCTGAAGCGCGCCGGCTGCACCGATCTGCTCGCCATGTCCGCCGTCGGCTCGCTCCGGGAGGAGCTGGCGCCCGGGAGTTTCGTCGCGGTCGATCAATATGTCGACCGCACGACCGGGCGCGCGTCGAGCTTCTTCGGCACCGGCCTGGTCGCCCACGTCTCAATGGCCGATCCGGTCTGCCCGCGCTTGTCCGCGCTCGCCGCCGACGCGGCCGGAGCGGCGGGCGCGCAAGTGCACCGGGGCGGCTGCTATGTCGCAATCGACGGTCCCTGCTTTTCGACCCGGGCCGAAAGCCGGCTCTACCGGCAGTGGGGCGCCGATTTGATCGGGATGACCGGCCTGCCCGAAGCGCGGCTGGCCCGCGAGGCGGAGCTGCCCTACGCCTCGCTGTGCATGGTCACCGATTACGATTGCTGGCGCGACGGCGAAGAAGCCGCGGTCGGCGACATCCTCGCCCGGCTCGACGCCAACGCCGCCACAGCGCGCCGGACCATCGCCGAACTCGCGAGCCGCCTCCCGCCCGAGCGCGCGCCGTCCCCGATCGACACCTGCCTCGACGGCGCGATCGTCACCGCCCCCGGCGCGCGCGACCCCGCCTTGCTGGCCCGGCTCGATGCGATCGTGGGCCGGGCGCTGCGATGAACCCGTTGCCGCCTTACGCCCAGTTCCTCGGCATCCGCACCGAGCGCTCGGAAGGCGGCGAGCTGCTCTTCGTCATGCCGTTCGGCGATGTCGTCTTGGGCCGACCCGGCTATCTGCACGGCGGCGCGATCGCCGGCCTGCTCGAATTCGCCGCCTTCGGTGCGCTCTACGAAGCGTTGGGCGCGCAGCAGGCGACCGCCAGGCCGGTCAACGTCACCGTCCAGTTCATGCGCGGCGGCATTCAGCACGACACCTATGCGACCGCGACCGTCACGAGGCTCGGCAAGCGAGTGGCCAATGTCGAGGCCCACGCCTGGCAACTCGACCGCGCCAAGCCGATCGCCGCCGCGCAGATGAACTTGCTGCTCCGGCGGTAGGGGCGACGCCGTACCCAACTTCCGTTCGGGCTGAGCCTGTCGAAGCCCTCTCCTTTCTTCAGCCGCGAGGAAGAAGGAAAGCCCTTCGACAGGCTCAGGGCGAACGGGAGAGGGTTTCTCAACCCCCGGGTATTGAGGTCACCCGCCCCGCTTCAGCGTTTCGCGGGCGATGACGAGTTGCTGGATCTGGCTGGTCCCCTCGTAGATCCGGAACAGGCGGACGTCGCGGTAGAGGCGCTCGATCCCGTAATCGGCGACATAGCCGGCGCCGCCGAAAATCTGCACCGCCCGGTCCGCCACCCGCCCCACCATCTCGCTCGCGAAATATTTGGCGGCCGCGGCTTCAAGGATGATCGAGGCGCCGGTGTCCTTCAGCGCCGCCGTCTCCAGCACCAGCGCGCGCCCGGCGAGCGCCTCGGTCTTGGAATCGGCGATCATCGCCTGGACAAGCTGGAAGTCGGCGATCGGCTTGCCGAACTGGCGGCGCTCGGACGCATAAGCCACGCAATCGGCGATCAGCCGCTCCGCCACGCCGACGCAGACCGCGGCGATGTGCAGCCGGCCGCGGTCGAGCACCCGCATCGCGATCTTGAAGCCCTCCCCTTCCGCGCCGAGCCGGTTGGCGGCGGGCACCGGGGTTTCGTCGAAATTCACGTCGCAGACATGGGCGCCCTGCTGGCCCATCTTGGTTTCGGGCTTGCCGATGGTCAGCCCCGGAAGGTCGGCGGGGACCAGGAAGGCGGAAACCCCGTGCGCGCCCTCGCCGCCCGTGCGCGCCATGACGGTGAACAAGGACGCCTTGTCCGCATTGGTGATGAAGCGCTTGGTGCCGCTGAGCTTGTAGACCTCGCCCTCCAGCACTGCCCGCGTCTGCACCGAGGCGCTGTCCGACCCGGCCCCCGGCTCGGTCAGCGCGAAACTGGTGACGATCTCGCCCGAGGCGATGCGGGGCAGCCACTCCGCCTTCTGCGCGTCGGACCCGGCCATGACGAGGCCCTGGCTGCCGATCCCGACATTGGTCCCGAACACCGAGCGAAAGGCTGGCGTCGTCCGCCCGAACTCCAACGCGACCCGGACCTCCTCGCTCATGGTCAGGCCGAGCCCGCCATAGTCCTCGGGAATCGACAGGCCGAACAGCCCCATCTCCCGCATCTCGCGCACGACATCGCCGGGAACCTCATCCTCCTCCGCGACCCGCGCCTCCAGCGGCCGCAGCCGCTCGGCGACGAAGCGCCGGATCGTCTCGATCAATGCGTCGAAGGTTTCGGGGTCGAGCGCCATCACATCCTCACGGGGTCTGGAAGCCGAGCGCGCGCAGCTGCAACGTGTGCCGGCGCGGATCCTCGCGGAAGAAGAGACCGCCGCTGCGCGTGGAATGGCCGGGGACATAATCGAGCGTGACGCTGCTGGTTTCGACTGCGGCGGCACCGTCGCTGAGCACCCCCTCGACCTCGACCGAAGCGGCGGTGCCACCGGACAGGTTTACCGCCTCGATCCCCACGACGTAGCCGGAGCCGGCTTTGGCCACCGAGGTCGCCCTGATTTCGATCGCGGGCAGCGCGTCGGTCTCGCCGGTCAGCGCCTCGCGGCCGATCACGCCGATGAGGACGAGGAGCAGGACCAGGCCGAGCCCGGAGGCGATCCATTCGAGGAGGGGCGTACGGGCCGCCATTGTGCTTTTCGCCATCACGTCCTCCTAAACGACCAGCCGGGCGATGGCGGCGCCGACCGCCGCCGGGAAGGCGAGCACCGTCGCAGTGATCGCGATCTGCTCGAGCGCCAAGCCGTCGGTGCGGCCAAAGGTCCACAGCACGTAGAGGCTCACCACCAATGCGATCGCATAGCCGGCGACGGTGTAGCTGACGAAGGTCCGAATCCGGCCCCAACCTTCCGCCCGCTGCTCCTGCCCCGCCAGCCCGATCGCGTAGACCAGGACATGGAGCAAGAGCAGCGACACCGCGACCAGCGCCAGCGCATGCCAGGGCGACATCATATAGCCGATCAGCACCATCTCCTCGGTCGGTGCGACGTTGAAGGCCAGGAAGAGCGCGCCGGCGAGCATCAGGAAGAGCTCGCCGCCATGGCCGCTCACCCGCCGCTCGCGTTCCTCTTCCTCGCCATTTCCATCAGCGTCGGCCAGCTGCTTGCGCGCGATCAACGCCCCGAAGCTGCACGGCACGCTCTGCACCGCGATCTTGCCGACCCATTCGTCGAGCGGCATGTCCATCATCAGCACCCCGAACAAAGCCAGGATCGCCGCCGCGGCGATGATCCCGACGCCGTAGCCGGCGAGCGCGTCGAGTATGTCCTCGCCCAGCGTATCGGTGCGCTCGAAGCCGCCGAAGCGCGAAAGGCCGACCAGCACGACGAAATTGAAGGCGATGAAGAGGAGCAGCCGCGCCGGCTGGGTCGAGACGCCGAGCGACCACATCTCCATCGTCATCAGCAGCGGAATACCGAAGATGATCGCCCCGCCGAACGCACGGGCAAGGCCGCGGGCGTAGAGCTGGTTGGGTCCCGAGCGCCCTCGGGATGCCGTCTCAATAGCCATGAAGGCGCGCAAGCCGATCGGCGTGATAGGCGGGATCGCCGAACAGCTCGTTCAGGACCCGGTCGCGCTTCATGTAGAGGCCGATATCATATTCGTCGGTCATGCCGATGCCGCCGTGCATCTGCACGCCCTCCTGGACGGCGAGCTGCGCGGCGCGGCCCGCCTTGGCCTTGGCGACCGAAACCATCGCGTCGGCTTCGGCACTGCCCTCGTCGAGCAATTGCTGCGCCTTCATCGTCGCGGCGCGGGCAATCTCAAGTTCGGAATAAAGATGCGCGGCGCGGAACTGCAGCGTCTGGAATTCGCCGATCAGCCGGCCGAACTGCTTGCGCTGCTTGAGATAATCCACGGTCATGTCCATCGCCGCGGCGCCGACTCCGACCAGCTCGGCCGCCGCCCCGGTCCGCCCGGCATCGAGCGCGCGCTTGAGCACCGCCTCGCCGCCGCCGACCTCGCCGACCACCGCGTCGGCATCGACCGCGACCTTGTCGAACGTCATCCGCGCGCCGCTGCTGCTGTCGGCCAAGCGCACGCCCTCGACCTCGAGGCCGGCCGCGTCATTCTCGACCGCGAACAGGGTCAGGCCCTCGTCGGTCCGGGCCGCGACCAAGGTGACGTCGGCCGAGGCGCCGTGGACGACGAACTGCTTGCGGCCGCTGAGCGTAAAGCCGTTGCCGGAGCGTTCGGCGCGCATCGCGATGGCCTCGGGGCGATGTTTCGGCCCTTCGTCGATCGCCAGCGCCGCGACTGTCTCGCCCGCCAGAATGCCCGGATACCAGCGCTCGCGAACCGCGCTGCCCTTCAGCGCCGCGACGAAGGCGACCGCGCTGGTCAGGAAGGGCGACGGCGTCAGATTGCGCCCGATCTCCTCGAGCACGATCCCGGCCTCGACATGACCGAGCCCGAGCCCGCCATCCGCCTCGTCGATCAGGATGCCGGTAAAGCCCATCTCGGCGAACTGCTTCCACAAGCCATGGCCGAAGCCGTCCGAACAGCCCGTGTCGCGCCAATGGCGCAGCTGCTTCGAAATCGCGCCTTCCTCGGCGATGAACCCCCGCGCCGTATCGCGCAGCATCGCCTGATCGTCGGTGAGATAGAGGGGCATGAGGTTAAGTCCTGATTGAAGAAGGTTCGTTCGTCCCGAGCGTAGTCGAGGGGCGCTGGCACCGAGTCCGAGAAACGCCCCTCGACTTCGCTCGGGACGAACGAGAAATCCGACGCACTACTCAAGCACCCGGAAGTTCGAGGATCCGCTTGGCCACGATCCCGAGCTGGATCTCGCTGGTCCCGCCCTCGATGGAATTGGCTTTGGTGCGCAACCACTCCCGCGCCGCCTTGCCCTGCTTCGAACGCGCGCTCTCCCATTCGAGCGCGTTCGAGCCGCCCGCCGCCATGACCAGCTCGTGCCGCGCCTTGTTGATCTCGGTGCCCGCATATTTCATCATCGAGGGCTGGGCCGGATGCGCCTGGCCGGCCTTCAGCTCGTCGATAAACCGCTCCGACATCGCCCGGAACGCCATCTGATCGACGTCGAAGCGGGCGACCTCGGCGCGCAGCATGGGATCGTCCGCCAGCACCTCCCCGAGCGCCGCCCCGAGCGAGGCCCCCTGCCCGCCAAGCCCCATGCCTGAGATCATCTCGCGCTCGTGACCCAGCAGATATTTGGCAACGTCCCAGCCCTTGTTGAGTTCGCCGACGAGCTGATCCTTAGGCACCTTCACGTCGTCGAAGAAGGTCTCGCAGAAGGGCGAATTGCCGGAGATCAGCAGGATCGGTCTGGTCGAAACGCCCTCGCTCGCCATGTCGAAGAGGAGAAAGCTGATCCCCTTATGCTTGGGCGCCTGCGGATCGGTGCGGACCAGGCAGAAGATCCAGTCGGCCTTGTCGGCGTAGCTGGTCCAGACCTTCTGGCCGTTGACCAGCCAGTGATCGCCTTTGTCTTCGCATTTGGTCTGCAGCGAGGCGAGGTCGGAGCCCGCGCCGGGTTCGGAATAGCCCTGGCACCAGCGAATCTGCCCAAGCGCGATCTCGGTCAGAAAGCGCTTCTTCTGCGCCTCATTGCCATATTTGAGCAGAGCGGGGCCGAGCATCGAGATGCCGAAGCTCATCAGCGGGTTGCGCGCGCCGATCCGCGCCATCTCCTGGCGCAGTACCTTGGTCTCGGCCGCCGAAAGCCCGCCGCCGCCATAATCCTTCGGCCAGTCGGGAACGGTCCAGCCGCGCCCGGCCATCGCCTCCAGCCAGCTCTTTTGGGCCTCACTTTGGAATTCGGGGTTGCGGCCGCCCCAGCAGGCGTCGCCTTCGTCGCGCATCGGCTCGCGCATCTCGGCCGGGCAATTGGCCTCCAGCCAGGCGCGCGTCTCGGCGCGGAAGCTCTCCAGATCGTCCATCGCGGGCTCCTTTACGTTAACGTCAGGTGCAGCGAACCGCCGGGCGAGTCAATCCGCGCGGCCCTGGCGAAACTCCATCACGCCATCGGCAATGGGGCGCAGGCTCAATGCGGCGACGTCCTTCAGATAATTCTGGTGGACCCGCCACGGCGCTTCGGGCCCCTGGGCTGGCATCGCCTGGGCGGCGCGAGCGACGTAGCCGGAGCTGAAATCGAGCATCGGCTGGCGCTCCATTTCGCCTTCGGGCAGGCGCGGCATTGCGATCGTCTGGCCGTGCCGGTCCATGTGCCGTAGCAGCCTGCAGAACCAGCGCGCGGTGAGATCGCATTTCAGCGTCCAGGAGGCGTTGGTGTAACCGAAGGACAGCAGCAGATTCGGCACGTCGTTCAGCATCATCCCCTTATAGTTGAAGCGCTTGGCGACCTCGACCGGCACGCCGTCGACGGCGAGCGCGATCCCGCCGAGCAATTTCACGACCAGGCCGGTGGCGGTGACGACGATGTCGGCCTCCAGCGTGCGGCCGGAACTCAGCGCGATGCCGGTCTCGGTGAAACGCGCTATCGTGTCCGTGACGACCCCGACCTTGCCCGCATTCATCGCCGCGAACAGATCGCCGTCCGGAGCAAGGCAGACGCGCTGGTCCCAGGGATTGTAGCGCGGCGAGAAATCGCGCTCGACGTCGTAGCCCGGTGCCAAGGCTCCGCGCACCATCTTCAGCAGCAGCGCGCGCACCTTGTCGGGCTTGTTGCGCGCCCGATTGAAGAACAGCATGCCGAGCAGGATGTTCTTGCGCCGGATCGTCCGCGCTGCCGCCTTGCGCGGCATCAGCCGGCGCAGCCAGCGGGTTAGCGGATCCATCGCCGGCCGCGGCACGACGAAGGAGGGCGAACGCTGCAGCATCGTCACCCGCGCGGCGCTCCCCGCCAGCGCGGGAACAAGCGTGACCGCGGTCGCGCCGCTGCCGATCACGACGATGCTCTGGCCCGCATAATCCAGGCCCTCCGGCCAGAATTGCGGATGAATGAAGCGCCCGCGATAGGCCTCCTCGCCGGGCCAGGACGGCCGATAGCCCTGCGCATAATCGTAATAGCCGCTGCCGAGATAAAGGAACGCGCAGGTCAGCCGCTGCACCCCTTCCCCTGTCTCGATCTCCGCCGTCCAGCGCGCCTCGGCCGACGACCAATCCGCGCGTACCACCTTGTGGCCGAAGCGGATCCTGCGATCGAGGCCGAACTCCCGCGCCGTCTCCTCGATATAGGCCTTGATCGCCGCGCCGTCGGCGATCGCCTCGTCGCGGGTCCAGGGCCGGAAGGGGAAGCCCAGCGTGAACATGTCGCTGTCCGAACGGATGCCCGGATAGCGGAACAGGTCCCAGGTCCCGCCGATCGCATCGCGCGCCTCGACGATCGCCCAGCTTTTCCCCGCGCAGCGCTTTTGCAGATGATAAGCGGCGTCGATCCCCGAAATGCCGGCACCGACGATCAGGACGTCGAGATGCTCCAGACCGGTCGTCGCCATTCGGCGAGGCTAGGGCGCGCGATAGCCGGCGGCAAGCTCAGGTGCACAGCGCGAGAAAGGCGATCTCCATCACCGTGCCGTTTTCGGCCGGCAGCGGGTTGGCCGGATATTCGACCCGCTCGAGCACCGCCCCGGCCGGGTCGCGGCGTTCCCGGGCGCGGGCGTCGATCGTCCGGGCGCCGCAATCGATGCGGAGCAGAAAGACGCTGTCGCTGGGCGCCGCGGCGCCCGGATCGGCGAGCCGGAACCAGGCGGTGCGCGAGGAGGCATCCTGTTCGAGCGTCGAGGCATCGACCGCGATCGACTGGCCCGAACCGGCGGCGCCAAGATTGAGCCAGGCCGATGGTTCCGGCGCGACCGGAGCAGGCTCCGCCAAAGTCGGCGCCGGGCGCGGCAGATTGCCGGCGACGCGATCGGGGCTCATCCCGCAATGGCCGATCGCCAGAGCGAGCGCACCGCGCACGTCGCCGCCGCGCACCGTGCCGGCGACGCTGAGCAGGTCGCGGGGGACCAACCTTTCGGGTGCGCTCTGGCCGCGGCGCACCACCGTCGCCGCGCGCACCAGCCGCCGCAACAGCAGCGGGCTCGCCGTCGCGCCCAGCCGGTCGCCGACGCAGCGCGCCTCGCCGAGATCGAAGCCGAAGCGGATCAGCTGCGGCGTGACGATGCCCGCGCGCGAGCCGGCATAATCGAGCACGTTGCCCGCGCAGGCGGCGAGCGGCAGGAGGAGGAGCGGCCACAAACGCATGGCGCGCTGCCTATCAAGCCGGGCGGGCGGAGGCCATGCCCCTTGCGTCAGGCCGCGGGCACGACATGGCGGCGGCATTCCATCAGCGGCTGGATGCGCGTGCCGAAATTCTCGGTGCCTTCGATGAAATCGTCGAAGGTCAGGAGCACGCCCCCGGTATTGGGCACGGTCGAGGCCTCGTCCAGCATCCGGGCGATGCTTTCGTAGGAGCCGACCAGCGTCCCCATATTGAGATTGACCGCCGATTCTTTGTCGGCGAGCTGGCGGACGTTGGTGGTGGATGAGGTCTTGTCGGCCGCGCCCTGGGCGCCGAGCCAGGCGACCGCCTCCTCGTCCACGCCCTCGCGATAGGAGATCCATTTCTCCATCGCCTCTTCGTCGGTTTCGGCGGCGATCACCATGAACAGCGCGTAGATGCGCACGTCGCGGCCGGTCTTCGCGGTCGCCGCCATCAGCCGCTCGTTGTTCGAGGCGAAGGCGGTGGGCGTGTTGACCCCTTTGCCGAGGCAAAAGGCGTAATCCGCATATTGCGCCGAGAAGGCCAGGCCCTCGTCCGAGGAGCCGGCGCAGATGATCTTCATCTCGCCCTCGGGGAGCGGGCGGACCCGGCAATCCTCCATCTGGTAATAGTCGCCCTTGAAGTCCGAGACGCCGCTCGCCCACAATTCCCTCAGAATCCGGGCATATTCACCGAGCATCTGGTAGCGGTTGCGGAAATGCTCGTCGCCGGGCCAAAGCCCCATCTGGCTATATTCCGGCCGCTGCCAGCCGGTGATCAGATTCAGCCCGAAGCGGCCGTGGCTGATCGAATCGATGGTGTTGCACATCCGTGCGCAAAAGGCCGGCGGGATGACCAGCGTCGGGCAGGTCGCGTAGATCTTGATCTTGCTCGTCACCGCGGCGAGCCCCGCCATCAGCGTGAAGCTTTCCAGATTATGCTCCCAAAATTCGGTCTTGCCGCCGAACCCGCGCAACTTGATCATCGAGAGCAGGAAATCGAGGCCGTGGCGCTCGGCGCTCTGCGCAATCTGCCGGTTCATGTCGAAGCTCGGCATATATTGCGGCGCGTTTTCACTGATCAGCCAGCCATTGTTGCCGATCGGCACGAAGACTCCGATTTCCATCATTGCACTCCTTCCAGGCGCAGGGCGAGCCAGCGAAGCATGATCTCGTTGAACTCGGCGGCATTGGTGACATTGCAGGCGTGACCGCCCCATTGGATGCCTTGGACTATTGCATAGTCGATGCCGCCGAGCAGGTTCGAGCAGCCGCAGGGGACGAGCACGTCGTCGTCTGCCGCGATCGCCACCGTCGGCGCCTTGATCTCGCCGAGCCGGTCGACGACATCGAAATCGAGCAAGGCGCGGATCCGGGCCTCGATATTCGCGGCGCCCTGGAAGTGGCGCAATTGATCGGCTTCTTCCTCCATCAGCCGCTCGGCGTTCCACGAGCACCAGTCCGCCGGATAGAGGAAGATCGGTTGCGCGTGGACGAAGGCCGCCACGCCGCTGTCGCGCAGCAGCGCCAGGCGGGTCTCGAAGCAGCGGATGAAATGCGGGTCGGGCCGGGCGAAACCGTTGACCAGGAAGAGGTTCTCCACCCGCTCGGGCGCGTCGAGCGCGACCGCGAGCGCGATGCAGGCGCCGGCGGCGTGCCCCATCAGGCTGGCGCGCGCGATCCCGAGCCCGTTCATCAAGGCGAGCAGGTCGCCGGCCATGTCGCCGACGCTGAGCCGTTCGGGCAGCGTCCGGTCGCTGCGCCCGGTGCCGCGATGATCGTAGAGGATCACCCGGTGATGGCTCGCGAGCGCCTCGAGATTGGGCGCCCAATAGGCGCCGGAGCCGCCCAGCCCCGAGGACAGGATCAGCGGCGGCGCGTCGGCCGGGCCGTGCTCTTCATAATAAAGGCCGGCGACCGAACCCATCAGCCGGTGTGCGCCACGCTGGCGATCTCGACCAGCAGCCCCGGCTTTACCAGCCCGCACTGAATGCAGTAGCGCGCCGGCTTGGCGCCCGGAAAATATTCCGCATAGACCTGGTTCATCGCCGGATAATCGGCCCAGTCGACAAGGAAGATGTGGTTGAAGGCGACATCGGCCAGCGAGGCGCCGGCGGCTTCCAGCGTGATCCTGATGGTCTCCAGCACATGCCGGGTCTGCGCGGCGGCGTCGCCGGGATGGAGCACGCTGCCCCCTTCGCCCAGCGCCAGCGTGCCCGAGACGTAGATCGTGTCGCCCGCCCGCGTCCCCGCCGAATAAGGCGCGATGGGCGTGGGAAATTGCGGCGGGTTGATCGACTCGAAGGGCATGGTTCACTCCTTGGCTTGCGGGATCTGGCCGAAGGCGCCGCAGAAATCGGCGACCGTCGAGACCCAGCCGAAGAATTTCTCGACATTGTAGACGCTCGCCGCCTGGATCAAATCGGGGCCGAGATGGTGGGTCGCGTCCTCCAGCATCACGCCGAAATATTCGAGGTGGAAGCCGTCGCGCAGCGTGCTCTCGACGCAGACATTGGTGGCGATGCCGACGAAGACGAGATTGCGGATGCCGCGCGAGCGCAGCGTCGAATCGAGCTGCGAATTGTAGAAAGCGCTGTAGCGGGTCTTGGCGAGGACGAGATCGCCGTCCTGCGGCGCCAGCGCATCGACCAGCGCATAATCCCAGCCGCCTTTGGCGAGCAGCTGCCCCTCGAGCTCGGGTCGCGCCCGCATCGTCTTGAGCGCGTTCGATTTGTGCCAATTGGGCGAGCCAGGCCCACCCGCCTCGACATAGGCCGGATCCCAGCCATTCTGCAGATAGACGATCTGCACGCCCGCCGCCCGTCCGGTCTCCAGCACCTTGGCGATCTGCCCGATCGTCCCGGCCGCCCCCGCGATGTCGAAGCCGGCGAGATCGACATAGCCGCCCGGAGACGCATAAGCGTTCTGCATGTCGATGACGACGATCGCGGTCTGGTCGGCGGCGAGCCGGAGCGGCTCCGGACGCGCGGGCAGGGTCACCATCCGCCCCCGATCCTCGCCCACCTGCACCGTCATCCGCGCTCCCCCGACATCCGCCGCGAAGTCTTCACGCTTTGCGAGCGCGGTTCAAGGGGCAGTAGGAAAGCCGCCCCGGTGGACGAAGGCGCTCTGCGGCTTGCGGTCGTTGGGGTGTTCGCGGGCGCGCTGCTTCTCGTCGAGCTGGGCCGGGTCGCCGATCCGGCCGATCGCGCAGACGGCGTTGAGCTGATAGCGCTCGGTCAGAGCGAGCTCGGCGCGGGCGAGCGCATATTCGATGCCGGACATGCCGTGCGCGTGATAGCCCATCCGCGTCGCCTGCAGCGCAAGGCTGACCCAGGCCGCCCCGGTATCGAAGGCATGGGTGCTCGACGGCTTGGGGGCGCCTTCCCTGTCGGTCGCCGGCAGGCTGTCCGAGACGATGAAGACGAGCACCGAGGCGGTCTGCGCCCAGGCCCGGTTCCACGGGATGAGCAGCGAGAGGAACCGCTCCCAATCCGCATCATCGCGCTTGGCGTAGAGGAAATGCCAGGGCTGCGAGTTGAACGCCGAGGGCGCCCAGCGCGCCGCTTCGAACATCGCGGACAGATCGGCATCGGGCATTTCCGAGCCGTCGAAGGCGCGCGGCGACCAGCGTTCGAGGAAGAGCGGGTCGATCGGAAAGTCGGATGTGCGCGGGCTGCTGGTCATTCGAGGCCCTTTGCTCCGGCCACCGCCGGCTGGCAAGCGTGTGGCGCCAACTGGCAAGCGTGTGGCCCGGCCCGAGAAATTTCACGGAAATGCTAATTTTGATCAACATGTGGTCGGTTAGCGGGCGCTATGAACAAGGAAGTCGCCGGCGCCCACCCCTCCTCGGTCGCCGGCGATCGGACCCCTCGAACCAGTGAGAGGCGTGCCATGCCCGATTATCGTCTCTACCGGATGGACCCTTTCAGCGGCCATATCGACGGCGTGGAGCAATTCCATTCCGGCGACGATGTCGAGGCGATCTGCCTGGTTCGCGGACGCGCCGACAGGGTGCCGCTTGAGCTTTGGCAGGGCGCCCGCAAGCTGATCCACATCGACCCCAAACCCCAGACCGCGGCCCGCGCGCCGATCCCGGAGCGGGTCGAGAACCGGGTGTTGCTCCGCGCCTAGAGTCCAAACGCTTCGGGTTTAAGCCGTTCCCCGGCGAAGGCCGGGGCCCAGGATCGACGCCTAAGCGTCGATATCTGCGCTGCCGCGCCGGACCTGTTGATGGACCTGGACCCCGGCCTTCGCCGGGGAACAGTCTAATGCTAGCGGGATAGACTCTAGCCGTTCGGGCCGCGCTAACGCGTCGCGAACTCGCCGGCCTTGGCCCCGAAATTCTCCTTGGCGTAGGCGCGGGCGGCGGTGCTCGTCTTGAAGCTCTCGCCGACCGGAGTCGCGGTCACGATCGGATAATTCTGGCTGTTGAAGCGGGTCTCGCGCACGGTCAGGCGGAAGCCGCCTTCGGGATCGCGCTCGATCAGATAGGGCGTGGTGCGCTGACGGTCATGGTCCTTCATGGCTCAACGCCTCCTGAAATTGCCGCGCCGCGGCCCGCCGCCGCCGCCCGAACCTGGGATTTTCTCACGATAGACGATCCGGCCCTTGCTGAGATCGTAGGGCGTCATCTCGACATGAACGCGGTCGCCGACGATGGAACGGATGCGAAAACGCCGCATCTTGCCGGCCGTATAGGCGATGATCCGATGCTCGTTGTCGAGCACGACGCCGAAACGGCCGTCGGGCAGAATCTCGTCGATTCGCCCCTCCATGGTCAGCAATTCCTCTTTCATGCGCACTCCTTGGCGGTGTGAAACTCCACGCGCCGGTCGGGCGCGGGGCCGGTCAGCTTCAAAGGGAAAGAAAGACGCAAAGGCCGTTCGGTTCCGCCGTGGGCGACGTCAGCGGAGGCGATATGGGCGTTCTAAGCGCATTTTACAATCGAAAGCAGCGCCTGCGGCACGCTTTGTCCCACGGCGAATAAGATCGCCAATTTGGCCCTTATGTGCTAGGGCAAAGCCATCACCTGCGTATTCGGCAAGCGTCCTGTGACTGAGAGACACGTCGTGCTCCCGCTTGCTAGCCGAGGTAATCGTCATGGACAAAGCCTATTGGATCGGCCGCAAGCGCGCGGCGATGGCGATGGCGCGCGCCGCCCAGAGCGCCGAGGCGCGGCTCATCCACTACGATCTCGCCGGCCGCTACAGCGTCAAGGCGGTGCAGGCGCCGGCACTCGGCCGATGAGCATCCACGACTGGTTCGGCACCCATGTCGCCGACACCAAAGACAGCCATTGGGAAGCCGGCCATTTCGTCACCAGTTGCACCGTGTGCGGCAAGGCGATGGAAAAGCCGCCGGGCCTGCCTTGGCAATTGCGGAAGGGTTCGGCGGCCTGAGGCTGGCGAGAGTCGTGAATGGTTCGCGCGGAGGCGCAGACGAAGACAGACTGGCGCAATTCCGCCATATCTGGCACCGACTGAGCACACCAGATTCACGATAGTCGAGAGGCAGCACCCGCATGGATTTTGACCTTACGGAACGGCAGGCTTTTTTCCGGGATCGGGTGAAGGCGTTTATCGAGACTCGGATTCGGCCTCGCCACGCGGATTATAAGGCTCAGCTGGGCGCGGGCGATCGGTGGCAGCCGATCGAGGTGATCGAGGAGCTGAAGCCTCTCGCAAAAGCGGACGGGCTGTGGAATTTGTTCATGCCCCCGGGGGGCGCGTTGGCGCATGTCGACGAGAGTTTCGCATTCGAAGGCACCCAGCTGACCAACCTCGAATATGCGCTGTGCGCCGAGGAGATGGGGCGGATCATGTGGTCGAGCGAGGTGTTCAACTGCTCGGCGCCCGACACCGGCAATATGGAGGTCTTCCACCGCTACGGCACGCGCGAGCAGAAGGAGCAGTGGCTGAAGCCGCTGATGAACGGCGAGATCCGCTCCGCCTTCCTGATGACCGAGCCGGGGGTGGCCTCGTCCGACGCGACCAACATCGAATGCGACATCGCCCGCGACGGCGACGATTACGTCATCAACGGCCGCAAATGGTGGTCGTCGGGCGCGGGCGATCCGCGCTGCAAGGTCGCGATATTGATGGGCAAGACCGACCGTTCGGCGGACAAGCATCGCCAGCAATCGATGATCCTGGTGCCGCTCGACGCGCCGGGGCTGACCGTGGAGCGGGCGCTCACCGTCTATGGTTATGACGATGCGCCGCACGGCCATATGGAGATCGAATTGAAGGACGTGCGCGTGCCGGCGTCGAACCTGCTGCTCGGCGAAGGGCGCGGCTTCGCGATCGCGCAGGGTAGGCTCGGGCCGGGGCGGATCCACCATTGCATGCGCACGATCGGCGCGGCCGAAGAGGCGCTGGCGGCGATGGTGAGGCGGCTGCAATCGCGGGTCGCGTTCGGCAAGAAGTTGATGGAGCATTCGATCTGGGAGCAGCGCGTCGCTGCGGCGCGGATCGACATCGATATGTCGCGGCTCTTGTGCCTCAAGGCCGCCGATCTGATGGACAAGGCCGGCAATAAGGCCGCCCAGGCCGAGATCGCGATGATCAAGGTGTTCGCGCCGAACATGGCGCTCCGGATCATCGACGATGCGGTGCAGGCGCATGGCGGCGCCGGCGTCTCTCAGGATTTCGGGCTGGCGGCGAGCTGGGCGGGGATCAGGACGCTGCGGCTGGCGGATGGGCCGGACGAAGTGCACAATCGCGCGATCGCGCGGATCGAGTTTGCGAAGCATGCCCCAAAGCCGTCATCCTGACGGAAGTCAGGATCCATGAACACGGATTGCGAGAGTTCGTGAAGACCCTGTTCATGGATCCCGGATCAAGTCCGGGATGACGATTGAGGGGATGCAGGGGAGGAATTTGATGAATCTCTTCGACCTGACCGGCAAGGTCGCGATCGTGACCGGCTCGTCGCGCGGGATCGGGCGGGCGATCGCCGAGGCGCTGGCCGAGCATGGCGCCAAGGTGGTGATCTCCAGCCGCAAGGCGCCGGCCTGCCAGGAGGTCGCCGACGCGCTCAACGCCAAGCATGGCGAAGGGACTGCGATCGTCGTGCCGGCGTCGATTTCGTCGAAGGAGGAGTTGCAGACGCTGGTCGACGAGACGAAGCGGCAGCTGGGGCGGATCGACGTGCTGGTCTGCAACGCCGCCTCCAATCCCTATTACGGGCCGATGGCGGGGATCAGCGACGAGCAGTTCCGCAAGATCCTCGACAACAATGTGATCGCCAATCACTGGCTGATCGCGATGGCGGCGCCCGAGATGCTGGAGCGGGGGGAAGGCTCGATCGTCATCGTCAGTTCCATTGGCGGGCTGACCAGCTCGACGATGATCGGCGCCTACAACATCTCCAAGGCGGCCGATTTCCAGCTGGCACGCAATCTGGCGGCCGAGTTCGGGCCGAAGGGCGTGCGCGTGAATTGCATCGCGCCGGGCCTGGTGCGAACCGATTTCGCGCGGGCCTTGTGGGAAAATCCCGAGACGCTGAAGGCGGTGACCCGGGGCACGCCCTTGCGGCGGATCGGCGAGCCGCACGAAATCGCCGGCGCCGCGGTATTCCTAGCCTCGCCCGCCTCGACCTTCATGACCGGGCAGACGATCGTGGTGGATGGGGGAAGCACTGTGGGGGTGGGATTGTAGCACCGAGTCATTCCGGCAAAAGCCGGAACCCATGAACACCGCGGGTTCCGGACTTTAGACGACCGTGTTCATGGGCCCCGGCTTTCGCCGGGGTGACTCAGGAGGGAATGAATGAGCGGAAGACTGGACGGCAAAGTCGCGATCGTGACCGGGGCGGCGTCGGGGATCGGCAAGGCGACGGCAGCCCTGTTCGCGGCGGAGGGCGCGACGGTGATCGCCGCCGACGTCAACGCCAGCGCGGGCGTGGTCGCGGCCGATGCGGGGCGTGAGGACGACGTCCTCGGGCTGATCGATCTCGCTACCCGCGAACATGGGGGCCTCGACATCTTCTTCGCCAATGCGGGCATCTCCGGCGGCCTTGCCTCGATCTTCGAGCAGACGCCGGAGGATTGGCAGGAAATCGTCCGGGTGAACCTGATCGGCCCGTTTCTGGCAATCAAGCACGCCGCTCCGGTGATGAAGACGCGCGGCGGCGGTTCGATCATCTGCACCGCCTCGGTCGCCGGAATCCGCGCCGGCGCGGGCGGGCCGGCTTATTCGGCGAGCAAGGCGGGCGTGATCAGCCTGGTCGAGGTCGCGGCCACGCAATTGTGCGGCGCCAACATCCGCGTCAATGCGATCTGCCCCGGTCTGATCGAAACCGGCATGACCAAGCCCCTCTTCGACAATGCCCGCGCGGTCGGCAAGGAGGAGATGATCGGCCATCTGAACCCGATGAAGCGCGGCGGCGAGCCCGACGAGATCGCCCGCGCCGCCCTCTTCCTCGCCTCGGACGAAGCCAGTTACGTCAACGGCCATGCGCTCGTGGTGGACGGCGGCCTCAGCTGCTCGCACCCGCATTACCGCCAGGAATATGGACGGACTTCTTTCTAGGCGGAGCGCTTACCCCGCGCCTGCGGGATCCAGGCCAGATAGAGCTCCATGGCGAGCAGCGGCACCACCCAGATGAACCATTCGATCGTGGTGTCGCGAATGCCTTCGTCGGAGATGTAGAAGAAGAGCGTGTCGCGCGGAATCTCCTGGACGAGCCGCAGCCAGATGAAGACCAAAGCCAGATTGTAGCTGCGGATCATGAAGAGGCGGTGGCCGGCGAAATCCCGCGCTCTGGCCCGGCGCCAGGCGGCGAGCGTGAAGAACAGCCAGATCGCGGCGAGCATCACCAACGGCAGGCGCGAACCTTCATATTCGATGGTGGCGCCGAGATAGAGCGCGGTCAGCGCGGCGACGCTCGCGCCGATCACATAGGCCTTGCCGATCAGCCGGTGGAGGCGCGGCCGCGCGGTGCGCAGCCGCCTCCAGAATTGCAGCGGCGCGCCGATCAGAACGGGCAGAGCGAAGACCAGGCGCACCCAGAACCAGAGCTGCTTGTCGAGCAGGGTGGGGCCGAGCCGGCCGGGGGTGACGAAGCGGTAGACGATCGTCTCGTACAGATAATAGACGCACAAAGCGGCGATCAGCGCCCAGAACCCCGCCGCGGCCAGCCCGCGCCCGCTTAGCCGTGTCGACATCAGACCCCCCGGTTGACGTTCACGTAAGGAAGCCGCATGGCCTCCACGCACATTCCACGGAGACCTTCATGAGCCCGATTTCGACCAAGCGCCACGGCGATGTGCTGATCGTCACTTCGAACAACCCGCCGGTGAACGCGCTCGGCCATGCGGTGCGCGAAGGCCTGGTCGCCGCGATCGCGGAGGCGGACGGAGACGATGCGGTGAAGGCGGTGGTGATCATCGGCCAGGGCCAGACCTTCTTCGCCGGGGCCGACATCACCGAATTCGGCAAGTCGATGGCGCTGCCGATGCTGCCGCAGGTCGTCGACATCATCGAAAATTGCACCAAGCCGGTGGTCTCGGCGATCCACGGCACCGCGCTTGGCGGCGGCCTCGAGGTCGCGCTCGCCAGCCATTATCGGGTGGCGGTGCCTTCGGCGAAGCTCGGCGTGCCCGAGGTGAAGCTGGGCCTGCTGCCCGGCGCGGGCGGGACGCAGCGGCTGCCGCGCGTCGCCGGCGTGCAGCTGGCGCTGGAAATGGCAGCGACCGGCAATCCGATCACCGCCAAACAGGCCTTCGAGGCCGGCCTGCTCGATCGCCTGATCGAGGGCGATCTGGAGCAGCATGCGGTCGCCTTCGCCGACGAGATCAAGGATATCCGCCCGCTGCCCAAATCCTCCGCGCGCGACGAGAAGGTCGCGCCGCACCGCATGGACCAGCGGATTTTCAACGATTTCCGGCTCGCCAATGCGCGCAAGTTCCGCGGCTTCGAGGCGCCCGCCGCCAACATCAAGGCGATCGAATATGCGGTCGAGCTGCCCTACGACCAGGGCATCATGCACGAGCGCAAATTGTTCATGGAGCTGATGCTCGGCACCCAGGCGAAGGCGCAGCAATATTTCTTCTTCGCCGAGCGCAAGGCGGCGAAGATCGACGGCCTGCCCGAAGGCACGACCCCGCGCGAGATCAAGAAGGTCGGCGTGATCGGCGCCGGCACGATGGGCGGCGGCATTTCGATGAATTTCCTCAGCGCCGGCTTGCCCGTCACCATCGTCGAAACCGCGCAGGAGGCGCTCGACCGCGGCACCGGCACGATCCGCAAGAATTACGAGGCGACCGCCGCCAAGGGGCGGATGACCCCCGAGCAGGTCGAAGGCGCGATCGGGCTGCTCACCCCGACGCTCGCTCTCGAGGATCTCGCCGATTGCGACCTGATCATCGAGGCTGTGTTCGAGAATATGGACGTCAAGAAGGAGATTTTCGCGAAGCTCGACACGATCGCCAAGCCCGGAGCGATCCTCGCCTCCAACACCTCCTACCTCAATGTCGACGAGATCGCGGCGAGCACGTCGCGACCGCAGGACGTGCTGGGGCTGCACTTCTTCTCGCCGGCCAATGTCATGAAGCTGCTCGAAGTGGTGCGCGGCGCCAAGACCGCGCCCGACGTGCTCGTCACCGCGATGCAGCTCGCCAAACGGATCAGGAAGGTCGCGGTGGTCGCGGGGGTCTGCCACGGCTTCATCGGCAACCGCATGCTGATGCCGCGCCAGGTCGAGGCGACCAGGCTGCTGCTCGAAGGCGCGACGCCCGAGCAGATCGACAAGGTCCATGTCGAATTCGGCATGCCGATGGGGCCGTTCCAGATGGCGGATCTGGCCGGCGTCGACATCGGCTGGCACCGCGACCCGGCCCGGATCGAGAATATCCGCGACGCGCTCTGCGCCAAAGAGCGCTGGGGCCAGAAGAAGGGCGCCGGCTTCTACGATTATGACGAGAAGAGGAGGCCCACCCCCTCTCCCGTCGTCGCGCAGATCATCGAGGAGTTTCGCGAGCGCGAGGGCGTCGCGAAGCGCGAGATCAGCGACGAGGAAATCGTCGAGCGCACGCTCTACACGATGGTCAACGAAGGCGCCCGCATCCTCGAAGAGGGCATGGCCCAGCGCGCTTCGGACATCGATGTCGTCTGGGTCTACGGCTATGGCTGGCCCGTCTATCGCGGCGGGCCGATGTTCTGGGCCGACACCGAAGGGCTCGACAAGATCGTCGCCGGGCTTGAGCGGCGCGGCTTCGAGGTCGCCCAGCTGCTCAAGGACAAGGCCGCGGCGGGGGAGAAACTGGCCCGTTGAGAGCCGCGCTCTTCGCCTTGCTGCTGCTCGCCGCCTGCTCGGCGCCGCCCGCTTATGACGCGGCCGCCGAGGAGGAGGCGATCCGCGAGGTGATCGCGGAGATGGAGGCCGCCTGGAACCGCGGCGATTTCCGGGCCTATATGCAGGGCTTCAAGAATCCCGACGTGGTGTTCGTCTCGCGCGGGCGGTTTCAGCGCGACTGGCAGGGGACGCTCGACCATTATGTGCGCGATTATGGCGGGCGGCCAGAGCGGCGCGGGCGGCTGCGTTTCTTCGAGATCAGGGTGGAGATGCTCGGCCCCGGCGCGGCGCAATTGATCAGCCGCTACCGGCTCGAGGGCGGCGAGCGCCCGCAGGACGGGATCAACACAAGGCTGATGCGCAAGGTGGACGGCCGCTGGGTGATCGCGCTTAATCATGTGAGTTCGGTGGAGATGCCGGCGCCGGCTCAGCCCGGGCGGTAGCGCTCCCAGGCGCCGACGGTCGCGCTTTCGACCTCGAATTGCTGCGCGGGGCCGAACACCCAAATCATTTCAATGGGAGCTCTCATATGGGTCGACGGGGAACCCTCGGCGCCATCGACACTGCGCTCCAGGAAAGCGGCAACGCGGACCCGGTCGGCGGCCAAGCCTTCGACGCTTTGGACGAAGAAACTCGGGCTTCCTTCCGATGCCATCCGGGCCAGCCAGAAATTCCCTTTATAGAGATCGCCTGGATCGGAGCGGATACCGTTCCAGTCGATCTGCGCACGCTGCGCGAAACTGCCCTGGAGCAGCAGGCCGTCTTCGGTCCGGCGCGCTCTGCGAAAGGCGTTGAGCCGATTCATCACCTCCGCCGCGGCCATGCGATCGCCAGTCAGCATGGCGCAAGCCGCGAGCTGGGCGGCAGGGTTGCGATGCTGATCGGGATCGAGGCGGTCGCAATGCGGGAAGAGCGGAAGCGCAGCGCGCTGCAGATCCCACGCGAACTCTGCGGCGGGGCCGCGCTGACAGGAGTCCTCGGTCTTGCGCCGCAGCGAGCCGGGCGCGAGATTGGCGCGGGCCGGGTCATTGGCCTCGATTGTATAAACCCAGCTGTGCAGGCAGATCGAAACGTCCTGGGGATTTCCCGCACGAGGCGCGTAACTGCGATCGAAACTCGCGGAGCGGCGCAGCATTTCACCCCAGACTATGTGCGACACCGGCGCCTCCAGGGGCGGGGTCGCCCGCTGCCGCTCGCGGCGGGGGAAGTGGATCTGAGCCATCGGCTCGCGGCCCGGCGTCCGGACCAGGGCGATCACGATCATGTCGCGGCCATAGCCGTCGACGTAGAACACCCGCCGAACCTGATCACCGGCCTCGCGATGCTGCTCGATCGAGCGCAGCCCGAACAGCGCCCGGGTCTGGGCCTGCCGCTGCGTTGCACAGCGGTCGACGCCGTTGTCGTCGCTGCAATTAGGGTCGGGGCGGGCCTGAGCGGGCGCGGCGGCGGCCGAAGCGAGAGCGGCAATCTGTAAGATCAACATCCACGCTCAACGCTCGGTGCGTGCCAACAGGTCCACCAGCGCGTCCTTCCAGAACCGCGCCCAGGTGTGCGTGCCGTGCCCCCTCGTCTCGGCGCTGGCGGGGATCAGGACGTAGCGCACCGTAGGCATGCGCGCCGCGGCCGCTTCGGCGATGCCGTAGCCGGGCGGGTTGATGTAATCGTCGGCGCTGTTGATCCAGGTCATCGGCACGCGGATGCGCTCCAGCTGGGGCAGCGGATTGTAAGTTCGGCTCGCTTCGAGCTGGTAGATGAGATCGTTGGCGTCGCGGCTGGCGAGGTCGCGCTCGATCCGCTCGGCGATATAGGTTTCGGCCCCCGCGCGGGTCGGGAAATCGCGCTGGAGCAAAAGCGGGTTCATCCCGGCGACCTGGAGCAGGCTCATCGCGGTGCGCAGGCCCTGCACCGGCTGGCCCTCATAATTGCCGCCGCGCCAGGCCGGATCGCGGCGAATGCCCTCCACCGCCATGTGCCGCCACATCCGGTTGTGGCCCGCGATCTCGGTCGGCAGGCAGGCCGTCGGCAGCGCCGCGCGCGCAGCCTCCGGATGAGTCTCGGCCCACACGAAAATGTGCATGCAGCCCATCGAGGTGCCCATGATCAGCCGCAGCCGGCCGACCCCGAGCCGATCGAGCAGGAGCCGCTGCGCCTCGACCATGTCGTCATAATCGTAAGCGGGAAAGCGCATGCGCAAGCCGTCGCTCGGCTTGGAGGAGCGGCCATGGCCGATATTGTCGGGCAGGATCACATAGTAGCGGGCGAGATCGAGCGGCTGGCCGGGGCCGTAAAGCTCGTCGGCGAAATGCGGCTGCAGGAATTGGCGCCCGGAGCCGCCGGTGCCGTGGAGGACCATCACCGCATTGTCGATCCGCCCGTCGGCGCCCCGGCGCGGCGTGCCCAGCGTCAGATAGTGCATGCGCAGCTCGGGCAGCGCCCCGCCGTCCTTGAAGCGGAAATCGCGCAGGACGACGTCGCCCTCGGTCCCACGCGCGGCCCAATCGGTCTGCGCCGCCGCCGGGACGGCGAGCAAAGCGAGCAGCCAGACCAGCCAGCGCATCAATCGATGGCTTCGTGATAGCGGCGCAGCCAAGCGCGCTGATAAGCGGGGCTCAGCCGGTTCCACCAGCGTTCCGCGGTGAGGCCGCGATAACGGACCTGGACGATCCGGCGGATCTCGGTCGGCCCCGCCTCGGGCAAAGTGGTGCGCACGGTCGCGACCCACAGATTGAGCCGGCGGGTCTTGTGCGCCTCCAGGAACGGGCCGATCGGCTCGTCGCCCGGCATCGCGCTCAGCGTCCGGCCATTGCCGCGATCGAGCTGCGCCCAGACATAGTCGCCGCGCTCCCAGCCGGTGAAGGTCGCCTGGACGACGGCGGTGCGGAGCACCTCCTCGTCGGGCTGGGCGGCGCCGATCAGGATCAAGAACACAAAAGCAAAGGCACGCATCGACGATTTCCCCGGAAAAAAGACTGACTCAGCCGCCGTCTAGCATATCGCGGATGCGGGCGGCGAGATCGGCATAAGCGAAAGGCTTGGTGATCAGTTCGACGCCCGGATCGAGCCGGCCGTGATGGACGATGGCATTGCGCGCATAGCCGGTGGTGAACAAGACTTTGATGTCCGGGCGGAGCTTGCGAACCTCCTGCGCGACCACCGCGCCGGTCATCCCGCTCGGCAGGACGACATCGGTGAAGAGCATGTCGACCTTGCCCTCCTGCCGCTCGAGCAGGCGCAGCGCCGAGGGGCCGTCATGCGCCTCGAGCACGCGATAGCCGAGCTCGCGGAGCACCTCGACCGTATAGGCGCGGACGTCGTCATCGTCCTCGCAGACCAGGATCGTCTCCTCGCGCCCGCCCTCGGGGACCGGCGGTTCGACGCGCTCTTCCTCGACCACCTCCTCGGCGAGCAGGCGCGGCAGATAGATGCGCACCGTCGTCCCCTGCCCCACTTCCGAATAGATTTTGAGGTGGCCGCCCGATTGCTTGACGAAGCCGTAGACCTGGGAAAGGCCGAGGCCGGTGCCCTTGCCGACCTCCTTGGTGGTGAAGAAGGGCTCGAAGGCGCGGGCGAGCGTCTCCGAATCCATGCCGCTGCCCGTGTCCGACACGCAGATCGCGACATATTGGCCGGCGAGCGCGCCGGCGTTGCGCTCCGCATAATCGCGGTCGAGATGCATGTTGGTCGTCTCGATCGTCATCTTGCCGCCGCCGGGCATCGCATCGCGCGCATTGACCGCGAGATTGAGGATCGCGTTTTCGAGCTGGTTGGGATCGGCCTCCACCCGCCACAGGCCGGCGGCGAGCACGGTTTCGACCTCGATCGTCTCGCCGAGCGTGCGGTGGAGCAGATCGCCCATGTTGGTGACCAGCTTGTTGGGATCGATCTGGCGCGGATTGAGCGGCTGCCGGCGCGAGAAAGCGAGCAGGCGCTGGGTCAAGGTCGCCGCGCGCTCGGCGCCGACCGCGGCGCTGGCCAGAGCGCGCTGGACGCGGGGCGAGCCCTCCTCGCCGACATGGCGGCGGGCGGCGTCGATATTGCCGGTGATGATGGTCAGGAGGTTGTTGAAATCGTGCGCGATGCCGCCGGTGAGCTGGCCGACCGCCTCCATCTTCTGCGCCTGGCGAAGCGCCGCTTCCGCCTGCTCGCGCTCGGCGATCGCGTCGGCGATCCGGCTCTCGAGCGACTGGTTGAGCTCGAGCAGCGCCTCTTCGGCGCGCTTGCGCTCGGCGAGCTCGCGGGTCGCGCCCTCGAACAATCGGGCATTGTCGATCGCGACCGCGGCCTGGCCGGCGATGCCGACCAGCAGTTGCTCGTGCCGCTCGCTGAACCTGGCGGTCTCCTCATGGCCGAAGAAGAGGCCGCCGATCACCTCGCCCGAGCGACTGGTGACCGGGACGGCGAGGTAGGAGGCGACGGGCAGATGGCCCCTAGGCATGCCGTGGTGGGGCCCGGTGTGGCCGTAGCGGGGGTCTTTGGTGATGTCGTCCGAGCGCACCGCGCCCTCGCCGCCGAAGGTGGGCGCGAAGATCGCGGTGTTGCGCGGCATCGGGAATTTGTCGAACGCGCCGCGATCGACGCCCGAGATGGCGTAGAGCATGTAGCTCTCCCCGCCCGCGTCGGTGACGTTGTAGAAAAACGCCCCGAACTGCGCGCCGCTCAGTTCCACGCCGGCGTCGGTGACCATCTGCACGACCCGCTGGAGATCGAGCTCGGGGGCGAGGCTGGCGCCGATCCGGTTCAGCGTCTCGAGCGTGCGCTTGTCCTCTTCGAGCTTTTCCTCGATCCGCTTGCGGGCGCTGATGTCCTGGACGACGCCGATCACGCCGGTCGGCTCGCCCTCCGCATCGTAGAGCGGACGGCCAACCGCGCTGATCCAGATCAGGCCGCCCTTGCCGCGCCGCATTCGGAATTCGATCGCATAGTCGCGGTGCTCGCGGACCGCGGCATCGACCTCATCGAAGGCCGCGGGGGCGTCGGCGGGATCGATCAGCTTGCGCATGTCGGTCCAGCTGATCACCGGCCCTTCCTCGACGCCGAACAGGGCACCGGCCTGGGCCGAAAAATTGATCAGATCGGTGCGGATGTCCCAATGCCAGTCGCCGAGCTGGCCGGCGGCGAGCGCGACGCGCAGCCGCTCCTCGCTCTCGCGCAGGCGAAGCTCCGCAAGCTTCGCGTCGGTGATATCCACGGCCATGCCGACATAGCCGATCAGCGCTCCCTCGCCGTCGAAGCGGGTGCGGCAGCTGACCTTGAGCCAGCGCTCGGCGCCATCGGCGGGGCGGAAGCGCGCGTCGAAGCCGTAATCGTCGCCCTTGGCCCATGCCTCGGCCCGGCGTCGAAGGGCTTCAGGGAGGTCCTCCGGATGGATCATGGCGATCCAGGCCTGGCCCGTCAGATCCTCGGCCGCTTTCCCGGCAAGCTCCTCGAAGGCCTTGTTGACGAACTCGATGCCGGTGGCGTTGGTGACCCAGACCGGCGAGGGGGCGCTGTCGGCCATCGCCCGAAAGCGCGCCTCGCTTTCCCGGATCGCCTCGTTGGCGCGATATTGGGTGGTGATGTCGCGCGAGATCGAGAGCAGTTTCTCAGGCGCCCCGTCCTCGCCGTCGATCGAGGAGACGATCACGTCCCAGCGCTTCAGCGTGCCCCGGCCGGTATGGCAAAAGCCCTCGAAGCGCCCGGTCCGCCCGGCCAGCGCGTCGTCGACCGCGGCCTTGACGAGATGGCGTTCCCCCTCGCCCCACAGATCGGGCCAATAGGCGCCCTTGACCGCGCCGAAATCGTCGATCTCCATCACTTCGAGGCCGCCGGGGCTCATGCTCTCCAGCTTCGCGTCAAGCGACAGAACCTTGATGCAATCGTTGGAGCTGGCGAGGATCCGGCGGTTGAACGCCTCGCTCTCGCGCAACGCCTGTTCGGCGGTCTTGAAATCGTGAATGTCGGTGCAGGTGCCGTACCAGCGGACGATCGCGCCATCGGCGTCGCGCATCGCCTGGGCGCGGCCGAGCACCCAGCGATAAACGCCCGAGCGGTGCCGGAGCCGGTATTCGATATGATAGGGATCGCCGGTTTCCAGGCAGCGCCGCCAGATCGCCCAGGCGCGCTCCTGATCCTCGGGATGGAACATGCCGTTCCACGCCTCGCCGTCGGTCGAGCCTTCGGGCACGCCGGTATAGTCGTACCAGCGACGGTTGTAATAATCGTGGAAGCCGTCGGGGAGCGTCGACCAGATCATCTGATCGACCGAATCCGCCAGCGCGTGGAAGCGCGCCTCCTCCTCGCGCATCCGGCGCTCGGTCATCACCCGCTCGGTGGTCTCGCTGACGATGCACAGCACCCCGCCGACGCCGCCGCCCTCGTCGGGCACGGCCGAATAGGAAATGTCGAAATAGACGGTTTCGGGATAGCCGAAGCGCTCGATCCGGAAGGGCCGGTCCCTGGCGGAGACGGTCTTGCCGGTGTCGCGCACGCTGGCGAGCAACGGCTCAAGATCGTCCCACAGCTCGGCCCAATTCTCCCGCGCCGGGCGGCCGAGCGCGCGCGGATGCTTGTCGCCGATCGTCGGCGCATAGGCATCGTTGTACAGCGCGACGAACTCCGGACCCCAGAAGACCACGACCTGCGCCATCGCCGGCAGGATCAGGCCGACGGTGGTCTTGAGGCATTGCGGCCATTGCTCCGGGGGGCCGAGCGGCGACCCGCTCCAGTCGTGCGCGTCGATCAGCGCGCGCATGTCATCGCCGGGCGCCGGGGAAGCGGCCTCCAGACGCGACGCGGCGACGCCGCCTCGTTCAGACGCTTCGGACAAACCTTCCCCCTCGTTGCAGAAGTGCAACCAAATCAATCGCCAAAGCGGGAATTCGTTCCCTCAAAGCGCGTCGGCCCACACCTGCGCGTCGAAGCCCAGCAGCCGGCGCCCGTCAAGCTCAAGAATAGGCCGCTTGATCATCGAGGGCTGGGCCAGCATCAGCGCCACTGCCTTGCCGGCATCGAGCCCCTCTTTCTCGCCATCGGCAAGCTTGCGAAAGGTCGTCCCGGCCCGGTTCAGCACTCTCTCCCAGCCGAACTCGTCGATCCACGCGCGCAGCCGCGGCGCGTCGATTCCGGCGCTCTTATAGTCGTGGAAATCATAAGCGACGCCCTGCCCACCCAGCCAGGCCCGCGCCTTTTTGACCGTGTCGCAATTCTTGATGCCGTAGAGGGTGGGCGTCATGATGATCAGTCGCCGGTCGGGACCACGCCCGCCTTTTCGATCATCAGCACCACCGTGCGCCCGCGGGCATGCGGGAAGTGCATCGTGTCGGCCGGGACGGTGAAGGCCTGACCGGGTTTGAGGCTCACCATTCGGTCCTCGAGCTCGATGTCGAGCTGGCCCTCCAGCACGAGGAAGAATTCGTCCTGCCCGTCATGCTTGTGCCAGTGGAAGTCGCCGTCCAGCACGCCAAGGCGGACGAGCGTGTCGTCCACCTCGCAAAGGGTGCGGTTCCACCAGGGCGACTGCGCCGCGGCGACCGCAGCGACGTCGAAATGCTCCCCGGCGGCGAACAGGGTCTTGTCGGTGTCGATGTCGTAGCGGGGGTCGGTCATCGTCATTTTCCTTGGCGGGTCACCATAGCGTCCGCACCGGCTAGCGTCGCAGCTCCCATGCGAGTTCGGGCTGAAAATCCGCCTCAGTGTGAAAGACGGGCTTCCGTTCGGCAAGCCCGCTGACGACGGCCAAAGAGGAATCGCAGACATAGTCGTAGGTGCGGTGATCGCCCATCACGCCGACGGTGCGTACCGGGAGAAGCACCGCGAAGGCCTGCCAGATCGCATCGACAGCCGCACATCCGTTGCACATCCTAGTCGCTTCTGATTGAATAGATTGAAAGCATGGAGACAGCGATGATTGCGCGCAAGACAGTGATGATCTCCAGTACCGCAAGAGACCTACCCGAACATCGGGACGAAGTGCGCGTGGCGTGTGAGCGAGCTGGATACGCTCCACACGACATGATGGAACATTTGACGGCACTGAACGCCGACGCAATTGCCGCGTCTTTGGGGATGGTGGAAAAGGCTGAAGTGTATCTCGGTATCTTCGCGTACCGCTATGGCTATGTGCCGGAGGGTCACGACGTTTCGATTACCGAAATGGAGTATGACCGTGCTGTCCAGCTGGACAAGCCGCGGCTGATTTTTTTTATTCACCAAGATCATCCGGTTACGGGAAAAGATGTAGAGACTGGTTCCGGAGCGGCGAAGCTGGCTGCGCTCAAAGATCGAATCGGACAAGCGCGAGTTGTGGCATTCTTCAAATCCCCCCAGGATCTGCGGGGGCACGTGGTCGAGGCCTTGGGTGCTCTTGCCAAAGAGGCTGAGGAGGCGGGGCCGCAAGCCGCGTCAGAGCGCACTGTCGCCAAACTGCACCGCAAGGCCTCCATCTCTCAGCCTCCTGAGCCCTATGTCGCGCACCCCTACACATTACTACAGACCCGCGAACTCGTCGGGCGGCGGGCAGAGCTCAATCTTTTGACCGACTGGGTCAGCAAGCCAGAGGCGGTCACCCAGGACGCAGCCATCTTCGCCATTGTCGCTATTGGCGGGATGGGGAAGAGCGCGCATGCTTGGACTTGGTTCAATCAGATCGCGCCCAACGAAATGAAGCCGCTCGCCGGTCGGATGTGGTGGAGCTTCTATGAAAGCGACGCGACGTTCGAAAATTTTATCAATCGTGCTTTATGTTATGTGAGCGGCGACGACGAGCAGAAGGTTCGCCGGCTCCCCTGGCAGGAGCGGGAGCGTCTGCTGCTCCTGCACCTCAGCGAAAAGCCATATCTGTTCGGGCTCGACGGGCTGGAACGCGCCCTGATGGCATATAACAGAATGGACGCGAGCTTGCTGGCCGATGATGAATACGACGAGAAGACGGCCAACTATGTGACCGGCGCGGTCGGACTGCCGGCATCCGCCGCGCAGTCATTCGTCGGGCAACACCGTCTGCGCCAGACCACAGATCCGCGAGCCGGCGCTTTTCTCCAGAAGCTTGCCCAAGTTAAGCTATCGCGCATTCTGATCACAACGCGGCTCTATCCAACCGAATTGCAGCTGCCGACGGGGCGACCGCGCGCGGGCTGTTTCGCCTACTTCTTGCAAGGCCTCACTGACGATGAAGCGGTTGCGCTGTGGCGAGGCCTTGGAGTTTCCGGTTCGCGGGAAGAGCTGATTCCAATTTTCAGGAGCATTCAGAATCACCCGATGCTCATCCAGGCACTTGCCACGGAGGTCGCCAATTACCGCAAGGCGCCGGGAGATTTCGCGGCCTGGCGCGCCAACCACCCGAAATTCGATCCGACAAGCCTGCCCCTCGTACAGTCGCGCACGCATATTCTGGATTTCGCGCTTCGCGGTCTTTCAAAGGAACATCGCGAGGTTCTTCACACGATCGTCGGCTTTCGCATGCCTGCCAGCTACGCCACGATCGAAGCCCTGCTGGTTGGCCCGGGGAAGCTGTTCGGGGGCACAGACACGCTAGATATCGCGCTGACAGCACTCGAGGATCGGGGGTTGATCGGCTGGGATCGGGAAGCCAATCGCTATGATTCGCATCCGGTCGTCCGGGGGGTGGTCTGGCAGCTTGCTGGGAGCGGAGACAAGCACGCCGTGATGGTCGCGCTCGACCAGCATTTCGAATCGATCCCCACTCCGGATATGGAAGGCGTCGAGTCGCTGGCCGACCTCACGCCGGCGATCGAGCGGTTTCATACGCTCGTCGAGCTGGGCAAATATGACGAGGCCTTCCTGCTCTTTGACGATCGTCTCCATGTCGCGACTTTTTACCGTCTCTCTGCACACCGCGAGCGCATTGCCTGGCTTGAGAGATTAATCGTTGACGGGCCGGATGGGTATACTTGTCTTTGCCGCCGCGAACTACGGCGATTTGTCTTTATGGCATTGGGAATTAGCTACGACTTCAGCGGGCAACCGGGCAAGGCCATTCTCTTACTTAAGCAAGCGGTAGCCTCGATGGAGGATGAAGAGGTCAGTCTCGAATTTACAGTTCCACTGTCTAATATCGGTATAGCAATGGGCCAATGTGGGCAATTAGCAGAAGGCTCTCTATATCTTATGAAGGCTCTATTTCACTCCCGCGATTCTGAGAGCCAAGAAAAAGTAGTCTTACGAGAAATAGGTAGGTGCGAAGCAATTATTGGAAATTATGATAATTCGCTGACAGCCTTTAATAGAGCAATGAAGACAACTAGACAACTTCACCCTCAGTTTTTGGGCGTGACTTTTTCGCATTTTGCCGAACATCAGCTGTGGATCGGTAACTACGCCAAAGCCATGGCCTTGGCCGACCAGGCCTTGGACCTGGCCGGGCATGCAAGATATGAGGCAGACTTCATTCGGGCGTCGCTTCTCAAAGGACGCGCCGAGCTTGGATTGGGCAAAACTCAGGGTACCAATGAGCGGCTCCATGATGCGCTTGTTCGTGCACGTGCCGCGAACGTCGCCGAGTTCGAGCTGCCGATTCTCATTGCGATTGCGGAGCTGGAGTTCAAAAATGGCCTGCCTGAACTGGCGATAGCCAGGCTCGACGAAACTTGGGAGGCACTGCAACGCGGCCCTTACCCGCTCATCCAGGCTGACGCCTATAACCTGCTGGCGGGGGTGCAAGCAAGTTTCGGGAAGAAGTCAGAGGCTGTCGAGGCGGCGAACTGTGCCTTCAAGGCAGCGTGGTGCGATGGCCCTCCCTTTGCCTATGCCTACGGATTGGGAAAGGCTAGGAATCGTCTCGCCTCGTTGGGTGCTCCGGAACCAGTTCCGCCAGCCTTCGTCCAAGCAGAATTTGAGCCGTGGCCCGACGTGGAGATAAATCCCAAGGATGAGAACTGGGTCGATCCGGACAATTTGATCTGGGATATCGGAATTCCGCTATGACAGCGGCACCGCTCACTCCCACTCGATCGTCCCCGGCGGCTTCGACGTATAGTCGTACACCACCCGGTTGATCCCCCGCACTTCATTCACGATCCGCGTCGCCACCCTGCTCAGGAACGCCGCGTCGAACGGGTAGATGTCGGCGGTCATGCCGTCGGTCGAGGTCACCGCCCTGAGCGCGCAGACATAATCGTAGGTGCGGTGATCGCCCATCACGCCGACGGTGCGCACCGGGAGCAGCACCGCGAAGGCCTGCCAGATCGCGTCGTAGAGGCCGGCGTTGCGGATTTCCTCGAGGTAGATAGTGTCGGCCTTGCGCAGGATGTCGCAGCGTTCCTCGGTGACTTCGCCCGGGATGCGGATGGCGAGGCCGGGACCGGGGAAGGGATGGCGGCCGACAAAGGCTTCGGGCAGGCCGAGTTCGCGGCCGAGCACGCGGACCTCGTCCTTGAACAATTCGCGCAAGGGCTCGACCAGCTGCATGTTCATCCGCTCGGGCAGGCCGCCGACATTATGGTGGCTCTTGATCGTCACCGATGGCCCGCCGGTGAAGCTGACGCTCTCGATCACGTCGGGATAGAGCGTGCCCTGGGCGAGGAAATCGGCGCCGCCGATCTTCTTCGCCTCCGCCTCGAACACGTCGATGAAGGTCTTGCCGATCAGCTTGCGCTTGGCCTCCGGCTCGTCGAGCCCGGCCAGGCCGCCCAGAAACGCCTCCGAAGCGTCCACATGGACCAGGGGGATGTTGTAATGGTTGCGGAACAGCGAGACGACCTGCTCGGCCTCGTTCGCCCGCATCAGGCCGTGGTCGACGAACACACAGGTCAGCTGATGGCCGATCGCCTCGTGGATCAGCACCGCGGCGACGGCGCTGTCGACTCCGCCCGAAAGGCCGCAGATCACCCGGCCTGAGCCCACCTGGGCGCGGATCTCGGCGATCTTGGTCGCCCGATATTCGGCCATCGTCCAGTCGCCGGGCAGGCCGCAGACGTGGCGGACGAAATTGGCGAGCAATTTGCCGCCGTCGGGCGTGTGCACGACCTCCGGGTGAAACATCAGGCTGAAGAAGCGGCGCTTTTCGTCGGTGGCGATGGCGTAGGGCGCGCCTTCGGACCGCGCGACCACACTGAACCCTTCGGGCAGGGCCTCGACCCGGTCGCCATGGCTCATCCACACCTGGTGGGTCTCGCCCTGCCGCCAGAGCCCGTCGAACAAGGCGCTTTCGCCGCTGATCTCGATATAGGCGCGGCCGAATTCGCGATTGTCGGACGGCGCGACCCGGCCGCCGAGCTGGTGCGCCATGGTCTGCTGGCCGTAGCAGATGGCGAGGATCGGCAGGCCGGCGTCGAAGATATGCTGCGGCGCGCGCGGGCTGTCCTCCCACATCACCGACGAGGGCCCGCCGGAGAGGATGATGCCCTTAGGCTGAAGCCGCGCGAACGCTTCGGCGGCGCGGTTGAACGGCGCGATCTCGCTATAGACCCCCGCCTCGCGCACCCGCCGCGCGATCAGCTGGGTCACCTGGCTGCCGAAATCGACGATCAGGATGGAATCGGTGTGCGGCGCCGTCATGATGGGGCGATAGGAAGGGCGTCGGCGGCTGTAAAGTTAAGCAGGTGCCAAAGTTTCCCTTGCCCTCCCGACGCTGCCTCGTTACTTAACTACATGCTTAACGAATCGGCCCGGCTCGATCTCGCTTTTCAGGCCCTGTCGGATCCGACCCGGCGGGGGATGCTGGCGCGGCTGAGCAGCGGGCCGGCTTCGGTCAGCGAGCTTGCCAGGCCGTTCGCGATCAGCCTGCCGGCGGTGATGCAGCATTTGCAGGCGCTGGAGGCGAGCGGGCTGGTCCGCTCCGAGAAGAAGGGCCGGGTGCGGACCTGCCGGCTGGAGCCGAAGGCGCTGTCCGCCGCCGAGCGCTGGATCGCCGAGCAGCGCGCGCTTTGGGAAGGCCGGCTCGATCGGCTGGAGGATTATCTCGAAACCATGAAAGCCAGGGAGACTGACCGGTGAGCGACCACGATCTCGTATTGGAGCGTACCCTCGACGCGCCCCGTGCCCTCGTCTGGGAGGCCTGGACGACGCCCGAGCATATCAAAAAATGGTGGGCGCCCAAACCCTATGAGACGCCCGAGGTCGAACTCGATCTGCGCCCGGGCGGCATCTTCCGGATGCGGATGACGGGACCCGACGGCTTCGACACGGGCGGTGGCGGCGCGGGCTGCGTCTGCGAAGTGGTCGAGGGCGAGCGGGTGGTGTGGACCTCGGCGCTCGGACCCGGCTGGCGGCCGAACGAGCCTGGCGACCCCAATTGCGGCGGCTTCCCGTTCACCGCGATCATCACCTTCGAGGACGCGCCCGGCGGCAAGACGCTCTACCGCGCCGTCGCCAAGCATCAGAACCAGGCCGACGCCGAGAGCCACGCCAGCATGGGGTTCCACGAAGGCTGGGGCACCTGCGCCGATCAGCTCGGCGAAGTCGCCAAAAGCCTTGGCGGGGAGCGCACTCAATAGCTCCGGCGGATTGTCATAGAACTGCAGAGTCATCCCGGCGAAAGCCGGGACCCATGAACACCCGCTTGTGAGGAACGAGCATCGTCCTCACGCGCCTTCTTGCTGGATTCCGAGTTCATGGGTCCCGGCTTCCGCCGGGATGACTCGCCTGTCAGCAATCCCGGTCGAGCTCGCGGCCGACCAGAGCGCCGATCGCGCCGCCAATCAGCGCGCCCGCGGTGCCGCCGCCACCGCCGCGCCGCCCGTAGCGGCCGTAGCGCCCGTAGCCGCGGCCGTCGCGGCCGATCTCGCGGCCGACCAGGGCGCCCGCCGCGCCGCCGACAATCGCGCCGGTGGTGCCGTCGCCGCAGCGATAGCGGCCGCGCCCGCCATAGTAGCCGCGATCGCCATAATAGCCGCGGTCCCCATAATAGCCGCGCCGGGCATAGCCACGCCGCGCATAGCGGCGGCCATAACCCTGGAAATAATCGCCCGGCCGGTAGCGGCGCGGCCCGTCGCGATAATAGCCGCGGCTTTGATAGCCGTCATAATAGCCATAGCCCTGCGCTTCGGCGGAGGCCGGCATGGCGATCGTCGCGGTCAGCGCCGCTGCCGCACCCAGGATCAGTTTCTTCAGCATGGAAAGGCTCCCGATTGATGCCTGGACGACAGCCGCCGTCCGATATCCGGCGTTTCGGCCTTCGCGGCTGAGCGGGCGATGAACGAGGGCGGTCAGCGCCGCCCGCGTTCCCCGCCCCCGCCGGCCGCCACCGTCAGCCCCGTATGGTGGGCGATGAAGGCGTACATGTCGGTATATTCCTCGATCTGCTTGTCGGTCGGCTTGCCCGAGCCGTGGCCGGCGCGGGTTTCGATGCGGATCAGATGCGGCGCCGGGCCCAGATTGGCGGCCTGGACGGCGGCGATATATTTGAAGCTGTGGCCCGGGACGACGCGGTCGTCGGTGTCGGCGGTGGTGACCAGCATCGGCGGATAAGCGGTGCCGGCGCGGATGTTGTGATAGGGCGAATAAGCGCGCAGGATGCGGAAATCCGCCTCGCGATCCGGATAGCCGTAATCGTCGACCCAATAGCGGCCGGCGGTGAAGCGATCGAAGCGCAGCATATCCATCACGCCCACCGTCGGCAGCGCCGCGGCGAACAGCTCCGGCCGCTGGTTGAGCACCGCGCCGACGAGCAGGCCGCCATTGGAGCGGCCTTCGATCGCGAGATGCTCGCGCGCGGTAATCCGTTCAGCGATCAGATATTCGGCCGCGGCGATGAAATCGTCGAAGGTGTTCTGCTTGTTCGCCCGCCGCCCGGCATCGTGCCACGCCTGGCCATATTCGCCGCCGCCGCGCAGGTTCGCAACGGCGAGCACGCCGCCCATATCGACCCAGGTCATCCACTTGGGCTGATAGCGGGGCAGCTCCGCCGCGTTGAAGCCGCCATAGCCGTAGAGCAAGGTCGGCTGCGGCCGGGAGCGATCGAGCCCGCGGCGGTGGACGAGGAAGATCGGCACCCGGGTGCCGTCGCGCGAGGTGAAGAAGGCCTGACGGACCTCGTACTGGGCGGGATCGAAGGCGAGCCGCGGCTCGGCGAAGACACTGCTCTCGCCGCTGCGGACGTCGTAGCGGTAGACCGCGCCGGGGCTGTTGAAGCTGGCGAAGCTGTAGAAGGTCTCGCTCGAGCCCTGATCGCCCGAAAAGCCGGCGACGCTGCCGATCCCGGGCAGGCGGATCGTGCCGGTGCGGCGGCCTTGCAGATCGAAGGTGCGGATCTCGCTCTTCGCGTCGACCAGATAGGAGAGGATCAGCCGCCCGCCGACGATCGAGGCGCTGCGCAGCGTCGCCTCATCCTCGGGGACGAGCTCGCTTATGGTGAGTTCGGGCCGGGCGATATCGGTGGCGACGATGCGCTGGCGCGCGGCGCCATTGTTGGTCTGCCAGTAGAAGATCGTGCCGCTATTGCCGAGATAGGTCCAGTCATGCTCCATCCCGGTGACCAGCCGGCGCGGCCGGACATCCGGCCGGCGAAGATCGATCAGGGTGATCTCGTAGCGCGAATCGGTGCCTTCGTTCGAAGAGACGATCAGCCAATGGCCGTCCTCGGAGACCTCGCCATTGTTCGAGAGCCGCGGCCGCTCGGGCGTCGCGTAGACGAGGCGGTCCTCGCTCTGCGGCGTGCCCAGGCGGTGGAAATAGATGATGTGATTCTCGTTCGTCGTCTGGAATTGCGCGCCCTGCGCCGGCTCGGGAAAGCGCGAATAGAAGAAGCCGGAGCCGTCCTTCGCCCAGTCGAGATTGGAGAATTTGACCCAGCGGACCTCGTCCCCCGTCGGCTGGCCGGTGGCGACGTCGAGCACGCGCACGGTCCGCCAGTCGGTGCCGCCGTCCTGGATCGAATAGAGCAGATGGCGGCCGTCGTCGGACGGATCCCATTCGGCGAGCGCGGTGGCGCCGTCCTGGCTCCAGCCGTTCGGGTCGATCAGCGTCCGCGGCGTCCCCTCCAGCCCGTCGCGGACATAGAGCACCGCCTGATTCTGAAGGCCGTCATTGCGGGTGTAGAAATAGCGGCTGCCCGCCTTTTGGGGCAGGCCGAAGCGCTCATAATTGTACATCTGCGTCATCCGCGCGCGGATCGCGTCGCGGCCCGGCAGGGTGGCGAGATAGCGGTTGGTCAACGCGTTCTGCGCGGTCACCCAGGCGCGCACCGCCGGATCCTCGCGCACGTCATTCTCGAGCCAGCGATAGGGATCGGCGATGCGCTCGCCGAACTGGGTCTCGGCGACTTCGCCCTTCACGGTCTCGGGATAAGCGATCCGGGCCGAGGGCGGCTGAGCGAGCGCGGCGGCGGCGGCGAGCGGGAGAGCGAGGAACGGGAGAAACCAGCGCATGTACAGACACCTGTCGACGAAAATGGAAGGCCCGCGGCGGTCTAGCACCGGCCCGGGGCTTGTCAAAAGGCGCACGATTTGCGCACTTGCATTCAGGGCTCGTTCACGTCATGATATGTTGTAACACGAGCAAGGAGGTGGGCGATGATCCTCTTCGGTAGACGCATCGGGCTGAGCCTGGGCTCGCTCGTCACGGTCCTCGCAATGGCGGCGCTGACCCTCGCCATCGTGTTGCTCGGCCGCGGCGAGGCGCAGGCGCAGCCGCCCGCCGCCAAGGCCTCGGGCAGCCTCACCGCCTTCCGCTCCGACGCCGAGCTGCGCCGTTACCTGCGCCGGCAACGCGGGGAGGTGCAGGCGATGTACAGCAATGCCGAGCCGATGCCTTCACCGCCCGCGCCGGCGGCAGCGGATTCGGCGGCCAGCCCCGTGACCGTGCTCGAGAGCCAGGAAATATCGGTGACCGGGTCGGTCCGAACCGAGGACAACATCAACAGCCTGCCCCAAACCAGCATCACCAACACCCAGGAAGCGAATGTCGACGAGGGCGGAATCGTCAAGCAAAGCGGCGATACGCTCGTCATCCTGCGCCGCGGCCGGCTGTTCACCGTCTCGACCGCGGGCGGCGGCATGCGCCCGATCGATTCGATCGACGCCTTCCCGCCGGGCGTCTCGGGCGCCAGTTCCTGGTATGACGAGATGTTGCTGCACGGCGACCGGGTGATCGTCGTCGGCTACAGCTACGATCGCGGCGGCACCGAGATCAACCGCTTCCGGCTGAGCCCGGACGGGCGGCTGCGCTTCGAGGATGCCTGGCACCTCAAGTCCAACGATTATTATTCGTCGCGCAACTATGCCTCGCGGCTGATCGGCAACCGGCTGATCTTCTACACGCCGCTTTCGCTCGACTGGGACGACGACCCGCTCGAGGCGCTGCCCGGGCTTCGCAAATGGCGGCCCGGCCAGGACGAGGACACGCCCTTCCGCCGGATCGCCTCGGCGCGGCAGATCTTCATCGCGCCGACCATGCGCAACGATCGCGAGGCCGAACTCGACACACTCCATTCGGTCACCGATTGCGATCTGACCGCGGCCGAGCTGCGCTGCTCTGCGGTCGGCGTGATCGGCCCGGAATCGCGGACCTTCTACGTCTCGGGCGGAGCGGTCTATCTGTGGGTCTCCGAATGGACCTATCGCGATCGCCGCCGGGGTGAGCCGGAGGCGTTCCTCTACCGCCTGCCGCTGGGCCGCGAGCGCCCGTCCGCGATCGGCGTGCGCGGCGCCCCGGTCGATCAATTCTCCTTCCGCGAGGACCGCGCCGACGGCATGCTGAACGTGCTCGTCCGCGAGGAAGGCGGCGGCGACGCGATGGGCAATCCCGAGGTCAGCGGCGGCAGGGTCGCCTTGCTGCGCCTGCCGATCGGCGACTTCGGCGACGGCTCGGAGCTGGCGGCCGGTTCGCGTTACCGCCGGCTCCCCTCCTTGCCCGGCGAGAATTGGTCCTTCCGCAACCGCTTCGTCGGCGATCATGTCCTTTATGGCGGCGGCGCCTTCGGCGAGGATGAGAAGCGCGCCGCCCTCGTCGTCGCGCCGGTGCGCGGCGGCCGGATCGCGCAGCTGGAAGTCGGCCACGCGGTCGAGCGGATCGAGGTGCTGGGCCGCGATGCGCTGGTCGTCGGCGGCGGCCCCGAAGACGGGCTCGGCTTCACCGCGGTCGAGCTGCCGGAGCGCGCGCCGCCCCGGCTCGGCGACGTCTTCACCCTCCCCGCCGCGTCGGAGGGCGAGACCCGCAGCCACGCCTTCTTCTTCCGCCCGAGCACCGCCGACGGCGCCTCCGGCATCCTCGGGCTGCCCATCGCCCGCGCGGTCGAGCCCGCTTATCAGCGCTTCTTCGGCAGCGCCGCGGCGATGCTGTTCCTGCGCCGCGACCAGCGCCGCTTCGCCCCGGCGGGCGAGCTCGGCGCGGAGGTCCGCGGCGTGATCGAGGACGATTGCCAGGCCTCGTGCACCGACTGGTACGGCAATGCCCGCCCGATCTTTCTTGGGAACCGTATTTTCGCCTTGCTCGGCTACGAGCTGGTCGAGGGGCGCCTGAACGACGGCCGGATCAGGGAGATCGGCCGGGTCGATTTCGCGCCACGCAGGCGCCCGGCGCGGGACTAGCGCCCGGGTCCGGCAAGGCGCCGGGGAGGCCGCGGCGCTCCCTCGCCAGCCCTTAGACGATCACGTCGGGCGGGAGGTTCGACGCCTTGTAGGCGCGCTTGGCCAGCGGGATCGCGCCGCGCCGGAACGTGCCGTCGCTGATATTCTGCAGCGCCTTGGGGAGGAACATGCGCAAATAGAAGCGCCAGCCCATGCCCATCGCGAAGGTGAGCTTCCAGGGCTGATTCTCATAGGATTGGACGAGTTCGACCCTGGTCCCGCCGGCGACCGCCGTCAGCGTCCATTCGACGCGCATCGGCGGCGGCTGGGTCGCGCCCTCGACCGCCCGGTTCTGCCAAGACCAGGCGAGGCGGTGCGGCGGATCGACTTCGATGACCTCGCAGTCCACGATCCCCGAAGGGCACAGCCGTTCCGGATCATATTGGAAGCGAAATGTGCTGCCGACTTTCGGCTCGAAGGCGGTGACCGGCATCAGCCATTCGGCCAGCGCGTAGGGATCGGTGAGCGCGGTCCACACGTCCTCGATGGCGTGCTTGTAGGTCGCGACCCTTCGGAACGACTTCATTGGGGCCTCGCTTTCCGGTCGAGATAATCGCCCAGTTTCGTCAGCCGCTCGTCCCAGAAGGCTTCGTAGGGCTTCAGCCAGTCCAAGGCTTCGGCCAGCGGCCGGGCGTTGAGGGAATAGAGGCGTTCGCGCCCTTTCGGCCGGGCATCGACGAGGCCGGCGCGGGCGAGGACCGAGAGGTGCTCGGAAAAGGCCGGCTGGCTCGCGTCGGGCGCCAGTGCCGAGCGCAGTGCGCCGGCGCTGCGCTCGCCGGCGCGCAGCAGGTCGAGCACCGCGCGCCGGGTCGGGTGGGCGATCGCGCTGAACGCGGACGCATCGGCAGAAGGCCTGGTCATCGCGCAAATGTATCGGGTTTCGGCGATATGTCAATCGCGCGAGGGACTGCTAGTGAACGGCCCGCGCCGCCCGCTCAGCCTTGGTCGCGAGGCTGAAGCGGGGTTCGGGGGTGGCGAGGCGGTCGAGCGCGAGATCGGCGGCGTAGCGGCCGACCGCCGGGCCGTGCTTGAAGCCATGGCCCGAACCGCCGCCGACGAGCACGACATTGCCCCAGCGCGGGTGGAGATCGATCAGGAAATCGCCGTTCGAGCTGTTCTCATATTGGCAGACCCGCGCCTCGCTCAGCGGCCGTGCCGCCAGCGCCGGGAAGCGCCGCGCCATGAAGGCGCGCACGTCCGCCAGCGCCTGCGCCGAGGGCGTGCGATCGCCGGTGTCGGGGTCCATCGCCGGGCCGTGCGCGTCGTGGGCGATCTTGAAGCCGCGGCTCTCCAGGTCCGGAAAGCCGTAATAGATGTCACCGCCGTTGAAATCGGCCCAGCCCGGCAGCCGGCCGGCCGCGAAGCGCCCGTCGCCCGCCTCGGGCGCGAAGAAGAACACCTCCTGGCGGGTCGGGAAGATGCGCGTGCCGAGCAGATCGGGGAAGAGCTTGCCGAGCCAGGGGCCGCAGGCGAAGACGAAGCGCTGGGCCTCGATCATTTCGCCGGACGCGGTGAAGATCACGTCGCGAACCGGCGCGTCCGCGGGCGGGATCACCGCCTCCTGCCGATAGTCGCCGCCGGCGCGGACGAACTCGGCGACCAAAGTCTGCACCGCGCGGCGGGCCATCAGCGCGCCGAAGCCGGGCTCGTACAGGCCCGCGCCGATCCCGCTGAAATCGATCATCGGGAAGCGGCGGCGAAGCATCGCCTCGTCCAGCACTTCGATCGGATGGCCGAGCCGGCGGTGGACGGCGATCGACTGTTCGAAATAATCGTCGATCCGTGGCGCGAAGAAGAGCACCCCGGTCTGGTGGAAGATCGGCAGGCCGGAGCGCGCCGAGAGCTGCCGCCACTCACCGAGCGACTCCCAGGCCATGCGCGTATAGATTTCGTCGGCGCCATAGCCGGCCCGGGTCATCCGCGATTCCCCGCCCGATGAGGCGCGGGCATGGGCCGGCCCCCAGGCGTCGAGCAGCAGGACGCGCTGGCCCGCCTCCTGAAGCTTCTTGGCGGTCCACGCCCCGAACACGCCGGCGCCGACGACCACGGCGTCCCAGCCGCGGCTTCGCACCGTCTGCGCGGCGAGGCCCGAAGGCAGAACGGAAGCGACCGCCGCCCCTGCTCCGGAAAGGAGCAGGGAACGGCGGGTGAGACGGGTCACTCTTATCCTCCCCACGATTTCGTGGGGAGGGGGACCATGCGAAGCATGGTGGAGGGGCTCTTCAGCCTTAAGTGACCCCTCCACCACCCTGCGGGTGGTCCCCCTCCCCGGCAAATGCCGGGGAGGAAATTCACGAACCGAAGCGCTTGCGCAAGGTGATGCCGATCACGCGGGGCTGGCCGATGTTGAAGCCGAGCCGCGCCCGGCCGCCACGCTCGCGGTCGAAGGAGAGCAGGGCGTTCTCATCGAACAGATTGTTCACGTAGATCATCGCGCCCAGGCCGTTGTCCCAGTCGATCCCGGCGCTGAGGTTCACATATTGATAGTCGGGCAGCCTCAGGTCGACGACCGTGGCGCCCGCCCCGGTCGCGCCGTTGAACGGCAGGCCGGAGACGAACGAGCGCGGATTGTTTTCCTGGTCGCTCGACTGGGTGTAGCGGCTGCCGACATGCTGGAACGAGGCGCCGACATAGGCCTCGCCGCCGTCGCCCATCGGCCAGCTGTAGCTCGCCGCCGCCGACATCTGGAATTTCGGCACCGACGGCAGACGATTGCCCTCGCGCAGGCCCGCGACCACCGCGCCGCCGCCATCGACGACCGTCGAGTCGAACTCGGCTTCGACGAGGCTGCCGTTCAGCGAGAAAGCGAGCCCGTCGACCGGCTGCCAGGACAATTCCGCTTCGACCCCCATGGTGTGCGCCTTGGGCACGTTGAAGACGACGCGCGACGAGCAGGAGCCGGCGTCGAGCGTGACCTGCAGGTTCGAGATGTCGGTATAATAAGCCGCCGCCGCGAAGCTCAGCCCGCGGCGCTGCCCGCGAACGCCGACTTCGTAATTCCACAGCGATTCGTCGGAATAATCCTGGAAACTGCCGAAGATGGCCGCGTCCTCCGGCGTGCACAGCGGCAGGTTCAGCGGATCGTTGACGCCGCCGAGCCGGAAGCCCTTCGACGCCTGGGCGTTGAGGCGCCAATTGTCGGTCAAATCGAAACTCGCGATGACCCGCGGGCTGAAGCCGGACGAGCTGGTTTCATCGATGCGATTGTCCAGATTGGAGAACAGACCGCCGGAGATGAACCCCCGCCGTTCCGAGAAGTCGTAATAGCGGCCGCCCGTCGTCAGGTGGAGCCGCGGGGTGATATCCCAGACCAGCTCGCCGAAGATCGCGACCTGCCTGATGTCGTAGGGCAAGTCCGAATTATAGGGCGAATCGGCCGGGAAGCCGTTGCGCACGGCGACCGCGGTACCCGCGCCGAGCGTGGCATCGGTGGCGGCGTCATAGCCCGGGGTGGGCAGGCGCTGGCGATAGGTGCGCTCGGTATCCGAATAGAACACGCCGCCGACCAGATTGGCCGGGCCGCCCGTGTTGGTCGCGAACCTCAGTTCCTGCACGAACGACTTGAGCGACGTCGTGTCGACCAGATTGGAGGGCAGGTTCACCGCCGCGTTCGGAAAGCCCAGATCGACCGAGACCGAGCCGGTGAGCGCGCTGGCGTCGCGGCTGACCGTGATGTCGCGATCGATATAGGAAGTGATCGAACGCAGCTCGACGATGCCGAGATCGATGTTCGTGGTGAGGTCGGCGATCAGCGTGTCGTCGGCAAAGCTCTCACGGAGCAACAGATATTGCTCGCGCTCGTCAAAGACGGTCGCCGGATTGGTGAACGGATTGGCGTAAAGGTTGTAAACCTCCTGCCGGTTGAAGCCGTCGGCGCGGATTTCCTGATAGACGATGCGCGGCGTGATCGTGATGGTGTCGTTCGGCATCAGCGAGATTGCGAAGCGGCCGCCGGCGCGATGGCCGTCATTGACGTTGTCGCCATTGGCCGGCCCGATCGCGTCGACGAAGCCCGGATAGCGAGTGAAATAGCCGACCGCGCGCAGGGCGACGCCCTCGGTCGCGGGCAGGTTGATCATGCCCTTGAGATGCCCGCCGAAATCGCCGCCGGCGGCCAGATTGACATTGCCCTCGACCAGCCCTTCGAGACTGTCCATGTCGGGCTGGTTGGTGATGTAGCGGATGGTCCCGCCGACGCTGCCCGAGCCGAACAAGGTGCCCTGCGGGCCGCGCAGCGTTTCGACGCGGTTGAGATCGAAGAGGTCAAGATCGGGAGTGAAGAGCGAGAGCGAGATCACGCTGTCGTCGAGATAGACGCCGACCTGTTCCTTCACCCCCGGCTGATCGCGGACGACTTGGCCGGCGGAAACGCCGCGGACCGAGACCTGGCTTTGCCCCGGCCCGAGATTCTGGATCGACAGGCCGGCGACGTTGCGGGAGAGGTCCTCGATCGTGTTCGCCCCCGAACGCTGGATGTCCGCTTCGGTCTGCGCGTTGATCGAGAAGGGCACGTCGATCAGCCGCTGATCGCGCAAGGTCGCGGTGACGACGATGTTCTGCTCGTCCTCTTCCGCCTGCGCCGCGGCGTCGACAGGCTCGTCCTGGGCGAAGGCCGGGGTCGCCATGCCGAGCGCCAGAAGCGAGGCGGCGCTGATCAAAGCCGTGCGATGGAGCGAGAAGATCGAGCGTGACATGGAAAATTCCCCCTTTGTTGCTCGGCCGGAATAACCCTCCGGGGAATCGCCGTATAGTCTGCGCTCACGCCGTCATGACGAAGGCTCCGGACCTGTTGCGGCGCTGCAACATTTCCGTCGCATTGGCCCCGCAACGACGGACGTTTTCGGGATTGGCCGGGCGCGCAGATCGGCTATCGTCGCCGCCTTCCTCTCTGGAGGCTCGTCCATGCGCCTGACCGCCACTTTGCCGCTGCTCCTCCTCGCCATTCTCGCCCTCCCCGCCTCCGCGGCCCTGCAGGAGCCGGCGGCGCCCGCCGAGGCGGTGACGATCATTCATGCCGGGACCCTGCTCGACCGGCCGGGCCGGGCGCCGCGGCAGCGCGCGACGATCGTCGTCCGCGGCGAGCGGATCGAGCGGGTCGAGGACGGCTTCGCCGCGGTTCCGGCCGGCGCCCGCCTCATCGACCTGTCCGACCGCTTCGTGCTGCCCGGGCTGATCGACAGCCACGTCCATCTCGACAGCGACCGGGCCGGGGTCGAGGGGCAACTCGCCGGCATGACCGACAGCGTGCCGCTGCGCGCCTTCGAGGCCGCCTCGAACGCCCGCAAGACGCTCGACGCGGGCTTCACCACGGTGCGCAATCTGGGCTCGGACGACGGCGTGACGCTGGGCCTGCGCGACGCCATCGCCCGCGGCTGGGCGACGGGTCCGCGGATCGTCGATGCCGGCACCTCGCTGTCGGCGACCACCGGCCATATGGATCCGACGCTCGGCATGCGCGAGGAGTTTCACGACGGTCTGCGCCGCTCGGGCAGCACCTGCGACGGCGCCGACGATTGCCGCCGCGCGGTGCGCCGGCAGATCGCCCGCGGCGTCGACGTGATCAAGATCGCCACCACCGGCGGGGTCAACAGCCGCATCGGCCTGGGCCTCGGCGCGCAGATGTTCGAGGACGAAGCGCGCGCGATCGTCGAGACCGCGCATCTCTACGGGCGCCGGGTCGCGGTCCACGCCCATGGCGCCGACGGCATCAATCTGGCGCTGCGGGTCGGCGCCGATTCGATCGAGCACGGCACCTTGCTCGACGACGAGAGCCTGCGGCTGTGGCGCTCCAGCCGCGCTTATTATGTGCCGACGCTGTCGACCGTGAACGGCTATCGCGCGCGGCTCGCGGCCAATCCCAACGCCTATCAGGGCGAGGTGCTGGAAAAGATCCGCTGGCGGATTTCGATCACCGGCCAGGCGCTTCGCCGCGCCGTCCCCGCCGGCGTGCGGATCGCCTTCGGCACCGACGCCGGAGTCTCGCTGCACGGCCGCAACGCCGACGAATTCGCGCTGATGGTCGAACATGGCATGACGCCGATGCAGGCGATCGTCGCCGCCACCGTCAACGCCGCCGACCTGCTCGGCCTGGCCAGTGAGATCGGCACGATCGAGCCGGGCAAGAGCGCCGACATCGTCGCGGTGGCGGGAGATCCGCTGGCCGATGTCGGCGTGTTGCGACGGATCGGCTTCGTCATGGCCCGCGGCCGGGTGCACCGCGAGCGCTGACCCGCAGGGGCGTCAGGCCGAGCCCCCGCCCTTTTCCCGCGCCAGCAGCCGGGCCTTGCGCTCGAGCCCGTAAGCATAGCCGCCGAGCGAGCCGTCGGTGCGGATCACCCGGTGGCAGGGGATAAGCACCGCCACCGCATTGTCGCCATTGGCGGTCCCGGCCGCGCGCACCGCCGCCGGCCGGCCGACGGCGGCCGCGATCTGGGCATAGCTTCGGGTTTCGCCCGCCGGGATCTTCTGCAATTCGCGCCAGACCGCCTCCTGAAAGGCGGTGCCCTGAACGTCGAGCGGGAGATCGTGCGGCTTTTCGGGCGCGTTCACCGCGGCGACGGTGCGCCGCACCAGCGCCGCCATCTCCGCCCCGCCATGGGCGATCTGAGCCTTGGGGAAACGCTTGTACAAGCCCGCTTCGTCCTCGTCGAAGGACAGGCGGCAAATGCCTTTGTCGGTCGCGGCGATGAGCATCGTGCCGAGGTCGGTCTGCGCCGTCGCCCAGCGGATCGTCTCGCCCTTGCCGCCGTCGCGCCAGGCGGACGGGGTCATCCCCAGCCTTTTGCCCGCCTCGGCATAGAAGCGCGCCGGCCCCGAATAGCCCGCCTCGTAGATCGCGTCGGTGATCCGCCCGCCCTCGGCCAGCGCCGTTTCGGCCCGCTTCGCACGCAGGCTCCGATAATAAGCCGCCGGCGTCACTCCGGTGGCGCGCTTGAACAGGCGGTGGAAATGGTGCGGCGAATAGCCCGCGGCCGAGGCGAGATCGTCGAGCGACGGCGCCTCCTCCGCCCGCGCCAGGATCCGCAACGCCTTGCCGAGCGCCGCATCCTCGCGGCTGACCTCGTCGGGCAGGCATCGGAGGCACGAGCGATAGCCCGCCGCCCGCGCCTGCGCGACCGTACGGAAGAATTCGACATTCTTGCGGTGGGGCCGCCGCGCCGGGCAGCTCGGCCGGCAATAGATGCCGGTCGTCTTCACCCCGCCGAAGATGCGCCCGTCCCACGTCCGGTCGCGCCGCTCGAACGCGGCCCAGGCCTCGTCGTCGCCGATCGGGGACATGTCGTTCACCGGTACGGATGTATCGCACGGAGAGGCGGTTGCAAGGCTTGCCATGGTTCTGTCTCCTGTCGTCCGCCATCCCTTGCACGACCCGCGCTTGGAGCGCTTCCCGGGCCTTGCGTTCAAAGCCGATGGCGACAAAGCGCCACCTGCGGTAATGAGAGTGCATGCTGTCGGCCGCCATTCTGCTCCTCAGTGCACAGGGTTGGACGGTCTATGCGCCCACCCACGAAGAGCGCCGCGCCGATCTTATCGCCGTCTATCGACAGTCCCTCGAAGCGAATGACCGCGACAATGACGGCAGGCTGAGCCACTCTGAATGGATGGCTATGGTGGACGCGGGTTTTCCCGAACAACCCCGCCCCGGCGAAGAAGCGGACAATTATGCCGAGGCTCGCACCGAAATTATCGCCTACCATCGCCGGTGGGACAGCGATGGCGATGGACTGGTCACGCTCGACGAATTGGTCCGCGAACCGCTCGCGAGCTTCGATTGCATGGACAGCGACGGAAATCAGCGGCTTTCCGAAGCTGAGACTTGGTCCGCCATGGAGCGTTGCGCTTCGCCTGCATGACTGGCCATCGCTCAATCCCTCTCGATGCGGGCGAGGAAGCAGCCATAAGCCGCATTGTGCGCATGGATGGTCGCAATCTCCGGCCGCTCGAACAGTTCACGGATCTTCGCATCGGCCTCGCCGGGCCGGGCGATGATCGCACCTCTGAGCATGCCCTCATGGTCGAAGCCGCGCAGCCCCAGCGTCCTCCCGTTCAGATAGGGCGGCGCCTCGTCGGTGAAGCTGGCGGCCTCGGCGGCGTCCTTGCGGACGTAGATGCCGTAAGCGGTCCGGAACGGCCCTTCCACGTCGTGCGAGACATAGTTGACGAGCAGCAACTCCTCGCCCGGCTCGGCATCCTCCAGCGAAACGCGGCAGGGATAGGCGCCCGGCGCGTCCGCGGTCACCCGCCGGGCAAGCCGCGCCTCCAGCCCGCCCTCCATCATCCCGAACAGGCTCTCGAACGCCGCCGGCGCCAGCCCTTCCATCCTGTAGGTCATCGGCCATTCCCTTCTTCAGCTCGACATTGGGTGTGCCAGACTATCGAAGGGGGCGCGTCGCGAGGCTTGCTCTCAAAGCAAGGTGGGGGCACTCACTCTGAGTGCTTTGCCCGTTCGGCGCGATTGCCGCCGAACCCGATCCTAGCGTGGCCGCGCGGAACAGCGCCGGACCGAATAGCGGAAAAGCAGCCCGTCCCGGTCAGCGGCCGAGATGAAGAAGATGCCTTCCTCCTGCGGCTCGAGCGTGAAAACGCCGCCCGGCTCGACCAGGCCGAGCTGGGCGCTCGCGTCGCTCATCTCCGGCGTGTCGATCAGCCCGACCCTTTGCGAGGAGACGTTGCCGATGCGCAGCCGCTCGCCAAGGCAGACCGAGGTCGACACCGCATCGGCCTCGAAATCGTCATAGGCGCGCGGCTGAGCGAGCAGCCGGTCGGTGATCAGGAAATCCGCATTAGCCGCGCCCGCCGCGGCAGCGACGTTTGCGACTGGCGCGCCGCCGGCATCGTCCCCGCCCGGCGGAGACACCTGCCTGAGCGGGGCGGCCGGAGCCTGCGCCGCGGTGCGGGGCGGATCCGATTGGGCTGCCGTCGTCCTGCCCAGCAGAAAGGCGATCACGAGGCCAAGGATGACGACCGTGCCGCCGAGCAGGAACAACCAGACGAGGCGCACCGATCCAGCTTTGTCCGGAGGCGGCCCAGCCGGCTTTCCTGGTTCGTCCACCATGGCTATGCCCCCCCGTCCGGGACAGATCCTTCCCGATCGATCAGATCATAGGCAGCGGCGCCCGCTTGGTTCAAGCCGCATCGTGAAGCCGCCGAACCCGATCTTGCATCGCAGCAAAGCCCCTGCTAGGGCGCCCGCGACCCGGCGGGAGCGCCCGCTTCGGCATCGCCCGGGTCCGAAAAATCCGATCCAGGAGTTAGACGGCGCGTGGATATTTCCGGCGGCATTCAGGCAAGCTTATCGGGCCGCTATGCGCTTGCCCTGTTCGAGCTGGCGAATGAGCAAAAGCAGCTCGAAGCGGTCGGCGCGAGCCTCGCTTCGGTCAAGCAGGCGCTGGCCGAATCCGAGGATCTGCGCGCGCTGACGACCAGCCCGCTGGTCGGCCGCGACGAGGCGATGCGCGCCATCGCCGCCACCGCCGGGGCGCTGAAGCTCGATCCGATCACCACCAATTTCCTCGGCGTCCTCGCCGGCAACCGCAGGCTGGCGCAGCTCGGCAACGTCATCCGCGCCTTCAACCTGCTCGCCGCCCGCCACCGCGGCGAGATCACCGCCGAGATCGTCTCCGCCCACCCGCTCGACGACGATCAGGTCGCGGCGCTCAAGCAGAACCTTAGCGCCCGCATGGGCCGCGACATCGCCGTCGACATGAACGTCGATCCCGCCATCCTGGGCGGCCTCGTCGTCAAGATCGGCAGCCAGATGATCGACGGCTCCATCCGCACCAAATTGAACACGCTCGCACACGCGATGAAAGGCTGAAAATGGACATCCGCGCCGCTGAAATTTCCAAGGTCATCAAGGAGCAGATCGCGGGCTTCGGCACCGATGCGCAGGTCAGCGAAGTCGGCACCGTGCTCAGCGTCGGCGACGGCATCGCCCGCATCCACGGCCTCGACAACGTCCAGGCGGGCGAGATGGTCGAGTTCGGCGGCGGCATCAAGGGCATGGCGCTGAACCTGGAAGCCGACAATGTCGGCGTCGTCATCTTCGGTTCGGATTCGACGATCAGCGAAGGCGACACGGTCAAGCGGACCGGAACCATCGTCGACGTCCCCGTCGGCAAGGGCCTGCTGGGGCGCGTCGTCGACGGCCTCGGCAATCCGATCGACGGCAAGGGCCCGATCGACGCCGAAAAGCGCATGCGCGTCGAAGTGAAGGCGCCCGGCATCATCCCGCGCAAGTCGGTGCACGAGCCGGTGCAGACCGGCCTCAAGGCGCTCGACGCGCTCGTCCCCATCGGCCGCGGCCAGCGCGAGCTGATCATCGGCGATCGCCAGACCGGCAAGACCGCCGTCGCGCTCGACACCTTCATCAACCAGCGCGAGGCCAACAAGGGCGACGACGAGAGCCAGAAGCTCTATTGCATCTACGTCGCCATCGGCCAGAAGCGCTCGACGGTCGCCCAGATCGTGCGCGCGCTCGAAGAAAATGGCGCGATGGAATATTCGATCGTCGTCGCCGCCACCGCGTCGGAGCCGGCCCCGCTGCAGTTTCTGGCCCCCTACACGGGCTGCACGATGGGCGAATATTTCCGCGACAACGGCATGCACGCGGTGATCGTCTATGACGACCTCTCCAAGCAGGCGGTCGCCTATCGCCAGATGTCGCTGCTGCTGCGCCGTCCGCCGGGCCGCGAGGCCTATCCGGGCGACGTCTTCTATCTCCACTCTCGCCTGCTCGAGCGCGCCGCCAAGATGAACGACGCCAACGGCAACGGCTCGCTGACCGCTTTGCCGATCATCGAGACCCAGGCCGGCGACGTTTCGGCCTATATCCCGACCAACGTGATCTCGATCACCGACGGCCAGATCTTCCTCGAGACCGAGCTCTTCTTCCAGGGCATCCGCCCGGCGATCAACGTCGGCCTCTCGGTCAGCCGCGTCGGCTCGGCCGCGCAGACCAAGGCGATGAAGAAGGTCGCCGGCTCGATCAAGCTGGAGCTCGCCCAATATCGCGAGATGGCCGCTTTCGCCCAGTTCGGCTCGGACCTGGACGCCTCGACCCAGCGCCTCTTGAACCGCGGCGCCCGCCTCACCGAGCTGCTGAAGCAGGCGCAATATGCGCCGATGCCGGTCGAAGAGCAGGTCGTCTCGATCTTCGCCGGCGTGAACGGCTTCATCGATACGGTGCCGACCGACGCGGTCACCCGCTTCGAAAGCGCATTGCTCAGCCACGTCCGCGCCGATCACGCCGACGTGCTGACCAAGATCCGCGAGACCAAGGCGCTCGACGACGAGACGACGGCAAAGCTCAAGAGCCTCATCGGCGATTTCGTGAAGTCGTTTGCCTGATCCGTCACCCCAGCGAAAGCTGGGGTCCAAGCGGAGTCAGCATGGATGCCAGCCTTCGCTGGCATGACGGAAGAAGAGACGTAGGAACCAATGGCCACCCTCAAGGCGCTCAAGATGCGGATCTCCTCGGTCAAATCGACCCAGAAGATCACCAAGGCAATGAAGATGGTCGCCGCGGCCAAGCTTCGGCGCGCCCAGCTCGCCGCCGAGGCCGCGCGCCCTTATGCCGAGCGCATGGCGAGCGTCGTCGCAAGCGTCGTCTCCAAGGTCACGATCGGCCCGGAGAGCCCCAAATTGCTCGCCGGCACCGGCAAGCAGGACACCCATTTGCTGATCGTGTGCACCTCCGACCGGGGCCTCGCCGGCGGCTTCAACGCCAACATCGTGCGCGCCGCCCGGCGCAAGGCCGAAAGCCTGATGGCCGAGGGCAAGACCGTCTATTTCTACCTCGTCGGCCGCAAGGGCAAAGCGGTGATCGGCCGGCTCTACGGCAAGCAGATCATCCACCAGCACGACACCAGCGCGATCAAGCAATTGAGCTTCGCCGACGCCCGCGCGATCGCCGAGGACGTGGTCGAGCGCTACCTCACCGACGGCATCGACGTCGTCCACCTGTTCTACGCCCGCTTCCGCTCCGCGCTGGTGCAGGAGCCGGTCGGCCAGCAGATCATCCCGGTCCCGCCCGTCGCCGCCGACGAAGTCGTCAGCAATACGCTCGCCGCAGTCGAATATGAGCCCGATCAGGACGAGATCCTGGCCGCTTTGCTGCCGCGCAACATCGCCGTCCAGGTCTTCCGCGCCTTGCTCGAAAACGCCGCGTCGGAGCAGGGCAGCCGGATGACCGCGATGGACAATGCCACGCGCAACGCCGGCGACATGATCAACCGCCTGACCATCCAGTACAACCGCACCCGTCAGGCCGCGATCACCAAGGAACTGATCGAAATCATTTCGGGCGCCGAGGCGCTCTAGTCACCCGCCCGTCACCCCGGCGAACGCCGGGGTCTCGGGACGAACATGCACCGAGATACCGGCCTTCGCCGGTATGACGAGATTGAAGACGAGGAAGAGAATATGCTCGAGCCCAAGACCGCCAACCGGTCCGCCCCGACCACCAATAATGTCGGCCGCATCAGCCAGGTGATCGGCGCCGTCGTCGACGTCTCGTTCGACGGCGAGCTGCCGGCGATCCTGTCGGCGCTGGAGACCACCAACGGCGGCAACCGCCTCGTTCTCGAGGTTGCCCAGCATCTCGGCGAATCGACCGTGCGCACGATCGCGATGGACGCCACCGAGGGCCTGACCCGCGGCCAGGAGGTCACCGCCACCGGCTCGCAGATCCGCATGCCGGTCGGCCCGATGACGCTCGGCCGGATCATGAACGTGGTCGGCGAGCCGATCGACGAGCGTGGCCCGATCGGCCACAGCGAAACCGCCCCGATCCATGCCGAGGCCCCGCTCTTCGTCGATCAATCGACCGAGACCTCGGTCCTGGTCACCGGCATCAAGGTGATCGATCTGCTCGCGCCTTACGCCAAGGGCGGCAAGATCGGCCTGTTCGGCGGCGCCGGTGTCGGCAAGACGGTGCTGATCCAGGAGCTGATCAACAACATCGCCAAGGGCCATGGCGGCACCTCGGTGTTCGCCGGCGTCGGCGAGCGCACCCGCGAGGGCAACGATCTCTATCACGAATTCCTCGACGCGGGCGTCATCGCCAAGGACGCCGACGGCAACCCGACGCCCGAAGGCTCCAAGGTCGCTTTGGTCTTCGGCCAGATGAACGAGCCGCCGGGCGCCCGCGCCCGCGTCGCGCTTTCGGGCCTCACCATCGCCGAATATTTCCGCGATCAGGAGGGCCAGGACGTGCTCTTCTTCGTCGACAACATCTTCCGCTTCACCCAGGCGGGCTCGGAAGTGTCGGCGCTGCTCGGCCGCATCCCTTCGGCGGTGGGCTATCAGCCGACGCTGGCCACCGACATGGGCCAGCTGCAGGAGCGGATCACCTCGACCAACAAGGGCTCGATCACGTCGGTTCAGGCGATCTACGTCCCCGCCGACGATCTCACCGATCCCGCCCCGGCCACCTCTTTCGCCCATCTGGACGCGACCACCGTGCTCAACCGCGCGATCTCGGAGCTCGGCATCTACCCGGCGGTCGATCCGCTCGACTCGACCTCGCGGGTGCTCACCGCGCGTACCGTCGGCCAAGAGCATTACGACACCGCCCGCCGCGTCCAGGAGACGTTGCAGCGCTACAAGTCGCTGCAGGACATCATCGCCATTCTCGGCATGGACGAGCTGTCCGAAGAGGATAAGCTCACCGTCAACCGCGCCCGCAAGCTCCAGCGCTTCCTGTCGCAGCCTTTCCACGTCGCCGAGGTCTTCACCGGCATCCCCGGCAAGTTCGTCCAGATCGAAGACACGGTCCGCTCGTTCAAGGCGGTGGTCGAAGGCGAGTACGACCATCTCCCCGAAGCGGCCTTCTACATGGTCGGCGGCATCGAGGAAGCGGTCGCCAAGGCCGAGAAACTGGCCGAGGACGCGTAAGTGGCGGACCTTCATTTCGAGCTCGTCACCCCGGAGAAACTGCTCCGCTCGGACGACGTCCATATGGTCGTCGTCCCGGGCAGCGAGGGCGATTTCGGGGTGATGGCGGGCCACGCGCCCTACATGTCGACGATCCGCCCCGGCGAACTCGCCATCTACAAGAGCGCCGGCGCCGAGCCCGAGCGGGTCCCGATCGAAGGCGGCTTCGCCGAGGTGAGCGAGGCCGGGCTGACGGTGCTCGCGGAAATGGCGGACCAGGCCTGACTTTCCCGTTCCCCGGCGAAGGCCGGGGCCCAGGCCCGGCGTGAGCCGGGCTTGACCAAAAAGCCTTCGGCTCCTGGGCCCCGGCCTTGGGTCCCATCAAAGTACTACTTTGATGGGGTCCCTTCGCCGGGGGAACAGGTTCCTGCTCAATCCGGCGTCTCCGCCACCACCACAGCCGGCGCCTTTTGCGAGCGCCACAGCCACAGCCCGCCGGCGATGATCAAGGCCGCCCCGGCCAGCATCGCCGCGTCGGGCGCGTTGCCGAACCAGGCCCAGCCGAGGCCGATCGCGACGATCAGCTGGAAATAGGTCATCGGCGCGACCACCGCGGCCGAGGCGCGCATCGTCGCCATGAAGATGAGCAGATGCCCGCTCGTCGCCAGCACCGCCACAATCGCGCATTTGACGATCACTTCGCTGCTCGGCGCCGGAATCTGGAAGGTCGCTGAGCCGCTGAGGTGAAGCAGCCCGGCCGCGGCCACGATCAAGGGCGCCGCGATCACCGCGAGCAGAAACTGCATCGCCAGCGCGGGCGCGACTCCGGCCGCCTTGCGGTTGAAGATCATCAAAAAGGCCATGCCGAGCGCCGCCCCAAGCGGCCAGAACGCCGCCGGTCCCAGCGCCGCAATCTCGGGCCTGAGCACGATCAGCACGCCCGCGAAGGCGAGCAGGGTCGCCAGCCAGGCCGCCGCCGGCGCCCGCTCGCGCAGCACCAAAGCCGAGAGGATCGCGGTCAGGATCGGGCTGGTGAACTGGATCGCGGTGGCGTCGGCGAGCGGCATCGCCATCACCCCCATGAAGAAGCAGATCGTCGCCAGCGCGACCGCCGCGCCCCGCCCAGCCTGCAGGCCCGGCCGCGGAAAGGCGAAGGCGCGGCGCCCGTAAACCAGCGGCATCGCGATCGCGAGGCCGAGCGCGCCGAAGCTGTAGCGCAACGCCGCCACCCCGGTCCCCGGCCAGGCGCCGGCCATCGACTTCACGATCGCATCGCCCACCGCGAGGATCGAAAAGCCGCAGATCGCGAGCATCAGGGCGGTGCGGGCGCTGCCTTGGGACACTTGGCCTCCCTCCCGCGCGGTTAGGCAATTGTCAAAGTTTCCAGCTTATTCACCTTCTCGACACACAGATTCCGACTGGTGAAAGCGCGAGGACCGCGAAGCTCATGAGTGCATTTGGACGACGCGACGGGACGAATGGCGGCGGCAGCGGTGGCGGCCGGCCGAGCTTCGGCACCGCTCAGCCGATGAAGGGCCCGGCGCCCGTCCGCCCCTCGGACGGAGGCCGCCAGTTCCCGCCGCTCGAGCCCGCCTCGCTGGAGACGGAGGACGCCACCGGCCAGCCGAGCCAAAGCGCCGGCGACCGCGGCGGCGACGCGATGGCGCGTCTCGCCGATCGCCAGGCCCAGTCCGGCGAACAGGGCAAATCGAACGGCGCCGAGGGCTTCGAGGCTTCGATTCACCGGATCAAGGAGCAGGTCCTCCCGCGCCTTCTGGAGCGCGTCGATCCCGAGGCCGCGGCGACGCTCTCCAAGGACGAGCTCGCCGAGGAATTCCGCCCGATCATCGGCGAGGTGCTCGCCGAGCTGAAGATCAACCTCAACCGCCGCGAACAGTTCGCGCTGGAAAAGGTGCTGGTCGACGAATTGCTGGGCCTCGGGCCGCTCGAGGAGCTGCTCAACGACCCGGACGTCAGCGACATCATGGTCAACGGGCCGCAGCAGACCTACATCGAGAAGAAGGGCAAGCTCCAGCTCGCCCAGATCCAGTTCCGCGACGAGGAGCATCTCCTCCAGATCGCCCAGCGGATCGTCAACAAGGTCGGCCGCCGGGTCGATCAGACCACCCCGCTCGCCGACGCCCGCCTTCAGGACGGCAGCCGCGTCAACGTCATCATCCCGCCGCTCTCTTTGCGCGGCACCGCTATCTCGATTCGTAAATTCTCCGAAAAGCCGATCACCGTCGATATGATGCGCGGCTTCGGCTCGATGTCGGAAAAGATGGCGACGGTGCTCAAGATCGCCGGCGCATCCCGCATGAACATCATCATCTCGGGCGGTACCGGCTCGGGCAAGACGACGATGCTCAACGCTTTGTCGAAGCTGATCGACCCGGGCGAGCGCGTGCTCACCATCGAGGACGCGGCCGAGCTTCGTCTTCAGCAGCCGCACTGGCTGCCGCTCGAAACCCGTCCGCCCAACCTCGAAGGCCAGGGCGCGATCACGATTCGCGACCTCGTCATCAACGCCCTGCGTATGCGCCCCGACCGGATCATCCTGGGCGAGATTCGTGGGTCCGAGTGCTTCGATCTGCTCGCCGCGATGAACACCGGCCATGACGGCTCGATGGCGACGCTTCACTCCAACTCCCCGCGCGAATGCCTCGCGCGTATGGAGAATATGGTGATGATGTCGGACATCAAGGTGCCCAAGGAAGCGATCTCGCGCCAGATCGCCGATTCGGTCGATCTCATCGTCCAGGTCAAGCGCCTGCGCGACGGCTCGCGCCGCACCACCAACATCACGGAAGTGATCGGCATGGAAGGCGACGTCATCGTGACGCAAGAGCTGTTCAAGTTCGAATATCTGGACGAAACCCCCGACGGCAAGATCATCGGCGAGTATCGCAGCATGGGGTTGCGGCCCTACACGCTGGAGAAGGCCAAGATGTTTGGATTTGATCAGCCTTATTTGGAGGCATGTTTGTAGCGCCGAGAGCAAGCGGAGGGTCGCAAGGCGACCCTGCGCTTGATCGAGAGACGCGAAAAACCGGACGGCCTGCGCTCGAGCGGCCGCCGCCGCGAGCGCGACAGGACCGACGGCGCGAATTCAGTTCGTGCCGGCCACCCACATCCCCGCTCCGTCATGCCACTTCCCCCTCCGTCTTTCCGGACTTGATCCGGAATCCAGCTTTTTCCCTTCCCACGCGCCTATCTGCCGTCACCTAAGGCTGACGGTCGATGAATTCATTGCCGAGTGGGCCAAATCAGCCGGCAACGAGCGCGCCAATACCCATACGTTTGTCAATGATCTGTGCGCTCTTCTGCCGGGGACCAATGGAGGCTCGCTACGACACCACATTTGATCCCTTAAAAAGCGGCGTGGATTCATTGACCTGCGCTGACCGCGCAGACTTCTGCAGGGCGACAGACGCCGGCCCTGCTCTAAACAGAGTGGCGCTCGCGAATTGGACACGTCAACGGCTTCCCCAAGTCGGGCAGGCGCGTTACGCCCCGAGGGTGCCGCCGTCCGGCCGTGGTCCGAGATGGTTTGACGGGTGAAGTGGCGCGCGCCGGGGGGGGTAGGCACATGCGAAGCAGAGGGGAGCAAATGAGCGCCACGCATCTGGTCCGGACACCGTTATTTCCGCTCTACAGCGACTTGAGAGCATGCATGCGAGCATGGGAGGGAGAGAGCGTCCAGCTCGTTATCGACTTGCACAGCAAGCTAATGGAGCTCACGGGCACGCCCCAAGCCCCCGTCGACTGGACCGACCCCGACGCCTGGATTCCCCAACGCCTGAGCGGCGACCATGCGCGCCTCGCGAAAAAGCTCTGGGCGACAAGCGGTCGTCGCACAAATCCGCGGCATGTTTACGGAGCGTATTTGCTCATCAATTCTGCGGCTCTGCTGGCGCAGGAGAATGGGTCTTATCGTCGCACCGAGCGAAGCGACGCGTTTCTGGCTGAAGATCCGCTTTTGTTGGGCGAGGTTGATCGCAGCGAAGGCCTCCCCCGCATCCTTGCGCTGCTCGCCGAAAAGGCGAGTGCGAAGCGAAGCGACCTGCTCGACGACTGGGGCAATTATCTCGCGCAGGTGTCGAAAATTATCAGTCCCTCGATGATCAAGGACACGCTGCGCAGACGGCTGCTGAACATGGTCGAGCGCGGCCTGGTGAGCCGCGACGGCAACCGGTACGCAATTTCGGAGGCGGGGCGCGCCTACTTGAAGGCACTCGGCGAACATACCCCGTCCTTCATAAAGGAATCGCTCGGTACTACCCCCACCGAGATCGACGCCGCCGCCGCGATCGCGACCCACAACAAAGCTGCGCGCGCTGCGCTGGTAGGTCGGCTGATGGCGTTAGAGCCTTACGCCTTCGAACATTTCGTGAAAGAGCTTCTGGAAGCAATGGACTATGAGAATGTCCAGGTGACGAAGCAGAGTGGGGACAAGGGTGTCGATGTCGTCGCTAATTTTCAGTTTGGCATCACTGAAATCAAGGAAGTCGTTCAGGTAAAGCGAAGCGAGTTGACCGTCCGTCGCCCGTTGATTGATCAGTTGCGTGGCGCCTTGCCGTACCACGGCGCGATCCGAGGGACTCTAATAACCTTAGGGAAATTCGCCAAGGGTGTGGAAGACTCGGCGCTGTTCCCGGGTGCAGCTCCTATAACCTTGATCGATGGCGATCGGCTGGTCGAGATGGTTGAGAAGCATCAGGTGGGGCTGCGGCGTAAGCCAGCGTACTTACTGGAAATCGACGAAGCATTCTTCGCCGAGCGCAATGTTGAGCGGGACCCGCACGGTAGCGAGCCAAGCGAGGCGGATGGAGAGCCCTAATTCTTCTCCCCTTTGTTGGATACAAATAGGATTTCGTCTGTCACCCTGACGGCATGGCTACCCTAACGCATCGTCCCCCTCCAGCGCCATGCCCGCCCGACGCCTGCGCCTCGCGCGCGCACGAGTGCGAACATTGGGAACATTGGCGCTTCGACGCAGCCGCGCGAGCCGTTCCGATCGACCGCGCCGGGACGGCTTTTTTTCCATCCTATGGAAGCCGAAACTTTCGAACCCTATTCAGCTCCGGCAGGCCGAAGATGAACAAATCTTCGCCCCTGCCCCGCCCTTCCCGGAGCCTGGCGCCGCCTCTCGGCAGGTCTCAACTTCCTCAACTTATTTGCCGCTTCCCGGGCCTCACGGCCCTTCGCTTTCGCCGCGGCTCGGCCGCTCGTCAGCCCAGCTTGAACGCCAGGATCGTCAGCCCGAGCACCGCGAAGAAGCCGAACGCCTGCACGCCGCGCCAGGGCACCCAGCCGGCCGCGTCGAGATCGTGGCGGCGGCCGCGGCGCCAGTCGGCGACGCCGGCGAGCACCACCACTGCCAGCGCCACGCCATCGGCCGCCCAGATCCATTCTTGCGTCGTCATCGCCTCTGCCCCATGGCCTCACCCGACAATCTAGGGAGAGCCGCATGATCCGCCAGAGCCTCGGTCGCATTTTCATCGCCATCGCCGCTTTGGGGCTCGGCGCCGCCGCCTGCGCCTCGGCTCAGCCCGATCTGGCCGCGGCCCATCACGATGCGCTGAAAGCCGCGGTCGCCGCGCCGTCGCGCACCCCGGCCAACACCGCCAGGGACCGCTATCGCCACCCGTATCAAACGCTCGCCTTCTTCGGCGTTCGCCCGTCCGACACGGTGGTCGAGCTGATTCCCGGCGGCGGCTGGTATACCGAGATCCTCGCCCCCTACCTCCGCCAGGGCGGCGGCACGCTCTATGCGGCGGGATCGGAGCGCGGGCTCGGCAATGTCCGCACGATGATGACCGCCAATCCGGCGCTCTACGGCGCGATCCGCGAGGCGCGCTTCCCCTTGCCCGCCAATGCGGGCGCCGACGTGCCGCGCGTGCCGGACGGCAGCGCCGACGTCGTCCTCACCTTCCGCAACGTCCACAATTTCATGATGGGCGACGCGCCGATCGCCGAGGAAGCGTTCCGCCAGGCCTTCGCCATGCTCCGTCCCGGAGGCACGCTCGGGATCGTCGATCATCGCCTGCCGGAAAGCGCCGATTCCGCGCGCGAGCGGACCAGCGGCTATCTCAAGGTCTCCACCGTCCGCAGGCTCGCCGAGGCGGCCGGCTTCCGCTTCGTCGGCGCGTCGGAGGTCAACGCCAATCCGCACGACACCACCGCCCATCCCGAGGGCGTCTGGACCCTGCCGCCCACCTTGCGCCTCGGCGAGCAGGATCGCGCCCGCTACCTCGCCATCGGCGAGAGCGACCGGATGACGCTGCGCTTTGAGAAGCCGCGGTAGGGCAGTGGCCGTACCCACTCCGTTTGGGCTGAGCCTGTCGAAGCCCTCTCCTTCTTCGAGCCGGGAAAGGAAGGCAGTCCTTCGACAATGGACAGGTGCGAATTGCCCCCGGCAATCCGCAGCCAAGCCGGGGGCTTGGCGACCTGTCCATCAGGACGAACGGGGGGGATAATCAGCCGAGCGTGTCGAGCTTGCGCTGAAGCTCGGCCAGTTGCGCCTTCAAGGCGGCGAGTTCGGCCTTGTTGTCCGCGGGCTTGTCCCCGGCGGGCTTGTCGTCCTCGGCCGCGGCCTCGGGCCCGCGCGCGGCGGCGGTGAACATCTCCATGTTGCGGCGCGCAATTTCCGCGAAGGGATTGACCGCCAGCGCGCCCGCCATCGCCTCGCGAAGCTGGCTCTGATTGCGCTGCAATTGCTCCAGGCTCGCCTCCAGATATTGCGGCACCACCGACTGCACCTGATCGCCGTACATCGAGATCAACTGGCGCAGGAAATTGACCGGCAGCATGTTCGAGCCGCGCGCCTCTTCCTCCATGATGATCTGGGCAAGCACACCGCGGGTCAGGTCCTCGCCGGTCTTGGCGTCGACGACTTTGAAGTCGCGCTTCTGGCGGACCATCTCGGCGAGCCGCTCGAGCGTTATGTAGGACGAGCTTTCCGTGTCATAGAGGCGCCGGTTCGCGTATTTCTTGATGATCACCATCGTTGAATCGGACCCGGACGCCGCCATGCACTACACTCCTGAAGCCGTGGCCAGCGCTCTAGCACCGAAGCTTGCCGCACCGCAACATCGGCCCCGTCCGCTGCCGCTCTTCCTCGCCATGCTGCGCAGCATAACCGCGGCAGATCCGGCACGGATGCAGGCCGCGCTGGCTGGGCTTCGCCACTATCAGGAGGCGGAGCGCGATCCCGAGGCAGACCCGATGCCGGCGCTCGCAGAAGTGCACGGCGCGACGCTGCGCGACTATGGCGGCAAAGGTCCGGCGGTGCTGTTCATCCCCTCGCTGATCAACCCGCCGAACGTGCTCGACATGGGCGATCGCTCGCTGCTGCGCTGGCTTGCCGGGCAGGGGCCGCGCGTGCTGCTGCTCGACTGGGGCTGGCCGGGGGCGGAGCGCAGGGCGATGTCGGTCGGCGGTCATGTCGAGGAGATCGTGCTGCCGCTGATGCGCGCGATCGGGGCGCCGCCGCCCGATCTGGTCGGCTATTGCCTCGGCGGCACGATGGCGCTTGCCGCCGCGCAGCTTGGGCTCGCACGAAGCGTCGCGACGATTGCCGCGCCCTGGCATTTCGACGGCTTTCCAGAGGCTTCGCGCGCCGATCTCGCCAAATTGTGGGCCGATGCCCAGCCCACCGTCAAGGCGCTCGGCCTGCTGCCGATGGAGGTGCTGCAATGCGCCTTCTGGAGCCTCGATCCGGAGCGGACGGTCGCCAAGTTCGAAGCGTTCGCCTCGCTCGCCGGCGAAGAGGCGCGCACTTTCGTCCGGCTCGAGGATTGGGCCAATGACGGCCCACCGCTTGCCGAGGCCGCGGCCCGTGAGATGTTCGAGACTCTGTTCGCGGGCGATGCAACCGGGCGCGGGGCGTGGACTGTCGCGGAGCAAAGGATCGACCCCGCCGCGCTCCCCTGCCCTTTGCTCAACTTCGTCTCGACCACCGACCGGATCGTCCCCGCCGCCACCGCGCTGCGCACCGGCGAGCGGCGCGATCTGGCGCCCGGCCATGTCGGCATGGTCGTCGGCGGTCGCGCCCGCGAGGCGCTTTGGGAGCCGCTCGCCGCCTGGCTTTCCCGCACTGCAGCAAAATGCTAGGGCGCGCCGACCCCCTCTTCCGGAGACTTCAGACATGACCGACGTCGTCATCACCGCCGCCAAGCGCACCCCCGTCGGCGCCTTTCTCGGCGCTTTCGTCTCGACCCCGGCGCACGAGCTCGGCCGCACCGCGATCGAGGCCGCGCTGGCGCAGGCCGGGGTGAGCCCTGAGGACGTTTCCGAGGTCATTCTCGGCCAGGTGCTGACCGCCGGCGCGGGCCAGAACCCCGCCCGCCAGGCCTCGATGGCGGCCGGCGTGCCCAAGGAGGTCCCGGCCTGGGGCGTCAATCAGGTCTGCGGCTCGGGCCTGCGCGCGGTCGCGCTCGCCGCCCAGGCGATCCAGACCGGCGATGCCGAGATCGTCGTCGCTGGCGGCCAGGAGAATATGAGCCTTTCCGCCCATGCGCAGAACCTTCGAGGCGGCACCAAGATGGGCGACCTCGGCCTGGTCGATACGATGATCAAGGACGGCCTTACCGACGTCTTCAACGGCTATCATATGGGGATCACCGCCGAGAACCTCGCCGAGCAATATCAGGTCACCCGCGACGAGCAGGACGCCTTCGCCACCGCTTCGCAGAACAAGGCCTCGGCCGCCCGCGCCGCGGGCCGCTTCAAGGATGAGATCGCGCCGGTCACGGTCAAAGGCCGCAAGGGCGATACCATCGTCGAGAATGACGAATATATCCGCGACGGGGTCGAGCAGTCGGGTCTCGCCGCCCTGCGCCCGGCCTTCAAAAAGGACGGCACGGTCACCGCCGCCAATGCCTCCGGCCTCAACGACGGTGCCGCCGCGCTCGTCCTGATGAGCCGCGAGGAAGCGGAGCGCCGCGGCAGCCCGATCCTCGCCCGGGTGGCGAGTTGGGCGAGCGCCGGCGTCGATCCCTCGATCATGGGCATCGGCCCGGTTCCTGCTTCGAAGAAGGCGCTGGAGAAAGCCGGCTGGACGATCGCCGATCTCGACCTGATCGAGGCCAATGAGGCGTTCGCCGCGCAGGCGCTGGCGGTCGGCAAGGAGCTCGGCTGGGATCCGGCCAAGGTCAACGTCAACGGCGGCGCGATCGCCATCGGCCACCCGATCGGCGCCTCGGGCGCACGCGTCCTGACCACCCTGCTCTACGAAATGCAGAAGCGCGACGCCAAGAAGGGCCTCGCCACCTTGTGCATCGGCGGCGGCATGGGCATTGCATTGTGCGTCGAGCGCGATTGAGCATGCTGAGGCTGAAGGGCGTTCTTGCGCTGGCGCTGCTCGTCGTCGCGGCGCCCGCTCTGGCGCAGCCGCCTGACGAAGCCGAGGGCTATCCTCCCGAAATGCTATTGCCCGATGCGGAAGCCGCCGCGTTTTTCGAGGCCGCGCAGGCCGATCCCGACCTTGGCGGCCTCCTCGAGGACCTGCCGGCAGATGCCGCCGGAGCGATGGATGCGGTGATTCGCGAATTCATCGCGCCCGGCGAACAGGCGCCCGGCTGGCCGGACATCGGCGCCGATATCGGCGCAGTGGTCGCGGCCCGCGCGAGTGGCCCGGAGGGTATTGTGAGCGATGCCGTCCATCCGTTCGGCGTTCTACGCACCTATTTCGCCGATCGCCCCATCGATGCAATGGTTCCCGGGGGCTGGGTGATCGTGGGACGCCATGGCGAGCCCTTCGAGGGCGCCAACGTGGTCATCGAGATCGGCCACATCTCGCCGAAGCTCCTCATGGTCATGCGCGTGGACTATGCCCATCGTGGACGGATGCGCTGCCAACAACGGGCGCAAACGCAGATTTATGCAAACCCCCGGATCGCCGCCAGCCAGGCCGATACGGTATCCTATATGATGGCGCGTCGGCTGGCTGCTGATAGCGGCGCCATGAGTCTCTGCTTTGGCGCGGACGAGCGCGAACCGGGCCTTTATGTTACGCGCGTTTACGACCGTACGGGCCGCCGCATTCCCGGCATGGATAACGGGCAGCCGCCCTTCCGGATCGTACCGGCGGAGCCTTTCCCGGGCGGGCCGGTCATCCGCTGACGCATCGGCGGCGGCATGGGCATCGCCCTGTGCGTCGAGCGCGATTGAGCGTCGACCTGGCGGAACGGCGGCGCTAGCCGGCGGTTGTCGGCGCGAAGGGAACGGCGATGCCTGACGCCAACACGTTTCAAATGGCGACCCGGCTCGGCTTCGCGGCCCGGGGCCTGCTTTACGCGACGATCGGTTTTCTCGCCCTGTACAGCGGCCGGACCGAGAATCCGGGCGACACCCTCGCTTATCTCGCCAGCGGCACCGGGCGGCTGATCGTCGCGGCGATGGCGGTCGGCTTCTTCGGCTACGGCGTCTGGCGTCTGATCGAATCATGGGTCGATTCCGAAGGCCGGGGCGATGATGGCAAGGGCATCGCGATCCGCCTGGCCGGGGCGGTCTCCGGGCTGGTCCATTTCGGCCTGGGCGTGGCCGCGGCCCTGCTCGCGGCGGGCGAGAAGGGCGGCGGCGGCGATGCGTCGCAGACGGGCGCCGCGACCGCGCTCGACTGGCCCGGCGGCGGCGTCCTTCTTTACGCGATCGCCGCCGCCCTGATCGCGACCGGACTGTTCCAGCTCCGCAAGGGCTGGACACTGAGCTTCCTGCGCCACCTCGAGCCGCGCGCCGCCCGTCAGGGATGGGTCGCTTGGCTCGGCCGGCTCGGCCACCTCGCGCGCGGCCTGGTCTTCCTGTTGATCGGCTGGTTCCTCTTCGACGCGGCGCGGACGGACAGCGCCTCGGCCGCCGGCGGCATCGGCGAGGCGCTGAGCGCGCTCCCCGCCACGCCCCAAATGGCGGTCGCGGGCGGCCTGTTCCTGTTCGGCTTGTTCAGCCTTGTCGAAGCGCGTTACCGCCATCTCGCCAATCCGCATGCCTTCGGCGGCGCTTCATAGTGGGACAGCGCTGAGCCGGGCGCCCGCCGCGCTTGGACGCGAACGGGCGCCTGCCTTAAACTCGGCGGATGATCGCGCTCATCTGGCGATACGAAGTGCGGGAGGAGGCGCGGGCCGCCTTCGAGGCCGCTTATGGGCCGACCGGGGCCTGGGCGCAGCTGTTCGCGCGGGCGGACGGCTTTCGCGGCACCGAGTTGTTGCGAGCCGCCGACGGCTCCTATCTGACCCTCGACGTGTGGCGCGCGCGGGAGGATTTCGACGCTTTCCTCGAGGCGCACCGTGCCGAGTACGAGGCGCTCGATCGCTCGACCGAAAGCTGGACCAGCTGCGAGCACCGGCTCGGCGAATATGAGGTGATCGGCTGAGCCGCTAGCTCGAGCCGCGCTCGTGGATAATCGTCCGGGATTGCCACTCGTCGCCGTCATAATCGAAGCGGACGTGGTTGCCGCGGTTGAAGGCGGCGCCGTCCCAGGCGATCACCTGCAGCTCGATGTCGTTGTTGCGGTGGGCGTGGATCCAGTTGAAGCTTTGCAGCTCGGCGTTGCGCAGCCGGGTCGAGGTCGCCGTCCCCGCCTGGATGACCAGAGCGCCGCCGGCCCGCTCGACCATCTTGCGCGCCGCTTCGGCATAGGTGCGGTGGAAATGGCCGGCGAGCGCGACATGGACGCCGGCGCGGCAGACCGCGGTGATCGCGCGCTCGTGCCGGCCGACCGCCTCCGTCAGTTCCGTGCCCTCGCCGATCGGCATCGCGAAAAGCGGATGGTGGGTGACCAGGATGCGCGTCTTTTCGGGCGAGACGGCGGCGAAGCGCTGCTCGATCAGCGCCATCTGGGCGCGGTTGATGCGGCCGTCCTTGATGGTCAGCGAGCGGGCCGTGTTGATCCCCAACACGGCCACCTGCTCGTTTTCGAACCAGGGCGCCAGATCGTTGGAGATGTAACGCCGGTAGCGCTGCAACGGCGCGGTGAAGCGGGTGACGACGTCGTAGAGCGGCACATCGTGATTGCCGGGCACGGCGAGGATGGGATGGCCAGCGGCGCGCAACCGGTTGAGCCAGGCCGACGCCTCCCTGAACTGGGCGACGCGGGCGCGCTGGGTGAAATCGCCGCTGATCACGACCAGATCGGGCTGATGCTCTTCGAGCCAGGCTTCGGTCGCGGCGACGATGACGGGATCGTTGGCTCCGAAATGGATGTCGGAGAGATGGGCGATGCGGGCGGGCATGGCGGCTTGAACGATGCTGGTCGCGAGAGGTTCAGCGCCAGCCGCGCTTGAAGCGCGCGCCGAGGCCGGTGATCAGCTCATATTGGCTCAAGCCCGACTGCGCCGCCGCTGTCGGCAAATCGTAGTCGAGCTCGACCCAGTCGCCTTCCTTGAGCTCGGGCGTCGCGTCGACGCGGATCGCGGTCAGGTCCATCGAGACCCGGCCGACGACCGGGGCAATGCGGTCGCCGATCCTGGCCCGGCCGCTGTTCGAGAAGCCGCGCAGATAGCCGTCGGCATAGCCGATGTTGAGGATGGCGAGTTCGCAAGCCTCGTCGGCGGTGTAGGTGCCGCCATAGCCGACCCGATCGCCTTTCCCGATCCGGCGGCGCTGCACCACCTCCGCCTCGACCCGGGCGACCTGCCGGATATGTCCCTCAGCCTCGCGCCGCGGAATGCCGCCGTAAAGCGCCAGCCCGGGCCGGGTCAGGCCGAAGGCATAGTCTTTGCCAAGGCAGATGCCGGCGCTGTTGGCGAGGCTGAGCCGCTTCGCTTTCACCTTGGCGGCGATCTCGATGAAGGCGCGAAGCTGTGCCGCATTGGCCGGACTGTCCTCGTCCGCGCAGGCGAGGTGGCTCATCAAGGTCTCGATGCGAAGCCCATCGAGCAGCCCGCTCGCTGCCTGTTCCGGGGTCAGGCCGAGCCGGTTGATGCCGGTGTCGATCATCACGTCGCAGGGCCGGCCGGTCGGGCGCCAGCGTTCCACCTGGGCCGGGCTGTTCAGCACCGGCCGCGCCGCCGTCTTGCGCGCCGCGAAGATATCGCGGGCCTGGACGCCGTGGAGCACGCTGAGCTCCAGATCGGTGGGCCAGGGCATCAGCGCCTTGGCCTCGGCCCAGGTCGCGACGAAGAAATGCCGGCAGCCCGCCGCCTGGAGGCGTTTCACCGCCTCGCGCGCGCCGAGCCCGTAGCCGTCGGCCTTGACCGCCGCGCCGCACTCCGCGCCGCCGCTCTTGTGCGCGAGCCAGTGCCAATTGGCGACGAGCGCCTCGCCATCGAGGGTCAAACGCAGGGGAACATGGACCATCGCCGGGTGCTAGCGCGCTCGCCAATCCGAGTCACCCCGGCGGAAGCCGGGGCCCATGAACCCGGTGGCGAGAAAATGGCGGAGGACGGTGTTCATGGGTCCCGGGTCAAGCCCGGGATGACGAAGATGGGGCATCGTCCGGCAGCCAGAACCAGGTGACGATCAGCGCCATCGCGACCACCCCCCAAGTGTACCACAGGCCCGCATAGGGATCGCCCGTCTCGGCCACCACATAGGCGCTGATCAGCGGCAGGAAGCCGCCGAAATAGCCGGTGCCGATATGGTAGGGAATCGACATCGAGCTGTAGCGGATGTTGGGCGGAAACATCTCGGCGAGCAGAGCCGCGACCGAGCCGTAGGTAAGGCCGGAGAGCGCCATCAGCCCGAGGATAGCGGCGAGCATGGTCGCGATGCTGCCCGCATCCGGCACGAAGCTTTCGCCCGGGGGCGCGCCCGCGCCGTTCCCCGCCGCGTCGCCGATCACCCAGAACAGGGGGAAGAGCAGCAGCAACGTCAGCGCATAGCCGATCACGATCGGCTTCTTGCGCCCGACCCGGTCCGACCAGGCGCCGGTCAGGATGTAGAAAATCAGCCCGCCCATCGCGCCGGCGGCGGCGATCAGCTGGGCGACGGTCTGATCGACGCGCAGCGGATTTTGGAGGAAAGCGAGCACCGAGAACATCGCCGTGTACCAGATCACGGTCAGCCCCGCGGCAATCCCGAACAAGGCGACGAACAGCCGCTTGGGATTGCCGGGATAGGTGAAGCTCTCCTTGAACGGATTGCGGGCACAGCCGCCGCTTTCCTTCAGCTCCTTGAACACCGGGCTCTCGGAAAGGGTGAGCCGCATCCACAGCGACACCGCGAGCAAAAGGATCGAGAACAGGAAGGGCAGCCGCCAGCCCCAGGCGATCCAGTCGGCACCCGATACCATCGCCTTGAACGCCAGCACCACGGCGAGGCTGAGGATGAAGCCGCCGACCACGCTCGCCTGAATGAAGCTGGTGTAGAAGCCCGCCTTGCCCGCCGGCGAATGCTCGGCGACGTAGATCGCGGCGCCGCCATATTCGCCGCCCAGCGCGAGCCCCTGGGCGATCCGCAGCATGATGATCAGCAGCGGCGCGGCGACGCCGATCGTCGCATAGCTCGGGACCAGGCCGATCCCGGCGGTGGCGACCCCCATCAGGGTGATGGTGACGAGGAAGGTATATTTGCGGCCCAGCTTGTCGCCCAGATAGCCGAACAGGATCGCGCCCAGCGGCCGGAAGGCGAAGCCGATCGCGAAGGTTGCCCAGGCGAGCAGGGTGGCGAGCAGTTCGTCGCCCGGCGGGAAGAAGCTGCGCTGCAAGATGCCCGAGGCGGTCAGCGTCCCCCAGATGAAGAAATCATACCATTCGAAGACCGTGCCGACCGAAGAGGCGGCGATCACCTTGCGGGTCTTGGCCGCTTCGCTCTTGTCCGCCCCTGCCGCGCTCGACGCCATCCGCCCCTCCCCTTTGCGCGCGAGCCTAATCCCGGCGGGGGCGTCAGTCGAGCGCGGCGGCGGCGCGTTCCCAATCGCGGCCGTCGAAGGCGCGGACGGTGACGGTCAATGCGCCGGGATCGTCGAGGGCGTTGAGGTTCACGCTCCACGCTTCGGGGTGAGAGCGCGGCTGATAGAAGCTCTTCACCCCGCAGATGGAGCAGAAGAGATGGTTGGCGGCGCCGGTGCCGAAGCGGTAGGCGGTGAGCGCGTCCTGACCCGAGAGCAGCGTGAAATCGCCGTGCGGCACGATCAGGTGCCGGAAGCCGGTCGCCGCGCAGATCGAGCAATTGCAGTCGAGCACCTCCACCGCCTTGGGCACCTCGGCCTCGAAGCGCACCGCCTTGCAGTGACATCCGCCCGCGATCTTCATAAGCGCGCCTAATGCACCACTGCTTCGCGCCCGTCACCAGGCCCGACACCCGTCTGCTGATTCTCGGCAGCCTGCCGGGCGCCCTCTCGCTGGCCGAGCAGCGTTATTATGCCCATTCGCGGAACCTTTTCTGGCGGCTGACCGGCGCAGTGATCGATCGCGACCTGGTCTCGCTCTCCTACGAAGCGCGCCTGGAAGCGCTGCTCGATTCGGGGATCGGCCTGTGGGACACGGTTGCTTCGGCGACCCGCAAGGGCAGCCTCGACGCCGACATCAGGCTCAACGAGGCCAGCGACATCGCCGCACTGGCCGAGACCCTGCCCAGCCTGCGCGCGGTTGCCTTCAACGGCGCGACCTCGGCCCGGATCGGCCGGCGCCAGCTGGCGGGCTCGCCGCTCGCTCTGATCGATCTGCCGTCGAGCAGCCCCGCTTATGCCAGCCTCTCCTTCGAGAAGAAGCGGGACGCCTGGCTCGCCTTGCGGGCCTATTTGCCGGCGCAATAGCGCACTACCCGCGCACCCAATTCGGGGCAGGCGACGATCAGATCGGGGAGCAGGGTGTCCGGCCGATTGTAGCATAAGGGCGAGCCGTCCACGCGCGTCGCCTGCAACTCCCAGCCCAGGGCGACCGCGGCCGGGGCGCAATTGTCCCATTCGTGCTGACCGCCGGAATGGTAATAAAGGTCCGCCTCGCCTGCGACGACGGCCATCGCCTTCGCGCCGGCCGAGCCCATCGCCCGCACCTCAGCCCCCAGCATCGTCGCGATCCCCTCGGCCTCGGCGGGCGGGCGCGTGCGGCTGACCAGCATGATCGGGCGCTCGCGTTCCTCGCGCGCTACCGCCGAGGGCCGATCCGAGCGGAACAGCCTGCCTTTCGCCGGCACCGCCACGGCGCCCAGCGCCGGGGCCCCGTCAACGGCGAGCGCGACATGCACCGCCCAGTCTGCCCGCCCTTCAGAATATTCGCGGGTGCCGTCGAGCGGATCCACCACCCAGACCCGCGCGCGGCCGAGCCGCCGCCTGTCGTCGAAGCTCTCCTCCGACAACACCGCATCGTCCGGCCGCCATCTGGCGAGCTCGTCGAGGATGAAGGCGTTGGCGATCCTGTCGGCCGCCCGGCCGAGTGCGGCCCCCTCCAGCGCCGTGCCCTCGCGCTGCGCGAGCAGCAGGCGGCCCGCTTCCTCGGCCAGATAGGCGGCAAGATCCTCGTCGGTCATCCGCCGCTGATGCGCGAAAGCGATGCCGTCAATCAAGGTTAACGGCTTGTTTACCATGGTGCCGTAATTCCCCTCTTCATCGGGAACGGTTCCCGAAGGGGACAGGACATGATCATCATTCTCACGGCGCTGCTGGCGGGCTCGAAGGTCTTGCCGCTGGTCGATCGCGACTCGCTGGAGATGCAGGCGCGCGCCGAGGCGCTGCAGCCGCGCACCGCGCCCACCCGCGCCGCTTCGCCGCCCCGCCGCCCGGCCGCACGCCGCGCTTCGGGCGGGAGCCCGCTCGATCTCGCCCAGATCACCACCATCTGCCGCGCCGCCGGCGAGCAGAGCGATCCCGCCGCCTTCATCGGCCGGCTGAGCAGCGCCTATGCGCTGTCCACCGGCGACAGCGCCTCGCTCCGCTCGAGCTGCGCCGCCTATCTCGCCGGCCGCGCCGATGCGCGGCGCACCGGAGGCACCTACTAAGTCGGGCGCGATTTTTTTCGCTTTTCGAGGAAATTCGACTCTTTTCGGCTAGAAGCGGCGTTTCAACTGTGCTTTATCCCCGCATGAAGCGCGGGGGGCGCGGCATGAAATTGCTGTCGATTTTCGGGACCCGACCCGAAGCGGTTAAGTTGGCTCCTGTTCTGATCGCCCTAAAAAGCGAGTCGGAGATCATGTCGCAGGTCTGCGTAACCGGGCAGCATCGCGACCTGCTCGACCAGGTCCTCGCTTTCTTCGATATCGTGCCTGATTACGATCTTGCCCTGATGGAGCGCGATCAGAGCCTCAACGCTTTGGTGTCTCGCGCGGTTCTGCGTATCGACAAGGTCCTCGCCGAGGCCGCGCCCGACCGGGTGATCGTCCAGGGCGACACCAGCACCGCCTTCGCCGGCGCGCTCGCCGCCTTCCACCGCAAGGTCCCGATCGCGCATGTCGAGGCGGGGCTGCGCACCTATTGCGTCAACGCCCCCTTCCCGGAAGAAGCGAACCGCCGCGCGATCGCCCTGATGGCCGACATGCATTTCGCGCCGACCCTGGCGGCCCGTGCCCATCTCGTCGGCGAGCGGCTGCGCGGCGAGGTCTTCCTCACCGGCAATAGCGGGATCGACGCGCTCCATCTTGCTTTGCGCCGTCCCTGGGCCGGGCAAGGCCTGCCCGAAACCGCTCCGGGCAAGCGGCTGATCCTCGTCACCTGCCACCGCCGCGAGAGCTTCGGCGCCCCGTTTGAGGCGATCTGCGCGGCGCTGGAGCGGCTGGCGGCGCGGCCGGGGGTCGAGATTCTCTTTCCCCGTCACCCCAATCCTGCGCTCGACGGGGCCTGCCCGAACGGGGTGCGGATGCTCGCTCCGCTCGAGCTGCCCGTCTTCGTGCGCCTGCTGCAACGCGCCGATCTCGTGCTCACCGATTCGGGCGGGGTGCAGGAGGAAGCGGCGGCGCTCGGCAAGCCGGTGGTGGTGCTGCGAGCGGCGAGCGAGCGGCCCGAAAGCCTCGCCGAGGGCGCCATGCTCGCCGGCACCGATCCCGACCGGATCGTCGCCGCGGCCGAGGCGCTGCTCGACGGCCGCGCGCCGCCGGTCGAGCCCTCGCTGGCCTATGGCGACGGCGGCGCGGCGCGCCGGATCGTCGATGCCCTGTGCGGCCGCCCGGTCGAGGATTATGCCCCGCCGGGCCGGCCGGCGCGTGACCGGATGCGGCAATTCGGCTAGTCCCGCGCGATGGAGGGCGCGGACTTTCTGATCGTCGGCGGCGGCATTGCCGGCCTCTCCGCGGCGGCGGCGCTCGCCCGCCACGGCAAGGTGATCGTGCTCGAGGGCGAGAGCGCGCTCGGCTATCATAGCTCCGGGCGAAGCGTGTCGTTCAGCCATTACGGCATCGGCCATGCGCCGGTGCGCGCGCTCACCGCGCACAGCCGCGCCTTCTTCGAACGCCCGCCCGAAGGCTTTTGCGACACGCCGCTCAGCCGCACCTTCGCGACCCTCTATTTCGCCCGCCCCGACGACCTCACGGCGCTGGCCGTGCTGGAGGAGGCGATGGCCGCCTTCACCGACGCCGTCCGCGTGGTGGGGCCGGGCGAGATGGCGCGGCTCTGCCCCGTGCTGGAAGGCGCGGTGCGCGGTCTCCACGATCCCACCGGTCTCAAGCTCGACGCCGATGCTTTGCTGCAAAGCTATGCCCGCCTCGTTCGTGTGGCCGGCGGCGAAATCCGAACCGGAGCCTGCGTGGAGCGGATCGAGCGGATCGGCGACAAGTGGGTGGTCGATGGCGCCCTCGCCGCGCCGATCCTGGTCAACGCCGCCGGCGCCTGGGCGGATGCGGTGGCGGTGCGCGCGGGAGTCGCGCCGCTTGGCCTTCAGCCGAAGCGCCGGACGGTCATCGTCGTCGATCCGCCCGCCGGGGCCGAGATCGCCGCCTGGCCCTTCGTCCACAGCGCGGCCGGCGATTTCTACATGCTGCCCGAGGCCGGACAGCTGCTCGCCTCGCCGGTCGACGAGATCGACAGCGAGCCGTGCGACGCCCAGCCGGACGATTATGACGTCGCTCTCGCCGCCGACCGGCTCGAACATTATACGTCACTGAAGGTGTCGCGCATTGCCCACCGCTGGGCCGGGCTGCGCACCTTCACCGCCGATCGCACCCCAACCGCCGGCTTCGCGCCGGACGCTCCCGGCTTCTTCTGGCTGGTCGGCCAGGGCGGCTACGGCCTGCAGACCGCGCCGGCGATGGCCGCGATCGTCGAAGCGTTGATTACCGGCGGGGCCTGGCCCGTGCCTGGCGTGCATCCTGAGCAAATCCTGCCGGAAGGCTTGCTCTAGGCGCCCGAAACATGCTGACAGGGGCGCCATGACCGCCGCCGCAGCCGCCGCCGAAGATCAGGCCCCCGCCCAGCCCCCGCTGTCCCGGGTCCGCCTGGTCAAGCGGATCATCAAAATCGCCTTGCTGTTCTTCCTGCTCGCCATCGCCTGGCTGCTCGTCACCGCGCCGCTGTCGCGCTCGCTCGGGCCGGTGGCGGCGCCAAGCCTCACCATCCTCTCCGCCGAGGGCGAGCCGATCGCGCGGCGCGGGGCGATCATTGAAGAGCCGGTCGACGTGATGGCGCTGCCACCCCATGTCGGCCAGGCGTTCGTGGCGATCGAGGATCGGCGCTTCTTCCGCCATGTCGGCATCGATCCGTGGGGGATCGGGCGGGCGATGTGGCGCAACCTGCGTGCCGGCCGGGTCCGCGAAGGCGGCTCGACGATCAGCCAGCAGCTCGCCAAGACCAGTTTCCTCTCGCCCGCGCGAACGACCACCCGCAAGGCGCAGGAGGCGCTGATCGCGCTGTGGCTGGAGGCCTGGCTCACCAAGGAGGAGATCCTCAGCCGCTATCTGTCGAACGTCTATTTCGGCGACAATGTCTACGGCCTGCGCGCCGCCGCCCATCATTATTTCGACGTCGAGCCCGAGGAATTGACGCTGGCGCAGGCGACGATGCTGGCCGGCGTGGTCAACGCGCCGAGCCGGCTGGCGCCGACCGAACATCTCGAAGCCGCCCGCGCCCGCGCCCGCCTTGTGCTGCGCACGATGGTCGAGGCCGGCTATCTGACCGAGGCCGAGCGGGCCGCCGCTCGCCCCGCGCGGGTCCGCCGCGGCGACCGCGACGAGGTCCCCACCGGCACCTATTTCGCCGACTGGGTGCTCCCCCAGGCGAGCGAGCTCAGCGACGAAGGCTATGGCCAGCGCCTGATCCGCACGACGCTGGAAGGCGACATGCAGCGCGCCGCGGTGCGCACGATCCGCCGCGCGGGTCTCGGCCGTGCCCAGGTGGCCTTGGTCGCGATGCGCCTCGACGGGCGGGTCGTCGCCATGGTCGGCGGCAAGGATTATGCGCGCAGCCCGTTCAACCGCGCGGTCCAGGCCCGTCGCCAGCCGGGCTCGGCGTTCAAGCTGTTCGTCTATCTCGCCGCGTTTCGCGCCGGGCTGACTCCGGAGAGCCGGGTCGACGACGTCCCGATCAGCGTCGGCAGCTGGCGCCCGCGCAATTACAGCGATACCTATCGCGGGCCGATCACGGTGCGCGAGGCGGTCGCCCAGTCGAGCAACAGCGTCGCCGTGCAGCTTTCCGAGCGGGTGGGCCGCGACAATGTGATCCGCGCCGCCCGCGATCTCGGCGTGACCTCGCCGTTGCGCGCCGATCCCAGCCTGCCGCTGGGCGTCAACAACATGACCTTGCTCGAACTGACCCAGGCCTATGCCTCGGTCGCGGCGGGCCGCTATCCGGTCCGCGCCCACGGGCTTCCGCTTCCGGCTTCCGGCTGGTTCGGCGGCGGCGAGGATCATCCGACCTCGCGCGACCGCGCCTTCCCGATGCTTCGCGACGTCCTCTATCACGCCGCCAATCGCGGCACCGGCCGCGCCGCCGCTTTGCCGATTCCCACCTTCGGCAAGACCGGCACGACGTCCGACTATCGCGACGCCGTCTTCGTCGGCTTCGCCGGCGATCTCGTGGTCGGCGTGTGGATCGGCAATGACGACAATTCGCCGCTCCCCGGCACCGCCGGCGGGGGCCTGCCGGCGCGAATCTGGCGCTCGTTCATGGTCGAAGCGCTCGGCGACGCCGCCCGGGGCCCTGCCGCCGCGATCCCACTCTACCAGGCCGACGCCGCGCCCGAGGCCAATGCCTCAGGCAACGCCATCGAAACCGAGCCGACCCCCGGCGACACGCCCCCGGGCGCGCCGACTCCACCGGCGCCCGAGATCGTCCCGCCGCCGCCGACACTGCCCGAGGAGGAATTGGTGCCGGAGACCGAGGCCTAGGCCTAGGCGCTCTGGCCCGGGGTCTGGCCCTTGCTCTGCTGCTGCTGACGCGCGCGCCTGCGGTCCCACAGCTTCTTCGCGCCATAGGCGCCCAGCGCCGCGACACCGAGCGGAGTGAAGGCGCGGCGCAGCAGCCAGGGGGCGGCGGCACCGAGCAAGGCGCCCCTGGTCCCCGCATTGGGGCCCGCCAGACGTTGCCCGATTTTCGCGCCGATGAGTTTGCGGATCATATCGTTATCTCCTCTTTCGACACTCAACGCGTCAATCGAGAAACAGTTCGGCCGACGCCTCGCCGATCCGCAGCGCTCAGGAGATGCTCTGCCCCGTCTTCTCCCAGTCCGCCAGGAAAGCCTTGATGCCGTTGTCGGTGAGCGGGTGCTTGAAGAGCTGGCGGATCACCGAGGGCGGCGCGGTCATCACGTCCGCACCCACTTTGGCGGCGTCGTGAATGTGGATCGGGTTGCGCACGGATGCCACCAATATCTGCGTCGGAAAATCGTAATTGTCGTAGATCAGGCGGATGTCGGCGATCAGCTCCATGCCCGGATAGCCGACATCGTCATGCCGCCCGACGAAAGGCGAGACAAAGGTCGCCCCCGCCTTGGCGGCGAGCAGCGCCTGATTGGCCGAAAAGCACAGGGTGACGTTGACCATCGTCCCGTCGCCGGTCAGCGCCCGGCAGGTCTTCAGCCCGTCGAGGGTGAGCGGCACCTTGACCGCGATATTGTCGGCGATCCTGCGCAGGATCTCGGCCTCGCGCATCATCCCTTCATGGTCCAGAGCGACCACTTCGGCGGAGACCGGCCCCGCGACCAACCCGCAAATCTCGCGCACGACCTCGACGAAATCGCGCCCGGCCTTGTGGATCAGCGAAGGATTGGTGGTGACGCCATCGAGCAGGCCGGTCTCGGCAAGCTCCTTGATGTCGGCGGTGTCGGCGGTGTCTGCGAAGAATTTCATGGGCGGGGCCTAGCCCAGAGCCGCGCGAAACGGAAGCTCAGGCTTAGGGCTGGCGCGGGCGCTGCCTGGCCGAGATCGATTTGACGATCAGCCGCTGCTCCGCGCCCGGATCGATCGGCCAGTCGGTCTCATCGAGGGCCGCGTCGACCAGAGCCTGGATGCGCGGATCGTCGAATTCCTCCGGCGCATGGAGGCGGCGGTTGCGCACGCGGCTCCCGTCGCCCTTCAAGAGCCGGTGCGGGTCGGGCAGCGTCTTGCCCCAGAGGAAGCAGAGCGTCACCCATTTCGGCATCACCGCCAGCGACAGGATCGCCTCGCCGGCTTTCTCCGAGCGGCCGAAGCCGATCGCGAGCGCGTTGTAATTGTCGTAGACCAATATCTGTGCGCCGGGCACACGCTCCTTCATCTTCGCCAGCAAAGCGCGGGTGAGCGCCGCGACCTCGGGGGTGAATTTGTCGATGAAGGAATCGAGCTGGGCTTCGGCGTCCATGCCGTGCTTCTAACATATTCCGCTGTCGGTTGCCTTTTTGTTCGCGACGCTCGATCTAGGCGCCATGTCCCGCGCCCGTGTCATCGTGCTGAACGCCGCTCTGGGCCCGCTCGACTATCGCGTGCCGCATGGCATGACGGTCGAGCCGGGCTCGATCGTCGTCGCGCCGCTGGGGCCGCGCCAGCTGATCGGGGTCGCCTGGGAGCCCGAGCGGCTTCACACGGAGGAAGTCGGGGACAACCGGTTGAGGCCCCTGCTCCACGCCTATGACCTGCCGCCGCTGTCGGCGCCGCTGCGCCGGCTGATCGAATGGACCGCGGATTATTATCTGTCGCCGCTCGCCGCGGTGCTGCGCATGGCGTTGCCCTCGTCGGGAGCGCTCGACGGGGCGCGCGCGATCACCGAATATCGCGCCACCGGCCACGTTCCCGAGCGGCTGACCCCGCAGCGGACCCAGGCGCTGGAGCGAATCGGCGAGCGCATGGGGCTGATCCGCGAGCTGGCGACGATCGGCGGGGTTTCGGACGGGGTGATCCGCGGCCTCGTCAAGGCGGGCGCGATCGAGGCGGTCGAGGTGGCGATCGACGACCCCTATCCGCTCCCCGACCCCGCGTTCGACCTGCCCGCGCTCGAGCCGGCGCAGGAGGCGGCCGCGGCGGCACTGCGGCAGGCGGTCGATGCCGGCCAGTTCGCCCCCTGGCTGCTCGACGGAGTCACCGGATCGGGCAAGACCGAAGTCTATTTCGAGGCGATCGCCGAGGCGCTGCGGCGCGGGCGGCAGACCCTCGTCCTGCTCCCCGAAATCGCGCTGACCGAGCCGTTCCTGAAGCGCTTCGCCGCCCGCTTCGGCTGCGAGCCCGTCGCCTGGCATTCGGGGCTCAGGCAATCGCAGCGCCGCCGCGCCTGGCGGGCGATCGCCAGCGGCGAGGCCCTGGTCACGGTCGGCGCCCGCTCGTCCCTGTTCCTTCCCTATCCCAAACTCGGCCTGATCGTCGTCGACGAGGCGCATGAGGCGAGCTTCAAGCAGGAGGAGGGCGTGCAATATCACGCCCGCGACGTCGCCGTGATGCGCGCCAGCTTCGAGGAGATCCCGGTCGTCCTCGCCTCCGCCACGCCGGCGATCGAGAGCCGCCACATGGTCGAGATCGGCACCTATAGAGAGCTCAGGCTCCCCGACCGCTATGGCGGCGCGCGCCTGCCCGACATGGCCGCGATCGACATGCTGCGCGATCCGCCGCCGCGCGGGCGCTGGCTGGCGGGCGAGCTGGTCGCCGCGCTCGAGGACAATCTCGCGGCGGGCGAGCAGAGCCTGCTCTTCCTCAACCGCCGCGGCTATGCGCCGCTGACCTTGTGCCGCCATTGCGGCTACCGCTTCCAATGCCCCAATTGCACCGCCTGGATGGTCGAGCACCGCTTCACCCGCCGGCTCGCTTGCCACCATTGCGGCCATGTCACGCCCGCCCCCCACGCCTGCCCCGAGTGCAAGGAGGAGGACAGCCTTGTCGCCTGCGGCCCCGGCGTCGAGCGCATCGCCGACGAGGTCCACGCGCTTTTTCCCGAAGCGCGCACCGCGATCGTCACCTCCGACACGATCTGGTCCCCGTCCAAGGCGGCCGAGTTCGTCGCGCGCATGGAAGCCGGCGAGATCGACATCGTGATCGGCACCCAGCTCGTCACCAAAGGCTATCATTTCCCCAACCTCACCCTCGTCGGCGTGGTCGATGCGGATCTGGGGCTTTCGGGCGGCGATCTGCGCGCGGCCGAGCGCAGCTTCCAGCAGATCCGCCAGGTCTCGGGCCGCGCCGGGCGGGGCGACAAGCATGGCCGCGTCCTCGTCCAGACCCACGATCCGAGCGCGCCGGTGATGCACGCATTGATCGAGGGCGATGCGGAGGGCTTCTACGCCGCCGAGACCGAGGCGCGGCGCGGCGCCGCCATGCCCCCTTTCGGCCGCCTCGCCGCGATCGTGGTCAGCTCGGAGGACCAGGCCGAAGCGACCGAGACCGCCCGCGCGCTCGGCCGCGCCGCCCCGCGCCACGACAATATGGTCGTCCTCGGCCCCGCCCCCGCCCCGCTGGCGATGCTGCGCGGCCGCCATCGCCTGCGCCTCCTCGTCCACGCCAACCGCGCGGTGCCGGTGCAGGAGATCATCCGCGAATGGCTGAGCGGGGTGAGTTGGAAGAACAGCGTCCGGGTCAGCGTCGACGTCGATCCCTATTCGTTTCTGTAGACCCGCCCCGGTCGCGCCCATAAGCTGCCGGGGCAATGTCCGTGAAACGACTCCTCGTCCTCTTCCTCGCCCTGCTGGCGCTGGCCGCGCCGGCGCGGGCGGACGATATTTCGGTGGCCGGGCGCTCGGTGGTGCGGGTGGTGGTGATCGCGTTCGGGGAGGAGGGCGAAGTCGCCGGCTTCGGCCATGGTTCCGGCTTCGCGGTCGCGCCCAACCGGATCGTCACCAACGCCCATGTCGTCGCCCAGGCGCAGCAGGGCGCCAATGTGCGGATCGGCGTCGTCCCTTCCGAAGGCGCGCAGCCGCAGGAGGCGCGGATCATCGCGATCGACACCGCCCGCGATCTGGCCTTGCTCGAAGTGCGGCAGGGCGGGTTCAGCGCGATCCCTCTTTATGTCGGCCCGCTCGAGGACGGCGCGCCGATCGCGGCTTTGGGCTATCCCGGCAATGTCGATCTCGCCACCGTCCGCTCGCTCGACGATTATATCCGGCCGCTGCCGCCGACCCGCTCGGTCGGCATCTTCTCCAATCTGCGCCCGATCAACGGCATCACCACTCTGCTCCACACCGCCAGTATCGCCCGCGGCCATTCGGGCGGGCCGCTGCTCGATCAGTGCGGCCGCGTGCTCGGCGTCAACACGCTGATCACCCGCAATCAGGACGGCGATGCGCCCTTCGCCTTCGCCGTCGCCAATCGCGAGCTCACCGTCTTCCTGCGCCAGGCCGGCCAGCCCTTCCAGGCGATCGGCAGCGAATGCGTCTCCATGTCCGATCGGCTGCGCCAGGACAGCGAGCGGGCGCTTGCCGAGGCGCGGGCCCGGGCGGAAAAGAGCGCGGCCGACGCCGCCAAGGCCCGGGACGTGCGCGAACGCTCGCTGGCTCAGATCCAGGAGAGCCGCGAAAACCGGCTGGCGATGGCGATCCTGCTGCTCGCGCTGGCGCTGATCGCGGCCGGCGGCGCGGGCATCCTGCTGCTCAAGAACCGGCCGAAGCCCGCGATGATCCTGGGCGGGATGGCGGCATTGCTCCTTATCCTCGCCATCGTCTTCTTCCTGTCGCGGCCGAGCTATGCCGATGCCGCGGCGGCGGAGGCGGAGGCCGAGACCGGCAAGGCCGCGCCGACCAGTCGCTTCGCCGGCAGCAACCTTTGCCGGCTCGTCCCCGAGCGCAGCCGGGTCACCGTCTCGACTTCGAACCAGGTGCCGCTCGACTGGGCCGAGACCGGCTGCGTCAACGGCCGCACCCAATATGCGCAGGACGGCGACAGCTGGACCCGAATCCTCGCACCCGAAGGCGAGCAGGCGGTCGCCGTGCTCGAATTCACGCCCGCGACCGGCGACTATATCGTGACTCGCTATGCGCTCGACGCCGCGACGATGGGCCGGGTCCGGACGCTGCGCGGGCCGGGCGAGGCGGGCGCCTGCACCGCCGATGGCGCGGCCCGCGAACGGCTGGCCGACCGGCAGCGCGAGATCGCCCGGATCCTGCCTCGACTGCCCAACGAACGGCTTGTCTTTGCTTGCGAAAATCAAGGCGGAGGCGCTACGCAAGGGCGCTAGTGCGTCGGCGGGACTGGCCTGGACGGACACCATCGGCATTCCCATGGGGAAGGAGCGGGTTCGATGCTTCGAGTGATTCTGATCGCGCTGACGCTACTGTTTCCGGCCGCCGCCCAAGCGGAATGGCACGAGGCCCGATCCCGCAACTTCATCGTCTACAGCGAGGGGAGCGAACGAGACGCCCGCGAGTTCGCGGAGAAGCTCGAACGCTTTCACTTCGTACTGCGCACATTCTACCAAGTCACGGCACCGCCGGGCGTCGCACCGCTTCGCGTGTTTCTGCTTCAAAATCCGGATGACGTCGCGGGAATGGCCGGCGCACCGGGCAGCTCGATCGCCGGCTATTACGTCGCCGACGCGCGCGGCCTGATGCTGGTCGGGACGCGCTCGCGCATTTCACGCCGATCGCAGGACGTGCGGACGGCACGGTATGAAGCCGAGCTGGGTTCGGAGACGATCCTCCTCCACGAATATGCCCATCATTTCATGTTCCAATATTTTCCCGCCGCCTATCCGGCCTGGTACCGGGAGGGTTTCGCCGAGTTTTGGGGTGCGACCCGGTTGCTGCCCAATGACGTCGTCGATGTCGGCCTTCCCGCCAACCATCGCTTCGAAACCTTCCGGGCGCTCGGCTGGCTGCCGGTCGAGCGCTTGCTCAGCAGCTACAATTATCGCGAGCTGGGCGCGGAGAACGTCTTTCTGCTCTATGCCGAAGGCTGGCTGATCATGCGCTACGTCTTCGAACAGCCCGCGCGCCGCCGCCAGCTCGACAATTATCTGATGCTGATCAACCGGGGCGCCACTTACGCGGAGGCGGCGCGGCAGGCCTTTCCCGATCTCGAGCGGTTCAACACCGAGCTCTACGAATATGCCGGCACCGGCCGCTTCAATTTCATCCGGCTGCCGTTTCGCGCCATCGATATCGGGCCGATCGCGCTGCGAACGCCGGGGCCGGGCGAGCAGGCGCTGATGCGCTACGAGATCAGGCTCAGCCAGGGCATCCCGAACCGCGAAGCCGCCGCCTTCGCCCGCGAGGTACGCGAGATCGCCGCGCGCCATCCCGACGATCCGTTCGCGCTGCGCGTGGTGATGGAGGCGGAATGGCTGGCCGGCGATCGAGCGGCCACGCTCGCCGCCGCCGATCGCCTGCTCCGCGTCGCGCCGGACGATCCGCGCGCGCTCATCTTCAAGGGGCGCGTCCAGATTGCCGAGCTGGGCTCCGCGGGAACCGCCGGGACGGCCGACTGGACCGCGACCCGCGAGCTCTTCGCCCGCGCGCGCCGGCTGGCGCCGAACGATCCCATCGTTCTGGAGGCTTATTACGACAGCCATGCCGTGCAGGGCACGCTTCCCCCGGAAGAGGTGCAGAACGCGCTTTACGCCGCGATGGAGCTGGCCCCGAGCGACGGCGACCTGCGCTACAAGCTCGCCAGGGATTTCGAGATGCGCGAGATGATTGCGGAGGCGATCGCGATCATCCGTCCCGAGGCTCTCGCGACCGCCCACCGCGGCAACGAAACGGACCGCGAACGCCGCCAGCGCGAGGAGCGCGAGGACCGGAATCGCGATGCCGGCACCCAGCGGCGCGAGACCGCCCGCGAGATGCTGATCCGCCTCGAACGGCGACTCGGCCGGGCGAGCCAGGGCTAGGGTCCCCGAGCCAGGCGGTCCTGCGCGAAAAGTTGGCCGGTTACCACGCGGTTCGTCCAAGAGGCCTTGCGCGGTCGCGCACTCTTGGGTTCATAGCGCCGACTCGCCCCCGAATGATCCGGAAGTGGAGACCCGCATGCACCTCACCCTCGACCGCCGCCAGTTCCTGCTCGGCTCGGCCGCCGCGACCGGGGCGCTTGCGCTGTCCGGCTGCGCCGGCATGGCACCGGCTTCGGAAACCGCCGAGGCGCGCGCGCTTTACGACAGCATCTTCCAGGGCATGTTGCGCACCGCGCCGGAAATGGCGACGGGGCTGGGCCTCGACGTCGGCGAGCTTTCTTATCTTCGCGCTCGCCTCCACGATGCCGGCCCGGCGGGCAAGATGTCCGCCTATCAGCCCTTGCTCGATCATATGGAGCAATTGCGCCGGATCGACCGCGCGAGCCTCGCCGGGCGCGAGCGGCACTGGCTCGATACTGTGCTGTGGCTCGGCGAGCGGATGAGCGAGGCCTCTTCCTTCGCTTATGGCGGGATCGGCGGCTACAATTACCCGGTGCCCTATGTGCTCTCGCAGCTGACCGGTTCCTATCAGGAAGTGCCCGACTTCCTCGACAGCCAGCACAAGATCGAAAGCCGCGCCGATGCCGACGCCTATGTCGCGCGGCTCGAGGCGTTCGCGGTGAATATCGGCCTTGAGGTCGAGCATGCCCGCGCCGATGCCGGCCGCGGCGTCGTCCCGCCCGCCTACATTCTCGACAAGGCGCTGACCCAGACCCGCACCCTGCGCGGCGACGGCGGCGCCCGCTCGGGCCTCGTCCGCTCGCTCGTCCGCCGCACGGCCGAGCGCGGCATCGAGGGCGATTGGGAGCGGCAGGCGACGGCGATCGTCGACGGCCGCATCGCCGCCGCGCTCGACCGGCAGATTGCCCTGCTCACCGATCTGCGCCGGGGCGCCGGCACCAGCCCGGCCGCCGGAAGCCTGCCCGACGGCGAGCGCTTCTATAATTTGTGCCTGCGCTATCACACCTCGACCAACCTGACGCCCGACGAGGCCCATGAGATCGGGCTCAGGCAGATCGCCGAGCTTTCCGCCGAGGTTGATCCGCTGCTCCGCGCCGAGGGCCTGACCCGCGGCACCGCGGGCGCGCGGATCACCCAGCTGCGCGAGCAGCCGCGCTTCTTATACCCCAATACGGACGCCGGCCGCGCCGAGCTGCTCGGCGATCTCAACCGGCAGATGGCGGCGGTGAAGGCGCGGATGGGCGATTATTTCAACACCATCCCGCGCTCGCCGATGGAGGTGAAGCGGGTGCCCGTCGCGATCGAGCTCGGCGCGCCGCGCGGCTATGCGCAGGGGCCGAGTCTCGATGGCTCGCGCCCCGGCGCCTACTACATCAACCTCGTCGACACCCGGATCTGGCCGAAATGGGCGCTGCCGACGCTGACCTATCACGAAAGCATCCCCGGCCATTTGTGGCAGGGCTCGACGGTGATCGAGAATGAGGCCATCCCCCTGCTCCATCGCAACATCGGCATCCCGGCCTATGGCGAGGGCTGGGGTCTCTATTCGGAGCAGCTCGCCGACGAGATCGGCATGTATGCCGATTTCCCGGCCGGGCGGATCGGCATGATCCAGAGCTTCATGTACCGCGCCGCCCGCGTCGTCATGGACACCGGCATGCACGCCAAGGGCTGGAGCCGCGAGCAATCGATCCGCTATTTCACCGAGATCGTCGGGCTGGACCCGCTTTCGGCGACCAGCGAGGTCGAGCGCTACGTGGTCTGGCCCGGCCAGGCCTGTTCCTACAAGATCGGCCATAACGAGATCGTGAGGCTGCGCGAGGCGGCCAGGGCGCGGCTCGGCGACCGCTTCGACATCAAATCGTTCCACGATGCGGTGCTGCAGGGCGGCGACATGCCGCTCGAAGTGCTCGCCAACGTGGTCGCGGAGTGGACGCAGAGCCGGATCGGCTAAACCGGGCGACCCGCGCCTGGCCAAAGCGTGGCCGCTCGTCACGATTGTTTCCGCGGCCTGTCATCGGGCCGTATCGAGCCTGTCATCCACCGCGACCTCGCGGCCGTCGCGAGGGTGACGCAACCGCCTCGATCGGGGTCAAACGGCGGAAAGAGTGGACAAATCGAGCAAGGTCCCCTTTCCTCGGGAACCGGAATCGGGCACAAAGGTTTCGCCTTTGACGTATTTCCGCTTCTGGGAGAGTTACTATGATTTCCAAAACATTCGCCGCGCTTGCCGCGGTCGCGCTCGTGGCGGGCAGCAGCGCCGCCGCCGCGCAGACCGCTCAGCCGCTCAGCATCGCCAACGCTCCGGCCGTCGACCGTGCCGGTGCCGATCTCACCGATTCCGGTGAGCTGGGCAGCCGCGGCTATGGCATCTACATCATCGGCGCGATCGCGCTGGCGCTCATCATTTATGGCGCCATCGAGCTGCTCGGCGACGACGAGCCCAACAGCCCCTGATCGGATTCGGGTCCACATTCCGAACTCTGGCCGCTCCGGAACAACGGGTTCCGGGGCGGCTTTCTTTTGCGCAGGCGGTCGCATCATTTGATGTTGCATGATTATGCAGTATTATGCATAGCAGATGCATGATCGACGTCGCCATTCTCGGCGCTTCCGGCTTTGTCGGGGCGGAACTGTTGCGGCTTTGCGCCGGCCACCCGCAATTGCGGGCGACGCGCCTGTTCGGCGAATCGCAGGCCGGGCGCGGGCTCGGCGCTGTGCATCCGCAGCTCGCGGCGGCTTATCCTGAGGCGGTGCTGGAGGCGGTGCCCGCGATAGGCTTGAGCGATCTTGGTGAGTGTGCGCTCGTCTTCGCGGCGCTGCCGCATGGCGAATCGCAGAAGCTGGCGCCGGAGTTGCTGGCCTCGGGGGTTCGGCTGGTCGATCTCGGCGCGGATTTCCGGCTTGGCGAGGCGGCGGCCTACGAACGCTGGTATGGCGAGCCGCACGCCGCGCCGGAGCTGCTCGATCGCTTCGTCTACGGGATCCCGGAGTTCGAGCGGGCCGCCATCGCCTCGGCCCAGGCGGTCGCGGCGGCGGGCTGCTACCCGACCGCGACCATCCTGGCACTCAAGCCGCTGCTCGGCCTGATCGACCCGGACACGATCAACGTCAGCGCCGCCTCGGGCGTCAGCGGCGCCGGCAAGGGGCTGAAGGACGCCACCCATTTCAACACCGTGGACGAGAATTTCACCGCCTACGGTCTGCTCAACCATCGCCACACGGCGGAGATGGAGATGATGCTGGGCGGCACGATCCTGTTCACACCACATCTGGCGCCGATGAACCGCGGCATCCTCGCCACCTGCACGGCGATGGCGAAGGGGCCGTGCGATCCGCTCGAGGTCTTGCGGCAAGCCTATGCCGGCGAGCCGTTCGTCCGGGTCTCGGAAGATCCGCCCTCGACGAAATGGACGCTCGGCGCCAACAGTGTCCATCTCACCGCCCGCTATGACGAACGCACCGGCCGAATCCTCGCCATCGCCGCGCTCGACAATCTCGTGAAGGGAGCCGCCGGCCAGATGATCCAGTGCGCCAATCTGATGCTCGGCCTCGAGGAGTGCGCGGGCCTGTCCACGGTCGGGGTGTGGCCATGAGCGTGACCGCCGCGCCCGGCTTCGTCGCCGCCGGCTGCCATGCCGGGATCAAGCATCGCCGCCACGATATGGCGCTGATCGCGACCGCGGATCTGAAGCCCGCGACCGCGGTGGCGGTGTTCACCCAGAACAAGTTCGTCGCGCCGCCGGTGGTTCTCGACAGAGAGCGGCTGGCCGAAAATGGCGGGACGGCGAGCGCGATCATCGTCAATTCGGGCAATGCCAATGCCGGGACGGGGGCGCAGGGCCTCGCCGATGCCGACGCGATGACCGCGGCGGCAGCGGACGCGTTAGGCATTGATAAGCAACAAATTCTGGTCTGCTCGACCGGGATCATCGGGACCCTTTTGCCGATGGATCTGATCCTGAAAGCGACGCCGAAGCTGGCGGGCAAGCGTTCGAAGGACGGCGCCCAGGACGCGGCCCGCGGCATCCTGACCACCGATACGGTGCCCAAGACGGCTGTGGTGAAGGGCGCGAACTTCACGCTCGGCGGCATGGCCAAGGGCTGTGGGATGATCGCGCCCAATATGGCGACGATGCTCGCCTTCCTGACCACCGATGCGCAGCTGCCGCGCGATAAATTGCAGCAAATTCTGAAGGATGCCGCGGACGCGACGTTCAATACGCTCAACGTCGACGGCGCGACCTCCACCAACGACACGGCGATCCTGCTCGCCAACGGCCAGGCCGGCCCCACCGACGAGGGCGAGTTCGCCGAGGCCGTGCACCGGCTTTGCGAGGATCTGACCTGGCAGATGGCGAAGGACGCCGAAGGGATGACCAAGATGGTGACCCTGCAGGTCACCGGCGCGGCGAGCGATAAGGAGGCGCGCGCCGCGGCCAAGGCGATTGCCGAGAATAACCTCGTCAAATGCTCCTGGTACGGCTCGGATCCCTATTGGGGGCGGCTATTGTCCGCCGCAGGGTCCGCCGGCGTCGCATTCGATACCGTGCACACCCTCGTAAAATATGGGGGACACACCGTCGCGAAAGGGGGGACACACGTGCCCCACGACGCGGACCTCGTCCGAAACCACATGGCACAGCAGCGCATCGAGATCGAAGTTCGCATCGGCACCGGCCCCGGAACGGCCCGCACGATCGGCATCGATCTTGGCCCCGGCTACATCAAAGAGAATTCGAAAACATCATGAGCAGCAATTTCCCTTACTCCGTCATGCCAGCGAAGGCTGGCATCCAAGCGGCTTGGCCGCGTCGCGCGGAGTCCGCTTGGACCCCAGCCTTCGCTGGGGTGACGGGGGAGTGGGCACGATGACCCCGACCGAGACCGCATGCATACTTATTCAGGCCCTGCCCTATATCCAGCGCTTCCACGGCAAGACCGTGGTGGTGAAATTGGGCGGGGCGGCGATCGACGCCGATCTCGACAGGGCGCTGGCGCAGGACGTGCTGCTGTTGAGGAGCGTCGGCGTGCGCTGCGTGCTCGTCCATGGCGGCGGGCCGCAGGTCGACGAGATGATGCGCGCGATCGGCAAGGAGCCCGAATTCAGGGACGGGCTGCGGGTGACCGACGAGGAGACGCTCAGGATCGTGCGGATGGTGCTGGTCGGCGAGGTCAGCCGCAATCTGGTCGCGACGATCAACCGGGAGTCGCCGGCCGATCCGGTCGCGGTCGCGGTCGCCGGCGAGGATGGCGGCCTGCTCGTCACGACGCCGCGCGATCCCGCGCTCGGCTTCGTCGGCGACGTCGCCTACGTCCGCGCCGAGCGATTGCACGGCCTGCTCGATCAGGGCCTCGCCCCGGTCGTCTCGACCGTCGGCGCCGATCCCTCGGGCCAGCCCTACAATATCAATGCCGACGAGGCGGCGATGGCGATCGCGGTGGCGATGCAGGCGGAAAAGATCGTCTATCTCACCGCCGCGCCCGGCCTGCTCGAGGACCCGGCCGACGAAAGCTCGCTGGTGCCGCGGCTGAGCTCCAAGGAATTGCGCAAGCGGATCGCGCATGAATCGGTCAGCGCCGGCATGATCCCCAAGCTCAAGGCCTGCGCCGACGCGGTCGACGGCGGCGTCGGCTCGGCGCACATCATCGACGGCCGCGTCCCCCACGCCTTGCTGATCGAAATTCTCACCGACGAGGGCATCGGCACGATGGTGAAGAGAGGGATAGCGCAATGATTAAATGGGGACAGTATATATTTATCCGCCCCCTCGGGATGGATCCTGGCAGGGCCTCGGCCTGGATAAATATATACTGTCCCCATTTAAGGGCGCGGGCATGAGCGATCTGCTCACCATCGCTGAACTGGGCGCGGACGGGGTGCGCGAGATGCTGGCCCTGGCCGAGCGGACCGATCTGGGCCTGCCGCTGACCGGCAAGGGCGTCGCCCTGGTCTTTCAAAAGCCCTCGGCGAGGACCCGCAATTCGATGGAGATGGCCTGCGTCCAATTGGGCGCGCATCCGGTCTATATCCAGAAGGAAGAGGTCGGCTTGGGCAGCCGCGAATGCGCCGAGGACGTCGCCCGCACGCTCGCTTGCTATCATGCGATCATCGCCGCCCGGGTGATGGAGCATCGCGATCTGGTCGCGATGGCGGGCGCGGTCGAGACGCCCGTGGTCAATCTGCTCTCGAACAGCGATCATCCGCTGCAGGCGCTCGCCGATCTGCTCACCGTCAGGCAATTGCTCGGCCGGATCGAGGGTGCGCGGATCGCTTATGTCGGCGACGCGGACAACAATGTCGCCCGCTCGCTCGCCCAGGCCTGCGCGCTGACCGGCGCCAGCCTGACGCTGACCAGCCCGGAGGGCTATCGGCTGGCGGAGATGCCCGACGGCGTGCGCCAGGTCGCCGACCCGGCCGAAGCGGTCGAGGGCGCGCGGATCGTTTATACCGACGTCTGGGTATCGATGGGGCAGGATGGCGAGAGCGAGGCGCGGCGGGAGGCGCTTCAGGCCTATCGGGTGGACGAGGCGCTGATGGCGAAGGCGGACGACGCCTGGTTCCTGCATTGCCTCCCCGCGCGGCGCGGCGAGGAGGTGACCGACGGGGTGATGGACAGCGCGAAGAGCGCGGTCTGGAAGCAGGCGGAGAACCGCATGCACAGCGCGCGCGGGGCCTTGGCGTGGCTGGCGGGAGTGCGGTGATGGAGCGAGGCGCTCATATCCTCCCCGAGATTTCTCGGGGAGGGGGACCGCACGAAGTGCGGTGGAGGGGTTCTTCCGCCGCAAGAGGCCCCTCCACCATGCTTCGCATGGTCCCCCTCCCCTCGAAATCGAGGGGAGGATAAGCCGTGAACGACACCCGTTCCCAGCGGCTGCATGCGCTCGGTGCCCTGCTTCGTGGCGAGGCTTTGGCGAGCCAGGAGGAGGTCACCGAGCGGCTCAAGAGGCTCGGCTTCGCGGTGACGCAGGCGACCGTGTCGCGCGATCTGGAACAGATCGGCGCGGTGAAGGTGAAGCGCGGCGGGCTGTTGTCCTACGCTTTGCCCGAGCAGATCGGCGCCGCCGACTGGAGCACCGGGCGGCTCGAGCGGCTGCTGCGCGAGTTCGTCGTCTCGATCGAATGGGCGGGACCGCTGCTCGTCCTCAAGACGCCGCCGGGCTCGGCCCATATGGTCGCCTCGGCGATCGATCATGCCCAATTGCCCGAAATCGCCGGCACCGTTTCCGGCGACGACACCATGTTCGTCGCGCTTCGCGACGGCGCCAATGCCGATGCCGTCCTCAAGCGCTTCGAGCGGATGATGGGCCGGGAGGAAGTGCGTTATGCGTGAACCACAATTCGAGTCATCCCGGCGAAGGCCGGGACCCATGAACACCGCGCGCCGCGACGAGGGCCGTGCGGCCAGACCGAGGCGCTTCGGTGCATGGGTCCCGGCTTTCGCCGGGATGACTCCGCGTGGCGTGCCGGCGCCGGGCTTGAACGACGAGGTGTACGCATGACCGACAACCCCAAGAAGGTGGTGCTCGCTTATTCGGGCGGGCTCGACACCTCAATCATCCTCAAATGGCTGCAGACCGAATATCAAGCGGAGGTGGTCACTTTCACCGCCGATCTCGGCCAGGGCGAGGAGGTCGAGCCGGCGCGGGCCAAGGCCGAGCTGCTCGGGATCCGGCCCGAGAACATCTTCATCGACGATCTGCGCGAGGAGTTCGTCCGCGACTACGTCTTCCCCATGTTCCGCGCGAACACCGTCTATGAGGGGCAATATCTGCTCGGCACCGCGATCGCCCGGCCGCTGATCGCCAAGCGCCAGATCGAGATCGCGCGGGCGGTGGGCGCCGACGCGGTCTGCCATGGCGCGACCGGCAAGGGCAACGATCAGGTCCGCTTCGAGCTCGCTTATTATGCGCTGGAGCCCGACATCCGCGTCATCGCCCCGTGGCGCGAATGGGACTATGCGAGCCGCGAGCAATTGATCGACTTCGCCGAAAAGCACCAGATCCCGATCTCGCGGGACAAGCGCGGCGAGAGCCCCTTTTCGATCGACGCCAACCTTCTCCATTCCTCGTCCGAGGGGAAGGTGCTCGAGGATCCGTCGCTCGAGGCGCCCGAATATGTCCACCAGCGCACCATCTCGCCCGAGGACGCGCCCGACAAGGCGACGGTGATCGAGATCGACTTCGAGCAAGGCGATCCGGTCGCGATCGACGGGGAGCGGCTGTCGCCCGCGGCCTTGCTCACGCGCCTGAACGAACTCGGCCACGACAACGGCATCGGCCGGCTCGATCTGGTCGAGAACCGCTTCGTGGGCATGAAGTCGCGCGGCGTCTACGAGACGCCGGGCGGCGCGATCCTGCTCGCCGCCCATCGCGGGATCGAGAGCATCACGCTCGACGGCGGCGCCATGCATCTGAAGGACGAGATCATGCCGCGCTACGCCAAGCTGATCTATAACGGCTTCTGGTTCAGCCCCGAGCGCGAGATGCTGCAGGCGCTGATCGATACCAGCCAGGCGCATGTTTCGGGGCGGGTGCGGGTCAAGCTCTACAAGGGCAATGTCTCGGTGATCGGCCGGGAAAGCCCGCTCGCGCTTTACGATCAGGATCTGGTGACCTTCGAGGAGGGCTCGTCCAGCTACGACCAGCGCGATGCGGCGGGGTTCATCCGGCTCAATGCGCTGCGGCTGCGGATCGCGGCGACGCGGGACCGGCGGGTTTCCCAAAGGAGTCATCCCGGCGAAAGCCGGGACCTATGAACACTGCCATCATAGGTTGAGGCTCCGCTTCTGCGTGCATCTTGATAACGCTTCGGTTCATGGGTCCCGGCTTTCGCCGGGATGACTCTTGGGCGATGGACTCGGCGGGTCTCCTCAGGAGTCATCCCGGCGAACGCCGGGACCTATGAACACTGCTTCGCTAGGTTAAGGCTCCGCTTCTGCG
>Ga0190275_10000095_pt1 | contig 106653 bp, 89 predicted proteins | sample Popmic550T_FD_133745 | JGI IMG/M metagenome (GOLD analysis project Ga0190275, IMG submission 133745) | Populus adjacent soil microbial communities from riparian zone of Yellowstone River, Montana, USA - 550 T | ecosystem: Environmental > Terrestrial > Soil > Riparian zone > Trees stand... | reverse complement strand
TGTTCGACGAGGTCGAGAAAGCGCATTCGGACGTCTTCAACATCCTCCTCCAGGTGCTCGACGACGGCCGGCTCACCGACGGCCAGGGCCGCACCGTCGATTTCACCAACACGATCATCATCCTGACCTCCAACCTCGGCAGCCATTTCCTGACCGGCCTCGCCGACGGCCAGAAGGTCGAGGATGTCGAGCCGCAGGTGATGGAGGCGGTCCGCGGCCATTTCCGCCCCGAGCTCCTCAACCGGCTCGACGAGATCATCCTCTTCCACCGGCTGGCGGCCGAGCATATGGGCCCGATCGTCGACATCCAGGTCGCCCACGTCCAGGCGCTGCTGAAGGACCGCAAGATCGCGCTCGACCTGAGCGACGGCGCCCGCGCGTGGCTCGGCCGGGTCGGCTACGACCCGGTCTACGGCGCGCGCCCCCTGAAGCGCGCCGTCCAGAAATATCTCCAGGACCCGCTCGCCGACGCGATCCTCAGGGGCGACATCATGGACGGACAGGCGGTCAGGGTCGACGAAGGCGACGGCGCGCTCAAGCTCAGCTGAGCGGCATCGCCACGTCGAAGGCCACCGTGAGCCGCTCGCCCGCCACGAAGGGGCGGGTGCCGTGCCACATAGTCGAGGGAAAGAGGACGAGCAGGCCGGGCCTGGGCTCGATCAGCCGGGTCGGCGGCAGCGCAATCCCGATTTCCTCGGGCGCTTCGCCTAGCGCGAGCCAGCCGGCCTCACCGGGCCCGCGCTCCGCCTCGTCCGGAAGCGCGACATAGAAAGCCGAGCTCAGCCAGCCGCCCGAATGGCGGTGGACGACGTGGCTGCCGCCCCCGGCACGCCGCACCGACCAGGAGCCGGCGAAACGGATCGGCCGGTCGCGGGGCGGGCCGAGCGTGGGATGGACCGGATCGCGCGGCGGCAGCTGGTCGATATGGCCCCGGACTGCCCGCGCGAGTGCCGCCCGCAAAGCCCTGATTTCGGGCTCGGTGCGGGCGAACAGCGCGCCCTCGGTCTGGCTGCCGCCGCGCACCGACTGGTCGAGCGGCGCCCCCCGCGCCAGATGCAAAGCGCGCAGCCGCGCAGCCAGCGCGTCGAGCGGCCCCACGGCCTCGCCGAGATCATAAATCCCGACCAGCCGCTCGTCGCCTTCGAGCCACGCCCAGCGCGAATCCCCGAGCAGCCGCCAGGCGACCCCCAGATAGGACACGAACAGCGCGCCGGCCGATGTGCCCGACCAATGTTCGGCTAGCGCCGCCGCCTCGCCGATCCGGCCCGCGCGGAACAGATGGGCGAGATGGAAGAGCGCGACCGACGGATCGCCGATCGGCTGCATCGCCGCATAGAGCGGGGCGGCCGCCTCGATCTCGCCCATGCGGTCGAGCGCGGCCGCTTCATAGGCGTCGAACATCAAATGGGCGCCGCCAGCGTCCCGCCCACACCGCGCCGCCGCGCGCAGCTCTTCGTGCAGCCCGGCCCGGCTCAGCGCCGCCAGCAGCGCTCCCCAGAGATCGAGATGATAAGGCGTCTGCTCGAGCGCTCGCTCCAGCTCCCGCGTGAAGCCGGCGCGGTCGCCAGACTGCCAGCGCAGATTGGCGAGCCGCGCCTGGCCCTGCGTCCAGCCCGGCCGCTCGGCGAGCTCGCCCTCGAGCGTGGCCAGCGCGGCCGCCCTGCCCCGCTCGGCGAGGATTGCCGAGACCCGCCCGAAGCGCAGGCCGTCATCCGCCGGCGCGAGCGCCAGCGCCCGGTCGAACAAGGCGGTCGCCGGCCGCCCCGCCTCCTGATGCATGCAGGCCCGCCCCGACGCGATGCCGGGATCGTCCGGCGCCAGCGCGGCGGCGCGGTCGAAGGCATCGGCCGCCGGCGCCAGCGCGTCGAGCGCCCGGTAAAGCTGGCCTAAAAGCTCCCAGAGCCGCGCCTCGCCAGGCTGGCGCCGCACCGCCTCGGCAAGCAGCGGAAGCGCCGCCTCCTCCTCGGCGGCCCTCAGCGCCGCGCGCCCATGCGCGAGCACCGCCTCGGCATCGCCCGGGGCGGGCGCGGCGCTCACGCCGGCGCAGCTTTCATGTCGTAACCGAGGCGCTCGGCCCAGGGCGCAAGGGTCGGCAGGATCGGCGCCATTTGCGCGGCGTAGCGCTCCCAGCGCCCGGCCGCGCGCTTGTAGATGGGCTCCGAGACCTGCGAATAGCTGGCGGTGCGGACATGGCCGCGGCTCGCCGCCGCCGCCTGGTTGTCGAGCACCGCTTCGTCCCAGGGAAGGCCGAGAAAATCGAGCAGTGGCCGCATCTCGCCGCCGAGATCCTCGACCATGCGCTCGTAGCGGACACGGTGGACGCGGAGCGGCAGCAGGGTTTCGGCGCGCGTCCAGGCGTCGAACACCGCATCGTAGGTCAAAGCCGCCTCGCGCAAATCGGTGAAGCTGCGCATCGCCTGGTTGAGGTTGAAGTTGGCCATGAAGCAGCTGAGCACTGCATCGCATGGATGGCGTTCGACGAAGACGATCCTGGCATCGGGGAAGAGGCGGTGAACGATCGGCATCCGCGCCATGTGCAGCGGATGCTTGTCGACGATCGTCTGGCCCGGCGCGGGCGGCGACAGCGTCTCGAGCGCCTCGAAATAGCGCGCGCGATAGGCCTCGATCTCGGCCGCGCTCCACCGGCCGGGGTCGGTGTCGCCGGTGACCGACGCCTCGACTTCGCGCAGCACCGGCAGTTCCTCGAGCACGTGCAGGTTCGGCATGTTCATCAGCAAGGTGTCGAGCAGGGTCGTGCCCGAGCGCGGGAAGCCGACGATGAAGATCGGCGCGGGCGGCCCCGCCGCGGGGGCGGCCCCAGTCGTTCCCGGTGTCCAGGCCGCCACCCGCTCGGGCGTGACCCGGGCGGCATCCGCGGCCACGGTCTCGCGATAGCTCGGCCCGGCCGGCGCCGGCTTGCCCGCGAGCGATGCCCGGTTCATCTCGGCGAAGGCGGCGAAGGCGCGGCCGGGGTCGCCAAGGCGGTCGTGCAGCTCCGCGATCAGCTGGCTGCGCCGCACCGGATGGATGCTCTCGGGCGTCGCCTCGGCGAGCGGCAGGGCCTCGGCGAAGCGGCCCTGCCTGCGCAGCGACCAGGCCTGGATGAAGCCGAACTCCGGGCCGGCCAGGCCGCGCGCCCTACCATCCTCCACCAGGGCCGCGAGTTCGTCGGTACGGTTCAGATTCTCGAGCAACAGGCCGAGCTCCAGATGCGCGGAAAGCGCGCGCGGATCGAGCCGGATCGCCTCCCGATAGGCGCGCTCGGCCGCTTCGAAATCGCGCAATGCGCTTTCGGCGAGGCCGAGCTCGGTCAGCACCCTGACGTCGTCCGGGCTGACCCGCGCCGCTTCGCGCATCACCGCGCGGCGCTCCTCCTCCCGCTCGGCCGCCGCCAGCACTTCGGAAAGGTTGAAGACCATCTCGACCATGTCCGGCCTGAGCGTGATCGCCCGCAGGAAGGCATCGACCGCGCCGTCCAGATCGCCCATCGCGGCGCGGACGTTGCCGAGATTGTTCCAGCTCTCGAAATCCTCCGGGAAGGCGGCGATCACCGCCTGATAGGCGACGGACGCCTCCGCGAGCCGGCCGCTCTCCTGGTGGACATAGGCCGCCAGCCGCGCCAGCCGGGGATCGCCCTCATGGCCGGCGCAGACGGCGGAGGCCTCGTCGAGGGCGCCGCTCGCGACCAACGCCGTGGCAAGGTTGACGCGCATCGCGAGGTCTGCCGGCTCGAGCGCCAAGGCGCGCCGGAAATGCGGCACCGCGGCGGCGGGATCGCCCGATTGCGCGGCGAGCAGGCCGGCAAAAGCGAGCAGGTCCGGCGAGTCGGGCTCGTTCGCCAACGCCGCCTCGACCGCCGCGCGGGCGCCGGGCCGGTCGCCGCGGCGCAGCCGGTCGAGCGCGGGGACAAGGCTTTCGGGGGGCTGCTGGGTCATCGGGGCTCTATTGCTCGGGTTTAGCGACGTCGAAGGCGATCGTCAGCCGCTCGCCGGACGCGAACGGCCGGGTACCGTGCCACATCGAGGAAGGGAAGAGGACCAGCCGGCCGCGCCTCGGCTCGATCAGCCGGATCGGCGGCAGATCGAGGCCGAGCTCGCTCGCTTCGCCGATCGAGAGCCAGCCGGCCTGATCTTTGCCGCCCATCGCCGCCTCGGGCAAGGCGACGTAGAAGGCCGAGCTGATCCAGCCGGCGGGGTGGACGTGATTGACGTGGAAGCCCTCGCCGGTCAGCCGCACCGACCAGGAGCCGGCGAAGCGGATCGGAGCGCGCTGGGCGATCTGGGTCGGGTGGCCGGGCGCGGGCGGGGGCAGCTGCGCGACGTGGCGCTCGACCGTCTCGACGATGAGCGCGCGCAGGTCCTGGATCTCGGGCTCGATCCGGCTGAACAGGGGCCCGTCGGTCTGGGTGCCGCCGCGCAGCGACTGTTCGAGCGGCTGGTGCAGCGCCAGATGGAGGCCGCGCAGCCGCTCGGCGAGCGCGTCCAGGGAGGGCAGGCGATCGCCGATATCGTAAATGCCGATCAGGCGCTCGTCTCCCTCGAGCCATTGCCAGCGGCGATCGCCGGTCAGCCGCCAGGCGGCCGAGAGGTAGGGCGTGGTGAGATTGGCGGGATCGCGGTCCCGCCACGTTTCGGCGAAGGCGGCCGCCTCGGCGGGACGGCCGGCGCGCAGCAAGTGGCGCAGGTAGCGCGCGGCCATGGTGACATGCTCGATCGGCCCCAGCGCCGCGAACGCCCGGTCCGCTTTCTCGGTCTCGCCCAGCTCGGCGAGGCAGACGGCTTCGAGCGCGTCGAAGACCGGGCTTTGACCGGCGGCGGCGCGGGCGCGCGCCACGACAGCCAGCGCCCGGTCGTGGAAGCCCGCATGCATGAGCGTATCGGCAAGCTCGCGCCAGACCGGGATCGCCGCGGGCGCCTCGGCGAGCGCCCGCTCGAAGCTCGACGTGAAGGTCTCGCGCTCGCCAAGCAGCCAGCGCAGCCGCGCGACGGAGGCATGGCCCTCTATCCAGCCCGGATTGGCATCCAGCTTCGCCTCGAGACCGGCGATCGCCTCCTCGATCCCGCCATCCGCGAACTTGGCGGCGACCCAGCCGAGCATGACCGCGGCGTCGGCCGGCGCCAGCGCAAGCGCCCGCTCGAACAAGGCGACCGCCGGCAGGCCGGCCTCCATTGTCGCGCGCGCCAGGCTGTGGGCGATGAGCGGCTCGTCCGGCGCCAGCGCCGCCGCCCGCCCCAGCGCCGCGACCGCGTCCGCCAGCATTTCGAGCCGGCGCTGGACGAGGCCGAGCACCTGCCACATGCGCGCATCCGCAGGGCTGGCCTCGGCGCCGGCGCGGGCCAGCGGCAGCGCTTCCGCCTCCAGGCCCTCGCGATTGGCGAAGACGACCGCGCGGAAGACCTGGTCGGCGTGCCTGGGATCGGTGGTCCGGAGCAGGCGGCGGACGCCGGCGGAGTCGCTCACAGCCCCTCCGTCGCGTCCGTCGGGTCGGTCGCCGCCATGACCGCGGCCACCGCCTCGCGCTCGGCCGCCGAAAGATCGGGATGCCAGGTGTCGACGATCAGGATGACGCGCAGGGCGTCGGTCGGGTTCAGCGCCTCATGCTCGATCGTATCGTCGAAAATCCACGCCTTGCCGGGCTCCCACAAACGGGTTTCGTCGCCGACCCGGAACCAGCAGCCCTCGGGCACGATCAGCGGCAGATGACAGACCAGCCTTGTGTTGGCGACGCCGGTATGGGGCGGGATATGCGCGCCCGGCGCGAGCAGCGAGAACATCGCATTGGGTCCGCGCCGGGGAATGGCCGGCTGGCCGAGATCGGGGAGCAAGGCCATTACCGCGGGGCAGTGGCGCGCATTGGCCTCGATCGTGACCCCGTTCTGGACCAGGTGGATCGCGGTCCAGGCCTTGTTGCGGTTGAGCGCCGCCCATTGCCGCAAGGGCACATCGTCCGGATATTGAATATAGGGGACGAGCTCGGCCCGCTCCGCCGCCATCACCCGCTGGAAATCCTCCGCGATCGCCGCCGTCGCCGCTTCGAGCGCCTCCAGCCAGGGGAAAGACGCGCGGTCGTGAAACTCCCGCTCGCGGAGGCCCGGATAATGGAAATGGGTCGGCTCGGAATGATAGGGCCTCGTCTTGCGCAGGATGTTGGTGCGGAAGCGCGCGACCCTGGCCGCTTCGCTCTCGGACAAGGGGGCGCCGGCCGCCGCCCCGGCAAGGCGCGCGGCGGCGGCGGCGATGTGCGAGTCGTGGACCTTGCGGGCATGCGCGACCATCGCATCGAGATGGGGCGGGATCGGCGCCGGCATCTGCGCGAGGGCATGGCCGTAGGTCTCGCCGGCCTCGTCCCGCCGGCCGGTCTTTTCGAGCAGGCTGGCCTTGAGCAGCAGCGGCATGAAGCCCAGCGGATCGACCGCGAGCGCGCCGCTGACGGCGGCGAGCGCCGCCGTCAGATCGCCCTGCGCGCGGCACATGGCGGCAAGCTTCAGCCAGGTCTCGCCGCGGCCCGGATCGGCGATGGTGGCCTGTTCGAGCAAGGCGCGCGCGCGCGCCGCGTCCCCGCGCCCGGCCGCCCGGTCCGCTTCGGCCTCGAGCGCGCCGGCCCCCTCGTGCTGATCGGCGTCCTGACCCACGAGGCTTCTCTAGAGCGGTTGCCGACCTAATTGAATCCCTGTTTGCTCATTCCAGGACGAACGTAGCCGTGCCCCGATGGGATGAGCAGGTCGCCATGTCCCCCGGACGTGGCTGCGGACTGCCGGGGGCAGTCCGCACCTGCTCATTTCGCCACGCTCAATGCCCAGTCGGCATGAGCGGAAGAATCTCCACCGCTCATCCTGGGTAGCGCGCCGGACTGGATCCGGGGTTGTCGAAATGACCAGGTGTGGACTGCCGGCAATCTACAGCCATGTCCGGGGACTGGCGACCTGGTCATCGTATCGAAGGACCCGCAAAAGAAAACGGCGGGCCGCGAGGCCCGCCGTCAGTCTTGGATCGTTCCGCCGTCTTAGAAGTCGAGCGTCACGCCGGCGAAGATGTACCGGCCCATGGCGTCGTAGACGTTCGGGAAGGTGTTGCCCGAGCAGACCACCGCCGCGCAGGCGTTGATCACCGTGCTGGCGCCGTTGGCACCGACGATCGGGGGCTCCCGGTCGAAGACGTTGTTCACGCCCAGGCGGAAATTGTAGTGATCGCCGATGCGGGCGGTGAACGTCAGATCGATGTAGCTCTGCGACGGCAGATGCTCGTTGAACGGCGAGAAAGCCTGCGTGAGCGTCGCCTGGCTGCTCGAATTCTCGACGTCCACGCCGGAGAAGTAGCGCCACTGCATGGAGAGGCCGAGGCCGCTCGGATGCGAGTAGCTGACGCGGAACTTGTGGCGCCATTCCGGATTGGGGATGCCGCAGATCGGGCCGTAGAGGCCGGCGCAATCATAAGGCTCCGACACGCCGTTGTCGGTGATCAGCTCGTCCAGCCAGGTGCCGATCAGGCTGAAGCTGAGGCCGCCCATGCCGCCGAGCTCCATCGAGTAGCTGACGCCAAGGTCGATGCCGCGCGTGCTGAACTCGCCGACGTTGATGTTGAGGTCGCGCACGAAGCCCTGGCCGGTCCGCCACAGCGAGCCGAACTGGTCGCGCTGGACGAGGCCGCAGAAGGTCGGGTCCAACGTCGCGGCGCAGGTCGCGAGAATGACGTCCTGGCCGACCGGCTGGATCGGCGAGTCGATCTTGATGTTGAACCAGTCGATCGTGATCGCCAGCCGCGGGATGAAGCTCGGCTGGAGAACGACGCCGAGCGTATAGGTGTCGGCGATCTCCGGCTCGAGATTCGGGTTGCCGCCGATCAGGCCGTTATACTGGCCCGCCGGGTTGCCCGCGATCGTCCCGTATTGCGCCGCGGAGACGCCCATCGCCTGGCAGGCGGCGAGCGAAGCGGCCGGCGCGGCGCCCGAGCAGGGATCGCCATTGCCGTTCAGGGCGACGCGCTGGGGCGCGAACAGCTCTTGGATGTTCGGGGCGCGGACCGCGCGGTTGTAGGCGGCCCGGAACCGGATATCGCGGACGATCGAGAGATCGAGACCGATCTTGTAGGTGTCGGTGCTCACGCTGCGCGAGCCGATTCCGTAATCCGAGTAGCGATAGCCGGCTTCAAGCGAGAAATTGTAGATGAAGCTGTCTTCGATGATCGGAATGCGGACCTCGGCATAGGCCTCGCGGACGTCGAAGCTGCCCGAGACGGGCAAAGTCGGCGCGCCCTGGCCGGCAAGGTCGCTCGACGGCAGCGTCTGGAAAGCGACGTCGGTCTGCAGTTCGAGATTTTCCTTGCGATATTCGACGCCGACCGCGACGCCGATGCCATTCTCGGCCCAGGGGAATTTCATCCCCCAGCTGGAGAGATCGCCGGTCAGCGAGGCGCTCGCCACGGTCTGCTGGACGCTGCCGCGCTGGAAGCCCGGGGTCTGCAGATAGTTGAGCGACGCCGCGGAGACCTGGCCCGTGGCGAAGATGTCCCAGGGCACGCAGCTCGGATCGGAGCCGTCGAGGACCGAGCGGCAAATCGGGTCGACGCCAGGAGTCCGCGGATCGTCGATGATGTCGATCGCGCGGCCCAGACGGGTCACCGAGAAGTCGTTCTGGTAGGTCAGCGCGTAGTTGGTCTGCGCGAACTGGTAGTACATGTCGTACGACCAGGTTTCGCTCAGATCGCCGCGCATGCCGGCGACGACGCGATAGTTGGTGTGCTGGAGGTCGCTCCGGCGGCCGCCGCCTTCCACGTTGCGGCGCAGGATCTGCGCGAAGCCGCGGGTGTAGGGCAGGCCCGTCGTCGGATCGATGAACACCGCCGGCGGCGTGAAGGGCGGATCGTTGTCGACGCTGCCCGCGCTGTCGATCAGCAGGTTCTCGGCATCGCAGAGGAGACCCCGCTGCTGAGCCGAGAGCAGCGGATTGCCAACACCCGGCGAGACGGCCATCGGGGCCGCGGGCGAGCCGCAGTTGATCGAGAAGGTGTTGCCGAAGTCGCCCGACGGGGCGATCTGGGCGACCGTGCGGTCGTCCATGAACATCACCTCGAGATAGGGCTTCAGCGCCGGGCTGATCTCGTAATTCGCGAACGCGCCGAACGTGTAGCGCTCGTCGGGCCGCTGGAAGTAGTTGGTCGGCGCGAAATTGTACGGCGTGAAGCCCGGGATCAGAGTCCGGTTCGGGCCGATCTGGAAGAAGGTCGACGTGCCGTTATTGTTGAGGATGATCGTGCCGTTCCTCGACGTGGCCGAGCCGCCGCAGATGATGTTGGCGTTGCCGGCGTTCGCCTGGCTGGCGCAGGCGCTGTAATCGCGCCGGCCCTGGGTGACTGCGTTCAGCTTGCGATAGCCGGCATAGGCCGTGACGTGGCCGCGGCCGTCCGCGAACGAGGCGCCGATCGCGAGGCTGAGATCGTAGGTGCCGCCGTCGGCGACGCTGCCCGTCGGATAGCCGAAGCCGCGCGCGTCGAGCGCCGCCTGGATGCCCGTGTCGGACCGGTTGTTGTGCTGGTAGAAGCTGTACTGGGCATCCAGGCGAATGCCTTCGAGCTCGGTGTCCATGATGAAGTTGACGACGCCGGAAACGGCGTCCGAGCCGTAGACCGACGAGGCGCCGCCGGTCAGCACGTCGATGCGGTTGACGATCGAGGACGGGATCACGTTGATGTCGGGCGTCGGCAGCGAGGGGTCGCCCGGGACGAGCCGGCGGCCGTTGATCAGGACGAGGGTCCGGTTCGAGCCGAGGCCGCGCAGATCGACGGTCGCGGTGCCGCTGGCGCCGTTGGCGAGGTTACCGCCCTGGCCGGCGAAGCTCTGCGGCAGCGAGTTGATCAGATCCTCGGTCCTGGTCACGCCCTGCAGCCGGATGTCGGCGCTGTTGTTGACCGTGACCGGGCTGACCGCGGTGAGGTTCCTGGGGATGCGCGTGCCCGTGACGGTGACGTCCTGCTCGTCCTCTTCGGGCGTCTGAGCGGCGGCCGGAGCCTGGTCGTCTTGCGCGAAAGCGGGCGTGGCAACGCTGGCTGCACCACAGATGATCGTCGTGGCGAGCAAGCTGCGCAGATACGGATTCTTCCTCATGTCGGTCCCCTTAACTCGGCAAAGCCGCGATTCTTGCGCCGGGACAGGTCCAGCGAAGCAGCCCCTTCTTTACGAGATGAAATCAAAGCGACGCAATTCCCCTGCCCTTTGAATTCGGGCATTTCTTCGGCCCGTGACAAAATTGCCACATGGCGCGGCGTGGCTCCGGAGGCTTGCGCAAAGCCGCTCGGCCCGCAATATCGCCGGATCGCATCGGGCAAGGGACCAGCATATGACTCGCAGCCACTATCTGCTCGCCGCCTTGCTTGCGGCCGCGCCGGCCGCGGCGGCGCAGCGCCCGGCGGCGGCGCCGCCCCCTCGGCCCGAGGCGTTCGAGGCGCTGGTCCGCTGCCGGTCGATCGCCGAGCCCCAGGCGCGCCTGCAATGTTTCGACGCCGCCGCCGCCGCGCTGCAGACGGCGCAGGAGCGGCGCGAGGTGGTGGTGATCGATCGCCAGCAGGTCCGCGAGGGGCGGCGGCGGCTGTTCGGCCTCGCTTTGCCGCGCATTCCGATTTTCGGGGGCGGCGACAGCGGTGGCGACGACGATCCGGATGAGGTGCGCACCGTCGAAGGCGTCGTCGCCTCGGCGTCGCAGGACAGCCTCGGCCACTGGATGGTGGTGCTGCAGGACGATGCGGTCTGGGTGCAGACCGACAACAACACGCTGGCGCTGCGCCCGCGCCCCGGCCACCGGGTGGTGGTCAACCGCGGCGTGATGGGCGGCTTCATGATGCGGGTCAACAACCAGCCCGGCATCCGCGTCCGGCGGACGCGCTAGGGGCGTCCCCCGGCAATGGCCTGGGGGTCGAGCCGGGCGCCGTTCCACATGACCGTCCAGTGGAGGTGCGGGCCGGTGGCGCGGCCGGTGGCGCCGACGCGGCCGATTTCCTGGCCCTGGCGGACCCGGTCGCCGGCCCGCACCGACGCGCGCGACAGATGCAGGAAGGCGCTGCTCAGCCCCATGCCATGGTCGAGGATGACGAGATTGCCCTCGAGGCTGAAGCCCGGCGGCGGCGCCAGCACGACGACGCCGTCGGCCGGCGCGGCGACGATCGCCCCCGAGCCGGCGGCGATGTCGGTGCCGCTATGATAAGCCGCCGGCACGCCGCCCCGGTAGATGCGCTGCGCCCCGAAGGCGCCGCTCAGGCGCCCTCGCGCCGGCCAGGTGAAATTCTGCGACCAGCCCATGCTGTCCGAACCCTGGCGGCGCGCCGCCCCGATCCGCGCCAGCTCGGCCTCGCGGATGCGCGCATATTCGGGGCTCGGCCCGCCGGTCCCGCGCGCCATGTTGATATGCTGGATCCGCCAGGTCCGGCGCGCGACAGCGATCGGCTGGCGGATGACGCGACCGTCGGCGAGGCGCGCGGTCAAGCTCGCGGTGGGGCCGGCGTCGCGATCGAAGCCCAGGATGAAGCGGCCGTCACGCGCGAGCGGCACCTCACGGCCGTCCAGCGCCAGCGCCACCGTCCCCGCCGGGGCGACGCCGCGCACCAGCCCTGCCTGGACGCTGGCGCCGGTCAGGCGGATAGCGGGCGCCGGCTGCTGGGCGGCGGCGCCGAGCAACAGCAGCGACGCGGCCATGGCCACGAACCTCCTCATCCCACCACCCTCACCGCGGCCCGCTCCGCTTCGGTGAGCAGCGGGTTCCAGATGTCGAAAATGAGAATCGCCCGCGGCTCCTCGCTGTCGTTCCAGGCTTCATGCTCGATCGTGTCGTCGAACGCCCAGGCCCTGCCGGCTTCGGGAACCCGCGTCTCCGCGCCGACCCGAAATCCGCAATCCCTCGGCACGACGAGGGGGAGGTGGACGGTGGCGCGCACATTGCTCGAGCCGGTATGCGGCGGGATTCGCGTGCGCGGCTCGAGGATCGAAAACAAAGCCGTGGGTCCCTTGCCCGGCAGATCCAGCAGCGGCAGGGATTCGAGCGCGGCGGCGGTGGCGGGGCAGCGGGCGCAATTCTCGTCCCGTCTGGTCCCGTCCTCCCAGAAGAACCAGGCGCTCCAGCGCGGCGAGTGATTGAGCTCCGCCCATTGATTGACCGGCTGGGTCGCATCGAACGCGATATAGGGGCGAAAATCGCGATCGCCCTGCTCCAGCAGGGAAAGCAGCTCGCGCCTGATCTCGGCCGTCTTCGCCTCGATCGCGGCGAACCACGGAAAATGGTCCCGCGGAAAGAATTCGAGGGCAGGCAGATAGGGGAAATGGCCGCCGACCGGCTGTTGCACATAGACCTTCCGCCGGCCGCTCCGCTGCTCCACATAAGCGTCGGCCCTGTGGAAATCCGCCCCGGGATGGGCCGCGCGGACTTCGGCGATCGGCCGCTCGAAAGCGGAGGCACGGGCATCGTCGTCGGCCTGGATCAGTTCGAGCCCACGCGCCAGGGCCTCACGCGCCGACGGCGGCAGGCTGTCCGCATTGGGCCCGACCGCGACGATCGCGCGGAACATCGCCAGCGAATCCGCCAGCCGCCTTTGCCTCGCCAGGACGTCCGCCTTCATCAATATTGCGGGGACATAATAAGGGTCGAGGGCCAGCGCGCGATCGAGGCTCTCCATGCCGCGTTCGAGGTCGCCGGCGAGGTCGAACGCCTGGAAGAGGTTGAACCAGATCGGCGCCGAACCGGGCTCGGCGGCCGCCGCGCGCTCCAGATAGTGGACCGAGCGTTCGGAATCCTTGAGATTGAGCGCGATCATCGCCAGCGTGTTGAGCGCGGTGACGTGCCGCGGCTGCTTGTCGATCAGCGTTTCGAGGAGCTGCGAGGCGGCCTCGTGCCGGCCCTGGTGCCACGCCTCCGACGCCCGGGCGAACACCTCTCTCTCATCGAGGATCATGCCTTGCCTTCGGCCTCGAGCGAGGCCTGTGCGCTCGCATAGGCTTCCTGGCGCGCGACGCTCCAATATTTGAGCTCGGCGAGCGGGATCGGCTGGCGGGTCACCGCGCAGAGCACATGGTCGCCATGGCCGAGCACGCGGAAGGTGCCGGGGAGGTAGTGGAGCCGGGCCAGCCGGCCCCTGCTGGTCATCAGCATGGAGTATCGATCCTACAGAATTTGGCCTACAGAAACTTGGGCTGATTGCCCTTGTCCTTAACATGGGACGTCCGCTTTGGCCGCTCAACCGTCTCGCCCGTAGAGGCTTCGACCTCGCCGTCCTGGAAGATCAGGCGCAGCCGCTTTGCCTCGCGGGCCGCCGCCGCCGACATGATCGTGCGCCGATCGCGATTCTCCACCCGGGCATAGCCACGCTCGAGCGGCTTGTTGGGGTGAGCGAGCAGCGCGACCCGCCACAAGGAATCGAGCTTCTCCTTGGCACGCCGGTGCGCGGATTCGAGCAGCGCCGGGCGCAGCGCCCCTCCGGCCCTGCCCAGTTCGCCCCGCGCCCGATCGAGCCGCCCGCGCAACGCCCGGGGCAGGCGCTCGGCGAGATCGTCCAGCTTCTGCTGTTGCGGCGCGAGCAATGCCTCGCGCTCGGGCCAGTGGCGGAGCAGGGCCTGCAGCTGCTCGGACCCGCGCTCGGAGGCGCGGCGCGCGCAGCGCTCGGCGCGGCCGCCGAGCTCGCGCACCTGGGCCAGCAAATCGGCGCGCACCGGCACCGCGAGCTCGGCGGCCGCGGTCGGCGTCGGCGCGCGCATGTCGGCTGCGAAATCGGTGAGCGTGGTGTCGGTCTCGTGGCCGACCGCCGAGATGGTCGGGATGGCCGAGCCGGCGACCGCGCGGACCACGACTTCCTCGTTGAACGCCCACAAATCCTCGATCGAGCCGCCGCCGCGCGCGACGATCAGCAGGTCGGGCGGCGCCGGCAGCGCGTTGAAGCCGACGATCGCGGCGGCGATCTTCTCGGCGGCGCCCTCGCCCTGGACCGGCACCGGCCAAAGCACGACATGGGTCGGGAAGCGGTCCTCCAGCCTATGGATGATGTCGCGGATCACCGCCCCCGTCGGCGAAGTGACGACGCCGATCGTGCGGGGAGCGAAGGGCAAGGGCCGTTTTCGTCCCTCGTCGAACAGCCCCTCCGCGGCAAGCGCCAGGCGCCTCTTGTCGAGCAGCGCCATCAGCGCGCCCTGCCCGGCCAGCTCCAGCCGCTCGACCACGATCTGGTAGCGCGAGCGGGCCGGATAGGTGGTGAGCTTGCCGGTTGCGATCACCTCGATCCCGTCCTCGGGCTGGAAGCGGACCGAGGCCGCCTGGCCGCGCCAGATCACCGCGTCGATGCAGGCGCCGTCGTCCTTGAGGGTGAAATAGCAATGGCCCGAGCCAACCCGCTTGAACCCCGATATTTCGCCGCGCACCCGGACGTGGCCGAAGCCGTCCTCGACGCTGCGCTTCAAGGCCGCCGACAGCTCGGAGACCGACAACGCCGGCGCATTGTCGCCGGGCGTCTCGGTTGCCAGGAGGCCGGTGTCGGTAATAGGGGCGTCGCTCATGAATGTCTTGCTCATCGGGTCGGGCGGGCGCGAGCATGCGCTCGCCTGGAAGCTCGCGCAATCGCCCGCATTGGGCAAGCTCTATGCCGCGCCCGGCAATCCGGGCATCGCGGATCATGCGGAGCTGGTCGCGCTCGACCCGGCCGATCACCGCTTAATGGTCGATTTCTGCCGCCGCCGCACGATCGGCCTGGTCGTAATCGGGCCCGAGGCGCCTCTGGTCGACGGGCTCGCCGACAATCTGCGCGCGATGAACGTCCTGGTCTTCGGCCCGAACCGGATCCCTGCCCAGCTCGAAGGATCGAAGGGCTTCACCAAGGACCTTTGCGCCAGGCACGATATCCCGACCGCGCGCTACGCCCGCGCGTCGGACCGGCTGGCGGCCGAGGCGGCTTTGGGCGATTTCGGCCTGCCGGTGGTGATCAAGGCCGACGGGCTCGCCTCCGGCAAGGGCGTCATCATAGCCGAGAGCGAGGCCGATGCCCTCGCCGCCCTCGACGCCATGTTCGACGGCGATTTCGGCAGCGCCGGCGAGGCGTTGGTCGTCGAGGAATATATGACCGGCGAGGAGGTCAGTTTCTTCGCTCTGGTCGACGGGGAGACCATCCTCCCCTTCGGCTCGGCGCAGGACCATAAACGCGTCGGCGAGGGCGATACCGGCCCCAATACCGGCGGCATGGGCGCCTACAGCCCGGCCTCGATCTTCACCCCCGAGCTCGAGGCGCGGGCGATGGAGGAAATCCTGCGCCCGACCGTGCGCGCTTTGGCCGAGGCTGGCACTCCATTTTCGGGAATCCTCTATGCCGGGCTGATGCTCACGCCCGAGGGGCCCAAACTGGTCGAATATAATGTCCGCTTCGGCGATCCCGAATGCCAGGCGCTGATGCTGCGCCTCGACAGCGACCTGCTCGCGCTCATGCTCGCCACCGCCCGGGGCGCGCTCGCCGACGCGCCGCCGCCCGTGTTCTCGGACGATGCCGCCCTGGTCGTCGTGATGGCGGCCAAAGGCTATCCAGGGAGGCCCGAAAAAGGCGGCGCGATCTTTGGTCTCGACATCGCCGGCGCCGAGATCTTCCAGGCCGGCACCGCGCTCGAAAAGGGCAAGCTCGTCGCCAGTGGCGGCCGCGTGCTCGGCGTCGCGGCGCGGGGGCCGACGGTCGCCGAGGCGCAGCGGGCCGCCTATCGGGCGGTCGGCGCGATCGACTTTCCCGGCGGCTTTTGCCGGCGCGACATCGGCTGGCGGGAGATTGCGCGCCAGGGGTGACGCGCGCTATGACCCGTAGCATGTCCCGCTGGATCAAGCTCCCGATCGGGCTCGCCGCAGCGCTGCTCGCGGGCTGGCTGAGCTTCGGCCCGCTCGGGCGGGGAGAGGCCTTCGCCGCCAGGATCGAGGCCGACATCCGGAGGATGCTCACCACCATCGAGACGCCGGGCCCGATCGGGGTGCAGGTCGAGCGCGCCCCGCTCGCCCGCGTCGTCACCCTGACCGGCAGGCTCGGCCAGTATGAGCGCGAGCAGCTCCTGATCCGCGGAGAGACAGGGCTCAACGGCCTGGTCGCCTCGCGCCCGGGGGTGGGCGGCGTGCGCTGGGCGAACGAGCCGGCCGGCCGCGTCGTCCCGATGCTCGCCGAATTGCTCGCCATGGCCGCGCTCGCCTGGGCGGTCGGCCTCGGCCTGGGCTGGCTGCTCTCCCGCCGCAAGCGGCGCGAGGGCTATTTGTGAGGCCGCCATGCTGACTCTCGCCTGGGACAATGCCGTCACCCTGGCCGCCGCGCTGCTGATCGGCCTGGTGACGGCCCGCTGGGCGTTCCCCAGGCGCGCGCCGGCTGCAGACAAGACCGAGGATGAGGCCCAACCATGAATTTCGACACGACCACCATCATCCTGATCGTCGTGGTCCTGATCGGGATCGCGATCATGGTCCTGGGCATTCGCGCGCAACGCAACGCGCCGAAGGTCGAACGGCGGACCGACGAGAGCGGCGACCCCTATGTCGCGAGCCGGGAGCGGCCCTATATGGCGCCGCCGCCGCGCGCCCCTTCGCAGGGCGCCGGCGTCGCCGACGAGGTGGCCACGGCCGCGACCGACGTCGCCGGCGAAGTGCTCGGCGTCGACGTCCATCGCGGCCCGGCCGGCCCGGCCGACGATTTGAGGCAGCTGAAGGGCGTCGGGCCCAAATTCGTGGCGCGCCTCAATGAGCTCGGCATCACCCGCTTCGACCAGCTCGCGGGCCTCAACGCAAACGAGGTCGCTCATCTCGACGAGCGCATGGGCCCCTTCCAGGGCCGCCTCTCCAAGGACCGGGTGATCGAGCAGGCCGACCTGCTCGCCCGCCGCGACATCGAGACGTTCGAGGAAAGGTTCGGCAAGCTGGGCGGCTGAGCAGCGTCAAAGCCGGTGATTATTCCACGTCGGTGATTATTCCACGTCGGTGATTATTCCACGTCGGTGATTATTCCACGTCATCCTGACGAAAGTCAGGACCCATGAACACGGAGCCGCCAGCTTCGCCCATTCCGTGTTCATGGGTCCCGAATCAAGTTCGGGATGACGCGGAATAGCGATCATGTCGGCTTTACGCCGGCGCCGGCTACGCCCGCCGCCCCCGCTTGATTTCGCTGGCCAGCATCTTGTCGATCTTGCGGCCGTCCATGTCGGATATCTCGAATTGCCAGCCGCGATAGGTGAAGCGCTCGCCGACCTCGGGCAGATGCTTGAGCACCGACAGAGCGAAGCCCGCCGCGGTCGCGAAGTCGCGGTCCTCGGGCAGCTTGAAGCACAGATTGTCGGCCATCGCGTCGGCCGAGACCGAGCCCGACACCCACCAGCTGCCGTCGTCGCGCTCGACCAAAGGGGGGTCGGTGTCGAAATCGGCCGACGAGAGGAACTTGCCGGCCATCGCGGTCAGCAGATTGCCCGGCGTCACCAGCCCTTCGAAATGGCCGTATTCGTCATGGACGAAGGCCATCGGCACCTCGGAATCGCGCAGCACGGTCATCGCGTCCATCGCGTCGAGCTGGTCGGGGACGACCGGCGCCGGCTTCATCAGCTCGCGCAGGCTGATCTCCCTGCCGGCGAGCAGGCAGGAGACGATGTCGCGCGCCTGGACGACGCCGATCAGCCGGTCGACCGACCCTTCCGCGACCGGGATGCGGTTGTGCGGCGCCTCGATCAGTTTCTGCCTGACCGTCGCCATGTCCGCGTCGGCGTCGATCCAGGAGACTTCGGTGCGCGGCGTCATCACTTCGCGGGTGGGCCGGTCGGCGAGGCGCACCACCGAGGAGATCATCGCCCGTTCGCTTTCCTCGAGCACCCCGGCGGTCGCCGCCTCGGCCACCACCAGATGCAGATCCTCGGCGGTGACGTGATCGGCCGATTCGCGGTTCATCCGGAGCAGCCGGAAGACCAGGGCGCTGGTCCTGTCGAGCAGCCAAACGAAAGGCGCGGTCACCCTGGAGATGACGCGCATAGGGCCCGCCACCATGGCGGCGATCGTCTCGGGCGAGCGCAGGGCGAATTGCTTGGGCACGAGCTCGCCGATCACCAGCGAGGCATAAGTGGTGAGGACGATGACCAGGATGAAGCCCAAAGTCGCGGCGGTGCCCGGATCGACTCCGAGCAATGCGATGCGCTGGCCCGTCGGCCCGCCAAGGCTCGCGCCCGAATAGGCGCCGGCGATGATGCCGATCAGGGTGATGCCGATCTGGACGGCGGAGAGGAAGCGGCCGGGATCGGAGGCGAGGTCCAACGCCGTCTGCGCGCCGCGGCGCCCGGCCCGCGCCATCGCCTTCAGCCGCGGCTTGCGCGAGGAGACCACGGCAAGCTCGGACATGGCGAAGAGGCCGTTCAATCCCACGAGCAGCAGGATGATCAGCACATCGAGCCAGGGATAAGGAGCAAGGGTGGCGTTGGCGGGCATGGCCGCGGCGATTCTAGACGGGAAGTGTGGGCGGTTGCAATTGCCGAACCTAAATCCTCCCCGGAACGGGGAGGGGGACCGCGGCGCGAAGCGTCGTGGTGGAGGGGAATGGCACGAACGCCGGATTCCCCTCCACGATGCTGCGCATGGTCCCCCTCCCCGTTCCGGGGAGGATTTTTAGCCCCGCCGCGCCTGGAAGAATTCCTTCAGCATCCCCCCCGCCTCGCCTTCGCCGATGCCCGGATAGACTTCGGGGGCGTGGTGGCAGGTCGGCTGCGCGAACAGCCGCGGGCCGTGGAGGACGGCACCGCCCTTCGGGTCGGCCGCTCCGAAATAGAGCCGGGCGATGCGGGCCAGGGCGATCGCGCCCGCGCACATCGCGCAAGGCTCCAGCGTCACCCACAGGTCGCAGCCGTCGAGCCGGCATGTCCCCAGCTTCGCCGCCGCCTGACGCAGCGCGACGATCTCGGCATGGGCGGTGGGATCTAGGTCCAGCCGCATCCCGTTGCGGCCGACGCCGAGCACCGCGCCGTCCCGGGTCACGACGGCGCCGACCGGCACCTCGCCCGCCAGAGCGGCGGCGCGGGCCTCGTCGAGCGCCAGGCGCATCGGCTCGGGCAGGGGAAAGCTCATGCCCGCCTGCTAGTCGCGCGCGGGGCCGGACGCAAAGGCGGATCGGCTATTGCCCCCTGGCCTGGTTGCCGACGGTGACGGTCGGCGTCTCGACCTGGCGTTCCTTGAGCGTGACTTCGGGCACGGTCACATTGGTTGGGGTCGTGCCGATGGTGACGTTTTCGGTCGAGACCGTCAGCGCGCCGTTGCTGTCCCGCGACAGGTTGACGACGCCGGTGGCGACCAGGACGATGCCGATGATCAGCAGCAGGGCGACAAGGAGCAATAGGGTTCGCATGACAATTCTCGCTTTCGAGGGTTGCGGGCGTAACGATGCAGCGCGCGGATCGGTTGCATCGGCGCGGCCTGGCCCATGGTTGACGAATCCCGTCACGGGCGCTATCCGCCCGTCCTTTCGGGGAAGCCACGCGCCTCCCGTTCCAGGAAGAGATTGAAATGTCGCGCATTTGCGAGCTGACCGGCAAGGGCCGGCTGGTCGGGAACAATGTTTCCCACGCCAACAACAAGACCAAGCGCACGTTCCTGCCGAACCTGCAGAACGTCACGCTCATCTCCGACGCGCTTCAGCGCGGCGTGAAGTTGCGCGTCTCGATGAGCGGGCTGAGGTCGGTCGAGCATGTCGGAGGCCTCGACAATTGGCTCGCCAAGACCGGCGACGACAAGCTGAGCCTCAAGGTCCGCCGCCTGAAGCGCGAGATCGCCAAGAAGCAGGCGGGGGAGGCCGCGGCGGCCTAAGCGCGCGCGCGGCGTGATCGGAAATTCCACGTCATCCCAAACTTGATTTGGGACCCATGAACACGGACTGCGCGAAGATGGCGCCTCCGTGTTCATGGGTCCTGACTTTCGTCAGGATGACGCAGCTTTTCCTCACGCGCAGCGTCACAGCCGCAATTCGAACTTCAGCAGCAGCGTCCGCCGCACGATCGCCATGAAATCGTCGTCCGACGCGATCCACACGATCGTGCGGCCATTCTCCCGGGTGATGGCGAGCGCCTCCATATTGTCGACGTTGAGCGGCGATTCCAGCGTCGCCACCACGCGCGATTCGATGATCCCGTCCGCGCCCGGGCGCGCCGGATCGGCGAGCGTCAGCCGCGCGGAAAGGCGCAGCCAGGCGAAGCGGCGGTTGAGGATCAGGATCCGCCCGTCCGGCAGCAGCGCCGCGTCGGTCACCCGAAACCCCTCCGGCCTTCGGTAGCGCAGCCTGATCGCGGGCGTCTCCTGCACCGCCGCGTCGCCCGCGAACATGATGGCCTCGCTAAAGGGAGCGCCGTCGTCCCTGCCCTCCGCGAAGACCAGGAAGCGCCCGTCGGCCAGCCGGACCAGGGCTTCGGCGCCGCTATTGCCGAGCCAGCGCCGCATCGATTCCGGCCGCGCCGCCGATTGCGCCCTGAGCGAGGCGCGGTCGTAGCGCCAGATCGAGTGGCGGCGCTCGAAGGAGATCCAGATCCGGTCGCGGTCCACGACCAGCCCCTCCGAATCGCGGCTCGCCCGGCGGTTGCGCGGGCCCGGCCCCTCGAGCAGGGGCTCGAACCCGACCGGCAGGGTGGGCGACGCGCCGGGCAGCGGAAAGCGGGTGAGGAGGCCGACATCGCTGATCGCGGTCACCCGGCCCGCCTCGACATGCATGCCGGAAAGGCCGCCGAACCGCTCATCCTCGCTGTCTAGCTCCCAGCCCGCGAGGAAATGCAACCGGCCGACGTCGCGCCGCGCCGGATCGCCCGGATCGAGCGGAACGGGAGTCGCGGTCAGCGCGGAGTCGCCGGGGCCCCAGGGCGCGGGCCGCGGCTCGGGCCAGGCGATCGTCGCCAGCAGCACCAGGATCGCCAGCAAGGCGAGAGGGCGGCTCCGACGGCCGCTCCAAATCCGTTCAGGAAAACCCCCTAGTTTCATGAACGGCTGCTGACGGGTGCATTCAGGGCCGGCTCAAGAGAATCGTGCGAAATGAGGGGCATGTCGAAGGCCGGAGCCACTTTTCCGGCAAACGGCCCAACGGACGAAGGAGTGAGTTCCATGTTCAAGAAAATCGCCCTTTCCACCGCCGTCGCCGTCGCCGGCCTGACCGCCATGCCGGCGGCCGCGCAGGCCCAGAGCGGCTACGGCTATTCCAGCCGTTACGATTCTGGCTACCACAATCGCGCCCAGCGTTACGACCGCCGCTACAATCAGCGCTACGACCGGCGCTATGCGGCCCAGCGCTACCAGGGCCGGCGCTACGGCAATCATTATGGCCGGAGCTGCTCGAGCGGCTCGGCCGGCACGATCATCGGCGCGATCGCCGGCGGCCTGCTCGGCCGCGAGGTCGCCGGGCGCGGCGACCGCACCGTCGGCGCGATCCTCGGCGCGGGCGCCGGCGCGCTCGCCGGCCGCGCGATCGACCGGGACGATTGCCGCTAACCGCCTAGGGGACAGTTGCTCGCAACTGTCCCCATTTCTTGCCCTCGTGAGCGTTGCGAGGGCGGGGCCGGCCGTTGCAATGGGCGGCCGGCCCCAAAAAGGGGACAGTCACTGTGACTGTGCCCTTTCTCGCGTTCAGCGCGGCACGGCGACGTAGACGGTTTGCGCCGCGAAGCCGACATCGACGGGCGTCAGCGCGAAATCCCGCTCGTAGCGGATGCGCGCGGCCTTGGTCTCGCGGTCGAACGACAGGATTGTGAACTGCGCCGGGCCGATCGCGAACGCCCGCGGCGTGGTGCGGAACGCGGTCGCGGCGCGGGTCCGGATCGCGGCCCGCCCTTCGCCGGTATAGAGCGCGTCGATCGGCTGCAGGATATTGCCGCGATAATAATCGACGAAGATCAGGGGATTGCCGAGAAGGCCGCCGGCCCCGAAGCGGATTTGGAGGAAATTGCCGGGACCGATCGGCTGGTTCTGCGCCGCTTCGTACGGCACCGGCGCGATCTCGATCATATGCTGGTCGGCGGCGCGCTTGGCGCCGACCAGGAAGGCCCGCTCGAAGCGCCCGTCCGCATCGCCGTCGACCAGGCAGAAGCGGCGTACCCGCGCCACCCGGCTGCCGATATTGGTCAGGCCGAACGTGGCGATGCCCGCCACCGCGCCGACCGCATTGACGCGCGTCTCGCCGCAATAGATGCGCCGGCCTTCGGGCAGGCTGGCCAGGTCGCCGCCGCGCGCCGAGGTTACGCCGGACAGCATCGAGGCCGACGAGATCGTCTCGCGCAGGCCGGCGATTTCGAGCGAGACATCCTGGCGGATGGTGGCGGCGTCGGCCCAGCCGAGCGGCGCCCGCATCAGGATGTCGCCCGGCGCGACGGCGCGCTCCAGGCCCGCCTCATGCGTCTCTTCGGACGGCAGGATCACCGTGCCGCTGACCGCGACCCGATATTGTTCGGCCTGGGCCGGCGCCGCCGCGGCGGCGATCAGGGCCATTCCTGCGAGAGCGAGGCCGCGTGCTTGAATGAGCTTGAACATTTATCCCCCCGGATCAAAGATTTAAGTCGATTACTAGCCGCACTTGACGCAGATGGGAAGCGCCGCCGAATAAATCCTCCCCTCGTTTTCGAGGGGAGGATTTTCCTCAATCCTTGTCGAACAGCCCCGCCAGTTGCTCGACCATGGTGCCACCCAATTGCTCCGCGTCCATGATCGTCACCGCCTTCTGGTAGTAGCGGGTGACGTCGTGGCCGATTCCGATCGCGATCAGCTCGACCGGCGAGCGCGCCTCGATCCAGCCGATCACTTGCCTCAGATGGCGTTCGAGATAGGTGCCGCTGTTCACCGACAGCGTCGAATCGTCGACCGGGGCACCGTCCGAGATCACCATCAGGATCTTGCGCTCCTCGACGCGGGCGATCAGCCTTTGGTGGGCCCACAGCAACGCCTCGCCGTCGATATTCTCCTTCAGGAGCCCCTCGCGCATCATCAGGCCGAGGCTCTTGCGCGCCCGCCGCCAGGGCTCGTCCGCCTGCTTGTAGACGATGTGCCTGAGGTCGTTGAGCCGGCCCGGGCCCTGCGGACGGCCGTCGGCCAGCCATTTCTCGCGGGATTGGCCGCCCTTCCAGGCCCGCGTGGTGAAGCCCAGTATCTCGACCTTGACCCCGCAGCGCTCGAGCGTTCGGGCGAGGATGTCGGCGCTGATCGCGGCGATCGAGATCGGGCGGCCGCGCATCGAGCCCGAATTGTCGATGAGCAGGGTGACGATCGTGTCGCGGAACTCGGTGTCGCGCTCGACCTTGAAGGAGAGACTGCGGAACGGATCGACGATCACCCGCGCCAGCCGCGCCGCGTCGAGCATGCCTTCTTCCTGGTCGAACTCCCACGAACGCGATTGCTGCGCCATCAGCCGCCGCTGCAGCCGGTTGGCGAGCTTGGTGACCGCGCTCTGCAGATGGACGAGCTGCTGGTCGAGATAGGCGCGAAGCCGCCCCAATTCCTCCTCGTCGCACAGCTCGCGCGCGTCGATCTCCTCGTCATATCGGGGGGTGAAGATGCGATAGTCGAAGCTCGGCGGCAGATCGGACAGAGGGCGGTTCGGGCGGACCGGGAGCATTCCCTCCTCGCCCTCCTCGCCGAGCCCCTCGGAGGCGTCGGACATCTCCTCCTCGGACCAGTCGCTCTCGCCTTCCTCGTCGCCCGATTGCTGCTGCTCGCCCCTGATCTCGGCCTCGCCGCCGCCGCCGTCATCCTCGTCCTGCTGGTCGTCGCCGCCTTCCGTCTCGTCCTCGCCGTCGCCCTCGTCGCCCTCGTCCGGGTCGGCATTGCCCTCCTCCTCGCCCTCGACCAGTTCGAGGTCGCGCAGCATCCTGGTGGCGAGCGCTGCGAAGGCGGCCTGGTCGTCGAGCGCGAGGCCGAGCGCGTCGAGATCGTTGCCGGCTTTCTCCTCGATCCAGTCGGCGACGAAGCCGAGCCCGGCGCGGGCGGCCTGCGGCGGTGCCTCTCCGGTCAGCCGCTCGCGGATCAGCAGGCCGATCGCCGAGCCCAAAGGCACCTCTTCGCGGCTGCGCGCCCGCACCAGCGGGTCGGTCTTCATCCGCATCTCGGTCAGCCGCGCGAGGTTGGCGCGCACGCCCGCCATCGAGCGCGCACCCAGCGCCTCGACCCGCGCCTGCTCGGCCGCGTCGAAGACGGCGCGGGCGACGTCGTCGGAGGGCGCGCCGCGCCGGTGCAGCGCCGCATCGTGATGCCTGAGGCGCAGCGCCGCGGCATCGGCGAAGCCGCGCGCCTGCGCCGCCTCGTCCGCGCCGATCGACCGCCCGGGCATCGGCGCCTTGACCGCCTTGCCGGTCACCGCCGGCGCGTCGCTGGTGAAGCTGAGCTCCACCTCCGCGTCCCCCGCAATCGCCCGAGTCGCCCCGGCAAGGGCGAGGCGGAAGGCTTCGAGAGGATTGGCTTCGGCCACCTACCCTCTCCCATTTGGGGAGAGGGGGGGACCCGCCGCGGAGCGGTGGGGGGGTGAGGGCAAGGCGCCGTCGCTCCGTACCCTCACCCTCCCACTCCCCAAATGGGAGAGGGAATGATCACGCCGCTCCCACCACGCTCTCGGGCAAATCCTTGCCGAACACGCGCTGATAATATTCGGCAACGGTCGCCCGCTCGGCCTCGTCGCATTTGTTGAGGAAGGTCAGCCGGAAGGCGAAGCCGACATCGTCGAAGATCAAGGTGTTCTGCGCCCAGCTGATCACGGTGCGCGGGCTCATCACGGTGGAGATGTCGCCGTTGACGAAGCCGCGCCGGGTCAGATCGGCGACCTTGATCATCCGCTCGACTTCCTGGCGGCCGCCCTCATGGTCATATTCGCCCGATTTGGCGAGGACGATCCGGGCTTCGGTCTCGGCCGGCAGATAGTTGAGCGTCACGACGATGTTCCAGCGGTCCATCTGGCCCTGGTTGATCTGCTGGGTGCCGTGATAGAGGCCGGTCGTGTCGCCCAGGCCCACCGTGTTGGTGGTCGCGAACAGCCGGAAATAGGGATGCGGGCGGATCACCCTGTTCTGGTCGAGGAGGGTCAACTTCCCCTCGGTCTCGAGCACGCGCTGGATGACGAACATCACGTCGGGCCTGCCCGCATCATATTCGTCGAACACCAGAGCGGTCGGCGTCTGCAGCGCCCAGGGCAGCAGGCCTTCGCGGAATTCGGTGACCTGCTGGCCCTCGCGGAGCACGATGGCGTCGCGGCCGACCAGGTCGATGCGGCTGATATGCGCGTCGAGATTGATCCGGATGGTCGGCCAGTTCAGCCGCGCCGCGACCTGCTCGATATGGGTCGATTTACCGGTGCCGTGATAGCCCTGGATCATGGTGCGGCGATTCTTGGCGAAGCCCGCGCAGATCGCGAGCGTGGTGTCCGGATCGAAGACGTAGGCGGGGTCGTGATCCGGCACGCGCTCGTCGGCTTCGGAGAAGGCCGGCACTTCCATGTCGCTGTCGATCCCGAACTGCTCGCGCACCTTCACCATCTTGTCGGGCGCATCCATCACGGTCGCGGCGCGGCTGTCGGGGTTGACGTTGGGTATGTCTGCCATGGTGTTTTTCTCTGGTTCAGGCGAAGACCGGACGCCCCTTGAGCGCCGTATAAGCCTCGATCACCGCCTGCAATGCTTTCTCGTGGCCGCGGTCGCCGCCATTATGGTCGGGATGGTAGCGGCGGACGAGCTCGGCATAGCGCATCCGCAGGGCCCGTCGGTCGGTATCCATGTCGAGCCCGAGCGTGCGCAAATTCTTGCGGTCGCCCTCGCTCAGCTCGCGCCCGTCCTGGCGGCGCCCGTACCGCATGTGAGCCTGGAAACGCGCGCCGATCGCGTCGAGCGGGTCGACGAAATCGGCCCAGCGCGGGCCGGGCGAGGCGCCCGCGGTGCCGAAAGCGCGGGTCTCGCGGTCCCAGCCGCCATAGGGGTTTTGCGCGTCGCTGATCTCGTCGGCGGTCATGCCGTCGAAATAATTATATCCCGAATTGAACGCGCGGACATGGTCGAGGCAGAGCCAGCGCCACTCGCCCGGCCCGTCGAAGCCGGGGCGCTCGGCGCCGGGCGCGCGGAACTCGCCGGGCGCGTCGCAGCCGGGCTGGGCGCAATGCTTCGCCCGCCCCTCGAATCGTCCGTGGAACCGCGTCTCCTTCCTGCCCGCGCTCGCCAAACGAAACTCCCTTTCTGCGACAGCCGCTCTATATAGGCCAAAATGAGCGCCGCTTTAACCGGACCCGTCGCGACCGAGATCGAGGAACGCTTGCGCGCCGCGCTCGCTCCCACGCGGCTCGCCGTGATCAACGATTCGGCCCGGCACCACGGCCATGCCGGCGACGACGGCAGCGGCGAAAGCCACTTCACCGTCGAGATCGAGGCGGCCCAATTCGCCGGCATGAGCCGCCTGGAACGCCAGCGCGCGGTCAATGCCGCTTTGGGCGACCTTATGCGCGAGCGCGTGCACGCGCTGGCGATCCGGGCAAGGGCGCCCGGCGAATAGCTACCCGGTCAGCCAGTGGCGGTCAGGCCGGCGCACAGATTTGGGGGCTGCTCCTCGGGTTCGGACTGTATCGCGGCACCGTCCCGACCGGCGCTTCGGATGGCCGGGCGCGGCGGCAGGCCGAGCAGGCTGAGGACGTAGCCGAGGATCGCGCTGCCGCTATAGCCCACCAGCGGCGTCGGATAATTGCCGAGCGCGGCCGCGAGGATCACGGCCAGCCAGAGCGCGCCGAACACGGCGTAGACCGGTCGATGATCGGGATCCAGGATATACCCCGCAATCGCCGGCACGAGCATCAGGGCCGCGCCGGCGAGAACCGCCAGCCCCGCCAGCGGATGAACGCCGAAGGACGAGTAGAAGATCTGGTCCACGAAGGGCATTGCCGGCGAGGTGTCGGCACGCACCAGCGTCGCCGCGAACGCCGCCAGCGCCGCGCCGAGCGCGAGCAGCACGATTCGTTCGGGCCGGGCCAGCGCCAGCGCGGCCATGGCGGCCGCGAGCGCGCCCGCCATCGCCCGGTCCGGCTGCAGCGCAAGCGCCAGCCCCGCGATCAGGACGGCGAGCAGCGACGCCGCATCGCGCCCGCGGGCGAAGCCCAGCGCGACGGCCGGGACCAGGAAGAGGCCGGGCTGGACGAGGATGCCGCCGGCCGAGATCCAGCGCGTCGCGCCGTCCGCCGAAACGCCGAACAGGCTGGTGAGCAGGATCAGGCAGGCGAGCGCGACCCCGATGGCGGCGGGGGCGACGGCCGGGGCGATTCGCCAAAGCCGCCCGGCGTCGGTCAGCACGCCGACCGCGAGCAGGCCGATGGCGAGCGCCGCGGCGTTGATCGCGAGGTACGAGAGCGGCGCACCCGCCGAAATCATATAGGCGAGACCAAGACCGGTCGCGCCGATCGCGCAATATGCGGCGAGGCGGCGGGGATGGCGCAGCAGGCTGCTTGCCTGGTTCATGACCGATGATCCTTCCAAGGCTTGTCGGAGCGCGGCCGCGAGGCAGCCGAGGGCGAAGGCGAGGGCCGCTCCCGGCCGCTCGATCGCGGCGAGCTCGCCCGCCATGGCGCGGCCCCACTCCCGCAGGCGCGCGGGCAGAATGATCGCAGCGAGCCGGACGGTCGCTTGTGCCAGCAAGCGTCTCATGCGGGCTTTCCCCGACGGACGCCGGCGACGGCGGCCCTTTCCAGCGGCGGGTTCGCGCGCGCCAGCGCCCGGCCCGTGGCGGTCAGCCGATAGGCGTGACGCGGCGGCCGCCCGGCTTGCGCGGGCGCCTGCCATTCGGCCTCCAGATAGCCTTGCTCTTCGAGGCGGATCAGCAATGGATAGAGCGTGCCGGATTTGACCGCGCCGCGATGGCACAGATCATAGCCATGGAGCCACCGGGTCCCGGAATCGGCCAGGATCGCAAGGATCGTGCGCGCTTGCGGCGACAAAGTGCGGTTTCGAACCATGTGGCTTAAATCTACATAAATAGAGTTTTTCGTCAATGCGGGAATCGGCAAAGCCGACGATTGTTGGATACAAATAGGATTTCACCGGTCAGCATGATGCGGTGACGCGCGCGACTCGCCTCGCCCGAACGGGCTCCCTCCAGATCCGCCTCGACCCCCTCGGGCCGGGGCGACTCCCCCCTGACGTAGCATCAACTTCATCAACTTCCGCGAGTCGCGGCCATGGCATGCCGGACCGCTTCGCTTCGCGCGCAAGGGCGGTTAGGATGGCACCATGACCGACGATCCCTTCCTCCAGACCCTGCTTCCCACCACCCACGATCTCGGCGGGTTCAAGGTGCACCGCACGCTCCCGCATCGCGAGCGCACCATGATCGGCCCGTTCATCTTCTTCGACCAGATGGGGCCGGCCCAGCTCGCGCCCGGCACCGGCATCGACGTCCGGCCGCATCCGCATATCAACCTCGCCACCGTCACTTATCTGTTCGCCGGCGCGATCGACCATCGCGATTCGCTCGGCACCTTCGCGACGATCGCCCCCGGGGCGGTCAATCTGATGACCGCCGGCCGGGGCATCACCCATAGCGAGCGCTCGCCGCCGCAAGTGCGCGCCGGCGGGCCCGAACTTTCCGGCATCCAGACCTGGATCGCGCTGCCCCAGGCCAAAGAGGAGATCGACCCCGCCTTCGAGCATGTGCCCAGGGACGCCTTGCCCCTGGTCGAGGGCGACGGAGTCGCGGCCCGGGTGGTGATGGGCGCGCTCTGGGGCGAAACCTCGCCGGTCACCTGCCACAGCCCGACCATCTATGCCGACATCCACCTTTCGCCGGGCGGCTTTATGCCGATCGACGCCGAGGCGGACGAGCGCGCGCTCTATGTCGCGGAGGGCGAGGCGGCGCTGGACGGGGTGCCGCTCGAGCCTTCGATTCTCTACGTGCTGCGCCCCGGCCTTCGCTTCACCCTGCGCTCGGCCCGCGGCGGCCATGTCATGCTCTGCGGCGGCGCGCCGTTGGACGGGGCCCGTCACGTCTTCTGGAACTTCGTCTCCTCGCGCCGCGACCGCATCGACCAGGCCAAGGAGGATTGGAAAGCCGGCCGCTTCGCTCTGCCGCCCGACGACGATGCGGAGTTCATCCCCCTGCCCGAAGTGCCCAAGACGGTGAGCTATCCGTGACCGATGGTGAAAATAGTTCCGTTCGTCCCGAGCGTAGTCGAGGGGCGCTGGCACGGACTCATCACGCACGCCCCACGACTTCGCTCGGGACGAACGGAGACCTATGTGGATAATTTGACCACCGCACGCATACCGCTCCCCACGGGCGTCACCCTCAATGTCCAGCAAGGCGGGCCGGAGGGCGCCGAGGCAATCCTGTTCCTCCACGGCTTTCCCGAATCGCACCGCACCTGGCGTGAAGTCGCCCCCGCTCTGGCCCGCGACTTCCGCGTGGTCGCGCCCGACCAGCGCGGCTTCGCCGGCTCGGACAAGCCCGAGGGCGTGGAGCAATATCGGACCGAGCGCATCGTCGAGGATCTGATCGCGCTCGCCGATGCGCTGGGGCTGGAGCGCTTCACCCTGGTCGGCCACGATTGGGGCGGCGCGGTCGCCTGGCTGGCGGCGCTAAGGCATCCGGACCGGATCGCCCGCCTCGTCATCGTCAACGCGCCGCATCCGCTCGTCTTCCAGAAGAGCCTGATCGCCGATCCGGCCCAGCGCGCCGCCTCGCAATATATGAACGCCTTCCGCAACCCGGCCATGGAGCAGGGCATCGCCGCGATGGGCTGGGAGAGCTTCTACGCCAAGACCTTCGGCAGCCACGCCGATCTGGGCCGCGTCTCAGCCGATGAGAAGGCCGCCTATCTCGCCGGCTGGTCCGCGCCAGGCGCGCTGACCGCGATGCTGAACTGGTACCGGGCGAGCGAGATCGTCGTGCCGCGGGTCGGCGAGGACGTGGCCGCGCCCGCCTGGACCTCGGCCCCGTTCCCGCGCCTGAAGATGCCGGTGCTCGTCATCTGGGCGCTCGGCGACAAGGCGCTGTTGCCCGTGCAGATCGAGGGGCTCGACGCGCTGATCGACGATCTCACCCTCGTCACCGTCGCCGACGCCGGCCATTTCGTGCCCTGGGAGAAGCCCGAACCGGTGATCGCCGCGATCCGGGATTTCATGGCGGAGACCCGATGACCCGAACGACACCCTTCGCCCGTCATTCCAGCGAAAGCTGGAATCTCGTTTCCCTTGAAGGCAGTGGGATTCCAGCTTTCGCTGGAATGACGGTTTCAAATGAGCAGCGCAAACTCTAAGCCGCGCGCCATGGCCACCACCCCCAAGCGTTCGCTCTCCCGCTCCGCCGCGCGGCTCGCCGCCGTGCAGGCGCTCTATCAGCAGGAGATGGAGGCGATTCCGGTCGCGCAGCTGCTCCACGAATTCCACCACCACCGGCTGGGCGCGACCATCGACGGGGTCGAATATGCCGATGCCGAGGTCGATTTCTTCGACGATCTGGTGAGCGGCGCCGAGGCGCGCCGCGAGGAGCTCGACGCGCTGATCGCCGGCAAGCTGGCCGCGGGCTGGTCGCTGGCCCGGCTCGACAAGCCGATGAAGGCGATCTTGCGCGCCGGCGCCTACGAGCTGGTGGCGCGCCCCGACGTGCCGGTGGCGGCCGTGATCGGCGAATATGTCGACGTCGCCAAGGCCTTTTACGACGCCCGCGAGACCGGCTTCGTCAACGGCCTGCTCGACGCGATCGCCAAGGAGGTCAGGCGGTGACCCTATCCTCCCCCGCCTTTGCAGGGGAGGGGGACCGCACGAAGTGCGGTGGAGGGGCCTCTTGCGGCGAAAGAAGCCCCTCCACAAGCCTTCGGCTGGTCCCCCTCCCCTCGAAATCGAGGGGAGGATTTTGAGCGCCGAAACCGCCTTCATCGATTCCCTGCGCGCGCTCGCGACCGACCCGGCCGCGCGCGGCCTGCTCGACGACGCGGCGGTGCTGGAGGTGGACGGCGCGTTCCTCATCCTCACCCACGACATGATCGTCGAGGGCGTCCACTATCTGCCCGGCGATCCGCCCGCCGACGTCGCCTGGAAGCTGGTCGCGGTGAACCTCTCCGATCTCGCCGCCAAGGGCGCGCGGCCGATCGGCGTTCTGCTCGGCTTCACGCTCGGCGGCGAGGAATGGGACTGCGCCTTCGCGGACGGGCTCGGCGCGGCGCTCGCGGCGTTCGGCATTCCCCTGCTCGGCGGCGACACCGTTTCGGCGCCGGCGCGGGTGCTCGGCATGACCGCGATCGGCCGGGCGGCACACATGCCGCCGAGCCGGAGCGGGGCGCGGGCCGGCGACCTGCTCTGGGTCTCGGGCACGATCGGCGACGCCGGCGCCGGCTTGCGCGCGCTGAAGGGCGAGCTTGGCGCCGCCGACCCGCTGGTCGAGCGCTATCGCAACCCCCGACCGCGGCTCGAGGCCGGGGAGCGGCTGGCGCCCCTGGTCTCGGCGATGATGGACGTCTCCGACGGCCTCCTGCTCGACGCCGCGCGCATGGCCGCTGCGAGCGGCTGCGCTGTCCAAATCGAGCTCGATTCGGTGCCACTGTCGGCCGCCTACCTTGCGCTGCTCGGCGAGGCACGCCTCGATGCGGCGGGCGCCGGCGACGATTACGAGCTGCTGTTCGCCGCCGGCCCCGCGCGGGCGCCGGCGATCCTCGCGCTGGCCGACGAGATCGGCCTGCCCTTGTCGCGCATCGGTGCCTTCGCGGCGGGCTCCGGCCTTGCGCTCACCGAGCGCGGCGCGCCCGTCCCGCTCCCCGCAAGGCTCGGCTTCGAGCATGGTTGAAACATGCGCTTATCCTCTTTAAGGGGCGCGCCACATAAGGGGCGCGCCGCTCTCCGGCGCCTGGCCCGTCTGCTTGAAATCCAGGGGAATATTCTATGACCGTCGTCTACATCGCCATGGGCTGCGGCCTGCTCGCCGTGCTCTACGGCCTCGTTACCACGATGCAGGTGCTGAAAGCCCCCGCCGGCAACGAGCGGATGCAGGACATCGCCGCCGCCGTGCAGGAGGGCGCGCGCGCCTATCTCGCCCGCCAGTATCGCACGATCGCGATCGTCGGCCTGGTCGTCGCCGGCCTGGTCTTCTATTTCCTCGGGCTGGTTTCGGCGATCGGCTTCCTGATCGGCGCGATCCTTTCGGGCGTGACCGGCTTCGTCGGCATGAACGTCTCTGTGAAGGCCAATGTCCGCACCGCCGAAGCGGCGCGCACCTCGCTCCAGGGCGGCCTCACCATCGCCTTCCGCTCGGGCGCGATCACCGGCATGCTGGTGGCGGGCCTCGGCCTGCTCTCGATCGCCGGCTTCTTCTGGTACATGACCGGTCCGGCCGCGCACGCACCCAATGACCGCATCGTCGTCGACGGCCTCGTCGCTCTGGCCTTCGGCGCCTCGCTCATCTCGATCTTCGCGCGTCTCGGCGGCGGCATCTTCACCAAGGCCGCCGACGTCGGCGCCGACCTCGTCGGCAAGGTCGAGGCCGGAATCCCGGAGGACGATCCCCGCAACCCCGCCACCATCGCCGACAATGTGGGCGATAACGTGGGCGACTGCGCCGGCATGGCCGCGCACCTGTTCGAGACCTATGTCGTCACGCTCGGAGTCACCATGGTCTCGGTCGCGCTCACCCTCGCCACCGTCGGCCCGGACATGCTGATGAAGCTGATGGCGCTGCCGCTGATCATCGGCGGCGTGTGCATCATCACTTCGATCATCGGCACCTACATGGTCCGCCTCGGCAAGGGCCAGTCGATCATGGGCGCGCTCTACAAGGGCTTCTGGACCTCCGTCCTGCTCGGCGCCGTCGCCATCTATTTCGCCACCCAATATGTGCTGGGCGACATGAACGCGACCCTCGCCACGGTCGGCGGGACCGCGGGCGCCACGATCACCCTGACCGGCATGAAGCTCTTCTACTGCATGCTGATCGGGCTCGGCCTCACCGGCGCGCTGGTCTGGATCACCGAATATTATACCGGCACCAACTACCGGCCCGTGCGCTCGATCGCCAAGGCGTCGGAGACCGGCCACGGCACCAACGTCATCCAGGGCCTCGCGATAAGCCTCGAATCGACGGCGCTTGCGACCCTGGTGATCGTGATCGCCGTGATCGGCGCCTATCAGCTCGCCGGCGTCATCGGCGTCGCCTTCGGCGCGACCGCGATGCTTGCGCTGGCGGGCATGGTCGTGGCCCTGGACGCCTACGGCCCGGTCACCGACAATGCGGGCGGCATCGCCGAAATGGCGGGACTTCCCGACGACGTCCGCCAGCGCACCGACGCGCTCGACGCGGTCGGCAACACCACCAAGGCCGTCACCAAGGGCTATGCGATCGGCTCGGCCGCTCTGGCCGCGCTCGTCCTGTTCGGCGCCTATACCGCGGACCTGGGCCTGTTCTTCCCCGAGCTGCGCGTCGATTTCTCGCTGAGCAACCCCTATGTCATCGTCGGCCTGCTGCTCGGCGCCTTGCTGCCCTACAGCTTCGGCGCCTTCGGCATGACCGCGGTCGGCCGCGCGGCGGGCGCGGTGGTCGAGGACGTCCGCGCCCAGTTCCGCGACAATCCGGGAATCATGGAAGGCACGGTCCGGCCCAATTACGGCCGCACCGTCGATCTCGTCACCCGCGCCGCGATCCGCGAGATGATCATCCCCTCGCTGCTGCCGGTGCTCGCGCCGATCGCGGTCTATTTCATCATCGAAGCGGTCGCCGGCCAGGCTTCGGCCTTCGCGGCGCTCGGCGCGCTGCTGCTCGGCGTCATCGTCTCGGGGCTGTTCGTGGCCATCTCGATGACCTCGGGCGGCGGCGCCTGGGACAATGCCAAGAAGTATATCGAGGACGGCAATCATGGCGGCAAGGGCTCGGAGGCCCACAAGGCCGCGGTGACCGGCGACACTGTCGGCGATCCCTACAAAGACACCGCCGGCCCCGCGGTCAATCCGATGATCAAGATCACCAACATCGTCGCCCTGCTGCTGCTCGCGGCGTTGGCGGGCCACGGCGCCGGCTGATCCTTCCGCACGGGCAAGGAAAGAGGCTCGCCGGACCCCGGGGTCCGGCGGGCTTTTTTCTTGTCTTTACAGCGCCGATCCCTGCCCTATCCTGACAAACGGGGGCTATGAACATTCTCAGACCATTGTCGTTGGCGGTGGCGTTCGCGGCCGCATCGTTATCGACGCCGCTGACGGCGCAGCCGCCCGCCGCTCCGAGCCGGGTAGCCGTCGACGCGCTTGCGGCGCCGGCCACTTTGTCCGATCCCATCCTGTCGCCGGACGGCACCCACATCGCGGCCCGCCTCACCAACCAGGACAAGGAATGGATCGCGGTGTGGGATTTGCGCGCGCCGCCCGACACCGCGCCGCGCACCCTGGAGCAGGGCGATTTCGACGTGCGCTGGCTGCGCTGGGCCGGCCCCCACCGGCTGCTGCTCGGCATCCAGGTCAAGCAGCGCATCTATGCCAACGACGTCACCGTCTCGCGCACCATTTCCCTTGAAACCACCACCTGGCGCGCGACCCCGCTCCAGACCGGCCACGGCATCATCGGCGACGACGTCATCTTCGTTGATCCCGCTGGCGCCTATGCATTGATCTCCGCCCAGCCCACGGCGACCGATTATCCCGACGTGCTGCGGCTCGACCTGACCACGGGAGCCGCGACCGTCGTGCAGCGCCGGATCACCGGCATCTGGAACTGGTTCGCGGACTCCGCCGGAGTCGTGCGCGCGGGCGTCGACTACAGCGACACCCGTATCCGGATCTTCTACCGGGCCAGCGCCGGCGCGGACCTGCGCAGGATCGATTCGCGGCGCTACACGGAGGATGGAAGCGTCATCGACATGATCCGCTTCTTCGCCGACGCCGACCAGGGCGTCGTCGTCACCAATGCCGCCACCGGGCGGTTCGCGGTCTATGGCTATAATTTCGCGACGGATACGCGCGGCGACGCGATTTTCGAGCATCCTCGGGTGGATGTCACATCGGTGATCATGGGCCAGAACGACGCCATCGACGGCGTCCGCTACGAAGACGATCGCAGCCGCATCCACTGGCTCAATCCGGCGCTGCAGCGCATCCAGGGGATCATCGACCGGGCGCTGCCGAACAAGGTCAATTTGATGCTGAACAGGTCGCGGGACGGCAACCGCATCCTGATCTGGTCGAGCGCCGCCGACGATCCAGGGACCTATTATGTCTACGATCGCGCCGCGCGGCGGATCGAGACTTTCGCCTCGCCTTACCCGCAGCTGGCGGGCCGAAGCTTCGCGACGGTGCGGCCGATCAGCTTCCGCGCGCGCGACGGCACCGAGGTCCCGGGCTACCTGACGCTGCCCCCGGGCCGGGCCGGGCGCGACCTGCCGCTGGTGCTGATGCCCCATGGCGGCCCGTTTTCGCGCGACAGCTGGGAGTTCACCCCATGGGTGCAGTTTTTAGCGAGCCGCGGCTATGCGGTGCTCCAGGTCAATTTCCGGGGCTCGACCGGCTACGGCCGCGCCTATGTCGAGCGCGGATTCGGCCAGTGGGGCAGCGGCATGATCGACGATCTCGAGGACGGCGTCGACTGGCTGGCCGGACAGAACATTATCGACGCCCGCCGCGTCTGCGTGATGGGCGCCTCTTATGGCGGCTATGTCGCCTTGTGGGCGCCCATCCGGCGACCCGACCGCTATCGCTGCGCGATCAGCTTCGCCGGCATCTCCGATTTGCGGGCGCTGCTTCTCTACGACAACCGCCAGTTCGCCGCGCCGCGCTATTCGCGCGAATGGCGTCGGCGGGTGCAGGGCGAGGAGCGGACCGATCTCGCCGCGATCTCGCCGCTGCGCCAGGCGGAGCGGGTCAGGGTCCCCGTCCTCATCGCCCACGGCACGCGCGACAGGACCGTTCCGGTCGCGCAGTCGCGCAACCTGGTGCGCGCGCTGACCCGCCCCGGGACGCCCATGGAATCCGTCTTCTATCCCGAAGCGGGCCACGGCTTCACTCGGCCTCAGGATTCGGCCGATTTCCTGCGCCGCGTCGAGGTCTTCCTCGCCCGCCACAATCCCGCCGCCGCGCCGCCCCCGGAGTCGCCCCCACCCGCGCCCGCCGCCGCCTCCCAATAGGTATCGGACTCGGGCCCGGCGGACTTTTTTCTTGTTTTTACAACGCCGTTTCCTCATCCTGGCGCGCGGGGGGTATGACCATCTTCAGATCCTTATCGTGGGCGACGACGCTCGCCGTCGCCTCGTTCGCGGCACCGCTGGCGGCCCAGCCGCCGGCGGCCGGTTCCGCGCCCGCGCCCGCGGTGGCGCCCGTCCCCGAGCGCATCCCCGCCGAGGCGCTCGCCGAGCTCCCCTTCATCCGCAATCCCGTGCTCTCGCCGGACGGCAATCGCCTGGCGGCCCGGCTCACCGCCCAGGGCCGGAACTGGATCGCGGTCTACGATCTTGGCCAGAGCCTTACCGAGCAGCGGCCGCTGATGATCGAATGGGGCGATTACGAAGTCACCTGGATGCGCTGGGCGGGCAATGGCCGCCTGCTGTTCGGCATCCAGGTCACCCGGCCGGTGCCGCTGCTCGACATGGAGATCCCCGTCACCCGGGCCGGCTCGATCGACCTCGCCACCGGCGTCACCACCCCGCTGATCGGCGGCAACGGCATATTGGGCGACGACGTCATCTTCGTCGATCCGGCCGGCCAATATGTTCTTCTCGCCTCGCAGCAGTCGCTCACCGATTATCCGAGCGTCGACCGCATCGATCTCGCGACCGGCCGGGCCGCGATGGTCCAGCAGAGCCGGCCGGGCGTCTGGAACTGGTTCGCCGACGCCGCCGGCGTGGTCCGCGCCGGTGTCGAATATGACGTCAACCGCGTGCGCATCCATTATCGCTTCGCGGCCGGGCAGGCGCTGCGCCGGATCGAGCCGCGCAGCGCGGCCGGCGCCAACACCATCGTCGACGCGATCCACTTCACGCCGGGCGGCGATCGCGGCGTGATCGTCACCAACGAGGCCACCGGCCGCTTCGCCGCTTATCGGTTCGATTTCGCCAGCGAGACACGGGGCGAGACCGTCTACGAGCACCCCCGCGCCGATGTCGGTTCGCTGGTCGTCTCGCGGACCGGCCAGCTGCTCGGAGTCGGCTATGAGGACGATCAGCGGCGCACCCACTGGCTCGACGCCGATCTCGGCCGGGTGCAGGGGATCGTCGATCGCAATCTACCGGGCAACGTCAATCTGATCCTCGACCGCAGCGACGACGCCAGCAAGGTGCTGATCTGGTCGAGCGCGCCCGACGACCCCGGGACCTTCTTCCTCTACAATCGCGCCGAACGGCAGCTGCGCGGATTCGCCACCCCTTATCGCCAGCTCAACGCGCACCGCTTCGCGCAGATGCGGGTGGTCAGCTATCGCAGCCGCGACGGCCTCGACATTCCTGCCTATCTGACCCTGCCGCCTGGGCGGCCCGAACGGGCGCTGCCCCTGATCGTGATGCCGCATGGCGGCCCGTTCGCGCGCGACAGCTGGGGCTTCGACCCCTGGGTCCAGTTCCTCGCCAGCCGCGGCTATGCCGTTCTTCAGCCCAATTTCCGCGGCTCCACCGGCTATGGCCGCGCCCATGTCGAGAGCGGCTACGGCCAGTTCGGCACCGGGATGATCGACGATCTGGAGGACGGCGTCCGCTGGCTTGCCGATCAAGGCATGATCGATCCCGCCCGGGTCTGCATCATGGGCGCTTCTTATGGCGGCTATGCGGCCCTGTGGGCGCCGATCCGCCATCCGACCCGCTACCGCTGCGCGATCAGCTTTGCCGGCATCTCCGACGTGCGGACGATGCTCCGCTATGATTCGCGTATCTCCTCGGCGACCCGCTATTCGCGCGAATGGCGGCGCCGGGTGGAGGGCGAGGAGCGGACCGATCTGGCGGCAATCTCGCCGCTCCGGCAAGTGGCGCGCCTCACCCTGCCGCTGCTGATCGCGCATGGCGAACGCGACCGCAACGTGCCGCCTTCGCAGTCCCGCAACCTGATCCGCGCGCTGGCCAGGAGCGGCGGAAACGTCGAATCCGTCTTCTATCCGCAAGCGGCCCACGGCTTCGCGAGAGCCGAGGATTCGGTCGATTTCCTGCGCCGCGTCGAAGCCTTCCTCGCCCGCCACAATCCCGCCGATGCGCCGCCCGCGGCCGCGGCGGCCGCCCCGTCCCGATAAGGACCGGCGGTCTTTCCATTTCGGCGATCAGCGGTTAAGGCCTGCCGGCTTTTTTCTGACCCCAGGGATGTGCATGGCCAAGGAAGAACTTCTCGAAATGCGCGGCCAGGTGGTCGAGCTGCTGCCCAACGCCATGTTCCGCGTGAGGCTCGAAAACGGCCACGAGATCCTCGGCCACACCGCCGGCAAGATGCGCAAGAACCGGATCCGCGTGCTGACCGGCGACGAGGTGCTGGTCGAGCTCACGCCCTACGACCTGACCAAGGGCCGCATCACCTACCGCTTCAAGTGAACCGCGCTGAAAGTGGTTCACCCGCCCCGACAGGCGGTCGCCCTGAACTCGTTTCAGGGTCCATGAACGCCTGGCTGTGGAATCTGGACACCACCCGTGTCCATGGATGCTGAAACAAGTTCAGCATGACGTTAGTGGGGTTTTCATGCGGCTCGTCCTCGCGTCCCAAAGCCCCAGGCGGCTCGAATTGCTGGCAAGGCTCGGCGTGAGGCCCGACGCCGTCATCCCCGCCGATATCGACGAGACGGCGCTGAAGGGCGAGCTGCCCGTCCCTTATGCGCGGCGGATGGCGGCGGCGAAGGCGGCGGCGGTGGCGCAAGCGGGCGCGCTGACGCTCGCCGCCGACACCGTCGTCGCCGCCGGCCGCCGAATCCTGCCCAAGACCGAGAGCGAGGCGGAAGCGCGCGCCTGCCTCGCCTTGCTCTCCGGCCGCCGCCACCGCGTCCACAGCGCGGTCACGCTGATCGATGGCGACGGCAAAGCGCGCCACAAACTGTCGAGCTCGATCGTGACCTTCAAGCCGCTGAGCGCCGAGGAGATCGCCGCCTATCTCGCCAGCGGCGAATGGCGCGGCAAAGCGGGCGGCTATGCGATCCAGGGCCGCGCCGAGGCTTTGGTCCGCGCGCTCGCCGGCTCCTTTTCGGGAGTGATGGGGCTTCCTTTGTACGAGACGCGCGCGCTGCTGCGCGCCGCGGGCTATCCGCTTGGCTGAGTGGCTCTACGAGGAAGGGATCGGCGAGAATCGCGCGATCCTGGTCGAGGACGGAATCATCCTCGAAGCGGCGATCGAGCTGCCCGGCGTGCGCGCGGGCGCCGTCGTTCCGGCGCGCCTCACCAGCGTCGCCGGCATTGCGACGCTCGAGGACGGAACCGAAGCAACCGTCACGGCGCAGAGCCTGACCGAGGGCGCGGCCTTCCGCGCCGAGATCCTGCGCGAGGCGATCCCCGAGCCGGGGCGGCCCAAGCCGCCCAAGGCTCGCGCGACCGACTTGCCGTTGCGGGACGGGCCGGGCCTCAGGGAGCGGATCGGCAACCCCGCGCCGCTCCCCGCTTCCGGGCCCGACCTCTTCGAGCAGGCCGGCTGGTCGGAGCTGCTCGAGGAAGCCGCGACGGGCGAGATCGCCTTCGAGGGCGGCGCGCTGCGCATGAGCCTGACGCCGGCGATGACCCTGTTCGACGTCGACGGCGGCCTGCCGCCCGCCGCTTTGGCCCAAGCCGGCGCGGCTGCGGCGGCGCGGGCGATCCTGCGCTTCGGCATCGCCGGCGCGATCGGCATCGACCTGCCCACCTTGCCGCGCGGCGAGCGGCAGGCGGCCGCGGCCGTGGTCGATGAGATCCTGCCCCAGCCGTTCGAGCGGACCGCGGTCAACGGCTTCGGCTTCCTCCAGATCGTCCGCCGGCGCGCGCGCGCCTCTCTCCCCGAGCTGCTCGCCGCCGAGCCGGCGGCGGCTGCCGCCCGCGCTCTGCTGCGCCGGGCGGGACGGCTCGCCGGGCCGGTGATGCTGCACGCGGCGCCGCCGGTGGTCGCCTTGCTCAAGGCCAGGCCCGACTGGCTGGCGGCGCTGGCGCGGCGGACCGGCGGCGCGGCGACCTTGCTAGCCGCGCCCGGCCTCGCCATATCGCCCGGCCATGTCCAGAGCCGCCAAGACTGAAACCTGCCCCTTGTGCGGCAAACCCGCGGGCGCAGCGCACAAGCCCTTCTGCTCGCAGGGCTGCCGCGACCGCGACCTCCTGAACTGGCTCGGCGAGGGCTATCGCGTCCCCGGCCCGCCCGCCGATCCCGACCTGCCGTCGGAGCGCGACGACGGGCTGGACAGCGAGCATTAGCCCCCTCTATAGGCGCTGGCTTCCGCCTGTCCGCGGCAGGCCCAGGTAGCTCAGTTGGTAGAGCACGTGACTGAAAATCACGGTGTCGGTGGTTCGATCCCGCCCCTGGGCACCACTTTTCAATAGTGTGACGAATCGGTGCTGCAGGAAAGGCGTCGTCTGGATCGCCGGGACGCCGTCATTGCGGGGCGGGCTGGGCCGCTCGTTCTAAAGGTCGTTAAGGGCCGCGGCGTTTGCCGCGTCGACTCCGGCACGGTCGGGGTGGCGGGGATCGTAGGTGCGGGCCGCTTCCGACCCTCTGCGCGAGAGGGCGGTGGTGAAGCTGTTATTGTAGAGATAGCCGATGGCGCCCAGCTCCAGGACCAAAGGGTTCTCCACGCCGGTCACGCGGTTGGTATCGAAATAGGCGGTACGGGGCGTATCGCCCGTGCCCTGCATGTAGAACCCGTAGGACCCGTCCGTGGCGCCATAGGTCTCGTCGCCGAGGTCGTTGCCGACATACCACGAATGATTGGGCGCGCCGGCGAGCGCGCCGTCGGCATATTCCTGGCCGAGGCTCCTGCGCGCAACGCAGGCGACCACGAGGGCGAAGCCGCTGTGGCTGCTGCCCGCCTGCAGGTTGAACGCCTCGGGAGTGCCGAAGGCGGCGAAGTCGCCAACCTCCGTCACGCGCATGCCCGCCGCGACCACCAGCCCCGTCTCATTGAGAAAGTCCACATTGTGGCCGTCAAAGTGTGGCGCGTGAATGCGGCCGGATTCGAGGTAGAGACTGCCGCCCGTGGCCTGGAATGCATAATCGTAAGCGCAAAAGCTCGTGAAGTGGGAGGCCCACAAATGGCCGCGCTCCGCATGGCAGCTCATCCCCTCGACGCTGAGGCCGTGGAGGAAGAGAGAGCCGCCGCCGCCGACGATGATATGGTCCCGCGCGCCGCCTCCAAAAAAAGCCGCCAGCGACGCCGAGGTGGATTTGACGCTGAGGCGGTCGCCCTCGTGGCACCAGCCCGATTCCGCGGCGCGCAGCGCCGCCGCGTCGGGATGGCGGCGCAGGCGGGATGGAAAGCCCTCTCGATCCAGTCGCGCCCGATCGATCAGGCGGTGCGGAGGCCGGGAAATCCGCGCGACCCGAAGCCCGCCTTCCTCCGCCCATTGGACTGATTGCAGCGCGGGACCGGGAACGACGATCCGGGCGCGCCCGACGTTCCGCGCCCTGACCAGCCTGGCTTCGGTTCCGTAATAAGCGAAGGGCTCGTAATCGCCGTCCTCGAGCAGCACCGTCGAAGCATTGGCGAGCGCTTGGGCGATAGTGCGGAACGGCCGCGCCGAGTCGCCCACCGCGCCCGTGGAATCGTCGCCGCGCGGGCTGACATGGGCGAAATTGTCGAGAACCGCGGGGTAGGCGGACACGAACGCGAACAGGATGCTGTTGCTGATCGTGACATCGCCGGGGCCGTGAACGGCGACGATAGTGAAGGGCATCCCCGCGAACTCGCGCGGGACCGCCCGCTCCAAGTTCGCATTGGCATCGGAATTGGCGGCGGGAATCAGCCGCAGGCGCACAGGCGATCCGCTGATCTGCAGCGCGGCTTTGCTGGCGGGCGTCCTGTTGCGCCACAACAAGGCGGTGGCTCCGGCGGCGGTCACGGTAAGGAGCGCGGCGGCCCCGGCGAGAAAGCTTCTCCGGCTCAGGCGCCGCCGCTTGCCCGAACGTCGCCGATGCCTCCGGTCTTTCTCTGCGCCCACAGAAGCAATCTCCGTCAAGGATGGAAGAGTGTCAACCGCGTGATTGTCGGACGCCGCGGCGCGCGCGAAAACCACGGGCAACATTTCAGCGATACCGCTATGCTGCTTCGCGTGACTGTGAGGGCTGCATGTCTCCATTCTGTCTTCTCGGATTTCATCGGCGCTCCAAGGGCCGCGCATATTCGGGTCAGCACGGCTACCTCAGCGTCTGTTCGCGCTGCGGACGGCCGATGAAAAAGCGGCAGGACGGTTCCTGGGGGATCGACAGCGCGGACCGGGACGACCCGGAATAATCCGGTTGCGGTTGGGCTGGCGACAATGACCCCCACGAGCAGGGCGGCAACCTTGACCTGAATATGGATATATGTCTTAGTTTTTGACACTTCACGGCCGGTTCGGTGTCGCTTTGGCGATCACGCGGCGCTCTCGAAAGCGGGTTATGCTGAGCAGCTTAGCAAAGCGAATGGTCGATTCGCTTGTCGTCGCTTCGATACGCCGTTCAAGGTGGAAGCTGGGCGACAGCACGGTTCCCGGGGTGATGCATCGTCAGGCGCTCGAGGAGTCCGCCTCCTTCGCGCGCGAGCACATGGCCACTGCCATGCTGTTTGAGGATCTCGCCGAGTTCCGCTCCTTTGCTTTCTCAAAGAAGACTGTCCCCGGCCTCAACCTGGAGTTCGGAGTACATGAGGGTGCAGGGGTCAACCTGTTCGCATCGTTGACGAGCGAACTCGTCTTCGGCTTCGATTCGTTCGAAGGCCTTCGGGAGGACTGGTCGGGCAGCAACGCTGCCGTGCGCGGTTTTTTCGACCGGAAAGGCAGGCTGCCGCGGGTGCGCCCCAACGTACGGCTGCTGAAGGGCTGGTTCCAGGACACACTGCGCCCCTTCCTGGCGGAGCGAACCGAGAAGGTCTCCTTCGCCAATCTCGACGCCGACACCTATGAATCGACCGCCTATGTCCTCGATGAGTTGAGTGATCGGATCGTCGAGGGCACCATCCTCATATTCGACGAATATTTCGGATATGCCGGCTGGAAGCAAAACGAGTACAGGGCCTGGCAGGAGTTCGTCGCAAGAAAATCCGTGACTTACACGTACCTTGCCATTTGCGAAGGAAGGGTCGCGTTGCGGGTGAACGGCTTGAGTTAGAGCCTCGTACCCGATCGGCGGAGACTGCGGGCAGGCGCTGTCTCCAATCTATTCTATTCGATCCAACACAATGTCCGAAACAGGTGGAGAGTGGACTGTGCGACCAGTCCGGCCGAGGCCCATTCGGTTGCCGGTTTGCCGAGACCCGGGGGCGGCCCGCCAAACGATCCCTCGCAGCGTCCAGCCGCCCGCCAGCAGGTATCGGATCCGCTTGCGTCGATTTCGTGCGCTTCTCCCCTACACGTGCACGAACGTCATCTGGACATGCTGCGATCCAGCCGCCTAGATGACCACGAAGTAGCTTGCGTCCAGGTTGAACGGGCCGGCGATGTAGGCGAACAGCTGCGCCGCTCCGGCGCCCGATCCGTCCGCATCGAACAGCAAAGCGCCCGTCGCCTGATCGTAGATGATGCGATCGTCCGCGTCCTGGGCGGCGGTGCCCATCACGAACGCGCCCGGCGGCAGCGCCCCCGGCGTCAGACCGAAGCGCGCGGCATCAAGCCCGATCTTGTCGTCGGACCCGAAGCCGTTGATCTGATCGACATTGGCGGTCGACGCCAAGCCGGCGAAGGTGCCGCCGGGGGCGGTGTTGAGCGCGGTGCTGAACAGGAAGATGTCCGCGCCGCCATTGCCGAACAGCTCGTCCTTGCCGCCGCCGCCATCGAGGATGTTGCCGCCGGCATTGCCGAAGATGGTCTGTGCAAGCTCGTTGCCGGTGATGTCGATCGCCGCGGTGCCGGCATGGAGATTGGTGGTAAGGATCTCGACCTCGGCCCCGGCCTGCAGACGATAGTCGACGCTGGTGAAGATCCGGTCGTTGCCGCCGCCCGCGCTCTCGAACACCGCTTCGCCGCCGTCGGTGATGAAGTACCAGTCGTCGCCGCCGAAGCCGACCAGGCTGTCCGCACCGCCGCCGCCGCTCAGCTGGTTGGCGCCCGCATTGCCGAAAATCCCCTGGACGAGCGCATTGCCGGTCAGGTTGATCGCCGCCGTGCCCCCGTTGAAGTCGGTGGTCAGCATCTCCACCTCCGCGCCCGCCGTCAGCGTAAAGCTGAGACTGGCGAAGACCCGGTCGTTGCCGCCGCCGGTGGCCTCGTAGATGACATCACGGGTGTCGCCGACAAAGAAGAAATCGTTGCCACCGAGGCCGACCATGGCATCGCCGCCCCCGCCGCCGGTCAGCTGGTTGTCGCCGGCATTGCCGTAGATGAGCTGGGCGAGTTCGTTGCCGATGATGTCGATCCCGGCCGTCCCGACATTGAGGTTGGTGGTGATCGTCTCGACCGACGCGCCCGCCTGAAGCCGATAGTCGACGCTGGTGAAGATCCGGTCGTTGCCGCCGCCTGCGCTCTCGAACACGCTTTCCCGGCCGTCCACGATGAAATACCAGTCGTCGCCGCCGAAGCCGACCAGGCTGTCCGCACCGCCGCCGCCGTTCAGCTGATTTGCCCCGGCATTGCCGAAAATGCCCTGCGCCAGCGCGTTGCCGGTCAGGTTGATCGCCGCCGTCCCGGCATGGAGGTCGGTGGTCAGCATCTCGACGTCGGCGCCGGCCGCGAGCGTGTAGCTCACGCTCGCAAAGACTCGGTCGGTGCCGCCGCCGACGGCCTCCTGGACGACGTCGTTCGCGTTGCCGACGAAATAGAAGTCGTTGCCGCCGAGGCCGATCAGTGTATCCCCGCCGCCGCCGCCGGTGAGCTGGTTGTCGCCGGCATTGCCGCGGATCGTCTGGGCAAGCTCGTTGCCGCCCAGGCTCAGCGCTGTCGTGCCGGCCTCGTCCGAGGTTCTGAGAAGCTCGACCTCGGCGCCGGCCCGGAGCTGATAGCTGACGCTGGCGATAACGGTGTCATTGCCTTCGCCCGCCCATTCGTGGACGATATCGCCCGCGCTATCGACGTTGAAGACGTCGTCGCCGCCGAAGCCGGCCATGATCCGGTCGGTCGCCCCCGCGCCGTCGAAGGTCTCGGCATTGGCATTGCCGATCAGGATGTTCTCGCGGTCGACCGACCAGTAGATGAGCTCGGTCGGGCCGCCCGAGCCCTGCCTGCCGATCGACACGAAGGTGTCCGCGTCGATCCCCTCCATTCCGTCTTCCAGGGCAAAGAAGGGCGTGGCGATCGAATCGCCGAGGGCGCGCCCGCTCACATGATAGATCTGGGCACGCGATTCTAAGCCAACGACGAACAGGCCATCGTCCAGCGCGGCGACCGAAACCGAGTCGACGACGTTCGAGATGGTGGTGCGCTGGGTACGCGCGGAACCATCGGCGTTGAAAACCTGCATGTAGGAATTGTAGACGGCAAGGCCGGGGAAGCTGACCAGGTGGGTCCCGACGACAACAAACCCGCCGTCGGAAAGAGCCTGGATCTCGGAGCGATAATATTCGCCCGCATTGGCCGGCGCGCCCTGCAGAGCGCCGTTCGCGTCGAAGGCGCGCACGGACTGGGACTGAGTCCCCGAGGATTCACCGAGGACCGCGAACCCGCCGCCCGTCAGCGCGGTCACGTCGGACGCGAAATTGGTCGCGGCCGCGATGTCGAAGTTGGTTCCGATCAGGTCAAGCGTCGGGGTCAGCAGCTGGCCCCGAAGGTGCCCACCCCCGTCGTTATAGGTGATGAGGATGTTGCCGTTGGTGAGCTCGGTGGCGCGGCCGGGACCCGGGGTGAAGCCCGTGGTCTGATCGATGATCTGGCCGGCCGGATTGTACCGGACGACGGCGCCCGAATTGATCGCGACGATGTCGCCATTGGCCAGCAGGGTGGGCGAGGTCACGAAGACATCGGGGGAGTAGGGCGGAACGACGACGTCGCCATCCTCGTCGAGCACGGTCACGGTCGTGCCGCCGGTCGACCCGGTTTCCAGGAGTTGGTCGCCCGGGGAGGCGAAGAGCACGATGTTCGAGCCTGAAAGAGGCGCGACGGTCCGCACGATGGTGATGAAGGGCATACAGCTATCCAATTCTGCAGGGGGCAAGCGCCCCTTAGCACATTACGTCCATTCTGGATATACGGGAATCCGTACTGATTTCAGAACGTTCGGCCGGGTGCACCGGTCCGAGTAACCCGCCACCCTCCCTTCAGCCGAGAAGATGCTTCCGAGTTCCTGCCGGCCCGCGTGCGCGAAAATCCGGCGACCGGAGCGGCGGGCATCGCGATGCGGCCCGCCGCTTTTTCTTCGGCCTCGGGCCGCTCTAGATCACCACGAAGTCGCTGACCGTCAGGATCGGCGAGCCCTGCAGATTGGCGAACAGCCGCAGGTGCTTATCCGGGGGGCCATGAGCGCTGGCTGGATGGAACCTAAGAAGACATCCGCGCGCTGGCGCAGCCGTCCCCCTCGCAGCTTATGGAGATGATGTGACCGAGTCCGCATTCCCTGGCAGGTCGCTCCGCGCGCTCTCGGCCTGGATGTTCTGGGCGGCGGCTCTCTTCGCGCTCGTCATGGCGCTATTGCCGCACCCGCCGCAGTTCGTAAACGCCTCCGACAAGTCGCAGCACATGCTCGCTTTTGCCGTATTGGCCGGCCTCGCAGCCTTGGCGTGGCCCCATCGCTTGCTCGCGATCGGCCTCGGCCTTTACGCGTTCGGCGGGCTCATCGAGTTGCTTCAGGTGATTCCGGGCTTGCACCGAGATGGGCAGGTCAGCGACTGGACGGCAGACGTGGCGGCGGCCACGGCGGTCCTCGTCCTCGCGGCCGTCATGCGCAGCCGTTGCCGTCCCAGCTCATGAGCATAGCCGGCGGCGATGAGCTGGCAAGCGCACCGTCATAGCCGCAGCCAGCCGATCAGCGCCTCGACTTTTCAACACGATTGCGGTCACGCAGCCAGCGAAATCAAATCGCTACATCATGAATTACATACCCATAGGCGCTCCCCCGGCCTGCGGGGTCATGACCCTTATAGCGCGTCACGCGAGCGCCGGTCGGCGCGGTGAAGAACGAGCCGCCAATTGTGATATCCCGAACGTTGGCACTGTTGATGAAGTCGAAACCAACGATTTCGCCGGCTATGTCCACGCGGAAAAAGTTCTGGCGAAACAGCACCGCAAACACTCCGGCATGCACATCACCGATGCCGATTTGGATTCCTGTCCGAGGGCAAGGGTGCCCTGCCCCGAAGCGATCGTTGAAGATAAAACGATTCGCGAAAAAGCAGCTGCACGCAAGGAAGCGGGCGCCGATATGGGCAGTGAGGTTGTTGTCGAATTCGCAACTTTGGACGACATGCTGCGAACAGGCGGTCGCACCGCCGTCGAAATAGAGACCGTAGGCAGTGCGTTCCGGCGTGCCGCCTTCCCGCTGCCACCCGCACGAAGCGAAACTGCAGCCGGTGAAGCTGTGGCCCCCGCTGCGGACATGGGCCCCGCCCTTCCGGCACATAATGAAAACTACCCGATCCCAGGACCAGCCCGGGGCACCCTGCTCGGCGCTCCTGTCAATGAAGCCCCAGCCGCCGAGTCGCTCGAACCAGACGCCGCGCAAGAATAGGGTCGACGACGTAAAATCGGGATTGGGATCTACGCTGGGATCGGTAACCGCCCGAATTCCGTCGCCGCCGAGCGCGACAAAATGGCAATTCTGGATCTCGCCATAATACCAGCCCAAGACTTCGAGCCCGTGCTGTCCCTCCGGGCCGTCATTGCCACGGATGCTAAGGTCCCGAATGCCGCCTCCCCAAAAATAGCTCGTATCGACCGGCGCAGTCGTGCGCACGCCGCGCACGCGGAGCAACGGTCCCGAGCCAATGAGACTGTTGAGCACAGTCGTATGCTGCCCGTCTCCCTGAAACAGGATGCCGGGCGCGCGCCTGTTCTCCCGGTTCTGCCAGACTAAAGTGTGCTCGATCCGATATTGGCCCGCCGGAATGTAGAGGATGCCCCCAGTGGGCGCGAGCGAGTCGATCGCGCGCTGAAAGACCGCGGAGGCGTCGCGTTGCCCGCTGGGGTCGGCGCCCAGTTCAACGACATTCAGCGTGCGCTGCGCCGCCGGTGGCGGCGTGGTCTGTGCGCCGGCCAGACCCAGCGGAGCGCCGGCCCCGGAGAGGATCGCTCCGGCACCGACATTCCGGAACATGTCGCGGCGCGTGAACGGCTCTGTCGTCAATTGTCCTCCAGCCGCCAGCCATCTGCGATCCCCCAAAATTGTCAATGCTGCCTCGAACGCTCAAGGGCAGCAACAGGCTCGCACCGGCCTCACCTCGGGCAACGTCAGCGCGTGCCGATGGCCCTTGCCCGCGACGGGCTGATCGAGCGTTCTAAAACCATGTTCGCACCCGCGAATCGGAATCGCTGCGGCGAGCCGCAGGGTTCAGTGAAGCCTATCTGCATCTCGACCAACTTGCTCGAAGCGCCATTGGCTTTGGCATCTGGCTGCGGAGCCCGGCCGGCTGCCGGATCGGTTGCAACAGCTTTTTCAGAGGCTTGTCCCGCGCTCGGCTGCGGGACCGCTGGACGGTCGATACGGCGCGGGCCGGCCGTCAAACTAGGAGGGCAACGGCGATCCCGCCGTTGCCCTCCTCTCCATTCGATCAATCCCGAAAAGCCCTGTCGGCTGTCCGGGTCGAACCCGGCTATTGAGGTACCAGGTTGGGCGCGCTGAAGGTGTTGCCGGCGCCGTTCAACACGACCCGGTTATTGACGAAGCTCTGCACCAGGGCGCCGCCCGAGGCCGAAATACCAGTGCCGTTATTGAAGATCGTCGTGTTCGACACCGCCGTCCGGCTGAAGTTGCCGGTGCCGTTGATACCCGTGAGATTGCCCGAGATGGTCGAGTTGTTCACGACCACCGTCGCGTCGTGTCCGCCGACCGGCGTGTTGACCACCAGGCCGGTGCCATTGATGCTGCCCGCGATCAGGCTGCCGTCGATCGTCACCATCGTGTCGGCGGCGGAGTTGTTGCCGGCGGTATCGATCCTGATTCCCTGGAACAGGTTGTTCAGGATACTTACATTCGTGAGATCGACCCTCGCGCCGCCCGATGGCCCCGTCGACTGGATGAGAATGCCGCCGCCCGACACGGTGGTGCCGTTGTTACGGATCACCGTATTGCGGACCGTGAGCCGGCCGGTCGTGCCCGGCTCCATTTTGATTCCGAACCCGTTCGGCGCAGCGGCGAGGAAGTTGTAGATCGTGCAGTCCTCGACCGTCAGAGAAGCTCCCTGAAGGAAGCGGATGCCGTTGACGCCCGGCAGGTTGGGCGGGCCGCCGTTGATCTCGAGGCCGCGCAGGGTCACGACGATGCCCGCGCCGTTGAGGATGACGCCGGTGGTGCTGGAGGCGAGGACGCCGCCGAGCGTGCCGGTGCAGTCGATCGTAATCGATTTGGTGAGCGTCACCGCGCCGAAGCCGGCGGGATCGAGGCAGTTGATTTCGCCTCCGGCAGCCGTCTTCGAAATGGCGCCGGCAAACGTCTTGCAGGGCGCGGTGCGGCTGCAAGGATTGACGTCGTCGCCGACGCCGGAGACCCAAGTGCGCGTTGCTTGCGCGGAAGCCGGCGTCGCGACAGCGGCCGCTCCGATCGCGACCGCCGAGGCAAGAAGCTTGGTTAGGATTTTCATGAGACCATCCCCTTTGATTGGAAGCCCCATTATCCTTCGAAATGGAGGCCGGGTAAAGGCCTGATCGTTGCTGCACCGCAACTGCCGCTCATCGGGAATATTGAGCAGTTTCAGTGTCCAATGTGGGCGCTGAAAAAATAACCAAGAGTTCCACGCGAAAAGCTACCCGCCCCACGCCGGGTGCAGCCCCGACTCGGCCGCTCGGCGCACCGGTCGGACTTCCCCGCTGGAAACCCCCTCCCGCAGCCGTCAATAATCGCGGTTGTAGCGCAGGTTGACGTTGGTGCCGCTGTTCGATCCGAATTGCGAGAGCAGGCTCAAGGCGCGGGTGAGCGAGATCTCGATCTGGGTGGCGGTATAGCCTTTGGCGTCGGTTATGATCTCCACATAGATGTCGTCCGACAGGTACATGCCGGCGGCGACCGCGGTGCCGCGGCCGGTGGCGGTGTCGGCGTCGATGATGCGCAGCCGGTCGATGCCGGTCGCGGACCTCAGCCGCCCGAGCGGATTGAGGCCGCCGCCGCCGCCGCTCAGCGATTGCAGCGAGGCGGCGAGCTGCACCGCCTGCAGCGCCGAAATCTGCGTCACCGAGCTGCCGAACAGGATGCGCGAAACCACTTCGTCCTGCGGGAGCGACGGCGAGGAGGTGAAGCTGATCTGCGGATTGAGCGAGTTGCCGGCGATAACGATGCCCACCTCGACACTCTCGATGTCCGCGGTGGCGAGGAGATTGAGCCGCGAGGGCCGCGCGCCCTCGAACGTCACCTCCCCGCGATCGAAGCGGAAGCGCCGCCCGGCGAGGCCCAATGTGCCGCGGATCATCCGCACCTGGCCGACCAGCTCGAGCGTGGTGGTCGTGCCCCTGGCGCGCAGATCGGCCGTGCGCCATTCGGATTCCATGCCCATGCCGGAGACGTAGATGCGGTTGTTGGCTCGAAGCTCGATGTCGAGCTGCCAGACGCTTGGAACGCGCGCGTCCGCGCGCTGCGCATTGGGATCGGACAGCGGCTCGCCGCGCCGGCGCACGCCCGCGAGCTGAGGCACTTCGGCGGCCGCCTGCCGGACGATCTGGTAACGGACCTCGGCGAGATCGAGCGCGCCCCTGATCCAGGCGCCCTCCCGATTGTGGGTGATCCGCAAATTGCCGGTCGCGGTGGCGCCGAGATCGTCGCTGCGCGCCAGCCGGGCGTTCTGGAAGTCAAGCCTCAGGTCGACCGGGTAGCCCGCCGCCGAAGAAAGGCCGATCGTGCCGCTGCCGGTGATCGTGCCGTTGCCAGCGCGGCCGCTGAGGCGGTTGACGCGCAGCTCCGAGCCGCTGAACCTGCCGTCGACGGCGAGGGCGGTGACTCGCGTCCCGTAGGTCTCGTTGACGTAGACGAGGTTGTTGGCGCGGACGATGCCGTCGCTAAACTGCGGATTGTCGACCCGGCCGCCGAAATCGGCGGCGATGCCGAGCGGGCCGGTCACCTGGTGACCGGGCAGGCTGGCGAAGGACATCGGCACGTCGGCGGGTCCGTTATAGCGGACGCCGCCGGCGAGCGGCGCGGCCATGAGCCGCTCGCGCCAGCTGCCCGCCGCGGGGCCGAGCGGCTGCAGCCGGACCTGCGCCCGGCCGATGATCGCGCCGCCGCGGCGGATGATCGCGCCAGCGGCGCCGCCTTCTGGCGTGAGGTTCCCCGTCACGAACAGGTCGACCGGCGAGGAGCGGACCGCGATCCCGGTCCGGGTGAAGCCGGTGACGTTGAGCCTGGCTTCGGCGCGCGGGAAGGCGCCGCCGCCGGGGTCCGAGAAATCGAGGCTGCCCGTGGCGCGGCCGCCTATGCCAAGCCCCGGCGAGAAGGCGTTGACGATGGTGAGGTCGAGATTGTCGAGCCGCGTCTGCACGACGAGGCCGTTGCCGAAGCGGCCGGCGAGCCGCACCCGCCCTTGCGGGAAGCTGATCGTGGCCGGCAGCATCCGCCACTCGCCGGTCTGCTCGACACGGACGAGGCGGGCGGGCTCGGCGAGGCGGAAGGCGATATTGTTGACCTGGCCCTGCATCGCCACCTGCGCCGAGCTGCCGTCGCTGCGGCCGTTGGCGGCGATCCGGAAGGAGACGCCGCGCCGCCCTTCCGCGAAGAGCTGGCCCGTGCCTCTGCCGCCGACATAGTTGAACGCGACCCGTGCGCGCTGGACGAGCAGGTCGCCGCTGGCGAGGCCGGCCAGCTCCGCGCCGCCGACGATGTCGATCGAGCTCCGCGAGTCCGCGGGCAAGGTGATGGTGACATCGACCCGGCCGCGCTGGACGATGATCGGATCGGCGCCGGGCGTTCGCGCCGCATTGGCGGTCGCTGCGATTGCGATCTGCTGGCGGCGGCCGGCGGCGGCGAGGGTGACGTTGCCGCTCAAGCCCTGGCCTTCGAGCGTCAGCGCGCCCGCGAACGGCCCCGCGCGCGTCTGCACCAGGCGGCCGGCGAAGTTGATCCCGGCATAGGTCAGCCGGTTGACGGCGATGGTCAGCGGGCCGCGGTTCGAGAGGATGACCACGTCGGCGGTGAACGGCCCGTAAGCCGAATCGCCGCGTGCCTCGAGCGCCCAGCCCTGCGCGGTGGCGCGGACGTTGGCGGTGAGGTTGGTGAGGCCGTAGCCCGGGCCGGCGGCGGCGATTTCGATGCGCGGCGCGCTGGCGCGGCCGGTGACGCGCACGGCGAGCGGCCCGTAGTCGCTGCTGTCGCCGGCGAGGCGCAGGTCGATCGTGCCGTCGGGCCTGTAGACGCCGCCGCCGGTGCGCACGCGCAATTTGGGCGCGGCGACGCGCACGTCGCTGACCCGGATGAGCCCCGATGGCGCCATGTCGATATTGGCGGTCGCCGTGCCGGCGCCGCCGAGCAGGGCCTGGATGGTCTCGTTGGTGAGCCGCCGGCTGCGCGCGGCGACGCGGCCGCGCAGGCCGAAGCCGCCCGCCGCGCTGGTCATGTCGAGATTGGTGGTGACGTCGAACAGGCCGACGCCGTTCACCAGATAATTGTCGACCCGGCCCTGCACCGCGGCGAGATAGCGGCCGGCGGCGAGGTCGAAGGCGAGAGCGAGGCGGGCATCGATACGGTCGGAGCGAAGGATCATATTGTCCGAGACCAGGCGCGTGCCGGCGATGCCGAGCTCGCCGTCGAGACGCACGTTGGCGATGGTGCCGCCGGCGACCGCATCGAAGCCCAGGATGCGCGCCGCCCGCGCCGACACCGGCACGACGATGTCGCCAGCGCGCACCCGGGCATTGCCGACCGCGCGCAGCCCCTCGATCGTGGTGCCGCCCAGAGTGAGGCTCGCCGCGCGCAGCTCGTAGAGGACGCCCGGCGTCGCGAAGCCGCCGTTGAGGATCACCGCCAGGTTGACGTCGCGTCCGGCGAGGCCTGGCGCGATCGTGCCCGGCTGGAGAAGCCGGCCTGCGATCCTCAGATTCTCGTAGCGATTGGCGCCAAGGTCGATACCGCCCTCGGCGGCGAGCGCGAGGACGCTGCTGCGCACCCGCAAGCGGATGTCGGCGCGGCGCTGGTCGAGCCGGGCGGTGAGGTTCACGCGCGCGGCCGGCCCGGCGAAGCGCTGCGCCGCGCCCGGCAGGACGAGGCCCGGGCGGACAATGCCGTCGACGGTGAAGCTGCCGTCGCGGGCGGTGACACCGAGATCGGCCAGCACGTCGCCGGCCAGAGCGGCGCGCGCCCGGCCCTGCCAGCTCGCCCAGGTGCCGCGGCCGTTGACGGACGCGGTGACCGCTCGGTCGGTGCCGATCAGGCCGGCGAGGAAGCCGTCGCCCGGCCCGCGCAGGTCGAGCGCGATGTCGAGCCGGTTGGCCGACGGCACCGCATCGAGCACGAGATGCAGCCGGTCTCCCCCGGCGAGGCCCGCCGCGCGCAAGGTCGCGGCGTCGAGCGTCACCTGGGCGCGCCGGTCGGCGATCGTCACGCGGCCGTCGAGCGAGAGCAGATGGCGGCGCCCGGTCACCGCCGGGTCGATCGCCAGCCGGCCGACGTGCAAGCGCGCCAGATCGAGGCTGATGTCGGGGAGCAGCGGCGCATTGGGATCGCCGGGGCGCAGCCGGGGCGCGCGCAGCAGCCGCGCCTCGGGGATGTCGAGATCGCGTATGTCGATGCGGCCGCCGAACAGATAGGGCAAGGGGCGGTAATCGAGCTCCGCCCGCGGCGCGCTGACGAAGGTGCCGCGCGGATCGGAGAGGGTGAGATCGTGGACGGTCAGCCGGCCGAAGATCGAGCCTTCGATCCGCCCGACATGGACCTTGAGCCCGGAGGTCGTCTCCATCGCGTTGATGCGCTCGACGATGAAACGGTGCCCCGCCTCGCTGTTGAGCCAGAGCAGAAAGGCGGCGATCAGCGCCAGCAGCGTGGCGAAGACGATCCCCGTCCATTTGGCGATGGTCCAGCCCAGCGCGCGCCGCCGCACCACCACGGTCTCCGTCGCTTCGGGCGCCTCGGTGATTTCGGCCGTCATCAGAAAGCCTGCCCGATCGAGACGTAGACGTTGATCAGGGTCTCGCCCGGCCGCCGCCCGATCGGCGTCGCGACGTCGATCCGGACCGGGCCGAAATTGGTATAGACGCGCCCTCCTATGCCGATTCCGAAGCGCATCGAATCGAATGTTGGATATTGGGCCTCGTAGACCTGGCCCGCGTCGACGAAGGCGACCACGCCGTAATTGCCGAAGCGGTAGCGGCCCTCGAGGGCGAATTCGGCGAGGCTGCGCCCGCCGACCGGGATATTGTTGAGGTCGCGCGGCCCCAGTTCCTGGAAGCCGAAGCCGCGCACCGAGCCGCCGCCGCCGGCATAGAGCCGTCGCGACGGCGCCAGATCGTCGCGGGGAATGCCGAAGATCGAGCCGATGCGGGCGCGGCCGGCGATGACGAACTGCTCGCCGACCGGATAATAAGCGCTGCCTTCGATCAGGTTGCGTATGTAGAAACCCGCGCCGTCGTGGAGCGAGGCTTCGGGATTGACCCGGGCGAGCAGCCGGAAGCCGCGGGTCGGATCGAGCAGGCTGTTCGACCGGTCATAGCCGAGCTGGCCGACCAGCCCGCCGATGAAATAGGCGTCGGACAGCGAGATGACCGCCGTGCCGTTGCGATTCTCGTTGGTGGCGAGGAGCTCGGCCCCATAGGCATAGGTCCAGCGCTTCTGCCAGATCGGCGTCGATTCCCGCGAAACGAGGCCGTAGAGCCGCGCGGTATAGCCCTGGAAGGCCTCGAAATCGCGCCGGCCGATGTCGAGCTGGAGCAGCAGGGCGCGGTCGCGCTGCCCCCAATTGTTGCGGCGGAAGCGGACCGAGAAATTCTGCTCCCTGGTGCCGGCGATCGCGGCGACGCGCAGCGCGCCTTCCGGCGGGAACAGGTTGCGGTGCTCCCAGGCGCCCTCGAGCCGGATGCCCTCGCCGGTGCTGAAGCCCGCGCTGGCGTCGAGCGAGCGGGCCGGGCCGGCCTGCTGGCGGACCAGGATGTTGACATATTGGGTGCCGTCTTCGGCCCTCTCGCCGGTCAGCACCGGCTCGGCCGAGACCGTGCTGAACAGGCGGGTCGAGACCATCGCCTCGCGCAGGTCGTCGACCTTGCGGCGATCGTAAAGCTCGCCCCGGCGGAAGCGGGCGAGCACGCCGACATGTTCGGCGTCGAAGGCGAGCCGGCCCTCGGTGGTGAAGCCGGCGAAGCGCGCCCGGGGTCCGGGATTGAGCGGCAAGGTATAGTCGCCGAGCCTGGTGTCGGGATCGAGCACGATGTCGCGGACGCTGAGCTCGGGGAAGGGGTAGCCCTCCTGCGGCAGGCGGAGCAGCACATTGGCCTCGGCCGCCTCGACGTCGACCGCGCGGATCGGATTCCCGGACGTGAGCGGCAGGAAGCTGCGCGCCAGACCCGGCGGCTCGGTGTCCGGACCGGCGAGCGTGATGTTGCCGAAATTGTAGCGACTGCCGGCGGCGACGGTGATCGTCACCCTGAGCCGGCCCGGCGCGTCTCCCTCGCCCGGCAGTTGCTCGATCGCCGAGGTGGCGACGGCGTCATAATAGCCTTCGGAGCGGAGCAGGCGGACGACGAGCGCGACGTCCTCCTCGGCGCGGGCGGCGATCATCGCGCCGTTGACGGCTTCGCCCTCGGCATCGTCGAGCGCGGAAAGGTCGCGGAAGCGGCCTTCGAGGCCGGTTTCGGCCATGCCGTCGACGACCAGGCTGTAGCGCACCCGCGCCGCCTCGCCCTCCTCGTCGGAGGCGGCCGGCTCCTCGCCGGCGGGCTGGACGTCGAAGCTCGAGAGCGGCGGCAGCGGCTCGGCCAGAGCGGGGTCCCCCAAAGGCGTGTCCTCGACCGGGCCTGGCTCGGGCGGGAAGGGGCGCGCGTCCGGCGGGAGCGGCTCGAGCGGCGCCATCGGATCGGGGTTGGTGCCGACCTCGGGCAAAGCCGGCATCGCCGCCTCGAATTCGCTGTCGGGGACGATGGGCTGGTCATCGGCCGGGCCGGGGTTGAAAGCGGGGGCTTCCTCTGCGGGCGGTGCGGTGTCCTGCGCGCGCGCGGCAAGCGGCGCCGCGAGGACGCCACCCGCAATCGCAGCAGCTAAGATACGCGCTTCGTTCAATAAACCCCGCTCAGCCGCACAAGGAATGCGGCGTCGCATTAACGACCAATTCCGCACAATGTTCAATAAGCCGCGGCGACCCGGTCGGCGCCCGCCCGGATCACCGGCGCCGAGCCGTCGCCGACCACCGCGAATCCCGACCAATAATAAGGATGGGAGGTGTCGCGATCGTCCATCAGCGCCTGCTGGGCCAGACGCAGCGCGCCGGCGATGCCGGTGCCGGGCGGCGCCGTGAACAGGCCCGAGATCAACCTTTCGGTAGCGTTGAAATCGTCGGGCACCGGCCAGTGGCTGGCGACGACGATGCGGCCGCCGGCGCCGACGAAGGCGCGCACCAGCCCGTCCAGCGCATATTCGCCGCCGCCCGCGAGGCCCGCTTCGGCGGTCGCGGTGGCGCTGGCGCTGCTGGCGGTGTCGCAGGCGGAAAGGATGATCAGGTCAGCGTCGAGCCTCAGGTCGAAAATCTCGGCGAAGGTCAAAAGGCCGTCCGACTCTCCCGTGCCGAAGCTGGTCAGCAAAGCGGGCCGCGCCGGGCATTCCGGGCGCGGCGGCGTCACCAGGCCGTGCGTCGCGAAATGCAGGATTCGATAGTCGGCGAGGTCCGAGCGCGCGATGATCGCGGTGTCGGTGAAGGCGGCACCGGTGACGATCTCGGCCTCGCCGGCGCGGCCCCCGCTCGCCGCGGCGCCGGCCGCGACCAGCTCGCGCGCCGAGATCGGCCGGTTCCAGGCGCCGAGCGACCAGGAGCAGCCCGCCTGCTCCATGCCGGCATCGCCGCGCGTCCCGGCCCCGCCAGGCAGGAAATAGCCGCGCGCCGGCTCGTTCTCGCCGAAGCCGAGATATTCGGCGCGAGCCCTGCTCGGCGGCGCCTGGCGGACGTCGCGGAAGGCGCGGACCGAGACCGCGGTCGAGATGTCGCGCTCGCGCCCCAGCCACTTGACGCCGCGGAAATCGAAGCCGTCGTCACTGGGATCGGCGAGCCGCGCCCGATAGGCGTCGACCGCGGCGCGGTCCATGACCAGCAGATTGGGCGGCAGCCGCAGCATTGCCCCGTCGGGCTCGAAGACGAGATGGGTGACGGCGCCGATCTCGCCCGCGACCGGCGCGAACAGCGACTGATAAAGCCCGTAGGCGATCTCGAGATCGAACGGATAGGTGAGCTGCTGGTTGTTCTGGACCACCGAGATGGTCGCCCTCAGCGCATCGACCTGGCGGTCGAGCTCGCGCGGGGTAGCGCCGATCCGGAAGGCGCGCGCGGCGCCCGGAGTGGCGAAGATCGCATAAGCATGATCGCCCACCACGATCATCTTGTAATAGGCCTCGCCGGGCCGGAGCATGCGCTGCACATCGGCGAGCTGGAGCGCGCCGCTCGACACCGCCCGATAGCGCGGAAATTCGGCGAGCCGCGCCTGCATCGCGGTCTGGTCCTGCTGCCACTGGGCGATGGCGACGCGAAGCTCCTCCATCCGGGCGGTGCCGGCGGCGGTCGGCGCCGTGCTCGCCTCGAGCCGGGCGAACTCGACCCGGCCGCGCTCGATGTCGCGGGTGAGGTTGACCGACTGGCGGAACATGCGCGCCGCCTCGTCGCTGCCGCCCGAAAGCTCGCGCGCCAGCACCGCCTGGGTCTGGGCGACACCGGGGCGGAGCAGGATCTGGCTGGCGGTGAACAGGTCGGCGACCGCATCGGGCCCCGCGCCGTCCGCGGTCAGCAATTCGAAATAGGGTTCGAGCAGGCGGCGCAGGCCGGGCGAGGCGTCGCCGCCGTCGACATTGGCGGCGACGATCTCGCGATAGAGGACGAGCGCCGGCTCAGGGCGGCCGGTGCGCGCATAATAGCCCGCCAGCCGGCCCTTGGCGCTCATCAGCGCGGAGGAGCCCGGATAATTGGCCTGGAGCAGGACGACGGCGGTCCGGTGCTGCGTCTCCGCTTCCGCTCCATCCCCGCGCCGCTCGGCGATGGCGGCGAGCTCGCCGTGGATTTGGGCGCGCAGCCAGACCGTGGCGGCGATGCGGCCGCCGCGGATCGCGATCAGCTCGGTGAGCGCCCGGTTGAACGGCATGGCCGCCTCGGCGCCCCGGCCCTGGAGGGTGAGGATGGTGCCGCGCAATTGCAGCGCCTGGCCATCGAGGATCTGCGCCTTGTCCTCCTGGGTCAGGCCTTCCGGGCCGCGCAGCCGGCTCGCGCCTGGCGATTCGGCGCTGAGCCGGCCCGCGGTCGGCCGGTCGATGACCAAAGCGCTCACCGAGGCGCTTGCGGCGATCGGCGGCACCGGCCGGTCGAGCTCGGCGAGCGCGGCGGCGGCCATGCCCTGGTTCAGCAAATGCATGGCGCGATAATTGCGCAGCCTGCGCGCCGTCACCGGATCGGCGCCGGCCATCTCCTCGGCGCGCGCGAAGATCGAATCGGCCTCGGCGTGGCGGCCGAGATTGGATCTCTGCAGCGCCGCGTTGACCAGGGCCTCGGCCTGCCCGCCCGGGCCGGTCTCGCGCTGCGTCAAGGCCGAGAAATATTCGGACGCCTCGGCATAGGAGCCCGCATTGTTGCGGCGATAGGCCTCGGCCAGCGCGCTCTGGGCGTCCTGCGTCCCCGCCTGTACCCGCGCGAAGGCGGCGGGATCGCCGGCGCCGGTGGTGGCGATCGAGACCTCGCCTTCGACCTCGCGGTCGGCAGCGAGGCTCCTGAGGCCCAGCCGCAGCGCGCTGTCATAGCCGGCCAGCCCCTCGGCGACATAGACCGTGCCGCGCGCGCGGCGCAGGATATAGACGCGGTAGCCGACGTCGGCGGCGTTGAGCCGGCAGGCGAGGCTCTCGACCGCGCCCAGCCCCTCGATCTCGACCCGCTCGGGCCCGGCGCAGGTCACCCGGCCAGCGCGCAGGCCCGCCAGCCGGGCCGCCGCGTCGCCGCCGCGCGCGCGCAGCACGTAGAGCTGGCCGACCGGCACCGCCGCGTCGCGGCAGACGATCTGGTAGCCGCGGTCGAACATGGTGCCAAAGGCCGGGTCCCGGACCTGCGATTGCGCGGTGCACAGGGTCGCCGTGCCGCTGCCGATGCGGAAGCTTTGGCGCACGCTCAAGCCCTGCGCCGAGGCAGGCCCGGCCCAGCCGAATGCGGCCAGCGCGAGGGCGAAAAGGCAGAGGGCGCTAATTCTGGTCATCGCAATCACCGTCATGGTCGGGGTCGCAATCCCAAAGGCCGGCTTCGCTGCCGCTGGTCACAGGTTCCTCGATCAGCGGATCGGCGGCGAAGCTGCTGTCGACCAGATCGTCCTCTTCGGCGCCCCCGGGGAGCAGGATCGCGCTCGAGCCCCCGGTCGGCCCGGTGATCGGATCGGGCCCGCCGGGCCCCGGATTGGCGGGCGCCCGCACCCGGCAGAAGCCGGTGACGATGATGCAGGTGTTGAGCGCGGCGACGTTGGTGAAGCTCGCCGGCGCCCCGGCCGCGGCTGTCGTGTTGTAGGTCGATTGGGCGAAGAAGGAGTCGCCGGTGGTGAAGCTGCCGTCGGCATTGAGCCGCCGGCCGAACGCGGTGACGTTGATGCCGGGCGCCGCCGCGGTGATGACGAGCCCGGCGGGCCCGACGGTGATCCCCGCATATTCGGTCGAGAAAGGCAGGCCGGAGCCGTTGTTCTGGACGTAGAGCGTGCCGCCGGCGACCAGGGTGACGCCGTTCGCCTCGACATAGCCGCGCGGCACCTCGGTCCCGTCATTGAAGAGGAGGTCGTCGTCGCGGCCGGCATAATCAGGATTGGCGCGCAACCGGTCGATGATCGCCGCCGAGCCCACCCAGATGTTGTTCGAGGCGATGATCAGATTGCCGCCGGGCGCGCCGGCGGCGTCGCGGACGCGGATGCTGCCGGTCGGCGTGGGGACTTCGAGCCGCTCGGTTATGCGGAGCGAAATGCCGTCCTGGGCGCGGGCGCCGGCCATCAGCAGCGCGCCTTCGACGCGCGCGATGCCCGGGCTGACGATCTCGAACCGGCCCACTCCCGCCGCCGCGCCGCCGCCGTTCAGCGTGAGATCGCGCACGACCAAATCGGGGGCGCGGGCCGGGTTCGCGCTCAGCGCGGGCACGAGGAGGCGCAGGTTTGTCGCGCGGATCCGCCCCGCCTCGGCGGCGGTCAGCGTGTAGCCCGGGCCCTGGGCAGCGCCGCCCAGAATCGTCGGCTGGGCGGGAATGCCGGCGGGCGTCGTGCCGCCGGCCACCGCGAGCACGACCAAGGCGGTGTCGATGTCGCCGATGCCGCCTGTCGCCTGAACGTCGATATCGGCCGAGCCGATGCTGACCTGGCGGCCGAGAATCCGGCCGGCGACGGTAGCGAGATCGGCCGCACGGATGTCGGTGGCGTTGCTCGCCCTTGTGACCACGCCGGCATTGACGATGACGTCGTCGCCGGCCCGCGCATTGAGGTCGGTGACGTCGATGGTCAGGCCGTTCGCCGCCGGATTGGCGTGGCTCATCACCAGATCCTGGCCGGCGGTGAAGCTCCATTGCCCGCCGGTTATCCGGCCCGCGCCGCCGCCGATCACCCTGATCTCGCCCAAAGTGTCGAGCGCCGCGACCTGCGCGACGTTCACGGTTCCGCCGGGAATCTCCACGCTCGAAAAGGGGATTGTGGCGGCGGGAGTGTTGGCGGTGGCCGACAGCGTCAGATTGGCGAGCGCGATGCCGCCGCCGGCCGCGGTGACATGCCATTGCCCGGGCGTGTTGACGGCGGCGGTGCCGCCCGTCGCATTGGTGGTGCCGACGACGTCGCCCGCAGTGATCGTCCCGCCAGCGCCCGCGGCGTTCAGCGCCGCCTGGCCGCCTGCCCCCGACCCGGTAATGCCGACGCCGGCGGCGGCCGAATCGCCGCCCGCGCCGCCATCGCCGTTGGCGACGAGCGAGGCCCCGCCGGCGATCGTGACCGGCGCGCCGCCCGCTGTCAGGGTCGCGGTCCCACCCTGCCCCCTGCCGCCTGCGCCGCGGCCCACGCCGCCGGCGCCGCCGATGCCGCGCGCGTTGAGATCGGCGCTGGCGAACCGCGCGCTCCCGGTCGGCGCGCCGGACCCAGCCACGGCATTCGTGCCGAGCACTATGTCGCCGCCGTCGCCGACCCCGCCGTCGCCGCCATTGTCGTTATTGTCGGCATCGCCGCCGCTGCCGCCGGTGCCGACCGCGTCGAGCTTGAGCGCGCCGAGGTCGATCGTGCCGTTCCCCGATTCGGCGAGGATGGTGATCGCGCCGCCGCTGCCCAGGCCGCCGGTGCCGGCATCGGTGGCGCCGCCGGCCCACGAGCCTCCCCGGCCGCCAGTGCCCGGCGCCGCCAGGGTGAGCGAGCCGGCGGCGATCCGCGAGGGCGCCGCGCCGGTGTGGGCGAGGATGCGGATGGTGCCGCCCTGGCCGACGCCGCCGGTGCCGCCGGGCGCGAAGCGCGCGTCGCCGCCCAAGCCGCCGGCGCCGCCGTTGAGACCGCTGGCGAAGTCGATCGTGCCGCCGGTCGCCTCGATGAGAAGGTCGCCGCCCTGGCCACGGCCGCCGGTGGGCGCGGATCCCCCGGCGCCGTCCGCGAAGAAGCCCGCATCGGCGTTGAAGCGGATCGTCCCGCCTTGCGCGCGGACGACGATCGCGCCGCCGCCGCCGAGCCCGCCGGCCAGGCCGGGGCCGCCCTGGACCTCGCCGCCCTGGCCCTTCGCGCTCGCCGTAAAGGCGCCGGCGAGCGTGACGGTGGAGCCGCCGCCCGCGCCGATGACGACGTTGCCGCCCTGCCCGGTGACGCCGTCGACGCCGCCGAACCCGTCCGACGCGCTCGCCGTGCCGTTGGCGTTCATCACCACGCCATTGGCCAGGACGGCGCCGCCGCCGGTCGCGGCGAGGCTGGCGGTGCCGCCCGTGCCTGCGCCGCCATTGCCGGTGGTGCCGACGGCGCCGGTGCCGCCCTCGCCGGTTGCCAGGATAGTGAGCGCGCCGTCGATGGTGATGGTGCCGCCCCCGGCGCTGACGTCGGCAAGGCCGCCGGTCCCGCTCCCCGCATTGTTGCCGGCATCGACGAGGCCCCGCGCCGAGGCATCGACGGTCGCGCTGCCGAAGATACGGATATTGCCGCCACCCTGGGGGGTGAAGATCCTGGCCTCGCCGCCGACCAGATTGACGATCGCGGGGTTGGACGAATCGAAGGCAGCCGCTGAGACGATCGCGTTGCCCATCACGGTGACGGTCTGGCCCGGCCCTGCCGAGAGATGCGCGCGCAGCCCGCCGAACAGGCTGACGTCCTGGAGGAAGGTGAGCGAGCCCGTGCCCACGGCGCTCGCCAACATGTCGGTGCGCGCGGTGCCGAAGAGGTCGGAGCGGACGATGCCGCCGGCGATCTGGAAGCTGGCGGCGAGATCGGGCGCCGGCGTGCCGGTGAGATCGCTGTAGCGGTCGACGACGCCGCCGACCACGCTGGCACCCGCCGACAGCACGATGACTCCGTTCTCGACCCCCACGGAGACCGCCGGATCGAAGCCGATATCGCCCTGCAGGATCGCGGTGATCGCCTGGTTCTTGGGCATCGCGACCAGATAGATTGCATGGATGTCGTCGGCGGCGCCGCTGGCCGGGCCGCCGGTCGTGCCGAGATGGGTGAGCGGCACCGGATTGTCGCTGCCGACCTTGACGATGATGTCGAACAGGCCCTGATTGACCCGCATATCCACGGTCTCGCCTGCGACATAAGCGGCCGAGCCGTTCACCCGGACCGACCCGCCATGCAGGATGCGCGGGGAGACCATGGCGACGAAGCTGCCTTGCTCGAGCGCGCGAATCTGCGAACCCGGCTCGGTGACCACCGCCGCGCCGGGGAGCCCGCCGAACGGGGCGAAGTTGAGGCCGCGGGTCGCCGGATCGTAGAAATTGCCGGCCCCGTCATCGAGGACATTGAGGCTGGTGAGGACGAGGCTGCCGACGTCGAACACCGCGTTCGCGCCGACGAGGATCCCGCCGGGGCTCGAGAAGATCACGGTGCCGCCGGTGCGGGAGGTGCCGACGGCCGCGTTCAGGATCAGGCTGAGTACGGTGCCGTCGAAGCGGGTCGGCTGGGCGCTGACGATCCGGTTGAGGACGACGAAATCGGGGTTGTTGATGCCGTTGGTGAAGGTCGCGACATTGCCAGCCGGCAGGAAGACGCCGGCGGTGGGGGCCCAGCGGATGATCGCGGTCGGGCTGTCGACCCGGATCGTCTCGACCCCCGGGTTGGCGCGGTCATAGTTGACGGCGCCGGCCACCGTGGTGGGGTTGGCGTTGAAGGCTTGGGCGCCGGCCCGGCTCGCGGTCAGGCAAAGGCTGCCGAGCGCGCAGCCGAACAGGAGGGCCCGCCGGAATGCGCTCGAGCCGGCGGGAAGCGGGGCGGAAATCGTCATCTTGATCTCCATGGCCACAAGCGGGTGGTGAGCGAGACGAGGAAGCGGGTGTCGCCGCGGCTGGCCTGGAAGGGCAGGCGGTCGAGCGGCTTGGCGACGAGCAGGTCGATGCGGAAGCGGTCGCCATAAGCGGCGCGCACGCCCGCGCCGACCGAGCTCAGATGCTGCCGGCCGGTGGCGAACAGCACGTCACGGTTCCAGACCCGGGCATGGTCGAAGAAGACATAGGGTTCGGCGGCGAACTGGTCGGCGCGGCGCGGATAGGCGCTGCCATAGCGAATCTCGGCCTGGACGCCGACACCGCTGTCGCCGAGCAGGGCGCCGGGATCGTAGCCGCGCCCCGCCGCATAATTGCCCGCCGAGAATTCCTCGAAGCTGAACAGGGGGTCGGCGCTATACTGGCCGCGCAGGTCGAGGGCGAAGGTGAGCCGCGGGATCGGCCGATATTCGCCATAGAGATTGCCGCGGAACAGGGTCGCGGTCGGATCGCCCTCGAGCCTTGTCGGCGGCACCGCATTGGGGACGAGGCAGAGCGCCAGGGCGGGGCCGCAGCCGGCGCTGGCGCCGAAGATGTCGAGCCCCTGGCGCGCTTCCACCGAGAAGCCGATGCGCCACAAGGGTTCGGCGGGCGTGTAGAGCGGATTGCCGGGCGAGAGGCCGAGCGCGTCTAACGCCAGCCTGGCGAAGGCGACGCGCAGGCGATCGCGGTTGAGCGGCAAGGCGTTGAAGTCGATATCCTGCTCGATCACGTCCATGCCGACCGCGCCGCGCAGGGTCCGGTTCTGGCGCCGGATGAACGGGTAGCTCGCCTCGACCGTCGCGAACAGGGTGCGCGAGTCGATGTCGACGCCGGGGAGGTTCAGGTTCGGGCTCGCCCAGGCGTAGGTGAACTGGGCGCCGATCGCGAGCCCCTCGCCGCCGATCCGGAAATCGTGGCCCAGCTGGAGCGTCTGCTGCTCCTTGGTATCGGCGGTGCTGTAGACTGCGATCGTGGTGCGGTCGCCGAGCCCGGTGAGGCCGAAGAACTGGCCGCGCAGCAGCGCACCCCAGCGGCCCAATTCGCGCGATCCCAGATTCTGCACGACGAGCTCGGCCAGCACCGGCATGCGGACGACCGTGACCTCGCCGATCACCTCGCCCCGCGCCGCGCCCGCCGAGCGCAGCGCCAGGCGCACATTGAATCCGGGCAGGTCGCCGGCGAGCAGCAGGTAGCGCTCCGCCTCGTAGCGATTGAAGACCTCGCGCTCGGTCAGCTTTTCGAGATAGCCAGCGATCACCCGTTCCGAGCGCCCGGCGTCGCCGCGTACCCGGATGCCGACCAGCTTGGCCATCAGCACGGAGAAACGGACCGTCCCGTCGGCGATCCGCTGTTCCGGCACCTCGACCGCGGCGATATAGCCGGCCTCGCGCAACAGGGTGGCGGCACGGTCGCGTATCTCGCAAATCGTGGCGACCCCCGTCTCCTGCCCGACGAAGCGGGCGTAAGCGGGGCGCAATTGCTCTGCGGTGAGGCCGCGCAGATCCTCGAACACGACGTCCCTCAGGGTGAAGCGGATGTTCGCATAATCCGGCCGGTCGAGCGCGCAGGGCGCCCGCTCGACGTCGCCCTCGACGGTCAGCCGGGCGGGCGGGGCCTCGCCGCGGGCGGGCGGGGTGCGGTCGACCTCCTCGCGGGTCGGAGCGACGGGCTGGCCGGGCGGGAGCTGGGCGAGAGCCGGGCCGGCCGCGGCGATCGCGGCAGCCGCCAGACCGGCGCACAGGGCCCGGGGGCGCGCTGGTCCGTTCGGCAGAAGCTCACCCATGCCCGGACCACCCTGACCTTCTCGGCAAAGCGGGAGCATAGCATAATGCCATGCACCGCCAATGGCGAATCAGCCGGTCGGCACCGGCTCCGGCGCGCGCTCCGGCGCGGCCGGCCGCTCGAGCTGCGGATTGAGCCGGCGCAGGCCCTGGAAGAAGGAGCGCGGCCGCTTCGACAGACGCTGCGTGATCTCGACGCGGAGCCCGACCGCCGCCGCGATCTCGGAGACGAACCAGACGCAATTGGCACGATTGAGATTGTAGGAGGGCTGCGGCAAGGCGCGCCAGCGCTCGACCACCGCCATCACCGCGCGATATTGATCGTCGGTGAGGGTGAGCGCGAACTGCCGGTCGCTTCGCGCGATCTGCCGTTCGCCCTCGACCACGACCTCGCCGCGCACCGAGCCGAGCAGGATCGCCGGCGTCACCGAATGGGCGGTGAAGCCAAGGCTGGTGTCGACAATCTCGCCGGTCGTGTCGAGCGTTCCGCGCAGCACGACGAAAGCGTGCGGGAAATTATTGGCCCCCAGCTCGCGAGAATAGAAAGCGATCTCGACCTCGGCGATGGCGGGCGCCGGCGCGAGGGCGAGCAGCAGCAGCGCGAGCAGGCATCGGAGCCGGAAAGCGGCCGCCTTTCTCACCTGCGGGTCAGGCGGCGCGGCCGGACCGGCGGCAAAGCGGGATCGGGCCGCGGCCCCTTGGGCCGTTGGGCGATGGCGCTTTGCCGGCGACGCCGGATTATTCCGATGGCTTCGGCGAAGCCGAAAATCGCAAAGGGGACGGAGAAGAGCAGGGCCGCCCAAATCCATTCATTACGCAACAGGTAAATCCTTGGCCGTGGCTTCGTACGGCCCGGATAGAGGCCTCGATCGGCCCGATCAAGGTGGCGGCCTGTCCGCGAGTGCGATTGAAGTCGTCTCGTGCACGTCCTATCTGCTGCCCCCTCCCCATCCGCTTGGAAACGCCCGCGAGAATCATGCCGGTAAAGTCGCTGCTCAATCTCGTCTCGAGGAGGCCCCCCCGACCGCATGGCGTGCCGGACGGCATCCGCGTCTATGCGATCGGCGACATTCACGGCCGCCTCGACCTGCTCGACGCCCTGCTCGCCTCGATCGAGGCCGACGATCGCACACGCTGCGCCGGAGTCCGCACCCGCTACGTCTTCCTTGGCGACCTGATCGACCGCGGCCCCGATTCGCGCGGCGTCGTCGAGCGGCTGATGCAGCTGGCCGCCGACGGGCTCGACGCCCGTTTCCTGATGGGCAATCACGAGCAGGTGTTCCTGCGCGCGCTCGAGGGCGACGTTCGCGCCTTGCGCTTCCTGGTCCGCATCGGCGGCCGCGAGACGCTGCTCAGCTACGGGATCAGCGAGGAGGATTATCGAAGCCTCGATTTCGACGAGCTCGCAAGGCTCGCCGACGAAAAGGTGCCCGCCGCGCACCGCGCTTTCCTCGCCGGCTTCGAGGACTGGATCGCGATCGGCGACTATCTGTTCGTCCATGCCGGGATCAGGCCCGGAATCGCCATCGAGGATCAGGCGGCGAGCGATCTTTACTGGATCCGCGACGATTTCCTGCGCCACCGCGACAGCTTCGGTAAGATGGTCGTGCACGGCCATTCGATCACCGATGAGATCGATGTGCGCGCCAACCGGATCGGCATCGACACCGGCGCCTTCGCCAGCGGCAAGCTGACCGCGATCGGCCTCGAGGGCGAGGAGCGCTGGTTCCTGTCGACCTAGATCCGCGGCAGCCGAACGAAGGCCGGCACCGGCGCCTGCCCCGCGGCCCGGGCGCGGCGGATCACAGCGGTCTCCGCCTCGAGCGACGCGATCCTCGCTCGCCAATTGGGATGGGTCGGGCTGCCCAGGAAGTTGAGCCCGCGCCGGCCGAAGCGCGCCCAGAAGCGCGCCGCCGCCGCCGGGTCGTAGCCCGCTCGCTCCATCAGATAGACGCTGAGACGGTCCGCCTCGATCTCGGTCTCGCGGATCCGCCGCGCATTGGCGCCGAAATTGCCCAGGAAGCCGCGCCGAACCCCCGCCTGGTCGAGCCGGATGCGGTGGCCGAGCACGTTGTGCGCGAATTCGTGCGCGAGAATCGCCGCCAGCTCATCGTCGCCGGCCACATATTCCGCTATCCTGGTGCTGAGCTGGACGTAATGGCCGTCGGCGCGGGCATTGAGGCTTCGGCCGGGGACGAGCTGGAAGCGGGTCGCGCATCCCCGCTCCGCCTCGACCGTGACGGCGCGCCGCTCCGCGCCCCGCCTGACCTCGATCGCCGCGCGCCCGTCGGCGAAAGCCTCGTCGAGGGCGGCGAGGATGAGCTCCATCTGCGCGAAGGAGCGGTCGCGGCCGGGCGCGGCACGGGGCGGCGCCCGCCCGTCCAAAGCGAGCAATATGTCGTCGGCGCGCAGGCCAGCGCGCTCCGCCGGGCCGCCCGCAGCGAGCGCGAGCACGGCCGGGCCGGCGTCGAGCCCGAAGGCGCGGATCGCGGCCGGACGGAACTCGAGCCCATATTGCGAGAGATCGTGCAGCGCGAGGCCCGTCAGCCAGGCACGGTCCGCGCACCACCCAAGATTGGCGAGCGCGAGCCGGTGCCCGATCGTCGCCACCCTCTCGTCGAGCGCGCGCATCGCAACCAGCGAGGCCTCGGCCGGCGGACGCGGCGCCGGCGCGGCGGGCGCGGCGGGAGCGGCGGAGAGCGCGGCCCAGAGGAGCAGGATCGGAATGAGGCGTCGCATCGGACCTTTCCCGGCCGTCGGCCGTTCCATTCAAGTAGCGCCGGCATATCCGGGCGTCGGCGCCGAGTGGCGCTAACGCGTCGTTAATGACAGGCAGTGCATTCGGGCAACACCCCGTGATCGGGTCGGAACCATTACCAATTTTAGGGTTGTCAACCCACTACCACTGTGGCAGTGCCAAAACCGAACAGCTCAACAGGGAGTTCAAAATGAGTTTGAAGAAGGCATCCGTGGCCGCGGCTCTCGCTGTGTCCATGGTCAGCGCGCCGGTTCTGGCGCAGTCCGCTGCTCCGCTCTCCGTTGCAGCGCGCAGCGGTGCGGCCACCAGCGAATCGAACGAGCTTCGTGGGGGCTTCATCATTCCGATGGTCGCGATCATCGCGATCATTCTCGGCATCGTAGCCGCGACCGGGGGCAGCGACCGTCCGTCCAGCCCCTGAGCGATCGACATCGAAAAAGGATAGCGGCCCTAGGGCCGCTATTTTTTTGCCCGCGATCCGGCCGGAATGCTAACGGGGGCTTTACGCCTTGCGGCTATTGACCGCCGCATGCAGCTGAAGAACGACCCCCGGATCGTGGTGGTGGGCCTGGGTTATGTGGGACTGCCGCTGGCGGTCGCGCTGGCCGACCATTTCGACGTCACCGGCTTCGATATCGACGCCACGCGCGTGGCCGAGCTTCGCCAGGGCCGCGACCGCACCAATGAGGTCGGCGAGGATCGAATCTCCGGCTCGTCGCTCGTCCTCACCGACAGCGCCGAGAGCGCGCGCGGCGCGGATCTCTACATCGTCACGGTCCCGACTCCGGTGGACGACGCGAACCGGCCCGACCTTACGCCCCTGCTCGCCGCGACCGAGACCGTCGCCCGCATGATCGACGGTGGCCGGCCGACGACCATCGTTTATGAAAGCACCGTCTATCCCGGCGTCACCGAGGACATCTGCGGGCCGCTCATTGAACGGGTCTCAGGCCTCGTCCGCGGAACCCATTTCTATCTGGGCTATTCGCCCGAGCGGGTGAATCCCGGCGACCGCGAGCACAGCGTCGACCGGATCGTGAAGGTGGTCGCCGGCGAGAACGCGGCCGTGTCCGGGCAATTGGCGCATGTCTACGGCCAAATGACCACGGGCGGTACCTTCCAGGCCCGCTCGATCAAGACCGCCGAGGCCGCCAAGGTGATCGAAAATGCCCAGCGCGACATCAATATCGCGTTCATGAACGAGATCACGCAGATCTTCGCCAAGCTCGGCCTGTCGACCGGCGATGTGCTCGCTGCCGCCCAGACGAAGTGGAACTTCCTGGGCTTCCATCCCGGCCTGGTCGGCGGCCACTGCATCGGCGTCGATCCTTACTATCTGAGCCATTGCGCCCAGAGCCTCGGCCACTTGCCGCGCGTCATCCTGGCGGGGCGGGCGATAACGACGGCATGGGCACCTGGATCGCCGACACCATCCACACCCGCCGCGGCAGCCGCACCGGCAGCGTGCTGATGCTCGGCCTGGCCTTCAAGCCGGACGTGCCCGACGTGCGCAATTCCAAGGTCGTGGACGTGGTGCGCCGGCTCGCCTGGCTCGGGCACGTCATCACCGTCCACGATCCCCTGGTCGATCCCGCGACGGCGCTGCGCGAATATGGCCTCAGCCTCGACGCCGACGCGCTCGACCGGCAATATGACGTGGTCGTCGCCGCCGTTCCGCACCTTTGCTACCGCGAGATGGATGCCACGGCCGCCGCCGCGCTCAGCCGCGAGGGGGGGCTGGTCGCCGATCTCCACCAAATCTGGCGCGCCGGCGATTTCCCCGAGACGATCGACCGCTGGTCGCTCTAGAAGGACGGCATGACCATCCTCGTCACCGGCGCTGCCGGATTCATCGGCTACCACGTCGCCCGCGCCTTGCTCGGCCGCGGCGAGCGCGTAATCGGGATCGACAATCTCAACCCTTATTACGATCCCAGGCTGAAAGAGGATCGCCTCGCCGATCTCGAAAAGCTCGATGCCGGCGATTTCCGTTTCCTGCGCTGCGACTTTTCCGACCACGAGGCGCTCGACCGCGCCCTGGACGGCGACGCGCTCGGCGGGATCGTCCATCTCGGAGCGCAGGCCGGGGTTCGCCATTCGATCGAGAACCCCCGCGCCTATGTCTCGGCGAATCTCGCCGGGCACCTCAACATCCTCGAATTGGCGCGCGATCGCCGCGTGCGCCACCTCGTCTATGCCTCCTCATCCTCGGTCTACGGAGGCAACGAGACGCTGCCCTTCCGCGTCGAGGATCGCGTCGATCATCCGCTCTCTCTCTACGCCGCAACCAAGAAGGCGGACGAATTGATGAGCGAAACCTACGCCCATCTCTACCGTATCCCCGCGACCGGACTGCGCTTCTTTACCGTCTACGGCCCCTGGGGGCGGCCCGACATGGCGATGTGGATCTTTACCCGCAAGATTCTCGCCGGCGAACCGATCCAGGTCTTCAACCACGGCCGGATGCGGCGGGATTTCACCTATGTCGACGATATCGTCGCCGGCGTGATCGCCGCGCTCGACAATCCGCCCGCCGACGACGGCACGCTCAAGCCGGGCGGAAGTCATGCCCCGCACCGGCTGTACAATCTCGGCAACAACCGCTCGGAGGAGCTGATGCGCCTGGTCTCGCTGCTCGAGGAGGCCTGCGGTCGCAAGGCCGCGCTGGAGCTGCTCCCGATGCAGGCGGGCGACGTGGCGGAAACCTATGCAGAGATCGCCGATGCCGCGCGCGATCTCGGCTATCGCCCGGCAACGACAATCGACAGCGGCGTCCCCCGCTTCGTCGACTGGTTCATGGCCTACGGCCGGCGCTAGAGACCGCCCCGCGCGTGCGGCGTTGAGCCGGTGAAGCCTTTGCCCTTTCGGCCGCATCGTCTAGGAAGGCGGCCGCAGAGAGGAGGGCAGTTTGCCGATACGGATGGACAAACGCGAAGGCAGGCGGGCACCGGTCCGCGCCGGCGCCAGCCCCTTCAGCGGCATGACGTGGGAGAGGGCCCGCTTCTTCCTGCTGCTGGGCTTCCTGCTGCTCTGCCTGTTCGGCGGCGGCGCGGCGCGCGCCGACGTGACGTCGCTCCTTTACCTTCGTCCGGCCGCGATCGTCTGCCTTGTCGCGCTCCTGCTCAGCCCGGGCGAATGGGAATTCCGCCGGTTCAGGACGCTGTTCATCCTGTTCGCCCTGTTCGCCGCGACCATGCTGGTCCAGCTCATCCCGCTGCCGCCCGGCCTCTGGGCGAGCCTGCCAGGTTTCGCGCGCTACACCGAAGCGGCCGCCGCCGCGGGCGTCGCCGAACCCTGGCGCCCAATCTCGCTCGCGCCCGATCTCACGCTCAACAGCCTGCTCGCGCTGCTTCCGTGCCTCGTCGTGCTCGTGGGTTTCGCCGGTATTCGAAACAGTCAGCGCCGGCTGCTGCTGCCGGTGCTGATCGGCTTCGTGGCAGTCGATGCCCTGCTCAGCGTCGCCCAGTTCGCCGGCGGGCCGGAGAGCCGGGCCTATCTCTATGCCGTCACGAATACGGAAGCGCCGGTCGGCTTCTTCTCCAACCGCAATCACAATGCCGCATTTCTGGCGATGGGCTTTCCGATGCTCGCCATCTGGGTCGGCACGCCTGCGCCGAGCCGGCAATATCAGCGGTCGCGCAGCTGGATCGCACTCGCCTTCGGCCTGCTCCTGGTCCCGATGATCCTCGCCACCGGCTCGCGGGCCGGGGTCGTCGCGGGCGCGATTGGACTCGGCATCGCCCTGTGGCTGGCGCCATCCTTCACCTCCAGCTGGGAGCGGCGCTGGCGCATCGCCTTCCGGGTCGCCACGGCGCTGATCCCGATCCTGCTGGTCGTGCTGACGATCTACACCAATCGCGCGCTCTCCATTTTCCGGATGACCGATGCGAACGCACTGGGTGCTGACCTGCGATTCGAGGCCTTGCCGGTTCTCGCGGACATGCTGCGGACGTTTAGCCCCCAGGGCATCGGCTACGGCGCCTTCGATCCGGTATATCGCGGCTTCGAGCCGGATAGCCTCCTGACGACCGAATATTTCAATCACGCCCATAATGACCTGATCGAATTGCTGCTCACCGGCGGCGCCCTGGCTTTGCTTCTCCTGCTGGTGTTCGTCGCCTGGTGGGGGCGGCGGACGGTCCGCTCCCTCATCGCCGGCGACGGGCAGCGCACCTCGGAGAAGCTCGCCCGGCTCGGCGGGGTGATGATCCTGATCCTGCTCGGCGCCAGCCTCGTCGATTATCCCCTGCGCACGCCCCTGCTCGCCGCGGTCTTCACCCTCGCCTGCTGCTGGCTCGCCACGCCGGCGGGCGCCGCAGCGGCCGAAACGGCGGACGATGGCGCGGCCCCCGGCGAAGCCCGCCCGTTGCCGCGACCGCGGTCCCGGCCGGGGCTCGCGCGGAGTGCCGTTCTGGTCGTTGCGGCCGCCGGTGCCGGCTGGCTTACCCTCGGCGTCACCTCCGCGGCGATCTTCGGCCGCACTCGGCCCTCGCTCGTGGCTTGGTGGCCGCTCGATGCGACGGCGCATGCGACCCGGGCCGCCCGTGTCCTGGAAAGAGGCCCGCGGCCGGCGCGGGAGGCGATGGCCGCCGCCGTCGCCGATGCGCGCGCGGCGCTGCTGCGCGAGCCGGTCAACGCCGTCGCGGCGAGAACGCTCGGCCTGCTCCTGGCGATCCAGGGCAATGAGGCGCAGGCGAACCGGCTGATGCGCTATTCCGAGTCGCTGTCACGCCGCGACACGATCACCCAGCTTTGGATGATCGAGAGCGATGTCCGGCGGAATGACATCGCCGGCGCCCTTCGCCATTACGATCGGGCGTTGCGCACCTCGGGAAATGCCAGAGAGCTGCTCTTCCCGATCCTGATCGAGGCGGCGGCCAGCGAAGGCGTAGCGCAGCCGCTGGCCCGGCTCGTTGCCACGCGGCCGAGGTGGTGGCCCGATTTCGTGGCTCGGCTCGTCGCCACGGGCCGGTCGGCCGGGGCGATCGAAACTATCCTCCTCGCGCTCCGGCTTGATCCGGGCGTGCCCGCGGAGCGTTCGCTGCTTGCGGGCGCGATCCACCGTCTTGTCGAGATCGGCGACTACCGGCGGGCGCTCGACCTCTACCGGCGGACGGGCGGCCCTGCCGGCGGCTTTGTCCGCAACGGCGATTTCGAGGCGGAAAACCGCTTCGCACCGCTGGACTGGGTGCTGGGCGATGGAGGCGGCGCGGGCGGCATTATGCAGCCGGGCGCCGGCGGCAGCGGCCGAGCGCTGTTGATGGTCGTGGAGGCGGGGTCCGCGGGCGGAACGGTCGCGCGGCAGTTGCTCATCCTGCCGGCAGGTTCCTACCGGTTCAGCGCGGTGGCGGGACGGATTTCCGGCGCGCCGCTGGAATGGCCGCGGGTCACCATATCCTGCGTCCGCACCAATGCGAGCCTGCTCGATCTGCGCCTTCCCGCCGCCGCCGCTGACGGCCAACCGGTCGCTCAGGACTTCACCGTGGGAGGCGCCTGCCCCGCGCAATGGCTGATCATAGCCGCGCCGCGTCCAACCGGCGAGAGCGGACCCTGGATCGACCGGATCGTGGTCCAGCCGCGGCGTTAGCCTAGGCGGAGCGGGATTACTGGCCGCGCGCGGGCGTGCCCGGCGGGACAGAAGAGCCCGGGCTGCCCGCGATCATGCCGACGGTTGCCGGGCAGGCGGTCCGCCCCCGCAGGTTGAAGGTCCAGCGGCTGCCCCATTGTTCGTAGACGCAGATTCGCCCTTCCGGCGACGGATCGTCAGCGCGCAACGTGGCGGTTGGAGGGGCGGGCCGGCCGCTATTGACCAGCGGATGAGTGATCGCGCAATTCTCGCCGATTCCGACGCGATATTGGCGGCCGTCCAGGCGGCCGCTCAGGATGCCGTGATTGCCGGCATAATTGCACAGCCGCTGATTCCCCTGAACCTCCTCGGGCGCGGCGCTCTGGGCATGAGCCGGCAGCGGCGCGAACGCGGCGACCGCGAGCAGGCAGGAGGGGAGCGCCGGGTGCATGCGCGCGCCCATAGCCGCCGGGAAGGACGCTGTCATCCGATTTCCCCCGTACGGACTAGCGCGAACCATGCCCGGTCAGCACGGTCACGACCGTCCTGAACACGATAAGGACGTCCAGCCAGAGCGAGAAATATTTGATATAGTAGAAATCATACTGAAGCTTTCCGTGCACCTGCTTCATGGTCGCGACATGGCCCTGATTGACCTGGGCCCAGCCGGTTATGCCTGGCTTCACGACGTGCCTGTAATGATAGAAGGGCAGTTCGGCCTCGTACCACCTGGACAACACCTCGGCCTCCGGCCGCGGGCCGATCCAGCTCATGGTCCCGGCGAGGACGTTGAACATCTGCGGCAGTTCGTCGATCCTGGTCCGGCGCAGGAAGCGGCCGACCCTGGTGACACGCGGATCGTTTTCGACCGTAATCGCGTGGTCGATCTCGCGCGGCGCGCCGCTCGAATCATCGTGGGTCATGGTCCGGAACTTGATCACCCGAAAACCCTTGCCCCCCGCGCCGACCCTGCGTTGCCGGAACATGACCGGGCCGGGCGAATCGAGCTTGATCGCGACCCCCACGATCACCAGAATCGGCAGGAACAATATGCTCGCCACCGCCGCCGAGCAAAAGTCCACGATCCGCTTCAGCTTCACGTAAAGCAGAGCCGGAATCAGCAGACCGAACGTATTCTCCGAAAGGTGGTCGATCGCGACGCGGCCCGTCATCGACTCCTGCAATTGCTTGCAATGATAAACGATGGTGCCGTTAAGCGCGCAATCGGCGAGGAACCGCTCCCATTCGTCGGGAAGGTCGGCGCGGAAGTCGGCGACGATCGCGTCGAACGGGTGCTTCCGCACCGGAGGCGGCGCTTTCAGGATCGTCCAGTCGACCGCGCCGATCTGATCGAGCGTGTCGACCTCCCCGAACGGCACGATCCCCATCCTGAGCGATTGCCGTCGCTGGAGCCGGAAGAAGATGAAGAAATACCATACGACGCAGATCGGAAAGCCGGTGAAGAACAGGAAGCGGCTGTAATCCAGCCGGAAGCTCCAGAAGACGATCAGCACCAGCGCATAGGAAATCACGAAGGCCGGCAGAACATAGAAGCCGGCGACGATGCCTGGATAGACGGTGAGGCTGCGCAGGATGTAGTGGCCGAGCATCACCGCGATGAGATTGCCGATGACGGCGGCCGCGAAATCGCTCTGCGTGCCCAGCACCGGCAGGTTCATGCGGATCAGGAAGGGCAGGCCGACCGCGAACAGCAGGGCGCCGCCCAGCTGCATGCGCTGCTTGCCGAGAATCGTTTTGCGGGCCACCGATCCCTTGGAGACAGGCGTCACCATCGCGGCACATTCCCGTGTCGCGCCCCGCGCCGCGATCGCACGTCGCGGGCCCTGGTCCGGCTGCTATGCATGTCGATCACGGTGTCTTGAATTGGGGGGAAGGAAGGCCGGTTCAACTGTTCTAAACCCTGAAACGTCAGCGCCCTAGCGCAGAAACATCAGGACTGGAAGTGTGGCGGTTGGTCTCTGGACGGGGCCGGGGGGAAACCCTATTGACGGCCCGGCACAGGCGAGGAGCATTCGCAATTGGTTGAAACGATTAAACTTCTTCAGCTGGGAAAGCATTTCTTTCCGGATACGGGCGGGATCGAGACCGTGACCCAGAGCATCAGCGAAATGCTGCCCGCCCATGGCATCGAGGCCGATGTCCTGTGCACCGCCACACGTGCCGATTATCCGCCCTTCGATCCGCCCTACCGGGTGATCCGCTGCAGGCCGACCTTGCGGTTCGGCCGCAACAAGAATGTGTCGCTCGAATATGTGCGGCAGGTGCGGGCGCTGCGCGACGATTATGACGTCGCCCTCATCCACATGCCCAATCCGGTCGCGGTCCTTGCCGCCCGCGCTTATTGGAAGGGGCCGATCATCCAGCTGTGGCATGCCGATATTCCGCAGCGGCCGATCCGGATGCTGAGCGCGCCGCTGGATCATGCCCTGCTGCGCCGGACGGCGGCGGTGATCGGCCCGACCCCGGTCCATCTCGCAACCTCCTACCGCGCTTCGGCGCTGCTCCCTCGCGGCGTGGTGATCGGCTACCCGTTCGATCGCAGCCGCCTGCCGGCCCCGACAGGGAGGAGCGCCGTGGCGGAACGGGTTCGTGCCTTCGCCGGCGCGCGCAAGATGGCGCTCTCGATCGGACGGCTCGTTCCCTACAAGGGCTTCGACATGCTGATAGAGGCGGCGCGCTCGTTCGACGACAAGCTGGTCTCGGTGATCGTCGGCGGCGGCCCCCTGCGCGAGGAACTCGGCGCCATGATCGAGGCGGCGGGCGTGCAGGATCGCGTCCTGCTGGCGGGGCAGATCGACGACGCGGCGCTCGCCGACCTGCTCGATTTCGCTCATATGGGCTGCATGCCCTCGGTCACCGCGGCCGAAATGTATGGAGTCGCACAGGTGGAAGCGATGGCGTTCGGAAAGCCGGTCGTCTCGACCCGCCTGGAACGGTCGGGCGTCTCCTATGTCAACAAACACGATGTCACCGGCCTGGTGGTCGAGCCGGGCAACCCGCAGGCCCTGGCTGCGGCGCTGCTGCGGCTGGTCGACGAACCCGCGCTCTATCGGCGCCTGGCCGACGGCGCCCGCGCTTCCTTCGCCGCCGACCACGATATCGGCCCGATCGGCCAAGCCTATGCGAACCTCATCCGCCGCGTCGTCGCCGAGGCGCGGGCGGGCGGCGGCACGCCGGCGAGGCTGCCGCTCGGGCCGCCCGTAAAGCCGGTGGCCGATCTCTAGCGGGTCGGCTAAGCAGGCCCCGATCAACCCTTCCCAGTCCGGATCCCATGCTTCCCGAATCCCTTCGCGACAAGAATGTGTGCATTGTCGGCCTCGGCTATGTTGGGCTCACGCTCGCCGTCGCCATGGCCGACGCCGGCTTTCGGGTACACGGTATCGAGGTCGATCCGAAGGTGCTGAGCGCGCTCGGAAACGAGCGCGCGCATTTCTCCGAGGTCGGGCTCGACGCCTTGCTCGCCGAGCAGATCCGCTCCGGCCGTTTCACCTTCGCCGACCGGCTCTGCGACGCGCCGGACGTCAGCGCCTATATCGTCACCGTCGGCACGCCGGTTGGGGACGACAAGCGCGTGCGCTTCGAGAGCATGCGAGCGGTCGTCGCCGACATCGCCAGGGTCATCAAGGACGGCGATATCGTCATCCTGCGCTCGACCGTCATGGTCGGGACCACGCGCAATGTCGTGAAGCCCATCCTGGAAGCGGCCGGAAAGACCTTCGATCTCGCTTTCTGTCCGGAGCGGACGCTGGAGGGCAAGGCGCTGCTTGAGCTCAAGACGCTGCCGCAGGTCGTAGGCGGCATCGACGCCAGCGCGACCTTCCGTGCCTCGCAGCTCTTTTCCTTTCTCACCCCCTCGGTGGTGCGGGTCAACGATCCGGAAACCGCCGAGATGGTGAAGCTCGTCAACAATAGCCAGCGCGACTACATCTTCGCCTTCGCCAACGAAGTGGCGGCGATGTGCGACGAACTCGGCCTGTCCGCCGCCGAGGTCATCGCCAGCGGCAATCTCGGCTATCCCCGCGCGAACCTGCCCATGCCCGGCCCGGTCGGTGGGCCGTGCCTCGAAAAGGATCCGTACATCCTTGCCCAGAGCCTGGAGGGACGGGACTTCACGCCCCGGCTGACCATCGGCGCGCGGCAGTGGAATGAGGCCTTGCCCGCGCGCGCGGCCGCGATGGTCGCAGCGGATCACCGGCGCCACGCCGGGGCCGATCCCGCCAGGATCGCCGTCGCCGGGCTCGCCTTCAAGGGACGCCCCGAAACCGACGACCTGCGCGGCACCGTCGCCATCCCGCTCATCCGCGAACTCCGCGCTCAGTTTCCAAAGGCCGCGTTCGTGGGCTGGGACGCGGTGGTCGGGCCCGACGCGATCCGCACCCTCGGGCTGGAGCCGGCCGGGTCGCTCGAAAACGCCTTTCGCGACACCTCGATCCTGGTCATCCAGAACAATCACGAATGCTTCTCGCGGATCGACCTGTTCACGCTCTCCACCGTGATGGCCCGTCCAGGCCTGATCTACGACATGTGGAACCAGCACGATCCCCGCTCGGCCCGCGTCGCACCCGGCGTCGCGTACCGGACGCTCGGCGGCTTCGCGCTTCCCGCCGCGGCTGGGATCTGAGCGATGCGCGTCCTCGTCACCGGCGGCGCCGGCTTTCTCGGCTTCCACCTCGCCCGGGCGCTTGCGGCGCGGGAGGGGACGGAAGTGTTTTGCGTCGACAATCTGATCCGGGGAGAGGACGACTCGCTTTACCGGGCACTTGCGGCGCAGCCCAACGTCACCCGCATCGACGCCGATCTCTCCGTCGAAAGCGCGGTGGCAGCGCTGCCGGGCGACATCGATTATGTTTATCATCTGGCCGCGCTCAACGGGACGCAGAATTTCTACGAGCGGCCCATGGCGGTGATCCGCGCCTGCACGCTGCCGACCATCTTCCTCGCCGAGCGATACGGCAGCCAGGGCCGGCCGCTGAAGCGCTTCCTTTATGCGGGGACCAGCGAGGCTTATGCGTCGACCGTGACCCGCTTCGGCTGGCCCGTGCCCACCGCCGAGGACGTCCCGCTCGGAATCGATGACGTCACCAATCCGCGCTGGTCCTATGCCGGCTCCAAGCTGCATGGAGAGATCGTGACCGCTCAGGCGGCGCGCAGCTTCGGCTATCCGATGACGATCATCCGATTTCACAACGCTTATGGCCCGCGGATGGGGGACAAGCATGTCGTCCCCGATTTCATGGCCCGGATGCGCGAGGGCCGGTACGAATTGTTCGGCCATGAGGACACGCGCTCGTTCATCTATGTGGACGATGCTGTGCGGGCGACGATCCTGACCGCGGAGACCGAGGCCTGCGCGGGCGAGATCGTCAATATCGGCGGCGGGCGCGAGATCAGCATGCTGGAGCTGGGGCGCGAAATGATGCGGATCCGCGGGCTCGACGACGAAATCCTGCTTCATCCCTCGCCGGCAGGCAGCGTGAAGCGCCGCGCGCCGGATCTCGCCAAGCTGAGGAGGCTGACCGGCTTTGAGGAGCGGGTCGACCTGGAGCGCGGATTGCGGGCCACCGCCGCTTATTACCTGGACGGGCGCGACGACGGCCTGCTCGCCCCCTAGGCGGACAGCGCGCCTGCCAGGGCGATGGCGCCCAGGACCAGCCCGCCGAAGATGGCCGTCAGGCCGACGCGGACGTGCGGCAGCTTCCGCCGCGCGAGAATCAGCCATGCCGTGGCGAAATAGGCGACCGAATGCAGCGCGATCAGCGCGACGATCAGCCGGATGTCGTTCGAAACGAAGTGCGCGGCGAGGACGATGATGCCGATCCCGCCCGCGGTTACCGCCAGCAGCGGCGCGATGGACGCCCTGGCCGCGCCGTAACGATTGATCCTGTACTGCAGCAGCGCATAGCCGATCCAGTAAAAGGTCTGGAAGCTGGTGAGCGGCACCAGGTCCTTGAACGCCCTTATGTCCTGCTCCCGCAACGCGGAGAAGGTCAGCAGGTCGACGACGAACGGCCCCGCCAGCGCGAGGGCCGCCGAAACCGCGAGAACCGCGGCCAGGAACCAGGCGAGCAGCCGGTCGGCGTGCCGCGTGCGCGCCGCGTAGAGGGTCGGGAAGGCTGCCGTCGTCGCCAGCTGGTGCACGCCGAGCGCCAGACCGGAGACCCGGAAGGCAAGCGAATAGGCGGCAAGGTCGTCCGCGCTGACGGCGCCGATCAGGATCCGCCCGCCTACACCCAGCCAGATCGCGAAGATCCCCGCGACCATCATCGGCATCCCGATCCGCGACGCGCGGGTGAGGCGGGCGCGCAGGCCCGGTGCCCGATGCCTCAGCAGGGCGACCCCGCTGACGAGCGCCACGAAGGCGGTGAACAGGGCGAAGACCAGGGTCGCGGAGCCCGTGGCGTCGGCGCCCGTCCCCAGCACGACTCCACTCACCACCGCCCCGGCGATCATCAGCGAAGCGCCGTCGCCCCAGGCAGTGCGGTTGCGCTCGCCGCGCATTCGAAACCAGGTGGACGCGACGTTCTGGATCACGGTAACGCAAAGCACCGAGACGGTCAGCACGACCAGAGCCTCGGCCCGGACCAGCCAGAGCAGGCCGGTGAGCACCGACAAGGCGAGCGCCGAGGCGAAGGTCAGCAACAGCAGCAGATCGCCGACCGCGCGGTCGCCCCGGATCAGGTAGACCTGCGTGATCCCGGCGAGCGGCGCGCCGAGCAGGACGGCGCAGGCCTGCAGACCGATCGCCAGCGCCAGCTCGATGCCCCCGTACAGCTGCGCGCTGGCAAGCGCGGCGAGCAGCAGCGGCATCACATAGGCCGCGGCCTTCGCGATCGTGAAATTGGCGAGGAAGAGCAGGTGGCGGCCTCGGCCGCGGGCCCGCGGAGAGGCAGGGAGGCGGCTGTCCGTCATATGATCGCTCTCCCAGCCAGCACCTTGCCCCTGCCCCCGACGCGGCCCTGACGGCCTCAGGCCGTCTTGGTGCTCCGGGCAACGATATTGTATTTCGAGAAGGCGATCCCGTTCAGGAAGAACAGCAGCCTGAACTTGAGCGATTCGTAGACCGGGATGAAGCGCGGCTCAAAGCCGTTCGCGCGGAAATAATAATCGTATTGCGAGGGGAGGTAAGCGTTCTCCGAGACCCCCGCCATGACCTCGGGCGAGGCCAGCAGCCGCCTGAAAGTGATGCGGTTGGTCAGCGGCGAGGTGAAGGCCTCGCGCTGCGCGACGAACAGCGCGCCCGGCTTCAGCACGCGCCGGATTTCGGCCAGCGTCTCCCAGATGTTGCGGCTGTGATGCAGCGCCGCGTCCATGACGACGATATCGAAACTGTCGTCCTCGAAGGGAAGCGGCTTGTTGAAGTCGATCTCATGAAATGAAAGCTTGGAGGCATCCCCTCCGATCAGCGCGTGCGTCTCTTCGGACATGGTGCGCAGGCGGACGGCGCTGATGTCCGCGGCAGCCACCTCGCCGACAAATGGTTCCTTGCTGAGCACGAAGGACAGGGTGCAGCTGCCCGCGCCGAGATCGAGCACCTTGAGCCCGGTGCGGCCGCCGAGCTCGCGCCGGCATCCGTCGATCCAGGACCGCGCATAAAATACGACCTGCGGCGCGTAGGACGACGCCTGGCCTTCGAGCAATTCGCTCTCGTAGAAATTCTTGTCCGCCGTGGCGTCCATTCGTGCACCTTCAACTCTGCCGCGCAGGCAATTCCCGAAAAATGGCGTTTGCGGCCGGCGCATTGCCCATAAGAGAGTGGATCAGGCGAGTAAACCGGTAGGGAAAAGCAGCCTAGGACAAATAGATGCGATTGGTCTGTCGCATCCCCGCATCCCCTTCCAGGCAACGGTCGAACGACGCTATCGGGCGGGGGGGGCCGTAAGGGAGCGGGTTCAGCGAATAGACCGCCTGGAACATCAGCCGCGCGCCGCGCTCAACCGGGGCTCCCTTGTGGAGACCGAACGTATTCTCAAGGAACGCGCTGCCGGCACTCGCCGTCTGGACGGCCAGCTTGTCCTCGTCGAATTCCCTCAGGACCTCCTCATCCCGGAAGCGCTTTATCCGGTTGAGCCGCGTCGAGGCGGCGCTCGTGCGCACATAGACATGCGGCCCGTCTTCGTGACCCACGTCCGTCAGATAGACGAACAGCTTGATGAAGCTCCAGTCGTCCACGTCGCGATGGAAATTCTCCGAATGCTGCGGCCCCACCTCGGTCGGATAGCTCCACCATACGGCCAGATAGGAGATGACGGGCCGGCATCCGAAATAATAATGCAGCGCGTCGAGGATGCGCGGATCGTTGGCAAGGCCCAGCAGATAGGGGGCGCCGATCACATCCTCGTCCCGATGATAGGCGACATGGCAGGCCGCGTGGCGGGCGCTGTCGTGCGGCCTGAACGGCGGATGCTCATCCCGATAGGGGTCGACGACCTCCTTCTCCGCAAAATAGGCACACAGCTCCGCGCACTGGACTTCGCTCAGGACTCTGCCGAGATCGGCAAGGCCTTCACGGCGCAGATCGCCCGCCGTGGCGATCGCGTCTGCCGATGGACTGGCCGGCTCCCCCCGGCCCCGCGCAATGCGGGCCGACACCCGCTCACGCGTCTCGGGACGCATGAAGCGCCGCTGCCAGTGAAAGCGGCGCCAGCGCCGGTCCCTCAACTGGGTCAGGAACTTCTTCAACTTCATCGTGCTGATCCGGACCGTCCTCAAGCCGCGCCGCCCCCCGTCACCTCTATCAGATAGTCGATCATATCACCCACATTGTCGAAGGTGCTGATTCTGCGGGCATTCAGGCTGTGGCCGAATTCCTCCTCCGCCGCGAGGATGATCTTGATCTGATTGAGGCTGTCCCATTCCTCGATATCGTCAGCCGTCGTGGCGTCCAAGAGCTCGATCGATTCGTCGTCGAAAATCTTGCGAAAAATCCCTTGGAGGCGAAGCCGCACGTCTTCTCTGGTCATTGTTCGTTGCTCCCGTCGAATATTGCCATGAAACCTGCGCCGTCGACGACCGCATCGGCTCTGACTTCGAGGACGTCACCGTCCTTCCTGGTAAACCCGAGCGCTTCAAGGAAGGTCCATGCGATGTCATTGCGTGGACTCGATACGAATGGCGCGCGCACAAAGCCGGCGCCGATCGCACGCGCCCGCTTCGCCAGCTCGGAAAGCATCACATGTTCGAGCCGGCGGGAGAAGACCCGGCAGCTCATCACCCAGTTCAGCACGTCAATGCAGTCTTCCCCCGCCTCGTAGACCGCGACCGCGACGATGCCATGGTCCTGCATCCGGTCCGCGAACGAAAGGGCCAGCACGTGCCTGCCCGGAAAGGCGAGCTCGTCCAGGTTGAAAACCCGGGGATTCAGCTTGAACTGGTTGGTCTTGCGGATCAGCTGCACGATCCGGTCGCTGGTGGCTGCGGAGAGCGGCTCCAGGGTCGCTCTCGGCTCGAGCCCCGCGAGAAACTGGTCGAGATCCGAAGCGGATGACGCGAGTTCGCTCTGTGCAGCGAGCGCCCGATAGCTTTGCCCCCGCCGAAGATCTTCGGCGGTCAGCCGCTGCAGCGGAAAGGGGCGCGCGGCCTCGATCGCGCGCGCATAGCCAGCCGGTTCCGGCGGGAGATCGATGACGAGAATTTCGGGCAGCTGCTGCTTGACCCAGCCGCGCTCCACCGGATTGTCGTCAACGAAGACGAGGCTGTCGAGACCGATATTCAGCGTCTCGGCGATTCGGCGAAGATTGGTCGCCTTGTCCTCGAAATTGATCGCGAAACAGGCGATATCCTCTTCTTTCAGGACCATGCCGCTATGGTTGCGAAAAGCGTCGAGCGCGATCTCGTGCTTGTTCTTGGAACAGACGGCCAGGATGATGCCGCGCGCCGCCAGCGACCGGACATAGGTCTGGAAGGCGACGAACGCCTCGCCTTCGGCCATTTCCATGCCGAGCGCGATGCCTTCCAGTCCCACGTCGCCGATGACGCCTCCCCACAATGTGTTGTCGAGATCGAGGACCAGGGCCTTGCGCGCCTTTCCGAGCAGGCTGGCTGCCGCCGACGCGAGCGCCTCGGCAAGCTCACCGACTGCGGCATTGGCAAAGGGCTGCTTGCACAGCGCATAGGTCCGGGCGTCGTGCCACGCCGGGCCGATCCACGCGGCGAGAGCCTCGGCGTCGATCAGCGCGACATTGGCGGGCGCTGCCTCGAACAGCAGGCTGTTGGTATCGCGCGCGTGCCGAAGCGCGCCGCCCGGAAGGAAGCCATCCCCTTCCGAGAGGACGCGCGCCGCTGGCGTGTCGAAGCTGAGCTGAACGACGGGGCAGCTCAGTTTCGTCCAGAGCGACGCCCAGAAGTTCGATTCGGCCGCGGCCGCCTGCCGGGCGTCTTCGGGACCCGCCCCGAGCGGCGGCTTGCGCAGCAGGTCGCGATGCGTGGGCAGGATGGCGACGAGATCGCAGCCTGCAAAGGGAGCGTCCTCCGCGAGCAGATGGCCCGGCAGGGCCCCGTAAGGCGCCGCGTCGATCTCGGCCAGGATTCCACGCCTGGCCAGCGAAGCGACAAGGGCATCGGCCAGCATGTCCGTCAGGAAGGATGAAACCACGCCGATCCGCAGCGGCTTCACCCGCGCCCCGGCCGCCTTCAGCGCCTTGCGGACGCGCCGGCCGATCGCCTGCAGCTCGTCCGGATCCACATTTCCCGACGGGAGCGCGTTCAGCCGGGTCTGGATCGCGGCGTCCAGTTCGATCATCGGCGCCCGGCCCGGCTGACGCGGATCGGTGTTCCGTAAAGCAGATCCGCGGCATCGGTCATGCAGAAGGCGACCATCGCCGCCACGTCCTCTGCGGCGGTGAGTCGCTTTTCAGGCATGGCCTCGGCAATCTGATCCAGGAAGGCGTCCGGCATGTCGGCCACCAATTCGGTCCGGACCAGGCCAGGCGCGAGGATATGGACGCGGATGCCATGCTTCAGCCACTCCTGCGCGATCACCTGCGCATAGGCGCTCATTGCCGATTTCGCCGCTGCATAGGGCGCCGTCTTCAGCGGCGGCGCGCCCAGCGTCAGCTCGGAACCGATCACCACCAGGCGCGCCGTTCCTTCGTGCGCCGAAAGCAATGGGAAGGCCGCGGCCGCCACCGAGTGGAGCGCCTTGAGCTGGGAGTCGATCTGCTCGGCGAACACCTCCCATGGCGTGCGGTGGGCGAGGCGGTACTTGAAGGGCCGCGCCACTGAGAAAACCAGGCCCGCCAGCGCGCCATGTTCGCCGGCCACGGCTTCGAAGGCCCGTTTGACCGAGCCTTCATCGGTACAGTCGCACACCAGGAGATCCCCACAGCCCGTCCGACCGCTGACCTCGGCCAGCCGGTCCGCATCCCGTCCGCCCAGGATGAGCGGCCGGCCCTCGCCTGCGAGCCGGAGGGCGATGGCCCGGCCGATGCCGCCATTCGCGCCGAGAACGACTATTGGTTTCGGCATAGGACATTTCCTCTCCCGACCAGGATGTCCGGGCCGGATCCGGTGCGATGGGCGCGGATCCTGACCCGCAGGATCCGGTGCTCGGGCGAGAGCATGTCCACTTCGCCGGCGACGCGCACGACATCGCCGGGATGGATTGGCTTCGGATAGGCCATCGTGGTCTCCAGGATCAGGCAGTCGCGGCCCGGAAGCAGCATCCCCACGAGGGCCGAGACCTTGGATCCCAGCAGATAGCCGTGCGCGACCACGTCCGGAAAGCCGCGCGCTCGGGCGAAGTCTGCATCGACGTGCAGCGGGTTGCGGTCGCCGCTGAGCGCCGCGAAGCGATCGATGTCGTCGCGCGAGACCTGCCATTCGAGATCGGCGCGCTGGCCGAGCTCGAGGGCCTCGAACGGATGATGAACTGCCGTCTCGATCACGGCGTCAGGCCTGGGTGAACGATTGAACGCGCGGCTTCTCGTCCATGACGAAGGAATCCTTGGGCACGTTCTTCCTCACCGTTACGCCCGAGGCGATGATCGAATTCTCCCCGATCGTGACGCCTGCCATGACGCGGGAATAGGCGCCGAGCCAGACGCCGGCGCCGATTGAGATCGGCTTCGAAAAGCGCCTGTAGGGCACGGGGGTGCTGATGTCCGCGGTGCCGGTGTCGACGAACACCCCCTTGGAGAGCAGGACGTCGTCGCCGAGGAAGACGGGAGCCCCCGCGCCGATCGTGCAGTGACTGCCGATCACGACGCGGCGTCCGAGCGTGATGTTCTCGGGACATTTTACTTCGGTCGTCCAGTGGCAGATCACGTCGGGATTGTTCGGAAAGAGGGCGCGGGCCCGGCAATAGCTTGCAAGGCGAGCGAGCAGCCTCCCGATCGTCATGAACAGGCGCGTGAGCGACCTCATGGGCCAGCTCCCGAAGGCGACCCGAGCGAGACTCTTCAACATAGTATCCCCGGCAAAGCGCCTGCCTCCTAAGAAATGCGCGCCTGTGGCGCAACGTCAAATGCGCGGCCGGGCAGGCGCTTCCGAGGGCCCGGCATCGCCAGCTGGCTTCCGCAACGCAGCGGCGCCGTCCGGAGAACCTTGCGGGGCCGCATGAAACCGCCCCCTTGCCGGCGCGAGGCGGGCGGGCTGCGCATTGCCCCGTGGCCCGAAGATGGCAACGAGCGTGAACGAGGCGATGACATAGTTGCCGAGGCCGCCGTTGATGAAGCTGGCGACCGGCATGAAGAAAATGATCACCGTCATATAGAGATAGAGGGGGAGCAGATTCAGCTTGCCGGAGCGGGCGCCCCTGCCGAGGACATTGGCGAAATAGCCCATGACGAACAGGAAAAGCGGGCCGAAATAACCGAAGTCCACCCAGGCGTTGCCGAAGAAGGTCTGGAATGCGCCCGGCCTGTAGACGAGCTCCGCCTCGTTGAGCGGTTCTGAATCGGGCGAGAAGACGATCTGCAGGAGTCGGACGACCGCGATCGCATTATAGGCCCCATAAGAAAATGACTGCCTGTCCGGCCGCGTCCACAGGGTGCTGAATTCATAGGCGCCGGAAATATAGTACATGCCGTTGGGGAGGATGACCGAATAATAGCGGCTCTGAAGCGCCGATCCGGAGACCAGGCCACGCCACGCCTCCTCGGTCGGCTGCAGATGGTCGGCGTAGACGGAGGTGATGACGCTCTCCGAAAGGCGGCGCTCCTCAAGGTCGAGCCGGTTGCTGAAGATGTCCGTCGAGACCATGGACATCACTATGGCGACCGCCACCGAAGCGGCCACCAGCTTGCCGTTGGCCGGATTGCCGCGGAATTTGGTGCAGGTGATCGCGCCGAAGCCGAGCACGGCCGTGGTCAGCAGCACCGAGCGGGACAATTGCGCAAAGCTTTCGATCGTCGGCAGGACGAAGGCGATGCCCGCGATGATATAGAGCGGGATCTGGCGAGGCCGGAAGCGCGCCGCCAGCAGCGTGATCAGGGGGATGAAGCAGAACGGAAACAGCACCGCCGCGACGGCCGAAACCGGTCCCGCCGTTGTCTGGGTGAGCGATTCCCTGAAATCCACCGCATTGGTCGCATAATCGGCGCCGCGAAGGACAACGCGATCGTAGAGGCGCAGCCCCATGCCCGCGAGGCCGATGGCGAGGGAGATCCAGAACAGCCGGCTTAACTGGGGCGCGCGCCAGTCGCTGACCGGTACAGCCGCGTCCGGCACGCCGCTCGTCAACGTATAGGCGCCGCATCCGAGGAAGAAACCGATATAGCAGCAGGCGACGTAGAATATCGCCGTCGGCGCCAGCGTGGCGGTCGCATAGACCGGCGTGATCAACCAGAAGAAGAGCCACACGCCGATGCCGGCCAGGGCGATGCGGGCGGGATTATACAAGGGCTCAGTTCCCAGCGGGCTGGAAGATCGTCCAGTCCACGGGCGTCCCCGCCGTAACCGCGCGGGCGACCCGCTTCCCCAGGAAAGTGTTCAGGAATTTCGGCGGCAGGCCGAAGCCGGGGCGTACCGAGCGAAGATTCTCGTGGTCCAGGACGTCGCCGGGCTGCAAATCCTTGGCGATGTAAAGCGAGCGGCGGAAGACGCGCGATCCTTCTTCGGCACTGGTGACGCCATAGGTAACCTTGCCGACCGCCTGCCACGCCCGGTCGACCTCTTCTCGCATCATCCGGAACTCGTCCGGCTCCATCGAAAAGGCGCTGTCCACGCCACCATCCGCGCGGCGCAGCGTGAAATGCTTCTCGATGACGCTCGCGCCGAACGCAATGGAGGCCACCGCGACCCCGCAGCCCATCGTATGATCCGACAGGCCGACCGTACAGCCGAACGTCTCGGCGAGATTGGGGATGGTGGCGAGATTGCTGTTCTCGGGCGTGGCGGGATAGGTGCTCGTGCACTTCAAAAGCACCACGTCCGATGCGCCATTGCTCCTGGCCGTCGCGACCGCCTCGCCGATCTCCGCGACGGTGGCCATCCCATTCGAGATGATCATGGGCTTCCCGGTCGAAGCGACCTTTTCGATGAGCGGAAGGTCGATATTCTCGAACGACGCGATCTTGTAGGCTGGCACGTTGAGCGTCTCGAGGAAGTCCACTGCCGTCGCGTCAAACGGTGACGAGAAGCAGTGCATGCCATGCCCCGCGGCGCGCTCCATGAGGGGACCGTGCCAGTCCCATGGCGTATGGGCCTCGTTATAGAGGTCCCAGAGCTGCCGCCCGTGCCAGAGACTCTGCGGATCGTCGATCACGAACCCGGGTTTGTTCAAGTTGAGCGTAATCGTGTCGGCGGTATATGTCTGTAGCTTCACCGCATCGGCGCCGGACTCTGCCGCGGCGTCGACGATTTCAAGCGCTCGATCGAGTGACTGATTATGATTTCCCGACATTTCTGCGATGAGATAGGGGCGCTCCCCCTTCCCGATCGCTCGGCCTCCGATATTCATCCTGCCACTCCACGCATTGATTTGGGCCCGGGCGGTCGCGCGCGCCAGCCGCTGTCACGGTCGCCCAATGATCAGATAGCCGTTCTTCTCATACTGGAATGACCCGGATTCTTCGATGGCCGCGTCAACCACTTCGCGCATCGGCGCTTCCGCCGCAGCATCGTGATAGGTCGTCTGACGATAGAATTCGATAACCATGTCCGAAGTGGGGATGGAGATGACATTGTGAAAGTGATGCACCTCGACGGACGTGAAATTCTCGTCAAAGTAGGGCTTCAGGACCCGCGGGCCAAAGGTAAGGCTGTCGTACACCATTTCCGGAATCTTGGTAAATCTGCCTGCAAGTTCGACGAGCCCGTGAGGCTCGTTCGGCGTGAAAACTGCGCATCGCCCACCGGGCTTGAGCGCCTTTCGCATCGTATCGAGCACATTGAGACGCGCGGGGGAATAATAGAGGGCGTAGCAGGACTGGGCGAGATCGTAGCGCTTCACGGTGAAGCGATTGGCGATCAATTCGCCGAGCTCGGCCATGTCGGCGGCATGGGCCTCGACCCGCGCGTCCGGATCGACGCGCTGCCTGACCAGCGCCACGGAGTCCGGTGAAATATCGAGCGCGGAAACCGATCCGTTCGGCAGCACCGACCTGGAAAAGGGTACCGTCTGGGCGCCCGTGCCGCAGCCGACGTCAAGCACGTCCTCGCCAGGCTGGACCGCCAGGCGCTCCATCAACCAGCTGTCGAAATCCGCCGATGCATGGGATTTGTTGATTTCGAGACGCTTCTCCAGAAAGTCGGTCTTTACCTCGCGTTCCACCAGGGCCGGGGGAAGGGATACCATTCTTGTCACTCCACTCAGAATTCTTGCTGACTATAGCCCAGAGCTGAATTGCGCCGTCCGCTCGACGTGGCGCAGCAGCATGAAGGCCTCTGCCGCACTAGCGCCTACCGACGCGCCGCGCCAGCGCGCAAGAGCCTCGACAGCGCGGCTGGACCGCGGATGCGGCCACGCCCGAATTTCGGTTTCATAGGCAGCAAGCGCGGCCAGCTTTCTCTCCAGCGTCGTCCCGATGTCGACGAACCAATTCGGAAGGAACGGAGAGGCGGAGCCGGGCGGAGACCACTCGGTGCTCGAAACCGTTTCGAAGGCCATGAGGCGCTCCACGCAGTGGCCCGGTGTCGGGCGTGCCGCGGTGTAGACCGCGCGGTGGATCAATTGATGGTCCACATTCACGTCCCCGATATGATGCGTGTAGACAATCGACGGCTGGTGGCGCTCGATCAAGTCTTCGACGGTCTTGACGATGTCCAACAGGTCCATCGAATCCAGGCGATTGTCCGGCAGGCCGAAGCACTCGACCGAAGCGGCTCCCAATATTGCCCCTGCGGCCTGCGCCGCCGTCTGCAGCTCATTGAGTTCCGACTGATAAGCGCCACGAACGCGTCGGGCACCCCGCGAGGTCAAGCCCTCCGCCAGGATGGCGACGTGAACGCCGTCTCCAGCGTCCGCATGGCGCGCGATCGCGCCGCCGCAGCCAAGCACCTCGTCGTCAGGATGGGCCACAACAACGAGGACCGTGTTAGTCACCTCAAACAACTCCTCGGGGAGACCTGTCGTCTGTACATACAGGAGAACGCTGCGGAATAAGGGGATTGCGCTACAGGTGCCACCTTAAATTTCGTCGATCCGAATTCGGAAACGCTTCCCGCGGAAGCGGAGAAACGCCGGGTAGCGATCCTCATCGGCGACGCGGAGCAGATCGAATGCCTCGGCGAAGGTGGACTGCGGATCGATCTCGCTGTCTGCCGGCGTCCGCCTTGGATAGTAGGTCGCTTCGCCGATCTGCTCGCGGGGCGCAACCGTGTCTCGGTTCTGGACCGCCCATTCCATCAGGGCGAGCTTCGCCTTTGAAACGCGGTCGTGGATCTCGCGCGCGAGTTCGGTGCCTTCCAGGTCAACGGTGAGCTGGTGCCAGATCCTTCCGGAATCGACCTTGTTCGCGGCTTCGAGCAGCGTGACGGGGATCCGGTTCGTGCCCGCAAGTATCTGCCAGATAAGCGGAGACCAGCCGCGGCCCTTCGGCAGATCCGATTCGTGGATGACCAGAGCATGCCGGAAGCGCTCACGCACCGCGCATTCTACGATCTCCTGGCACGCAATGAGGAAAAGGAATTCGCCTTCCCCCAGCTCAGCGGCCCGTGTGACGAGCCGGGCGCTCGTGCCTTCAGGCAGCGAGGTCAGCCACCGCTCAAGATGTGCGACGACAGGGTGGGCCGGATCCGTGCAGAGAATCTCAATGTGCATATAGGTCATGTAAGGCCACCCGTATCCGCGCGATGCCACCTCCGTCCACCAGCGCCCTCGCCTGCTCGGACATGGCGGCCCGCCGCGGCTGATCGGCCGCCAGGGACGCCAGGTCTTTCGCGAGCGCGGCCGCGTCCCTTCCGCCCTCTTCGCAGAAAAGCACGATGCCCGCGCGATGAAGCGGCTGCGCCACAAACAGGTGATTGTCTGCGAAAGCGACGAGCACAGTCGGCACGCCGATGTAGCAGCGCTCCCAGGTGGCGCCTCCGCCCGCGCCTATCTGAAGGTCGTGCCGTGCGAAAAAGCTGGCCAGATCTGGCGCGTCGATCAGCAATTTGGCGTTGGGGTCCCGGTCCTTGAGCTTGAGCAGCTCGGCGAGGCGCGGATTGACACGTGTCGTCGCGATCTCGATGGGCGCGGCGGGGCCGAGCACCGTCCGCACCGCCTGCCAGGCGAGGCTCGAAGCGTTGTCGACGTCGGATCCACCCATGAAGATGCCGACACTCTCCACGTTCCGGCGTACCGGGAATGGCCCTCGATGACGATAGGCAGACCCCAGAATAGCGTAGTCGGGGCCGCCGAGGATGATCGGAGCGAAAGGCTCTGAGAGCCGATGCTTGGCGCGGTGATCCGCGTCCAAGGTCGGATCGACGATGAGGTCGACGGCAAGCGGCCGGTCGCCAAGATCGTCGATCGCGCTCAGCCGGGAGCCCAGCCCGGCGCGCACCCGATCATGCCATCGCGCATCGAATGCATATTGATCCACGAGGAGCACGGCCGGCGGATCGGCGGCCAGTGCCGCAACCGTCTCGTCGGCGTCCTGGCGCCAGCCGATATGCGCCCAGGAGGCGTGGGCAGGATCGTCCGCCCCCGGTGCGAAGCCTCCGCGCGGCGCCTGAAGTTTCACGGTTTGGAGGCCGGCCGCGCGGACCAGCGAGTCCACATCCACGCCAAGATCGCGGGTGACGAAGACGCAGTCCGCACCAAGCTCCCGCAGGCTGGTGGCGAGGGTCAGGCATCGACGCACATGGCCGGTCCCCATCTCGGCGGAGGCGTCCACCCGTATCGCAAAGCGTGCTCGGATCATCTGACCCGGAACAGTGGGACGAGCGGCTCGCACCGCAGCAGCCGGCCGATGTCGCCGGCCCCCGCCGCCGCGCCGATCATCGGCAGGACTTCGTCATAGGCCCCGATCAGCCCGTCGATATCCGCGTCGCTGTGCGCATAGTTCAGATTGTGGGATCCGACCGAGAGGAAGCCCCGCTCGTGCAGTTCCTGCATCAGCAGCGTTTTCATCTCGTACATCGTCGCGCCCGGGGCGTCCGTCATAGTCAGGAACGACCAGCTCGGATGGCCCTGCACCGCGAACAGATGGGAAAGCTGGTGCCCCTGGATCAGGGCCGCCAGCTTTTGCTTGAGCCGTTCGCCGCGCGCCCCGATCGTCTCCAGCACAGGCTCGCGCTGCAATTTGTCCAGCACCGCCCTGGCCGCGGCCAGGGACAGCATCTCGCCACCGAAGGTGAAGGAGAAAAAGACCTCCTCCATCATCAGCATGATGTCCCGCCGGCCGGCGACCGCCGAAATCGGATAGCCATTGGCCAGGCCCTTGCCGAAGGTGGCGAGGTCCGGGATGACACCGAAAAGCTCCTGCGCGCCACCCATGGCGAAGCGGAAGCCGGTAATCGTTTCGTCGAACACCAAAACGGCGCCGTGGCGCGTGGCGAGTTCGCGCACGCCCTCCAGGAAGCCCGGCTCCGGCCATGACAGATTCATCGGTTCGAGGATGATCGCCGCGAACTGATCGGGCATCGCCTGGCACAAACGTTCAAGCGAGGCGAGGTCGTTGAACTGGAAATTGTGGGTCAGGGCGCGCGTCGCATCCGGGACACCGCGATGGCGCGCCGTCGAGCCGATATACCAGTCCTGCCAGCCATGATAGCCGCAGACCGCGACATGATCCCGCCCGGTAAAGGCCCGTGCGATCCGGATCGCGCCGGATGTCGCGTCCGATCCGTTCTTGACGAAGCGCACCATCTCCGCGCACGGCACCAGTGCGACGATGCGCTCGGCCACCTCCATTTCGAGCCGGTGCGGCAGCGACAGGATAACCCCGCTGTCAAGTTGCCGGCGCACGGCTTCGTCGACGTCCGGATCGCGATAGCCCAAGGTCACCGAAAGGAGCGAGCTGACGAAATCCACATAGCAGTTGCCGTCCACATCCCACACCCGGGCGCCGTCGCCGCGCTCGAGGAAAAGCGGCGAAACGCCGAGGGGATACTGGGTCCGGCTCTTGCTGAAGGTCTGGCTCCCGAGCGGAATCACCTGCTCGGCTCGCGCGAGCAAACGACCGGATTCCTCAAAGCTGCGCATGTTCAGGCGGCCTCGCTTTCCTGGATGATCTTGCCGAGCAGAAGCGCATCTTCGGCCTTGCCGTCGAGCAGATAATGTTGCGGGCGCATTGCCTCGACGGCGAAACCGGCCTTTTCGAACGCCTTGCGGCTGCCGACATTGGATGCATAGCAGCCGGCGCTGAGGCGGCGAAGGCCAAGCTCGCTTTTGGCGATCGCCGTCACGCGCCGGATAGCGCTGGGGGCGATGCCCTGCCCCCAGGCGCTCCGATCCCCGACCATGATACCGATCTCGCCGAGGCCATGATTGCGGTCGATCGGCCCGAGCTTGATATTGCCGACATGGCGGCCGAGAGCGATCGAGTGGATGCCGAACAGGAGATCGCGCTCGCTGTCCAGCATCGCCGCGACGAACGCCTCCGCCTCGGCCCGCCCCTGCGGCGAAAAGCGCACCTCCAGGTACCGGTTGACCTCCGGATCGGCGAGCCAGCCGAGATAGGCGTCGCTGACGCGGTCGGGCGTGAGCAGAAACAGCGAGGTCACTGCATCCGTCCAGCGCGGGGTAGGCGCGAGCCGCATCAGACCTCCATCCGGATCGGGATACCCGCATTGCGGATGTGGGCGCGGGCCTGCATCGGATTCTGGTCGCGAAAGCAGAAGAAGGTTCCGGCGGCGACGCCCTCGGCCCGTCCCTCCAGGAACGCGTCGGTGAAGTGGGAAGCGAGGCCGCAGCCGCCCGAGGCGATCACCGGAATCGGGACGGCGTCCGCCACGGCCCGCAGCACCACAAGGTCGATGCCGGAGCCACCGCCATCGCGATCGGCACTGGTCAGCACGATCTCCCCGGCGCCGAGATCGTGGACGCGGCGGGCAAAGTCCAGGACGTCGAGGCCTGTCGGCTCGGCGGCGTGGCCGACGAACACTTCCGGCCGCCCGTCGATCGTTCGATAGTCGATCGAGACGACGACGCACTGCGCTCCGTAGCGCTTCGCGGCCTCGGCGATCAGCGCCGGATTTTCCACCGCCGCGCGGTTGATCGTGATCTTGTCGGCGCCCCGCGCAAGCAGCATCCCGAAATCGTCGCAGCTGCGCACGCCGCCGCCCACCGCGAGCGGCATGAACGTCTCAGTGGCGAGTCGTTCGATAAGGCCCAGCATCGTCTCGTCGCCGGCGAGGCCGGTGCCGTCGATATTGAGGACGATCAACTCGTCAGCCAGATGGGCCTCGTAGATCTTCGCCTGCGACACCGGGTCACCCACTTCGCGTATGTCACGATAGCCGCGCGTTGTCACCAGCACGGGCCGCGTCACCGCGCCAAGCGCACGGTGCTTGATCAGAAGCTTGGGGATGATCCGTTTCTTCAGCATCGGCGCTACATCGCCAGGAAGCCGGTCAGGAACCGCATGCCGGAGGACTGGCTCTTCTCGGGATGGAATTGCACCGCGACGACGTTGCCCGCGCCGACGATGGCCGCGAAACGGCCGCCATGGTCGCAGCTGCCGATGACCCGCCCGTCGCGCGGCTCGCGATAGGCGAAGCTGTGATCGAAATAGAAATCGGGTGCGTCGCCCACGCTGAAGCCGCCGAAATCCTCCTCGAAGCGGACGTCGTTCCAGCCGACGTGGGGAATGCGGATCGCCGGCGTCGGTGCCGTCATCGCGCGCACCGTGCCGCCCAGCCAGCCGAGCCCGTCATGGCCGCCGGCCTCCTCGCCATGATCGGCGAGGAGCTGCATCCCCACGCAAATGCCCAGGAGCGGCCGGCGTTCGTCGAACACGGCCCGGTGCAGCGGGGCCACCAATCCGGTCGCCTGCAGCTTTTCCGCACAATGGCCGAAAGCGCCGACGCCGGGCAGGACGAGATGGGTGACCGACGCAATGTCCGCCTCCTGGCGCACGAACGTCACCCGCGCGCCGAGAGTCTCGAAGGCGTTTTCGATCGAGTGTATGTTGCCCGCCCGATAGTCGACGATCCCGACGAGCCGATCCGAAAAGGTCATCAATCGGTCTTCGCGTCCATCTGCATCTGCTGTTCGCGCCAGCGGCTCAGCACCGCCTGCGCCGCTTCCCGCGACATCGCCCCCTGCCGGCTCCACTGATCGAAATCCGCGGTCTTCGCGCCGGGCTGGGTCTTGCCGGGTTCGAAGACGAAAGGCGATACCTGATGGCTCATCGCCACCTCCAGGAATTCCTCCTCGGTCATGCCGACGAAGTCGAGGAAGATATCCAGGCTGGGCGGCCGCTTGCCTTCATATTCCTCGATCAGGTGCTGGCCCTCGTTGCGCGTCATCCGGCCGGCGCGTATGTCCAGTGCTACCAGGTGCGAGGGCCGCGAATAGCCGCGCTTGATATACTTGATATAGTCGCGAACGCCCTGCATGTAGCATTCGATCTTCTCGTAGCGATATTGCGGCGGCACGTTTTCGACCTCGTCGCCCTGCCAGCCAAGTTCCCTGGCGATGATCTCCGATTGCTCCTTCGCATTCCATTTCACATAGGAACCGAGGCAGATCGACCGATAGTTGAGCGCCCGCAAATCCCTGAGCGGGGGGTAGCTGTAGGGCTTCAGATCCCGCGGATCGACGGCACCGCCCAGGCGGACGAACATGTCGTCTGCGCTGATGCCCAGATTGATGTAGCGGTTGAACCGCTTCTCATCGACCTCCTCGGCCTGATCATAGCTGAAATAGGCGGTATACTCGGCGGAGGGTTCGCCCCAGATGATCAGCGGGATCTTCTTTTCGAGGGCGATCCACATCGGATAGCTGAATATCCCGGTGTGGCAGTGCCAGCAGAAGTCGCCTTTCTCCAGGAAGCTCTGCAGCATCAGCCGCTGGACGACCTTCCAGTTGGGGCGGAAGGAAAGGATGTCGACACCAAGCTCGCGGGTCGTCTTAAGGGCATTTTCCTCCAGGTTCGGCCGCATGAAGCCGTGATCGAAGCGGACGACGAGCGGCTTCAGGCCAAATTCCTTGACCAGATAATACAGCGTCCAAGTACTGTCCTTGCCGCCCGAAAAGGGCACGATGCAGTCATAGTCATGCTTGCCGCGATGCTCGGAGATGATCGCGTCGAGCGACTGCTTCTGAGCATCCCAGTCGATCTGGTCGTTGCGGAATTCCTGTCCGCGACAGATGTTGCAGACACCCTCACCGTCAAACGCGATCGTCTCGTGCGTTTCGGGCAGGCCGCAGGGTACGCACCGTTTCATTGTTTAGCTCCTGGCCGTGATGCCCCGGCTGACAGCGCGGGGCCCGTTCGCGGTCCCTCTATCGGGTTTCGACCATAAGCGAAAGGTAGCGATCCCGGCGCTGGCGGCGTGCTCAGACCTGGCATCGCTGGCCAATATACTGAATGGTCGAGCTTATCCCGCGGGCGACCCGATCGAGATTGGCCGGCGCCATGCAGTCCGGCAACGAAACCGGATCGGCGACGATGCCTTCGAAAGAGCGAGCGGTGAGGCGTTGCAGCAACCGCGCGCCTTCCGCGGGCGATCCCTTGCCCGCATCCGGATCGGCAAGCAGGCGCACTGCCGCCGCCTCGACCGAGGGTGCCGCGAAGTTCGGAAAGTCCTCCTCGAGGATCGGATGGGCGATCGAAAGGCAGCGGCCTCGCCCGCACACCGCTTCATAGCCCACGGTGCCGGTGATGGTGATGGCCCCCGTCGCGCGGCTCAACGCCTCCACCATGCTCATCTCCACGGGCAGAAGGTGCACGCGCGGCTGCTCCAGGCAAGCATCGAGCAAGACATCCGACAGCTCGTAATAGGGCTTGGGATTCGCCTTGAGCGAGACCATGACGTTCGGCGGCGTGGCTGCGAGGATGCGCCGGACGATCGCCGCCTGGTCCCAGTCCGGCCTGCCCCAGACATCGATCGTGTTTTCGGGCTGCATCTGCAGCGGATAGAGGATCGTGCGATCCGGCGAAGGCGGCATGGAGGCGGCCGCCGTCCAGCGCCTGAGATTGGCCCTGGCGGACCGGTTCAACGCAAGCTTCCGAATTGGCGAGGGCGTGTTGTAGCGCTCGCCTTGCCAGCGGCCGGTGATCACCCTGCCGCGAGTCGCGGCCCAGCGCAGCCAGCTGCGCGATCTCGCCAGGCGGCCGCCGCGCACGATATAGGTCGGCATCTTACGCCCGTCCGCAATGCGCGTCGCGAGGTCGAGCGCCAAGGCATCGTCCATGGAGTCGCCGCTTTCGACGATCGGCCTCTGCGATGCGCCGGCAAAGATGGCGAAGCGGCCATCCGGATAGCGCTCGCCGACCGGATGGGCGAAGGGAATCCCTTTGCGCTCGCACAGATCAAGGGCGAGCAATTCATGGAACAGCGTCGGCTCGCCGATCGTGACATCCGGCGCCTCCCGATCGATGATCGCTTCGATCCGGTCCGCATAATAGGCGTAATGCGCCTGCCCCGCGGCGAAATGCTCCCGTCCGCGGTCGGTCGCGAGCGCCGGGAAGGCGGCAAGGTCCAGGCCATGTTCGAGATCGTGGGCGCGCGGAAAGGGGATCAGGTGGCGCCGGCCCGGAAGCGCGCGGCCGAAGACCGGATTCTGCACGAGCCAGACGATCTCGTGTCCCTCTTTCTGGAGGCGGCGCGCAATCTCCGCCCAGAAAAACGTCTTCTCGCGATTCTCGATGAACAGCAGGCGGGCCATGAGCGCTCAGCGGGCAGGCGGCGGCTGCAGGGCGTCCCGCGCAAGGGAAGCGGCGAGACCCTCGTTGCGCGCATGGGACGCGTTGGCCGAACGGCCCAGCGCCTCGTGAACCCGCAGGAAATCGAACCGGTCCGCCTCCACCGGATCGCCGCCGACGCCGTCGGTCAGCGCGCGGACCTGCACGAAGTCGTCCGGATAATCGACCGTCCAGCGCATCGCCGACAGATCCACCGACGACGCCACCTTGCCCGCGCGAAACCGCTCCGGCCGGTTGCGGATGAAGGGCGTGACATGCTCGCGCTCGGAGCCGAGGCGGGCTTCCGCGCCGGCGCTTTCCAGCGCGGCGATGGACATGGCTTCCACGTCGAGACCGTCGGGGTAGGTCGGCGGATCGATGTTGGAGGCATAGTCGAAGCCCGCGTGAACCAGCCCGACCACCCGGTCGATCACGTCGGCGTCGATCAGCGGACAATCTCCCGTCAGGCGGATCACCGTCTCCGCCTCGTGCGCGCGAGCTGCGGAGACGAAGCGGTCGAGCACATCGTCCAGGCTTCCCCGGCAGACGGCGATCCCGGCCTGTTCGACGCAGCCGGCGAGCGCATCGTCGCTCCGGTCGACACTGGTGGCGACGCAGATCGCGTCGATATTGCGGGCGCGGCGGACTCGTTCCCACATGAACAGGATCGCGGGCCGGCCGGCGATCGGCATCAGCACCTTGCCGGGCAGCCGCGACGAACTCATCCGCGCCTGGATGATCGCGACCGTCCGAGGCCGGGAAGGCGGGCCGGCGGTCATGCCGCTCGCCGCCAGTTGGCCGGATTGATCAGTCCGAGATCGGTGCTGGCAAAGCCGCTGGGATCGATATCCAGCGGTTCCGCCCGGGCCGCCGCGACGGCTTCCTGGAGCTGGGCGGGGCCATCCACGCCGATCACGGCCCTTGCTATTGCCGGCTCGCCGAGCGCCGCCGCGAGCGCGAGCCGCGACGGCGTCACCCCCCGCTCCGCCGCGCTCGCGCGGAAGCGCTCGAGCAGGCCGCGGTGGGACGCGAGTCCCGCAGGGAGCGACGCCGGGTCCGCCAGCGCGAATCCCTGAAGGAAGATGGAACGGACGTGAATCTCGACCCGTCTTTGCGCCAGCGCGGCGAAGGCTCCGCTGGTTCGCATCCGCTGGTCGAAGACGCTGTACGGAGCCTGGACGATGTCGATCGGGTAGCGCGCGGCCAGTGCCGTCGCCTCCTCCGGCGTATAGACGGAAACGCCCGCTTTCTCGATCAGCCGCTCGGCGCGGAGCCGGTCCAGCGCCTGCCAGGCCCGGTCGCCGTCCGGCCCCGCCAGATCGGCCGCGTCGTGCAGCATCAGGGCGTGGACCCGGTCGGCGCGCAACGCCGCGAGGCTGGCCTCGAGCGAGCGGGCGACCCCGTCGGCGCCGGCCCCGCGCAGGCTTGCCACCTTGGTGACGATGCGGAAGCGGCGCGGCGCCCCGAGACGGCCGAGCACCTCTTCGCTCGCACCGTAGGCGCGCGCCGTATCGAGCGTATCGATGCCGGCCGCTTCGGCGCAGTCGAGGCATTCGGCGACCGCATCTTCGCCGGGCCGGCCCGCGAGATTGAATGCGCCATAGTCGGTGCCGAACTGGACCGTCCCGAGCGCCAGCCTCATGCCAGCGCCTCGGCGAGGCATGCCGCGACGCGGTTCACGTCTGCCTCCGTCATCTGCGGGTGCAGCGGCAGCGTGATCGCCCGCGCATAATAGGCCTCGGCGTTGGGAAAATCGCCCGGCGCGAACCCCCGCGCGCGGTAAAAGGGCTGCAGGTGGATCGGGATGTAGTGGACGTTCGCGCCGATGTTGGCGCCGCGCAGAGCGTCGTAGACCGGCCGCCGCCGCAGCGGATCGTCGAGCTGGACGACATAGAGATGGAAGGCGCTGCGGCGTCCCGGCAGCCGGGCCGGCACGGTCAGCGGCAGCCCCTCCAGCCGCGCATCGTAGAGCGCGCCGAGCTCATGGCGCCGGCGCAGATAGGCGTCGAGCCGCGTGAGCTGGCTGGTGCCGAGCGCCGCCTGGATGTCGGTCAACCGATAGTTGAAGCCGAGCGCCACCTGCTCGTAATACCAGCCGCCCTCCGACGGGCCGCTCATCAGCGCTTCGCTCCGGGTCACGCCATGGCTGCGCAGCAGCTCCAGCCGCTCGGCGAGGACCGGGTCCTGCGTCAAGGCGGCCCCGCCCTCGCCCGTCGTTACGATCTTCACCGGGTGGAAGCTGAACACGGCGATGTCGGAATCGGCGCAGGCGCCGATCGGGGTGTTGCCGAGCGTGGCGCCGACCGCATGGCTCGCATCCTCGATCACCCGGAAGCCGTAGCGCCCGGCGAGCGCGCCGATCCGTCCCATGTCGCAGGGCTGGCCGGCGAAATGGACCGGGATCACCACCTTGGGCAGGCGTCCCGCCGCTTTCGCCGCAATGAGCTTTGCCTCGAGCGCATCCGCCGACATGTTGAAGGTGACCGGGTCGATATCGACGAAGTCCGCCTCTGCGCCGCAATAGAGCGCGCAATTGGCGGAGGCGACGTAGCTGATCGGGCTGGTCCAGACCACGTCGCCCGGACCCACGTCGCAGGCGAGGCAGGACAAATGAAGGGCCGCGGTGGCATTGGCCATGGCGGAGACATGAGCGGCCCCGGTCAGCGCCTGCAAAGCGGCCTCGAACCGCGGCACCGCCGGCCCCTGGGTGAGAAAGTCCGACCGCAGCACCTCCGCCACGGCGGCGACATCCTCGTCGGTGATGTGCTGCCGGCCGTAGGGAAGGAAGGGCGGATCAGATCTCGACATCGGTGCCGATCAGGTCCTTGATCTGGCCGGGCGTCAGGAAGACATCGTTCGTGCCGCTATTATAGGCGAAGCCGTCAGGGACCATGCGGCCGGTGCCGTTGCCGTTGCCACTCTCGGCGACGAAGCGGTCGATATCCCAGAGCTGAAGGGACGGCAGGATCACATAATAATCGTCGAACTCCACCGTCGACAGCGCGTCGGTGGCGGTGATCATCTCCTCGTGCAGCTTCTCCCCGGGGCGAATCCCGACGACCTCGACGCTCGCCTCGGGCGCGACCGCGGTAGCGACGTCGAGAATGCGGTAGGAGGGGATTTTGGGCACGAACAATTCACCGCCCCACATCCGTTGCAGGCAATCCATCACGAAATCGACACCCTGCTGGAGAGTGATCGAAAAGCGGGTCATGCGCGCATCGGTGACGGGCAGGACGCCGCTGTCTTTTCGGGCGAGGAAGAAGGGGATGACGCTCCCGCGGCTCCCCATCACGTTGCCATAGCGCACCACGCTGTAGGTGGTGCCGTGCTCTCCGCGATAATTGTTGGCGGCGATGAACAGCTTGTCGGAACACAATTTGGTGGCGCCATAGAGGTTGATCGGCGCGGCGGCCTTGTCGGTGGACAGCGCCACCACCCGTTTCACGTTATTGGCGCGCGCCGCGTCAATAACGTTCTGCGCGCCCATCACATTGGTCTTGATCGCCTCGAACGGATTATATTCGCACGCCGGCACCTGCTTCAGGGCCGCGGCGTGGATGACGACCTCGATATTCTCGAAGGCAAGGCACAGCCGATCCCGATCGCGCACGTCGCCAAGAAAGAACCTTACCCTTTCCATGTGCGGCTGCAGCCAGGGCGCATGAGAGAGATCGTACTGCTTGAGTTCGTCCCGGCTGAACACGATGACGCGCTCGGCCTCGGTTTCCTCCAGCAGCTTGCGCAGCATGCGCTTTCCGAAAGAGCCCGTGCCCCCGGTAATCAGGATCGACTTCAATTCTACCACTTTCATCCCCGTATCGTAGGCGCCGGCGCGCGAGGGCCGGTGCCGGCGGAATGGATGCCGCTCATGCGCGCTACCGCCCTACGCCACCTGCATGGCCAATGCCGGAAACGGAGACGATCCTCCGAGGTCGGCGCCGTCAGGCCGGCTTCGTCTTATCCTCGCCGCGGCCATAGCCGTACCCATAATCATAGCCATAGCCGTAATTGGCGCGCTTCGATTCGAACTTCGTGAGCAGGACACCGAGCACGGAGGCTTGTGCGTTCCTGAGCCGACCGACCGCCACGCGCGCCATGCTGGAGGGGGTGTTGTGCGATTCCACGATAAAGATCACCCCTTCGACACGGCTCGCGATCAGCGGCGTATCGGCGAGACCCACGACCGGCGGCGCATCGAGAATGACGTGATCGAACTGCTCGGACAGCCCCGCGACGAGCTTGTGCAACCGGTCGCCAACCAGCAGTTCCGCCGCGTTGGGCGGCGACGGCCCGGCCGGGAGCAGGGCAAGCTTTTCGGCAAGGCCGGTCTTGATCAACGCCGCCAGATCATCGCTGCCGGCGAGATAGTTGCTCAGTCCGCGCTCGTTGCTCACGCCGAACATGTGATGCAGCGAGGGCGAGCGCATGTCCGCATCGATCAGTATGACGCTCCGGCCCGTCCGCGCCAAGGACTGGGCCAGCGCAAAGGAGGTGAAGCTCTTCCCCTCCGCAGGCCGCGTACTGGTGACCGCGAGCGACTTTGGCATGCCGTGGCTCGTCGTGAAGGCAAGCGTCGTCTGGGTCGAAAGATAGGCCTCCACGAGCGGCGACTTGCGGTCGCCCAGCTCTTCGATGGGATCGCTGCTGCTGGACTTGGGAATGGTCCCCAGCAGCGGCAGGCCCAGCGCGCGCTCCACATCGGTCGGGTCGGAGATGGTCTCGTCGACCTGCTCGAAGGCGAAGGCCAGGCCGACGCCGACCACCCCGCCGAGCAGCAGCGCGAGGAGCATGTTGCGGATCAGGCTCGGGCTGGACGGCCGCGATGGCACCTGGGCCGCATCGACGATGGAGACGTTGTTGACGCCGACGCCGCCGGCGATTCCGACCTCCTTGTAGCGCTGGAGCAGGCCGTCATAGAGCTGCCGGTTGGTGTCCACGTCGCGCTGGAAGATGTTGTACTGGATGCTCCGCCGGCGCTGGTCGATGAAGCTCTGCTTGAGGCCCTCGACGCGCTCGGAGAGCATGCGCTCGCGGTCGACGCTGGCATTATAGGCCTCGCCGAGCGAGTTCTGCACCCGCGCCTCTTCGCGCGCGATGCTCTGGTCGAGCGTGCGGATCTGCGAGGCCAGCGCCTGGGCGGGCGGATAGCCGGGCTCGAACTGGGTCGTCAAACGGGCATATTCGGCCGCAGCCTCGGCGCGGCGCTGGCGCATCCCGCTGATCGCCGTGTTGGTCAGCGCTTCGCTGACCGCGCCCGACCGCGAGCTGCGCATGCGGCTTTGCGCCTCGACCCGGTCCGCGACCGCCTGCGAATGCGCGATGTTCAGCGCCGCGAGGCTGTCCGCGGTGATCGACCGTTCCTGCGACTGGCCGGGTGCGCTCGCGACCGGAATATTTATGATCGCCTCGCGCGCGGCATAGCCGACCAATTGGCGCTCGGATTGCTCGAGCCGGCCGCGGAGCTGGACAAGCTGCCCCTCGAGGAAGTTGCGTGCATAGCGGGTGGCCTCGTAGCGGCGTTCCAGCGTCGTCTCTATGAAGGCGCGCGTCCAGCTATTCACCACCCGGGCGGAGAGTTGCGGGTCCGGGCCCGTAAAGCGCACGGCGACAAGCCGGGACAGGCGTATCGGCGCGACATTTATATTCCGCAGCAATATCGCGCCGGCGCGGCGGGTCCTGTCCTGACGTACCGCAAGGGTATTGGCGAGCGGGGCCTCGCGCACCCGTGCGGCCGTGTCGTCGTCGCCGAAACTCTCGAAAAAGTTCGGATCGGCATACAGGCGGAGGTCGGTCGCCACCCGTTCGGCCAACGAGCGCGATTGCAGCAGGCCATATTGGGTCTGGTAAAACTCCAGATCGACCGAGCCCGTCTCGGCCTCCACGCCCCGGACCCGCGTGATACGGTCATTCTCGCGCTGGATTTCGACGGTTGCCTCGGCGGTGTAGAGCGGCGTCGTCAGGTAGGTCACGACGAGGCCGGCGATCACCGCCGCAACCGCGACGCCGAGGATCAGCCACTTCCAGCGCTGCGCGATGCGCAGGTAGCGCACGATAAGCCGCGTATCCTCGCCGGAGGTGCCGTCCACGGAGGCCGCACGCGGCTCCTCGATGTCGCGCGGACCATCTTCCGGGGCACGGCTGAAGGTGAGATCGTTCATCGGCTCTGCGCGCCTGGTCTAGTTCGAGTTGTTGAGCAAGGTTACAAGGGGCGTGAGCAAGAGGGTAGAGGCCTGCAGAATCTGCGGGAACAGCCGCCGCGCCTGTGACTCGCCGACGACAACGGTGTCGTTCGGGTAGATCTGGGGATCTTCATAGGCACCGAGCCGGATGGCTCGCAGATCATAGAGGGCGGCCATCGGCCGGCCCTCTACCGTGCGGAACACGACGACATGGCTCGTCCGAGCGAACTCGGTGGCCCCCTGCGCCCGGGCCACCGTCCGCATCAGCGTCATTCGGCCAGCAACGGGATAGATGCCCGGCTGCCTGACCTCGCCGTCCACGGTCACGACTTGGCTGACCGTCTCGACGATGCCGACGGTCACCTGGGGATCGCGCACGAAGCGGGCCGCAAGCCGCTGCTCGATCACGCGGGCGAGCTGCTCGGGGCTTTGGCCGGTGACGTCGATGGAGCCCGCGAGGGGAAGCGCGATATTGCCGCTGGCGTCGGCCTGCACCTGGCGGCTGAGCTCGGGCAGACCGAGCACCTCCACCGAAATCTTGTCGAATGGGCCGATCAGGTGTGGGCGCTGGCCGCCGGAAAGGTCGGCGAGCGTCGGTGGGGCCAGGTTATCCGCGGTGACGATCCCCACCCGCCCGGTATTGATCATGCGGGGCCCGGCGCAGCCACTCAGAACAAGCCCCGCGAAAAGCGCGCCAAGCCCCCATGAAAGTATCCTCACAAATCCCGTCCCAAGTAGATTCACCGGCCCGCTCGCACCGGCATCAAGAGAGGGCGGCATTAGAGATAGCCGCTTGAGCAGTAAAGCACTTTCGCCGTCCACGCGCGCCCCCGGCGCAAGGCCGGAGGCGCGTGCGCCGAGGCTGCCATCCGGCCCTAGATGACGAGGAAGTCGCTTGCAGACAGGGCGAGGCCGGGGTTGAGCTGGGCGAAATTGATCGCCGCGCCGCCGCCATTGCCGTCCGCGTCGAACATGAGGGCGCCGGTCGCGCTGTTGTAGATGATCCGGTCGCTGCTGTCGCCCGCCGCAGCACCGGTGGCGAAGGCACCGGGGCTCAAGGCCCCCAAACCGAGGCCCGCGAAGACCGCGTCGTCCAGGACGATCTTGTCGGTGCCGACCTGGAAATCGGCGACAATGTCGACATTTCCAGCCCCGAGCGCGGTATCGAACAGGAATTGGTCGGCACCCCCGAACCCGACCAACGTGTCGCTGCCGCCCTTGCCGTTGACTACGTTCGCACCGGCATTGCCATAGACCGAATTGGCCAACTCATTGCCAGTCAAGTTGATCGCCGCCGTGCCGGCATGCCAGTCGGTCGATAGCGCCTCGATCGCTTGTCCAGCCGCAAGGCTGTAGCTAACGCCAGCGAAGACCCGGTCGGTGCCGCCATTTGCAGCCTCGATAACGGAGTCACCCGCATTGTCCACCAGGTAGCTGTCATTGCCGTCGAAGCCTGCGAGCCTGTCGCTGCCGCCCCCGCCGTTCAGCTGGTTGTTTCCGGCATTGCCATAAATCTCGTTGTCCAGCTCGTTGCCCGTGAGGTTGATCGCGTCGAACCCGATATGCCAGTCGGTGGACAGAGACTCGACCGACTGCCCCGAAGCGAGCGTGTAGCTGACGGCGGCGAACACCCGGTCCGTGCCTCCGCCGCTGGCTTCTGCAACATAGTCGGCGGCATTCTCGACGAAGTATTGATCGTTACCGCCGAAGCCGTTCGCGTAATCCACGCCCCCATTGCCGAACAGGACGTTGTCGCCCGCATTTCCGTATATGATGTTGTCGAGTTCGTTGCCGCCGAGCCGAATCGCGTCGGTCCCGGCATGCCAGTCCGTCGAGAGAATCTCGATGTGGGAAGCGTGATAGAGCGTATAGTCGGCGCTGGCGAAGACCCGGTCCAGAGATCCTTCCGCCGCGCCTTCGAACACGATGTCGGTGGAGCGGTCGACATGGAACCAGTCGTTGCCCAGGCCGCCGTACATCCGGTCGCTGCCCGCGCCTCCGGTCAGGATATTGGCGACATGGTTGCCGATCAGCGTATCGTCGCCCGATCCGGTCGTGGCATTCTCGATGGTGACGCCGTTGGCGATGGTGAAGCCGCCGAAGATACCGGTGGCGTAGGACATCCATCCGGCGCCGCCCCATTCATATTGGAGCGTCGCGGCGCGCAGATCGACATTGGTGTCCCTGTCGCCGGTATAGGTGATCTGATCGACCCCTCCGGCATCCCAGATCGACGAATAAAAGGTGCTCTGGCCCTCATAATAGCCATCGCGGGTCGTCAACTGATTGGTGGCATTGTGCTCGGCCGGCTGCCCGGTCGCGGAATCGATATAGACCCCCCACTCGTTCACGTCCTTCAGGACATAGGTGTCGTTGCCGGTGGCCCAATCCTCGTTGACGCCATATTTGTCCTGGATGACGGC